>ERZ1034976.3158-NODE-3158-length-10676-cov-4.634027_pt1 | contig 10676 bp, 8 predicted proteins | sample MGYA00520623_ERZ1034976 | MGnify/ENA primary metagenome ERZ1034976 (study PRJEB33766, sample SAMN09781774) | gut metagenome | biome: gut microbiome | host: Homo sapiens | place: Madagascar | study: EMG produced TPA metagenomics assembly of the PRJNA485056 data...
CCGCGGCGGTGCGGAAAACCCGCTCCCGGAAGCTGCGGATGGCAGACTTTGTATAGCCGCTTTCGTCCGCGTTGACCAGGAAATCCGCCTCCAGCAAAATCTGATAGTCCATGCCCTCCACACCGGTATAGGTGTGATGGTGGGCAACCAGCCAGGAAATCCGGGCCACGTCCTCCCTGGCCACAGGCAGCTCCCGGAAGAATTCCTCCACCAGCGGTGGACTTTCCCGCTCCTGGTTTTTGCCGTCGGTGTTGCCGTACTTTTCCCGGCACAGCGGGCAGGCAATGTCGTGAACCACCGCCGTCAGTTCCAGAACCGTCTGGGTATGGCTGTCCAGGCCCTCCAGTTCGCCGATGGTTTTGGCGAAGGCCCAGACCTTGAGAAAGTGGTTGATGTCGTGGCAGCTGCCCCGGTAAAATTCGATCATTTTTTGCGTTGCGGAGGCAATGAGCATGGCGATTTCTCCTTTCCGGCATATGTTTTCCGATTGTATCGCTTTTGTCCGGAAGAATCCATCCGGATATGGCCAAAAAGCTGCCTAATCTCCCCGTAGTTCCTATTTGCCCGGGTGCAGGATGTCCTGCAAATGATCCAGGATGAACTGCTGGGCGTCCTGAGAGTAGTAGACCGCCTGGTAGGTGCCGTACTGGCCCTCCCGGGTTCGGACCGTCAGACCCAGCTGCTCCCCTGCCTGGGTGGGCAGACGCTTGGATTTTCCATCCGGGCCCTCCTGCTTTTGCAAAAAACCCTTCAAAATCAGCCAGTTTGTGATGGTCGTGTGGCTGAGCCGCTTCCGATCCGGGTCCCCGATGGCATTCATCACCAGCTCCAGGAACTGGCTGATGAGAATGGGCTCCTGAGACGGCTTCACCCGGCGAAGCTCCTCCTCGGTGATGTAAAAATCTCCCTTAGCGGACTTATTCACCTTGCCGCCGTTGGCAATCAGCTGATCCAACACCCCGGATACATAGAAAAAGCACCGGGCCAGTCGGACGTTGTTGAGCACCGAGTCCTCGGGCACCTCCTCATCCGTAATGGGGTTGATCCCCTGGGCCAGCTTGTCCAGATACATCTTCGCACGCTGCATGGTTTCCAGTTCTGTCATTTAGGCCTGCCTCCTTTTTTCTAGGGAAGCTCTGATTAAATCGGCAAGAGCTGGGAGCGAGAGATTTTGTTCTCAGGCAAGGTTTGGAAAATGGAGGAATACTTTGTGTATTTCCCATTTTTCAAACCGCAGACTGGGGGCAAAAGATCCGCTGCCCAGCCGCAGACGATTTATTCAGAGTTTCCTTAGTTTAACATTTTTCTTTGCTTTCCGCAAGACCGCACAAAGCGGCGGGCAGCAGATTCTCACGCTTTTTCATTTTGGGGCAAACCGGTCATTACCCGTTTTTTCGGGAAAGAGACTGAACATAGCCGTCCAGCTCCTGACGGCTGATCAGGGAAGGGATTACGCCCTCTTTGGAAACGCTGTAGCCTGCGGCGTAATTGGCAATTTCTACCGCCTTGGAAATTTCCACGCCCCGGTACAAATAAGCCGTCAGTGCACTGAGGAAAGCGTCCGCCGCGCCGGAGGCATCGAACACCGGAAAAGTAACTGCCGGGAAATAGCGGGATTGGCCGTCCTTGCGGATATAGCAGCCCTTGGCTCCCAGGGTGACCACAACCGTTCCCACGCCCTGGCGCAAAAGAAAATCAGCCTGCTCATCGATTCCCTGAATATCCGGGCAGATTTCATTCAGCTCCTCCCGGTTGGGGGCAATGATATCCACCTTTTGCAGCAGCTCCGGCGGCAACGGGCCACAGGCCGAAGGCTTCAGAATCGTGGGAATCTGATGATCTTTGGCCATGCGGCAGGCCTGTATCACCGCCTCCATGGGAATCTCCGTCTGAATCAGGCAGAATGCCGCGTCCTCGAAAAGCGGTGCCATTTCCGCCACGTCCTCGCCGGACAGGTGGGCATTGGCCCCGGACATGATGGTGATCATGCTCTCGCCGTCCTTCTGGACGAAAATATAGGCCTGACCGGTTTTTTCCCCGATGACCCTTCGGACACCTGCCCGGTTAATATGGTACTGATTCAGCGTATCGAATACCACACCGGAGTCGGAATCGCTTCCCACGCAGCCAATCACCGAAGTGCGGAAGCCCAGCTTGGCAAGCCCCACTGCCTCGTTCAGTGCCTTTCCGCCGGGATGGAAGGCCGTAGAAGAAGACACAACGGTTTTGCCGGTGCGGGGCAGCTTGTCCATCTTCAGGTAGTTATCAATGTTGATACTTCCGACAACCAGAATGCGCCTGGGCAGCTCCCTGTACGGAACGCCCAGAGAGCCATTGCCTGTTATCGAGATTTCCGGCACAAACTCCGGGAAATCTCCCTCCTGTTTCTCAATCTCCCTCACAAGTCGGTGGCAAAGATAGCTTCCGTAGTCCGCCATCGGCACCGGCACGGCAGACAGAGAACCCAGGGCTTCTACCGGATCACTTTGCGCGCACAAGGTCAGAAGAGACAGCTCCGTGGGAATGGAAATATTCCGATCTCCGGCGGCTCTGTACATTTCGATTCCAGTGCTGTAACTTGCTGTAATAACGGCACTGATATCGTGGGAAACGATTTTTTGAAGCAATGCGTGGGATGGCTCCCGATAAACGAGAGACGGATCCGCCAGAATGTGATTTTCAAACAGGCACTTCCGGTAGCCCTCCAGAAAGCTCTCAGCGTCGGAATCCACGCAGGCAATATGACTGTGCCCCAGTTTGACCAGGGCATCTGTCATGGCATAGCCAAAGGACTCTAAACCCAATCGAAAGCTATCCGCATGGGGGGCATTGTAGAGATAGACCGGGATTTCCTCCCGGGCCAGGGCCGGCAGATGGCGCAGGCTTTCCTCGCCCACCGGCTCCCATAGAAGGCCGTCAATATGATGAGACGTGAGAATCGCAAGGTTCTTCTCCTCCAGCACCGGGTCTTCTCCGCTGAATCGCGGAATGATGGAATAACCCATAAGCTGTGCCTGTCGGGAAAAACCCTCCAGGAAATCACCGCATTGCTCAAAGCTCTTGAGCAGTACGCCGAGAATGAAGGATTTGGAGCCGCTGTCCATTGCGGCGGAATAGGCCTGATAATTGTATTCCTTCACCAGGTTCAGAACCCGTTCCCGGGTGGCCGCGCTGATGCTGTCATCCTTTCCATTGATGACCTTGGAAACCGTTGAGGGAGATACCCCTGCCAGTCTTGCCAGATCCCGAATGTTCATTGCTGCTCCTCGCTCTCGTTCAATATCGACAATATTATAATCCACGATCCCGATAAAATCAATGGTCAAATGGTCATAGTCACCAAAAAGTCCAATTATTCAAAGTTGGATATTGACAGATTGGAAAGTCCGTTGTATATTGTTGCTAAAGAAAACTGTTTCGGAAAACTATTTCGTTGGAGGGATAACGTGAAAATATTGAATTTGGGTTCTCTGAACGTGGATATCACCTACCTGGTGGATCACGTTGTTGCACCCGGCGAAACCATAAAAGCCTCCCGCCGGGAGCGGTTCTGCGGAGGCAAGGGGCTGAATCAGTCCATCGCCCTTGCCAAGGCCGGCGCACAGGTCTATCATGCCGGCTGTATCGGAAGAGACGGCGAGATGCTCAGCGCCATGCTTCGCAACGCCGGTGTGGATATCCGTTTCTTGGAGCAGGTCGATGAGCCCTCCGGACACGCCATTATCCAGGTGGATGAAAAGGGGCAGAACAGCATCGTGATTTACGGCGGTGCCAACACCTGTGTGACCACAGAATACATCGATCAGGTAATCGCCAATTTTGACTGCGGTGACGTGCTGCTGCTGCAAAATGAAATTTCCAATATTGACTACGCAATCCAGGCGGCTGCTCGCCAGGGAATGCGGGTTGCGCTGAATCCCTCCCCCTTTGATGAAAGGCTTCTGGACTGCGACTTGCGCAAGGTCAGTTGGCTGATTCTCAACGAAGTGGAAGGCCAGCAGATGACCGGCTGCTCCGCTGTGGAGCCCGAGCAAATTCTGGAACAGCTCTGCAAACGCTATCCCCAGGCGGCCTGCGTGCTGACCTTGGGCACAGCCGGCGCCTACTATCAGGATGCGCATACCACCGCCTTCCAGGACGCCTTCCGGGTAAAATCCGTGGACAGCACCGGGGCGGGCGATACCTTTACCGGTTTCTTCCTGGCAGGCATGACCCAGGGCTGCGACGCCAAGCAGGCCATGCGCCGGGCGGCAGCGGCGGCAGCCATCTCCGTAAGCCGCCGGGGTGCCTCCGCCAGCATCCCCACCGATCAGGAGGTTCGACAGTTCCTGGATTCCGAACTGCCATAACAAACATAGCGAAAGGACGACATTATGGAAAAGAAAAAAGTCATTCTGGATGTAGATACCGGCACGGATGACGCCATTGCCATTATGACGGCGGTCATGTCGGAGAATCTGGAGGTTCTGGGTGTCTGCGCAGTCAACGGAAACCGCGGTATCGACTTCACCACCGAGAACACCCTGCGGGTGGTCGAATACCTGGGAAAGGATATTCCGGTCTTCCGCGGATGCTCCCTCCCCATGGTGGTGAGCCTGACGGAAGGACGGCGGGAGGACATTCCCTACAAGGGGCCAAAGGATCCTCAGGACAATGTCCACGGCGATTACATTGACCTTCCCCCGGCCACCATTCAGGAGCAGCCCGTGTCCGCCGTTCGCTGGCTGGTGGACACCCTAATGGCCTCCGAGGGAGACATCACCCTGATTCCCGTTGGCCCGCTGACCAACATTGCCATGGCTCTGCGTATTGAGCCCCGCATCGCTCAGAAGATCAAGCGAATCGTCATTATGGGCGGCGGCTGCCGGGAAGTGAACATCACCCCCACCGCGGAATTCAACTTCTGGATCGACCCAGAGGCCGCGAAGATTGTCTTTGACTGCGACTGCGACATCCTGGTAGTTCCCCTGGACGCGACTCACGCGGCGGCGGTGTCCATCCGGACGGCGGAAGCTCTGGAGCGCAAGGGCACCAAGCCCGCCACCCTCACAGCCCGGATTATCCGCCAGCGGCAAAACGCCTACAAGCACTGGCAGCCCATGGCGGACATCGACTCCGTTCCCGTTCATGACGCACTGGCCGTATGTGCGGTGCTGGACGAAAGTGTTCTGGGGCCGGTTGTGGAAACCTATGCCGATGTGGACATCGGCAAGGGAGCCGCCGACGGCATGAGTATCTTTGACCTGGACAATCGGTACAAGGATCGGAAAAAGAATGTAAAGGTCGCTCTGGGAGCAGATCCAGAACGCTTTGCAGATATGTTGCTCAATATTTTATAATGTGGGAGGAAAAACAATGAAAAGCAAGTTTTGGTCCGGTGCATTAGCAGCTGTGCTGGCAGCCTCTATGGTGCTGAGCGGCTGTGGTGCTAAGAAGGAAGCCCCCGCCGCTTCTGCCGCTGACAGCGGAAAGAGCGATTCCGGGAAAACCTGGAGAGTCGCTTATGTGACCCCCGGCGCAACGGGCGACAACGGTTTCTGCGACTCTGTGGCTCGGGGCCTGGCCCGCATCGAGCAGGACTACGGCGCAAAGACCACCATCATCGAAAATAACAACGACGCGTCCAAGTACGCCGAGTCCCTGGAGGCCTGCTTCCAGTGGCAGCCCGACGTCGTGTTCTCCGAACCCTACGGCTATGAGGAACTGTACACCCAGTATGCGGAAAACTATCCCGACACCACTGTAGTCTGCCTGGACTTTACCCTGGAGAACCCCTCCAAGACCATGAGCAGCTATGTGTTCATCAACGAGGAAGGCTGCTTCCTGGCCGGTGTCTGCGCGGCGCTGGTCACCGAGAGCAATCTGGATTTGGCCAATCCCGAAAAGATTGTCGGCTTTGTCGGCGGCAACGATATTCCCGTTATCCGCGGCTTCTACAAGGGCTTTGAACAGGGTGTCCACTACATCGATCCCGAAATTGAAATTCTGTCCACCTATGTCGGCGACTTCTTCGATCCTGTCAAGGGCAAGACCGCTGCCAAGCAGCTCTACGCTCAGGGTGCCGACATCGTCTTCCAGGCCGCCGGTACCACCGGTCAGGGCGTTCTGGAAGCTTCCAGCGAAGAAAACCGCTACGCCATTGGTGTAGACTCCAACCAGAATAGTCTGTATCCCGGTCACGTTGCCACTTCTATGGTCAAGGACCTGGACGGTGCCGTGTATGATTTGTTTGCCATGATTGAGAATGGCACCTATGAGAAGAACCACGTCTACGAGAAGGGTGCCGGTGCCAGCGGCGTGTATCTGGCCATTGATGAATTCTCCAAGGAGATCCTTCCCCAGGATATGATTGACAAGATCAACGATACCATGGACAAGATCGTTTCCGGCGAGATCAAGGTCGAGCGTTACACTGAAGGCTAAACATTCTGTGTGCCGGGGGCTGTCCCTTTGGCCCCCGGCACAGCATATCACAAAAGAGAAACACTGAATCCATCTTCCATCGTTGCTTTGGGATTTCGGGGTTTCCGAAGCTGTGTCGAGGAGGCAAAATGAAAGAACAAGACTACATTCGATTGGATCAGATCGTAAAAGTATATCCTCCGAACAAAATTGCTCTGAACAAGGTGACGCTGGATATTCACAAGGGCGAGATTCACTCCATCATCGGAGAAAACGGTGCGGGTAAGTCTACGCTCATGAAGGTGCTGTATGGTCTGGAGAAGGCAGACGAAGGCACCATCTGGCTGCGCGGTCAGAAGGTGGACATTACCACCCCCCAGGAAGCCGTCCGGCAGGGCATCGGCATGGTGCACCAGGAGTTTATGCTGATCAGCCAGTATACGGTTCTGGAAAACATCGTATTGGGCAATGAGCCCACCCGTCATGGCCGTCTGGATCTGCAGGCCTGCCGGGAAAAACTGAATCAGATCCTGACAGAATTCAAATTTGACATTTCGCTTGACGAAAAAATCAAAAATATTTCCATCGCTGCCCAGCAGAAGGTGGAAATCGTCAAGCTGCTTTACCGGGATGTGGAAACCCTGATCCTGGATGAGCCCACCGCCGTTCTGGCTCCCCAGGAGGTGGATGAGCTGTTTGCCCTTCTGCGCAAACTCCGCGCCCAGGGAAAAACCATTATCTTCATCAGCCACAAGCTCAACGAGGTGCTGGATATCTCCGATCGCATCACCGTCATGCGAGGCGGCGAATACATCTGGACGAAGGAGAACAAGGGACTGACCAAAGCAGACCTTGCCGATGCCATGGTTGGCCGGAAGGTCATGCTCACCGTGGAAAAGGGTCCCGCCAAGCCTGGTCAGGTCGTTCTGGAGCTGGCGCATTTGGATATGCCCTCCCCCGGCGCGTCCCACAAAAAGCACCTGGACGATGTGTGTCTGTCCATCCGGGGCGGTGAAATCGTCGGTATTGCCGGTGTGGAGGGCAACGGACAATATGAACTCATTCAGTCTGTGGTGGGTCTTATGCGGCCAAGCGGGCGCATAATCATCAACGGTCAGGACATTACGGATATGTCCGTCAAGGATCGCCGCCGCCTGATCGCCTATGTGCCTCAGGATCGGAAGAGCAACGGCAGTTCCCAAAACGATTCTCTGACCACCAACAGCATTATGACCCATCACTATGCGGATAAGGACTTCTCCACAAAGTTCGGTATTCTCCGGCGGAGCCGGATTCAGAGTCTGACCCAGAAGATCATCACCGATTATCAGGTCAGCTGCCAGAGCGCGGAAATGCGAATTGGCGAGCTGTCCGGCGGCAACCAGCAGAAGGTCATCGTCGGCCGGGAATTTGAGCTGGAAAGCAGTCTGCTGGTAGTGGATCAGCCGGTGCGTGGCCTGGATGTGGGCTCCATTGAGTACATTCACAAGCGGATCGTTCAGAAGCGGGACGAAGGTGAGGCTGTGCTGCTGGTTTCCGCGGATCTGGACGAGCTGTTCAGTCTGTCGGACAGGATCGTCGTCATGTACAATGGCCGGGCCGTGTTCGAAAGCGAGGCCGCTGCCACGTCCAGAGAACAGGTCGGTGCCTATATGCTTGGAGCTGGAGGCGCGTAATATGAAAATGAAAAACAAAGTTACCGTGCTGCTGGGCGTGCTCACTGCCATCCTCATTGGTATGCTCATGCTGGCAGCCCAGGGTGCCTCCCCGATGGAAAGCTACGGAAGCATTCTGCAATACAGTCTGGGAACGGCAGTGGGCCGTGCCAATACCATTAACCGATTTGTGTTTCTGACCCTGGCAGGCGCCTCCGCGGCGGTTGCCCTGGGCTCCGGCGTTTCCAACCTGGGCCAGCAGGGTCAGATCCTCATGGGTGCCTTTGCCGCTGCTCTGACCGGTATTTATGTGCCGGCTCCTGGTATTGTGCTGGTTCCCCTGATGATTCTCGTCGGCGTAATCGCCGGTGCCCTGTATGCGGGCATTGCCGCACTGGCAAAGCGTTACCTGGGCATGAATGAATTTATCACCACCCTGATGCTGAACTTCCTGGCGAATTTCCTGGTGGAGTATCTGATTGCCACCCCCTTCAAGGATCCGGGCACTCAGTGGCCCGCCACCTACGTCATCGCCCGGGACGGCATCCTGCCGGTGTGGGGCAAGATCGATTCCGCGGCCCTCATCATGCTGGTGGTCTACGCGGCAATGGTCTACTTCTTCAAGAAGAGCCGTCTGGGCTATGAACTGCGGGTCATGGGTCAGAATTCCCTGTTCGCCAAGGTCGGCGGCTGCGAAACCGGAAAGAACTTCTTCGTTGCCATGCTGCTCAGCGGCGCGCTGGCCGGCCTTCTGGGTGTCATGCTCATCATCGGCGGAACCCAGCAGCACCGAGTTATCTCCGGTCTCGTGGGCAGCTACCCGGACAACGGCCTGATGCTCTCCATCGTTGCCGGCAACGATATTTCCGGCGTGTTTGTCTACGCAATTCTCTTCTCCATTCTGCAGTCCGGTTCCACCGGTATGCAGCTGGACACCGGTGTCCCCTCGGAGTTTACCACCATGCTGATTGCCATTACGGTTCTGTCCGTGGTTGCCTTCCGGGCCTACGCCAACACCTTCATCAACAAGATGATCGCAAGAAGAAAAATTCTCAAGCTGGAGGAGGGTGCAAAATGAACTTAATCGGTGAAATTCTGAAACAGGCCCTTCCCGCTGCCGTTCCCATCCTGCTGGCAGCTCTGGGCGGATTGTTTACCTGGCATGCCAACATCTTCAACATCTCTATGGAAGGTATGCTTCTGACCAGTGCCTTTACGGCGGTCATGGGCAGCTACTTCTTCGAGTCCTGGGCCATGGGTATTCTGTTCGGAATCCTCGGCAGCCTGCTGGTATCGCTGATCTTCGCCTTCTTCGTCCTGAAGATCGGCACCGGCGAGTTCATTACGGGCATTGCCATCAACTCCTTCGCCACCGGCGCGACCACCTATTTCCTGCGCCAGATGTTCAATGTCAAGGGTTCCCTGATCAATCCCCGGATTGTGGCTCTGCCCAAGTGGAACATTCCCGTCATTCAGGACATTCCCGTGCTGGGGCGCATCCTCAGCGGTCACGCCTTCCCGCTGTACATCACCTTCCTGGTGATTGTTCCTCTGGTGTTCTTCATCATTTACAAAACCGCCTTTGGCCTGCGGCTGAGAGCCTGCGGCTATGATGCCAAGGTCATTGATTCCGTCGGCATCAAGGCAAGTAAACTGAAGTTCATTTCCATTCTGATCTGCGGTGCCCTGTGCGGTATTGGTGGCTCCTTCCTATCCCTGGGCATTATGCGGATGTTCACCGAAGGCATGTCCAACGGCCGGGGCTGGATCAGTCTGGCAATCATCATCCTGTCCGACGGCAATCCCCTGATTGCCTTCCTGACCTGCATCATCTTCGGCATCACCGAAGGCATGGGGCTGTCGCTGCAGCAGTTCAACATCCCCAATCAGATTACCGACATGCTGCCCTACGCGGCGGTTCTGGTCGCCCTTTACATCAACAGTGTCCGTCATAAAAAGCAGGCCGCTCAGCCGGTCAACAAGTAATAGAAAGAGGTTATGAACATGGAAAAGCAAAAAGTTATTCTGGATGTGGATACCGGTACGGATGACGCGGTTGCCATTATGCTGGCCGCACTGTCCAAGGATTTGGACCTGCTGGGCGTTTGCTCTGTAAACGGCAACCGGGGTCTGGAATTCACCACCGAGAACTCCCTGCGGGTCGTTGAATATTTGGGCCTGGCAGACAAGATTCCCGTCTACAAAGGATGCAGTCTGCCTATGGTGTCCACTCTGGCAGAAGGCCGCCGTCCCGGCATCCCCTGCACCGGCAGCATGGATAAAAACAACATCCATGGCGACTACGTGGAGCTTCCCCCTTCCACCATCCAGCCCCAGAAGGAGCATGCGGTGTTCTGGCTCATTGACACCCTGATGGCCTCCGATGGCGACATCATTCTGATTCCCGTTGGCCCGCTGACCAACATTGCCATGGCTCTGCGTATTGAGCCCCGCATCGCTCAGAAGATCAAGAAGATCGTCATTATGGGCGGCGGCTACAAGGAAGTCAATATCACCCCCACCGCGGAGTTCAATTTCTGGGTTGACCCGGAAGCCGCCAAGATTGTCGTAGACAGCGGCTGTGAGATCGTTATCGTTCCCCTGGACGCCACCCACAAG
>ERZ1034976.3163-NODE-3163-length-10654-cov-6.812435_pt1 | contig 10654 bp, 8 predicted proteins | sample MGYA00520623_ERZ1034976 | MGnify/ENA primary metagenome ERZ1034976 (study PRJEB33766, sample SAMN09781774) | gut metagenome | biome: gut microbiome | host: Homo sapiens | place: Madagascar | study: EMG produced TPA metagenomics assembly of the PRJNA485056 data...
CGCCCTCGATGCCCAGCTCGGTGATGATGTCCAGCGCAGCGGTGCGGAGCATCTGATACTCGTGGTCGGTCAGGGTCTGGGAGGGAGCCACGACGACCGAGTCGCCGGTGTGGATGCCGACGGGGTCCAGGTTCTCCATGTTGCAGACGGTGATGACGTTGCCCTTGGAGTCACGCATGACCTCGTACTCGATTTCCTTCCAGCCGGAAATGCACTTCTCAACGAGGATCTGATGGATCGGGGACAGGCGCAGACCGTTCGTGGCAATTTCGTGCAGTTTCTCACGGTCCTCGCAGATGCCGCCGCCGGTGCCGCCCATCGTGAAGGCGGGGCGGACGATGACGGGGTAGCCGATGACCTCGGCAAAGTCCAGCGCGTCGTCCAGATCTTCCACAACTTTAGAAGGGATGATGGGCTGGTGCAGCTTCTCCATCGTGTCCTTGAACAGCTGGCGGTCCTCGGCGCGGTCAATCGTGTCGGGCTTGCAGGCCAGCAGGCGGACGCCGCTGCGGTCCAAAAATCCGCTGCGGGCCAGCTCCATCGACAGGTTCAGGCCCATCTGGCCGCCCAGGTTCGGCAGGATGGCGTCGGGCTTCTCCTTCTCGATGATGCGCTCGATGACCTCGGCGGTCAGCGGCTCAATGTAAACATGATCGGCAATGTCGGGGTCGGTCATGATGGTGGCGGGGTTGGAGTTGACGAGGACGGTCTCGACGCCCTCGGATTTCAGCGCACGGCAGGCCTGCGTGCCGGAGTAGTCAAACTCTGCCGCCTGACCGATGATGATGGGGCCGGAGCCGATGACCAGTACCTTTTTGATACGCGGGTCTTTAGGCATTGTTGATTACTCCTTTCGCGGCCAGCATACGGCTGACGAACTGGTCAAACAGAAATTCGGTGTCCTTGGGGCCGCCGTTGGCCTCGGGGTGGAACTGCACGGTGAAGCAGTTCCATTTCAAGTAGTCTATGCCCTCACAGGTGCCGTCGTTGGCGTTGAAGTAGCTCATCTGGCCGACGGATTCGGGCAGGGTGTCCGCCATAACGGCGTAGCCGTGGTTCTGGCTGGTGATAAAGGTGCGCTGCTTGGCCGGGCTGGTGACGGGCTGGTTGGCGCCGCGGTGACCGTATTTCAGCTTGCAGGTCTTGGCACCGGCGGCCAGGGCGGTCAGCTGGTGGCCCAGGCAGATGCCGAAGGTCGGGATGCCGGTGCTCAGCATTTCACGGATGTTCGCGATGATTTCCACGTTCTCTGCCGGGTCGCCGGGGCCGTTGGAGAGCATGAGACCGTCGGGGTTGAGGGCGGCCAGCTCGGCGGCGGTGGTCGTGCCGGGCAGCACGGTCACGCGGCAGCCGCGCTTCTGCAGGCAGCGCACAATGTTGTTCTTGCAGCCCAGGTCGAGCAGCGCCACGTGCAGCGGCGTGTCACCCCATGCACCGGCAGCCGTCGGCTCATAGGTCACGGCCTCGCGGCAGGTGACGGCCTTGACGGCGTCGACAACGGCGTAGGCGGCGATCTCGGGCAGCAGCGCGGCCTTCTTCTCGGGTTCGGCGTCGGGGTCGAACTCGGTGGTGATCGCGCCGTTCATAACGCCGCTCTCCCGCAGGGTGCGGGTCAGGCTGCGGGTGTCGATGCCCTCAATGCCGATGATGCCGTTCTTTTTCAGGAAGGCATCCAGCGTTTCCTCACTGCGGAAGTTGGACGGGGTCTTGCACGCCTCGCGCACAATGTAGCCCCTGGCCCAAATCTTCGTGCTCTCGACATCCTCACTGTTCATGCCGTAGTTGCCGATGAGCGGATAGGTCTGGGTGATGATCTGGCCGTAGTAGCTGGGGTCGGTCAGGGTTTCCTCAAAGCCGACCATACCGGTTGCAAAGACGACCTCACCGATGGTGGTACCGGGGCAGCCTACGCTGACGCCGCGGAACACCCGGCCATTGGCCAATATCAGATATGCCTGCATAGTTGGTAGCCTCTCACTTTACATTTAAGATATGGAGTGAGGAGAGAGGAGAAAAGGCAAACTGTACCCATCTCCTATCTCCTATCTTTTACAGGGTTTGCTTCGCAGCTTCCTTCATTTTGCGGCTGCCCAGGTGCACCAGCGGCAGCTTGCCCTCCTTGCAGATGGGGCATTCCTCAGGGGCGTAGTTGGGCAGGTCGAGCTTGAGGGCACTGGCGACGATGGGGATCGGGGACGGGGCCTCGGCGCGGGTGCGGTCCACGACGCAGGCAATGCCCACGCAGATGCCGCCGTTTTCCTCGATGACGCGCTTGGTCTCGAGGCTGGAAACACCGGTGGTGACGACGTCCTCGGCGATGATGCAGCGCTCACCCGGGTTGATCCTGAAACGCTTGAGGGTCATGACGTTGTCGACGCGCTCGGTGAAGATGGCGCGCTTGCCCATCTGGCGGCCCAGCTCGTAGGCGTAGACGATGCCGCCCATGGCAGGGCCGACCACGACGTCGATGTTCAGCTCCTTGAGCTTCTCGGCAACCGGGGCCATGACCTCGGCGGCCTTGTCGGGGTACTGCTGCAGAAATGCCATCTGGCAGTAAGCGCCGGAGTGGCGCCCGGAGGAAAGCAGGAAGTGCCCCTCTAAAAATGCTTCACATTCCTTTAAAACTTCAAGTGCTTCGCGTGCCATAATTTGTTCCTCCTGTATGTTATTCAACTTATAGTAGCATATTTTGTATAAAAATGCAAGCTAAATGTATATGGTGGGGCAGCTTCCCCCGCGGGGGAAGCTGTCGGCGGCCCGCCCGCCGACTGATGAGGGCCGGGCTTGCCGTTATAGCCCGTGAACAGGCGGTTGCGGGGACTCTCCCCTCATCCGCCCTCGGGCACCTTCCCTCTGAGGGGAAGGCAATCGGTGATTTACCGTGCGCACCCTCTGATCTCATCCAGCGTCTTGACGCCGTGGGCGTCCATCCACTGGCCGATCTCGTTCGTGATGCGGGTGCAGGCCTTCGGGTCCAGGAAGTTCGCGGTGCCGACCTGTACCGCCGCTGCACCGGCCATGATGAACTCCAAGGCGTCCTTACCCGTCAGAATGCCGCCCAGTCCCACGACGGGGATGCTGACGGCCCCCACGGCCTGCCAGACCATGCGCAGGGCGATGGGGCGCACCGCCGGGCCGGACAGGCCCGCAAACGTGTTGTTGAACACGGGACGGCGCTTTTCCAGATCGATCGCGCACGCCTGGAAGGTGTTGCACAGGCTGATGGCGTCCGCGCCGGCAGCCTCAACGGCCTTGCACATCTCGGGGATGCTTTCGGCCTGCGGGCTCAATTTAACGATGAGCGGCACGGTGCAGACCTTGCGCACCGCGCTGACGACCTCGCCGGCGTCTGCCGCGCGGATGCCGAACGCGAGACCGCCCTGCTTGACGTTGGGGCAGCTGATGTTCAGCTCAATAAAATCCACGCCCGCGGCGCAGAGCATCTGCACGCCCTCGACGTTTTCTTCAATCGTGTGGCCGCCGAGGTTCGCCCAGACGGTGGTGCCGCACCGGCGCATGGCAGGCAGCTCGTGGTCGATAAAGTGCTGAACGCCGGGGTTCTGCAGGCCGATGGAGTTCATCAGGCCCGACGGCGTCTCGTAGAGGCGCTCACCCTCGTTGCCGGGCTGGCCGTTCAGGGTCAGCCCCTTGCCGGAGATGCCGCCCAGCACGCGCAGATCCTCAATGCCCGCGTACTCGGGGCCGAAGCCGAAGGTGCCGCTGGCCGCGATGACCGGCCCGGCCAGCCGCTTGCCGAGAAAATCAACATGCAGGTCTGCCATCAGTCAAACACCTCCTGTGCGTTAAAGACCGGGCCGTCCTTGCAGACGGTGACCGGACCGATTTTCGTATGGCAGGTGCAGCCCAGGCACGCGCCCAGACCGCAGGCCATCTTCTTTTCAAGGCTGGCCAGGCAGGGCACGCCTGCGGCGGCGCAGAGCTTAGCCACGCCGCGCATCATGACCATGGGGCCGCAGGTCAGCACAATGTCGTACTTGCTCACGTCCAGCAGGTCGGTGACCAGGCCGTGGTGTCCCTCCTTGCCGGAGTCGGTTGCGGCGTAGATGTCGCGGCACCAGGGCACAAAGCGGTCCATGCCGTAGGTCGTGTCGCGGAAGCCCACGAACAGGTCGGGGCGCACGCCCGCGCGGCAGAGCTCCTTGCAGAGCAGCAGCAGCGGCGCGGTGCCGATGCCGCCGCCGACCACGGCAATGCGCTTGTACTGCCCGGCCAGTGCGGCAGTGTCAAAGCCGTTGCCGCAGGGGCCGGTCACGGTCAGCGTGTCGTCCTTTTTCAGCGCGGCCAGCTTGTGGGTGCCCTCGCCCTTGACCTGATACAGGAAGGTCAGTGCGCCGGTCTGGTTGTCAAAGTCGTCAACGCTGATGGGGCGGGAAAGAATTGGCGTGGCGTCCGCGGCCCAAGCGCGCAGCATGTAAAACTGCCCGGCGTGGGGCTCGCGGCTGCGGTCCTGCCACTGGACCGTAAGGCGCATAATATCCTCTGCGACGGTTTCCTGACGCAGGACCGTCAGATTACAGCTTGTTGCATTCACCCTGAATATCCTCCCGCATACGCACGCACTCGTTGTAGGCAGCCTCGTCAAAGGCAACGCCGGGCTGCTTCTTGTAGGCCAGCAGAATGCCGCGGCTGGAGTTGACAACGCCGCCGTTGCCCTTGGTCAGGTACTGCGCGATGTCCGCCGCCTTGCCGCCCTGTGCGCCGTAGCCGGGGATCAGGAAGAAGGTGTCCTTGTAGGCCGCGCGGATGGCGGTGGCCTCCTCGGTGTGGGTGCCGCCGATGACCAGGCCGATGCTGGAATAGCCGTGCTCGCCCATGTAGTCCTTGCCAAGGGCGGTCAGGCTGTCGCCGACGAGATCGTACACATGGCGGCCATCGTCGAGCTTTTTGTACTCAAAGTCCTTCGCGCCGGGGTTGGAGGTGCGGCAGAGCACGAACACGCCCTTGCCCTGCTCGGCGCAGTACGGCAGATACGGGCTGATGGAGTCAAGGCCCATGTAGGGGGCCAGCGTGATGATGTCGGCCTCGAAATCACCGGTAAAGTGCGCCTTGGCGTACATTTCGGCGGTCTTGGCAATGTCGCCGCGCTTGATGTCGGCAATGACGGGCAGGCCGGTGGCGCGGGCCAGCTTCAGCGTTTCGGCGTAGGCGCGCATGCCGTCCAGGCCCAGGGACTCATAATAGGCGATCTGCACCTTGTAGCAGCCCGCGACGCCCTTGGCGGCGTCGATCAGCGCACGGTTGAACGCGACGACGTTCTCCCCCGCCGTCTTGGCGGTGTCGGTGGTGGGCAGGTAGCTGATCTCGGTGTCCAGGCCCACGCAGACCGGGCCGTTTGCTGCGACGCTCTCGTAGAGCTTGTCCATGTTGGTAAGCATGCTGATTCCTCCGTTTGATGTATATAAATTGCGGCTCTATTATATAATGTTGGGAATCGTAGGGGCGGATTCCCTATCCGCCCGCGGGGCTGTGCCAGCGGCAGCCTTGCACGGGCGCATATAGAATGCGCCCCTACGGGTGTTTTGTGCGTGAAGGGGTGTTATTCTTCAATCTGGAACGTAACCTTCCCGCCTTTGATCGTGGTTACTACTTTTCCGTACAGCAGCGCACCGTCGTAGGGGCAGTTCTTGCTCTTGCTGTGCAGCTCGTCGGCGTGGACCTCGTACATGTGGTCAAGGTCCACCAGCACGATGTCGGCGTCGTAGCCCGGCTCCAGCATACCCTTGCGGTCGGCCAGGCCCAGCACGGCGGCGGGACCGGCGCTCATCAGGAAGCTGAGCATTTCCAGCGGCAGACGCTGCTCACGGCAGAGCTTGGTGTAGCAGACGCCGAAGGCCGTTTCCAGACCCACCATACCGGCAGCGCCCTTCTCCTTCTCCTCGGCGGTGTGGGGGGCGTGGTCGGTGCCGATGCAGGTCACGGTGCCGTCCTTGATGGCGTCGATCAGCGCGGTCACGTCGTCCGCCTTGCGGATGGGCGGGTTGACGCGGTAGGTCAGGCGGCTGTCGTCAAACCACAGGTGGTGCGGCGTGACCTCGCAGCTGACCCGCGCACCGCGCATCCGGCTCATGCGGACGGCATCGACGGATTCCCTGGTGGAGACGTGGCACATGTGCAGCCGGGTGCCGTAGTACTCGGCCAGATGGCAGTTGCGCACGGTCTCGATGTTCTCGGCCAGGCGGTAGTCCCAGGGGCTGATCTCGCGGTCCTCGGCGTGGGACATGATGGTCAGGCCGCGCTCGGTGGCAATCGCGAACGCGCGGGCCATGACGGCGTTGTTCATGACGCCGTTGCCGTCCTCGGTGATGAACTTGATGTCCTCGGGCAGGGTCAGCAGATGATCCAGCGTTTTGCCGTCGAAATCCTTCGTGATGGAGACGGTCTGGTTTGCGTCGCACAGGCCGACGCGGGCGGCCTCGGCCTCGACGGCGTGGGCGATCTCGGCACTGGAGCAGACCGGCTTCGTGTTGGGCATCAGGTTGACGAAGGTGTACCCGCCCGCGGCAGCCGCGGCGGAGCCGGTGGAGATGTCCTCCTTGTACTCAAAGCCGGGGGTGCGCCAGTGGCAGTGGGTGTCGATGAAGGCGGGCAGGACCGTGCGGCCCTTCGCGTCGAGCACCTCCTCCCCTTCCGGGACAAGCAGCCCCAGACCGACAGCGGCAATTTTTCCGTCGCGCAGCCAGACCTCAATGGCCTTGCCCGCGCTGTCCTTTGCGTTGCGGATCAGCATGGTGGGAACCTCCTTAAAAATAGGAAACTTTGTCATAGCTGAGAGTGTAGGGGCGAACATTGTTCGCCCGTCAACTTTGCGTGGTTGAGCTTCTGCGGGAAAGCCGCGCATGAGGCAAACGGCCTGCGGGCGAGCAATGCTCGCCCCTACAAAGCCCCATGCAAAAACATCCCGCAGGGATATTTTTGCAAAAAAAAACTTTTCCCAAAAAGGGAAAAGTCAAAAAGTCATACACAAAGCGGCGACGGGAAAGAACACTGTGCCGTGATTTTTAAAGACAGAAATAAAACGCATCATCCCGGCACACTCCTTCCTATGACTTTACCTACGTTTTACTTATTGTACCATGCAGGGACGGCGGTGTCAATGCAAACGGGCTTTTTGCAAAAGTAAGGATTTTATAGATTTTTGCGCTGACTTTTGGAGGATTTGACAAAATCCGCAAAAATCCGCGCGCGGCGCGTACAGCATTGCACTTTGTCCGGCTTTGTGGTATATTTATAGTAAGTATGGTAAATAGGAAGAGGAACGAACTATGGGCCTTTGGGAAGATGCAAAAAATATCCGTGATAAGGACCCCGCCGCGCGCAATGTGGCGGAGGTCATCATCCTGTACCCCGGCTTTCATGTGCTGGTCACGCACAAGATCGCACATTTTCTGTACAACCACCGGTGTTTCTTTCTGGCCCGTTTTGTCAGCCAGCTGGCGCGCCACCTGACCGGCATCGAGATCCACCCCGGCGCCAAGATCGGGCGCAAGCTCTTTATCGACCACGGTATGGGCATCGTCTTTGGTGAGACGACGGAGATCGGCGACAACTGCACGATCTACCACGGCGTCACCCTGGGCGGTACCGGCAAGGACACCGGCAAGCGCCATCCGACGCTGGGCGACAATGTGCTGATCGGCGCGGGCGCGAAGGTGCTGGGCCCGGTCTACATCGGTGATAACGTCCGCGTCGGCGCGGGCAGCGTTGTGCTGAAGAACCTGCCCGCCAATGCCACTGCCGTCGGTGTACCCGCGGAGATCGTCCGCGTCGGCAATATCAAGTGCTGCCCGGCGGACGATCTGGATCAGCAGGATCTGCCGGATATTGTCAACCAGCGCATCTCCGAGCTCGAAGCCCGCCTGAGCCGCCTGGAGGCCGAAAAGCAGGGTGAGTTCCCGCCGGATAAAAAAGAATAATAAAAACGCACGCCGTGAAATTTACGGCGTGCATTTTTTGTCAGTATGGCTTCCCCAGAGGGGAAATCAGTCAGCGGCCCTGCCCGCTGACTGATGAGGGGCAAACTTACCGGGAATTTCCCACTGACGGGCAATAGGGCAAACCCGCCCCTCATCCGCCCTCGGTCGGGGCCTCGGGCACCTTCCCCCACGGGGGAAGGCAATCAACTCATTTCAGATTCCGCAAATCCCCGCTCTCGCGGAAATCCTCGTAATCCAGCGACAGCGACGGGCTGTAATAGGGGTCGTGCAAAATATTCTCCCGCCCGTGCACGGCGTAGAGACGTTCATGCTCGGCGTCAAAGCGTGCTTTTTTGGCGGGATCGTTCTCATCGGAGCCGCGGGACTTGCTTTCGTAGTGGTAGAGCTCGGCGTAGGGCGTCCAGACAATGCGCCAGCCCGCGTCGCGCACACGCAGGCAGAAGTCCACATCGTTGTAGGCAACCGTGAACTCCTCATCCAGGCCGTGCAGCTCGTCGTAAACGGCAGTGCGCACCAGCAGGCAGGCCGCTGTCACGGCGGAAAAATCCTGCACCGTGGCCAGCCGGAACATATACCCGCTGCCGCCGCGCTTGTGGTACTTGTGGCTGTGCCCGGCGTAGCCGCCCAGCCCCGTGATGATGCCGGCGTGCTGGATCGTGTCGTCGGGATAGTAGAGCATTGCCCCGCAGAGGCCGACGCCGGGCTGGCTGCACTCGCCCACCATCTGGGTGAGCCAGTCGCCGTTGATGACCTCGACGTCATTGTTGAGCAGCAGCAGGTACTTGCCCGCCGCGTACCTGCGGCCAAAATTGTTGATGCGGCTGAAGTTGAAGCCGCCCTTGTAAGTCACGACCCGCGCGCGGTCATACCGCTCCGGCAACTTTTTGTAGTAGGCCGCTGTGGCCGGGTCGGTGGAATTGTTCTCAATGACGATGACCTCGAAATTCTCGTAGGTCGTTTTGGCGTAGATGCTGTGCAGGCATTTTTCCAAATCGTCGGTGTGGTCCTTGTTGGGAATCAAAATAGACACGAGCGGCTGCGGCTCGGGAATGTCCCACACCACATGGCAGGTGCCCGGGAATTTGCCAGGCTCCACCCTGCCCTGCCGCCCTGTGGCGGCCAGATGGTCGGCCACGGCCTTTTGCGCAGCCTTTTCCACATAGGGCTTGGCTGCCGTGCCGCCGCTGGTGGACGCCGCGTGCACGCGCCAGTAATACAGCACCTGCGGGATGTGCAGCGGCTTGGCTGCGGGGTCACGGCGCTGCATTTCGTCGATGAGACGCAGGAATAAGTCGTGATCCTGCGCGCCGTCGCAGGCCGGGCGCTCACCGCCGACGGCGTCGAACAGCGATTTTTTGAACACGGCCAGATGGCAGATGTAGTTGACGGCCATCAGGTACTCGGGCGCATAGTCGGGCTTGAAGTGGCCGACGCGCGGGTGCTCGGGCGTTTTCTCAAACAGGGCCTCGTCGCTGTAGGCAAACGCCGCGCCGCTCTCGGCCAGCGCTTTGCTCATGCAATAGACGGCATGAGGCGCGAGCATGTCGTCGTGGTCGGCAAGGGCCAGATACTCACCCGCTGCGAGCTTCGCGGCCTCGTTCGTATTGGCGGCAATGCCCTTGTTCTCGATTTTGGCGTAGACGATGCGCTTGTCCTGCGCGGCGCGGGTGCGGACTGTCTCGCCCACGTCGGGGTGGGCACCATCGCTGGCGTCCACCAGAGCCAGCTGCCAGTTCGGCGCGGTCTGAGCCTGCACGCTGTCCAAAAATTGCTGCAAAAACTGCGGCGGAGTGTTGTACAGCGGCGTTAGAATGCTGATGGTCGGCCAGCCGTCGGCGCGGGCGGCTGCGTCGGCACGCTGGGCCTCCAGCGTCTGCTTCGACGGCAGATACCGCGCTTTTTTGCCGAAGAACCGCCGCTTAAAAAAGCCGACGGCCCGCCCGGCCATGACGCCGACGCCCTGTTCTTTCGTCAGCGTCCGCGCATAGCCGAACAGTTCTTTGATGCGTTTCGTTTCAAGGCTCATGGGATGGCTCCTCATAAAAGCAGTCTTTGTGCCAAAGTTGGGGGTTTGTGTCGATGTACTGCCAAATCTGCGCGTACCCGTGCTCGGTGCGCACAACGTGGTCGTGAAAGGATTTTTGCCAGATGGGGCAGCCAATCGCTTTCGTGACAGCCTCTTTCATCTGTTTGATGACCAGTGAAATTGTAGGGGCGCACAGTGTGCGCCCGCCCTGTTCCCGCTGAATCAACAACAATAAATGAACATGATTTGGCATTACGGCATATTTTATTAACTTTACTGCGGGATGCCGAATGGAAATCTGCAAAATGGCATCTTCAACGGCTTTCCCGTAAGGCGATAACTCCGGGGCAAGGCGCGGGCGCACACTGTGCGCCCCTACATGCTCAACCGCCGTAAGGACATCGCTTTTCCACAAAATTTTCTGCCGCCCATGCGTGCAAATCGTGATGAAATACGCACCGTTTTGGGCGTAATCGTACTCCGTAAGGCGGTTAATTTTCCGTTTTGGCTTCATCACTTCAACCCGAAATTCTCAAACAGATTATTGAAATGGGGGTTGTAATAGGGGTCGTAATTGTCGATATACTGCTGATATTTCGCGTAGAAATTCGCTTTCTCGCGCTCATACCGCTTGGCGTTCTCGCTTAAGGTATCAAGGCCCCGGCTCTTGCTC
>ERZ1034976.3168-NODE-3168-length-10642-cov-4.694248_pt1 | contig 10642 bp, 6 predicted proteins | sample MGYA00520623_ERZ1034976 | MGnify/ENA primary metagenome ERZ1034976 (study PRJEB33766, sample SAMN09781774) | gut metagenome | biome: gut microbiome | host: Homo sapiens | place: Madagascar | study: EMG produced TPA metagenomics assembly of the PRJNA485056 data...
GTATATATAAATATGAATCAGGAGATACACCATATGAAGGATGTGTTATTGTACCATGGATCACGAGGCGGTATAGACGGGACCATTGAGCCGATAAGCCGGGTAAGATGTGATTTTGGCCGGGGATTTTATATGGGGGAAAATGCCGAACAGGCGAAGAGTCTTGTCAGTGAAGATGTTTCTCCGGTATTTTATACTTTAAAATTTAGAATATCAGAAATTCCGGAAGATAAAATTTTATATTTAAAAGGACAAGACTGGATATATGCTGTCCTTGCAAATAGAAAAAAGTGTCAGGAGTTTAATGATCTGAAACTGGCAGAAAATATTCTGGATAAAATGGGCAAATATGATGTTATTGTTGGATCGATTGCTGATGATCGTATGAATGAAGCTATGCAGCGTTTTTCTGATTATGCATTGACTGACAGAGGGTTGCAGGCATGTCTGCAATCTGTGAATTATGGTCTGCAATATGTGGCAAAGTCAAAATTTGCCTGCAGTAAAATAGACATTATCTCAGAAAGACCTATTTATGGAAAAGAAGCAGATGATATCAGGAAATATACAATCCAGAAAAGAGCAGAAAGTCGTAATGTAGTGAGGCAGGCTGCTATAAAGTATCAGCGTCAGGGTGAGTATCTGAATGAGATTATTGAAAAAGAACTTTTAAAAGAAAAACAGATTCTGGAGGAAAGGAAACAGATGTTATATGAATGGGATAGAATATGATATATGCTATACACAGCAGCGAATATATGAGCATATGGCATCTGAAAAATATGATATGCGTGTGTTTTCAGATGCATATCTAAAATGTGATTTCTGCAGAAGAGCTATGGATACCTGTTATTCTAGATTTCAACTGGAAGATGTGTATGAATGTATGGATTTCTATATGCCAGAGATAGGAGCATCTTTAGTTAAAACTGATGGAGGGCAAAACATCGAAGCTGCAGCATGGATCGGCTTTATGTACAGGTATCTTTTTATCAGCACTGGTATAATGAGTGCTGAGCTTGTTCAAAAGGTAACGTATGATGTAATGCTGGCTTATTATCCCGGACTTCATACGATTGATGAGGATATGGCGATTGATATTATATGTAAGGATTTTTCCTTAGAGCGGAATAGAGTACAGGTATGATAGATAATAAAAAATAGTATATAAGTGGTACAAAAGGTGAAAGCCTCAGAGCATTATCTCTGGGGCTTTTAATATTACAGAATTATTATTACTGTTTATATATAACTGGAAAATGTATACAAAATATGCGGTTGCGCATACACTGTTTTTGTTGCAAATTGCACAAAAATAAGATAGACTATAAATGATCGTTTATATATTGCACAGTACCTTTTTTAATACACCAAATTAAGGAGGTACAAAACTATGAAGAAACCATTAATCAAAGCATTAGGAGTAATCCTGAGTGCAGCTATGATCTGCGGATCAGTACCGGCAGGCGCCTCACCAGCGCTTGCAGCAGAAGTGACAGAGGGCGTCTCACCAGCGCCAGTCACGGAGGTATCTGCAGAAGCAGCTGCGACCAACGAGGTATCTGTGACCGATACCGGGAATGAAGAAAAGGAGAGTGATAGCAGCAGCACAGATCCTGATGACGCTATTAGCGTATCGGATAATGCTGCAGAAGACGAGACCGGTGAAGCTGCCGGTGATGATGAAACGGAAGCAGAAGGCGAATATTGGGAATCAGAAAATTTCGATCTGTGGGAACTGGATGCAATGACGGTTGACAATGAAACACTTGACAGATATTTATTATCTAATGCAAGTGGTACGATTGCATCATGGATCACATCATTATCAGATACAGATATTGATAAGCTGTTGCAGGGAGATAATATTTTAACCCAGACACTTGACTATTACGGTGAAGATATTGACTCAGCTTATGGGCTTGTCAATGCTGCACATTTTGAAAGAGGTATTGATTATTACAAGGCGATTGCTGCTTGCAATCAGGGAAAAGTAAAGGCAGGATATACTCAGTCCACAGGATATTTTTATGTTGCATTTCCAAATGGAACTTCACGAATTAAAATCACTGGTGTAAAAACAGGTGTGGAATTAACAACACGACAAAAAAACCTTGTTTATGAGGTTTCTAATGCCAAATATGGTTTGAGATTAAACAACAATATAAAATCTTCGTATACATGGGCTGTATCGACTACAGATCAAGATTATACAAATAATATGGCTGAAAAAGAAAAGGGTACCTTATCCTATAATTGTGGTAACCAGATTTTCAATTTTGACAAACCTGCAGGCTATATTTTTGATGTAACATACTCAAATTATGCAAATGTCAACTCGACAGCAAGACGTGTTCTTTACATGACAAAGGTAAAAGGTGACAATGGGGTTATTATGGTGGCTGATCCATTAAAATCTACCACTTACGCAGCTGAAACAATGCAATTCCGAACATCTTTTAACTTAATTAACACTGGACTTAAAGCAGCTTCAGACGATAAATTTTATCATATGACAGCAACACTTAATTTTACACCGGCCATTTATTACGTTGCATATAACGCAAATGGTGGATCGGGAGTGGATACACAGAAGTGTACTTATGGCACTACATACACATATGCAGCAGCACCAAAAACTGCGCCTCACTACACATTAAATGTCAACCTTAACGGAGCTCCGGGAACGGCAAGTGCGATCAGTGCACCAAGAGCCTTTGTAAACTGGAGTGACGTAAATCCTGGACAGCAATTTAGTAATCTGACAACGACAAACGGTGCTACGATTACGAAGGTGGCAAACTGGGGTAATGGTACATGCACTCTTCCTGCAGCACCATCCAGAACAGGTTATCATTTCGGAGGATGGAATACGGCTCAGGGCGTAAAAGGTGCTGGAACAGCGTACACAGCAACAAAAGACGAAACAATTACTGCAGTATGGAATGCACAAGGTTACAACGTAAAATTCATTTCAGATGGAAAAGAATATGGCAGCCAGTCCTTTGTTTATGGAACAGCGCAGGGACTTAAAACGCTTGCAGATCTCCAGATCAGCAAACCTGGTTATACATTTAAAGGATGGAACGGAACCTATACAGATGGTCAGGCAGTTAAGGATCTGACAGATATCAGTAACGGAACGGTAACGCTGACTGCCCAATGGGAAGCAAAGACAGATACGCCGTATACCGTACGCAGATATGTGCAAAAATCATTGGACAACGCAGACCCGGCAACAGGATATGATCTTTACAAGGCACCAGAAGGAACAGAAAATCCTATCCTGGGAACTGAGACAAAAACTGCTACGACGGATACATCAGTAACCGAGATAGCAGTAGCAATTCCGGGCTATGATACGCCGGATGCAATCGGTCCTAAAACAATCGCCGGCGATGGATCCACAACCTTTGATTTTTATTACAACATTACGGATACCAGAGCAACGCTTACAGTCAACCATTATTACCAAACAGAGATCGATGGCGACTGGGTACTGTATGATGGCAAGTTTGGCTCCTGGACAGATGAGGCATTTACAAATGTAATCAAAGGAACGATTGGCGAGAGTGTGACACCTGAGCAGTTAAGCACAACAGCTATAAGTGATGGTTATGAAAATGTCTACAAAGGATATACGCTTGTTCCTACCGAAACAGCACCAAAGACAGTAGTGCTTACAAAGAGCAGTGAAGTCAATTATTACTACAAAATGGTCAAGAAAAACACAGTTGTTAAATATAAGGTTGATCACTATATCCAGAAGACACCAGGGGGAAATTATGAACTATTTGAAACAACAATAGATAAGGCAAAACTTGGCTCTACGATTTCTCCGGCTCTTGATCAGAAAGCGATCGATGCCGTAAATGCGATCGAAGGCTGCAAATGTGAAAAACCACAGCTGCAGGTTGTAACTATCACAGAAGAAGGTATGGTATTTAAGTATAACTATGCCTGTGTCAAGGGAACGCCGGATGCAGTGAATGGAGGATCAGACCTGACGGATGCAGCAATCAATGAAATTGCCAAAAAGCTGGCTGCGGGATTATCTTTCTCGATGGATATCGATGGAGTAAATTATGAAATCGTACAGAATCCGGATGGCACGCTGGCAATCAAATTTGCAACAACAACAGATACAAAGGTTGTCATTCCTGATGTCATTAAAATTGGAGATAAGGTATACCGTATCACAGAAGTATACGAAAAGGCATTTAAGGATAATACAACACTCAAAGAAGTAACAATCAGCCAAAATGTAAGTAAGATCGGCAACAGTGCTTTTGAAGGATGTACAAACCTGAAAAAAGTGACACTGAAGGAAGGATTGATCACGATCGGGGACAAAGCTTTTAAAGGCTGCAGCTCCCTGACAAGCATCACAATGCCGGCTACACTGCAGAAGATTGGCAATTATGCTTTTGAAAATTGCACAAAGCTGAAGACAGTGAAACTGAATGACGGTCTTTTGACAATCGGTAAGAAAGCATTCTATAACTGTAAAGCTCTGAAGAAGGTTAAAATCCCGAAGAGTGTACTGAAGATTGGAAGCTTTGCATTCGCAAAATGTGCAGCACTGACAAGCTTTACTTTTGCAACAGATTCACAGCTCATGGCTATGGGCACCGGTGTTCTGAGCAATGATAAGAAGCTCACGAAGATCAAGCTGCCGGGTAAGCTGACAGCAGTACCAAGCAAGGCATTCAAAAATGATACGAAGCTTGCAAGCATTACGATCGGAAAGAGTGTAACCAGGATCGGTGCAGAAGCATTTAATGGCTGTAAAGCCGTTAAAAAAGTAACCATTCCGACCAAGGTACAGACAATCCGTGAAAAAGCATTTTATAATTGCAAGAAATTGAAAAATGTAAGTATCAAATCCAAGGCTCTGACGAGCGTAGGAGAAAAGGCATTCAAGAAATGCAGGAAAGGACTTAGGATTGTTGTTCCTGGCAGTAAAACAGCATCATACAAGAAGCTGCTGAATGGAAAATATTAAGTTCTGTATAAAAATAGCATCAAAACGGAATACTTGATTTTAGCCGGAGCATATGATATATTGTGCTTAGGCAAAAAAGATACTAACATTTCCGTAAGGACAAAGCGAAACCCCCAGTGTTCCAGCACTGGGGGTTTCTATTCCGTTTAGGCAGGGTGGCTTAAGCCCTAGGCTGATTGCCAATTACTTCTCTCTGTCCAACCATTTGCATATGTAGTAGGCAGCTACACTAGCCATAACAGAGAGTATAAACGATGCTAACATTTCCATAAGGCACCCCCTTTCCTTGCCAGTATAGGGGTGGCAACGAAGTTATTTTAGCATATATTCATGGTTTAAACCATAGGCAGACAGTTTTGGTTTATTAGTCTATTTGATGCGCGGATGATGTTGAAAAAATACGAGAAAACCCAGCAAATACTTGCTTTTATGACGTGCGTATGATATAATAAATGTAGGTTATTATAAGGTATTTCCATGATAAAGTCAAAGGGGGAAAGGTACATGAAAAAAAGGATAGTAGCATTCCTGTTATCTGCAGCAATGGTTTTTACAAATATCATGCCGGCTATGGCAGATACTACAGTGATCAACATGGAGGGGATGGTAACAGAACAGAGCCGGGAAGAGGAGCTGCAGCCTGATCAGGATGTGGTATCAGATAATGATCTGTTAACGGATACTGCTGTGGATCAGCAGGTAGAAGATAGTGACTATTCTTTGAATATACCAAAGAATGGTACGATCAGCTCCGGAAGCAGCTACGGCTATGCTGAAAACGGTTTAAATTCCAGCCTGGAAAATGACATCGATGCGGATTGTGCTGTGACATATCCTGCTAAATATGATCCGCGTCCTGCAGGAGTGTCAGGTGCCCGTCATCAGTATCTGGGATCATGCTGGGCGTATTCGGCACTTGCTGCAGCAGAATCCAATCTGATTAAAAAAGGATACACTGATAGCTCCATTGATTTGTCGGAGTTTCAGCTCATCTATTTCATGAACCATGAAAATATTGATCCGCTTGGAAATTATACAAAAGACACAGAAGATAGCGGCAAAACCATGACAGAGTTATTTAATCAGGGAGGATCACCTAAAGCGGCAGTATCGTTTCTCTCAAAATGGACGGGACCGGTGCTGGAAAGCCAGGCTCCGGTTATTAGAACTGCATTGCCAGGAGGTGGCTGGGTAGATGAAGCTGATCAGATGGATGCTGTCGTACTGGGGCAGGAGCTTTGTGCTAATTCAAGCAACTGGCATTTTAAAGGTGCTAAGTATTGCGATTATGATGTGGATCACATTGATAATATAAAGGAACTGATCACGAATTATGGTGGTGTAAGTATGTGCTATTATGATGATGGCAAACACTATTCCTATACTTGTCCCGGTGAGGGTGAAGATGCAAATTATTATTTCGCGTATAAAGCAGCAGCTAATCATGCAGTAGAAATAGTAGGGTGGGATGATAACTATTCTAAAGAGAATTTCAAACATGCAGGGACAGAGAAGCTTCCTGAAGCAGATGGCGCATGGCTTGTGAAAAACTCCTGGGCTGAGGTACGAATCCCAGATCCTTATGTATATAATGAAGCATATAAATCAAGTGGTTATTTCTGGCTTTCATATTATGATAAGACAATCTGTGAGATTATAGCCTTAGAATATGATTCCAAAGATACGTACGCAAATATGTATGCTTATGATGGCGGTATGACTAACTTAGCATTAGCTGGGTATGGTGGTACTACATATTTTAATATCTATGAAGCTAAAGCATATGGTAAAGGAACAGCGGAAAAGATTGACGGTATCATGACCTATCTTGCTGCGAATATGCCGTATACGCTTACGATATATGTAAATCCTGTTGTTGAGAATGGCAAACTGGTAAGCTACTCCGGTAAGAGTGATGCAATATCTGGTTGTAGTGATTATGAAGGATTTTATACTTTTGATATCAGTGATAAAAATATTTACGTTCCGGATGGCAAGACATACGGCATTTGCATAGAAACTGCGAAATCTAAAACTGATGAGGGGGCATCTCCCGTTGGTAATGGTGGCACATACCAGGAGGAAGGTCAGAGTTACTATGGAAATGGGTTAGATTCTCTTATTGACTATTCTACTCCTCAATCATATTTTATGGGTGCAGCCCCTTGTCTCAGAGGGCTTACCAATAAAGCTACTGGCATTGTTTTGTCAGAGAGTATTTCACTTGATAAATACAGCATTGCCTTAAAGGAAGGAAAGACAGACAAAATTACAGTAGATGAAGTACTTCCGGAGAATACTACGAATAGGACCTGCAGCTTCTCCTCTACAGATGAAACGGTTGCGACCGTTGATGAAACCGGTAAGGTAACAGCAGTAGGATATGGTGAGTGTGATATAGTTGTGTCAGCTTATGATGGCATGAGCAGTGATACGTGTCACGTGACTGTATACTGTACCGGACTCAGTCTTGCTGATCAGCAGCTCCTTGTAAACCGTGTATGTACAATCGACCCGGTATATAAAAATGGATACAAAGGAATCACGAGCGAGCAGCTCACATGGGATTCCTCTGATCCGGATACAGCGACTGTAGACAGCATGGGACGTGTAACAGCGCATGCAACAGGTACAGTAACGATTACTGCATCCATTAAGGATAAGGTGCTTACGAGTAATCGTCTGGTAAAGGCAAGCTGTAAGGTTACGATCGGTCGTATGGCAGAGAGTATTAAAACAGATGCTGACACAGTAACGCTTTATGAAGGCGAAACGCATCAGATAACTGCAGAGGTTCTCCCGGATGATACGACGGATAAGGGACTGACTTACAGCTGTATCCGGGAATCGATCGCAAAGGTATCGGCAACCGGTCTTATCACAGCAGTATCAGAAGGCACCACAACGGTCACCCTTACGGCTATGGATGGCAGTGGTATCACAAAAGACATAACTGTAACAGTGCTTCCGGCTATCAAGACTATCGATGTATATAATGGTGATATCACACTGCGGGCAGGAGATACATATACAACATACTTTAATGCCTATCCAAGTACGGAAGGATGGAGAGACCGGATCCGGATCGCATCGAGTGATCCGTCGGTAGCTGATGTAGGGCAGGTAGTGGCAGGTGACATTGATCCTAACAATGGCATGGCAGTGATCACTGCCAAAAAAGCCGGAGCCTGTGTAATAACTATTACAGGAGATAAGGTATCTGTTAGTTTCCAGGTGACAGTAACAGCAAAACCGGGTACACCAACAGACAATACAAATGCCGGAGATAGCGGAAATACTGGTGGAAATACCGGTAACAATCAGAACCAGGGAAATAATGGTAATGTTAAAAAGCCCGCACCTGTTGGAGATCCTGATCCTGTAATGATCTCAACCGGATCCATGCAATTTAAGGTTGATGGATCAGAAGTAACACTGATCAAGATGACAGGTAAGGGAACGAAGGCATCTATTTCTGGTTACGTGAAATATAATGGTAAGTCCTACAAAGTAACGAAGATTGCAGATAAGGCATTTTACAAGAATACGAAGCTTAAAACTGTAACGATCCCATCAACAGTTACAGAGATTGGCAGCAAAGCATTTTATGGCTGCAGGAAGCTCACAAAGATTACTATTCCTAAAAATGTACAGAAAATCGGCAGTAAGGCATTTTATGGTTGCAAGAAACTTCAAAAGGTTACAATCAAGAGTACGAAGCTTAAGAAGGTTGGCAGCAAGGCTTTTGCCGGTATCAGCAAAAAGGCAGTCATAAAGGTTCCAAAGAAAAAGCTGAGATCATACACGAAGCTGCTGAAAGGCAAATATACCAAAGGCGTAAAAGTAAAGAAGTAAACATAGGGTAGCGGGAGATCCATTTCTCCCGCAGCCATACTATTAAAATTGCAAAGAGTAACACTATGATAGGGAGGAAAGGATGTACTATAAGAACGTAGATATCACAGATCTGGCAAGCATCCTTGAAAAAGGGATCCTGCCAATAGATAAATGTGGCAATCATAACTGGGATAGTGGCAGAAGGGCAGGCAACGCAACGGATGTAGTCTATCTGTTCCGCCCAAAGCGCAGGAACTGTCTGAAGATGTACGGACTGGCTCTTATCGAAATAAGCGACAACATCACAGCTCATAAGACGAGCTTTGTGATCGGGGATCGGAATGAAGCAAATTATGATGAATATATAACAGATCAGGTAAACCCTGAAGATATCCTTAACATCTATCTGCCGGAGTTTTTGAAAGACCGGATCTTGGCAGATCCGCGGTATGCACTTTCCCAACAGGTGAAAGAGCATATTACGTGGATTCCGTTTAAAGCATACGTCTTTACGCCGGATGAAAAAGAAGCTGAATTTTTTGATGATACGATCAACATATTTTCCTGCGGATACAGGGAATGTAATGATTACGAATACTCTCTCATGCAGAAAGGTACATGTGCTTTAAATACAAACGAATCTGCCTACATGAGAGGGTGGAACGATGACAGGTCGCTATGCTGCGATTACGATATCCTGCAATATATTATATGATCGCGGCAGCAAAATCCGGACTAAAAGAACTGTTACTAGGTGAATCCTGCAGAGCAAATGAGCAGTCAGATGATATAGACTGAATTTTGGATGAAGCAATAGATAAATATTTTCGAGATGACAAAATAGAAGTAAATGGATACATAGGAGCAAATAATGACTAACCTTGATAAAATGAAGGAAAATATCATAGATTAGAAATATAAAATCACAAAGGAACAGATAGCAGAACTGGATGCGGCAGTGAAAAGTGAAGCAGTGCTTGCACTGAAGCAGCAGAATATGGAGATATTATAATGGAACTGATAAAAAGAAGAAATTGTGAGTATAATATATCAGATTGCCTGGTGCACCAAGGACAGGCAGCCGGTATTAGCTGATTTTCAGGCAAAGATGCAGATGACAACGATCCTGAAAAATAAGATTGAGGAAAATGGGATGGAAATGATCCGAATTTCGGTGGGAGATGACTATGCATACGTCTGCGTAGCTGCAGATCCCAAGACAGTACCGGTAGATATGGTAAAAGGTCTGAAGGGTGGATCGGCAAGACGGATGCAGATGCTGCATCCGGAAACGTGCGCGTTATTTAAGGACCGTCATATCTGGGATGACAGATATATGATTGTTGCCGGTGATCAGGATATTGTCAGTGATGTAGCAGCTTATGTTAATAGGCAAAAGAAGGGATAATATGTACTATTTAATGAATTAAGAGCAGTTTTTTGCAATAGATTTTCTTACACTTTAAGATAAACACGCAACTTTTTACATAAAAAATTGGACAAAATAGGTATTTTGTCCAATTCCTATATTACACACTTTTTATGGCAGTTGCAAGTGTTTTTTACAAAGAAAAAAGCCGTCGGAGTTTAATAACTCTGTTTTTCTGTTATCTGCTTTTTCCCTTTTGTCATTTGTTTTTCTCCCTCTCTTTTTTTTATAAAGGGGGCTTCCGAGCCCGTGACCCCCTTACCCCCTATGCCATCCGGCACTACGTTTACACTCCATGCCGTCCCTGTCTAAGAAAATCTAAGCGTATAAAATACATACGCTAATATTTTCTAAGCAGCGCCCACAGGGGG
>ERZ1034976.3173-NODE-3173-length-10632-cov-17.745013_pt1 | contig 10632 bp, 10 predicted proteins | sample MGYA00520623_ERZ1034976 | MGnify/ENA primary metagenome ERZ1034976 (study PRJEB33766, sample SAMN09781774) | gut metagenome | biome: gut microbiome | host: Homo sapiens | place: Madagascar | study: EMG produced TPA metagenomics assembly of the PRJNA485056 data...
CTTCCCCTGCAGCCCCTCCCACCCGGAGTTCCCCTCCACGGTCCTGCGGGCCGGAAAAGTGTTCCGCGCCAACACGACCCTGCGGTTCTTCACCGGCAAACAGTGCGGGAAACTGTAACCAGCAGAGCGTCCGGCCCGCATAGAAGGCCCGACGCTCTGTTTTTGTTTTTCTCCTATTTGCACAAAGTGCGGGTTCTCTCCATGGGCAACATGCGAAAAATCATGCGTCATCAAAAAGTCAAAAACGGTCAGGCAACAAAAATCCAGAGGAATAGAAAGATGGATACTTGATTCTGCCTGCAAAACGCGGTATGCTTTAGGCAGATGGAGACGGGGAAACGCCCCGCTCACAATACGGTGAGAAGTGAGGTATTTTGCTATGGCAATTCTGGTTTCCGGCGGTGCCGGTTATATTGGCAGCCATACCTGCATCGAGCTGCTGAACGCAGGCTACGATGTGGTGGTGGCAGACAACTACTACAATGCTTCCCCTGTGGTGCTCGACCGCGTCAAGCAGATCACCGGGAAGGACTTCCGCTTCTACAATGCGGATATGACCAGACACGAGGACGTGGAGAAGATCTTCACCGAGTGCCCGGACATCGACGCCGTCATCCAGTTCGCCGCCTACAAGGCCGTCGGCGAGAGCGTCTCCAAGCCCATCGAATACTACTACAACAACCTGAACTGCACGCTGGTCATTCTGGACGTGATGCGCCGCCACAACTGCCACAACTTCGTGTTCAGCTCTTCGGCCACCGTCTACGGCGACCCCGCCTCTGTGCCCATCACCGAGGATTTCCCCGTTGGTGCCACCACCAACCCCTACGGCACCACCAAGGCCTTCACCGAGCGCATCCTGACCGATGTCTGCAAGGCTGACCCGGAGCTGAACGTGGCCCTGCTGCGGTACTTCAACCCCATCGGTGCCCACAAGTCCGGCCTCATCGGCGAGGACCCCAACGGCATCCCCAACAACCTGATGCCCTACATCGCCAAGGTGGCCGTGGGCAAGCTGGAAAAGGTGCACGTCTTTGGCAACGACTACCCCACCCCCGACGGCACCGGCGTGCGCGATTACATCCATGTGGTTGACCTGGCCCGGGGCCATGTCTGCGCCATCAAGAAGCTGCAGACCAACTGCGGCCTGTTCATCTGCAACCTGGGCACCGGCCACGGCTACAGCGTGCTGGATGTCATCCATGCCTTTGAGAAGGCCTGCGGCAAGCAGCTCCCCTATGTGATCGATCCCCGCCGTCCCGGCGATATCGCCGAGTGCTATGCCGACCCCACCAAGGCCAAGAACGAGCTGGGCTGGGTGGCTGAGTACGGCATCGAGGAGATGTGCGCCGACAGCTGGAACTGGCAGAAGAACAACCCCGATGGCTACCACACCGTGAAGTAATAATGATTTGAACCGGAGCACCGCATATTCTCGCCTGAGAGGATGCGGTGCTTTTTTTGTGTCTATATTCTCTATTGACATCCGCTGCCAGTTAGCCTATACTACATTTGTTAACACGGACTAACATATGAGAATGGTACATATAAAAGAAGGCAGACGGATATGACGTTAAAAGAGTTACAGATCGGCAAAAGCGCCATAGTAGACGCTGTGGGCGGTGCGGGCGCACTGCGGCAGCATTTTCTGGATATGGGTCTGATCCCCGGGGTGGAGGTCACGCTGGTAAAGCTGGCACCCATGGGCGACCCCATGGAGCTGCGCATCCACGGCTATGAGCTGACCCTGCGTCTGGACGACGCGGCACAGATCACCGTGACCCCCACCGAAAAGACCCCGGCGGTGCACGCCCCGGTGGACGGGAAGATGGTGGAGCACCCGGGTCTTGGCGAGGGCGGCAAGTACCACACCAAGGAGGGGGAGCATCCCCTGCCGGAGGGCAAGACCCTGACCTTTGCGCTGGCGGGCAACCAGAACTGCGGCAAGACGACCCTGTTCAACCAGCTCACCGGCTCCAACCAGCATGTGGGCAATTTCCCCGGCGTCACGGTGGACCGGAAGAGCGGTGCCATCAAAGAGCACCCGGAAACGGAAGTCACCGACCTGCCCGGCATCTACTCGATGTCGCCCTATTCCAGCGAGGAGATCGTCACCCGCCAGTTCATCATCGGCGAAAAGCCGACCGGCATCATCAACATCGTGGACGCGACCAACATCGAGCGCAACCTGTATCTGACGATGCAGCTCATGGAGCTGGATACCCCCATGGTGCTGGCCCTGAACATGATGGACGAGGTGCGCGGCAACGGCGGCACCATCCGCATCAACCAGATGGAAGCCATGCTGGGCATCCCGGTGGTGCCCATCTCGGCGGCTAAGAACGAGGGCGTGGACGAACTGGTGGACCATGCGATCCATGTGGCCAAGTACCAGGAGCGTCCGGGCCGGCTCGACTTCTGCGGCGAGGAGGACCACGGCGGCGCGGTGCACCGCTGCATCCACGGCATCCTCCACCTCATCGAGGATCACGCCAGAGCGGCCGGCATCCCGGTGCGGTTCGCGGCCACCAAGCTGGTGGAGGGCGACGCCCGCATTGAGGAAGCCCTCAAGCTGGACCAGAACGAAAAAGAGATGATCGAGCACATCATCGTGCAAATGGAGCAGGAGCGCGGGCTGGACCGTGCCGCCGCCATTGCGGATATGCGGTTCCACTTCATCCACCAGCTGGTGAATCAGACCGTGGTGAAGCCGCATCAGAGCAAGGAGCAGGTGCGCAGCAGCCGGATCGACCAGTTCCTGACCGGAAAATACACGGCCATCCCGGCCTTTGTGGGCATCATGGCGCTGGTGTTCTACCTCACCTTCGGCGTCATCGGCGCAGGCCTGCAGAGCCTGCTGGAGATCGGGATCGAGAACCTGACCGTCTTTGTGGACGATGCCCTGACCTACTGGAACGTCAACGAGGCGGTCCACTCGCTGGTCATCGACGGCATCTTCACGGGCGTGGGCAGTGTGCTGAGCTTCCTGCCCATCATCGTGACCCTGTTCTTCTTTCTCTCGCTGCTGGAAGATACCGGCTACATGGCCCGCGTGGCCTTTGTGATGGATAAGCTGCTGCGCCGCATCGGCCTTTCGGGCCGCAGCATCGTGCCGATGCTCATTGGCTTCGGGTGCACGGTGCCGGGCGTCATGGCCAGCCGCACCCTGCCCTCCGAGCGGGACCGCAAGATGACCATCCTGCTGACCCCCTTCATGAGCTGCTCGGCCAAGCTCCCCATTTACAGCCTGTTTGCCGTGACCTTCTTCCCGGATCATGCGGCACTGGTCATGGTGGGGCTGTATTTCCTGGGCATTGCGGTGGGCATCCTGGCGGCATTTGCCCTCAAGGGGACCCTGTTCCGCGGCGAGGCGGTGCCGTTCGTCATGGAGCTGCCCAACTATCGCCTGCCCGGCCTGAAAAATGTGATGCAGCTGCTCTGGGAAAAGGCGCGGGATTTTCTGGAGCGCGCCTTCACCGTCATCTTCATGGCGACCATCGTCATCTGGTTCTTGCAGAACTTTGATCTGCAGCTCAGCCTGACCGCAGACCCGCAGGAAAGCATCCTGGCCTTTGTGGCCAGCGGCATCGCGCCCCTGTTTGCCCCGCTGGGCTTTGCGGACTGGCGGGTCTCCACGGCCCTCATCACCGGCTTCATGGCAAAGGAGAGCGTCGTTTCGACCCTGACCATCCTGTTCGGCTCGTCCGCTGCGCTGGGCGCGGCGCTGTCCCCGGCGGCAGCGGCCCCGCTGCTGGTGTTCTGCCTGCTCTACACCCCCTGCATCGCGGCAGTGGCCTCCGTCAAGCGGGAGCTGGGCGGCCGCTGGGCAGCCGTCATGGTCCTGAACCAGTGCGTGGTGGCATGGGTGGCAGCCTTCATCGTCCGGATGCTCGCGCTGGCGCTCGTGTAAAACATCTGTTCTTTATAATAAGAGCCTGTACCCGAAGCGATTTGGGCACAGGCTCTTTGTTTGTGTGCGGCTCTTGACAAGGCACAAAAATCATGCTAAAATACTTCAAAAGTGAACGATTCAAAAATGGAGCGATAAAATGAGAGAGAAAAACCCCAGCATGGAATTTGCAAACAAGACGGCGCTGGCCTACAGCGCGGTCTGCAAGCCGCTGTGCCAGGAACTCGGCCTGCCCCAGACGGCGTTTGATATCCTGCTGTTCCTGGCCAACAACCCTACCTACAAAACGGCCAGCGACATCGTGGAGGTGCGCCACATCAAAGCGAACCTCGTCTCGGTGAATGTGGACAAGCTCGTGCACGAGGGCCTGCTGACCCGCTGCCCGGTGCCGAACGACCGCCGCAAGACCGAACTGCTTTGCACCGAAAAGGCTCAGCCCATCATCCAGCGGGGCCGGGCGCTGCAGGAAACCTTCTTTGACCGACTGCTGAACGGCATCGACGAAGCCCGGCTGAATGTATTTTATGGGACCCTGGAACAGATGGGCCGGAACCTGGATGAAATTCTGGAAGGAGAACTGTAAGATGAATGGATTGTTTGCGATCGTTGTGACCTTTTTTGCCGGGATGGGCGCGGGCCTGGGCACCGGCTTTGCCGGTCTGAGCGCCGCTGCGGTCATCAGCCCGATGCTCATCGCCTTCCTCGGCATGGACCCTTACATGGCCGTCGGCATCGCCCTGTCATCGGACGTGCTGGCCAGTGCGGTGTCGGCCTATACCTACCATAAGAATAAGAACCTGGATATCAAGAACGGCCTCATCATGATGGCCAGCGTTCTGGTGTTCACGGTCGTGGGCAGCTACCTTGCCAGCCTGCTTCCGTCGGCCACCATGGGCAGCTTCTCGGTCTTCATGACATTCCTGCTGGGCATCAAGTTCATCGTTCGCCCCGTCATGACCACCAAGGAGGCCATGCAGGGCGTCTCCGCAAAGAAGCGCGCCATCCAGTCCGTCGTGTGCGGTGTCTGCATCGGCCTGATCTGCGGCTTCGTGGGCGCTGGCGGCGGTATGATGATGCTCCTCATCCTGACCAGTGTGCTGGGCTATGAGCTGAAGACCGCCGTCGGCACCAGCGTTTTCATCATGACCTTCACCGCCCTGACCGGTGCCGTTTCCCACTTCGCCATCGGCGGAATGCCTGATCCCTTCGTTCTGGCGCTCTGCGTGGTGTTCACCCTCCTGTGGGCCCGCATTGCAGCCGTGTTTGCCAACAAGGCAGAACCCAAGACCCTGAACCGTGCCACCGGCATCGTTCTGGTCGTGCTGGGCATCGTGGTCATGGGCTTCAACTTCCTGACCAAGTAACGCACAAGACCCCCTTCGGAGCGGCAACTCGGAAGGAGGTCTTGTTTGTATGAATGGAATGCGATCTTGAAAAGATCAGGCGTCTTTTTCCTCAATGGTGGAGTGCTCAATGACCCAGTCGGCGGCGCGGCGGATGGCCTCATTGCGCTGAATCATCGGGATGTTCACACCGGCCTTGACCTCTTCGAGGGTCTTCTTGGTGCGGTCTGCACGCTCCTGCAGGTTCTTGTTGATCTCCTCCTCGGTGGGGACGAGGTTCTCGTTCTGGGCGACCTGCAGCAGGGCCATCCGGGCGCGGGTGTTCTTCTCGGCGGCAGCGTGCACGTTGGCCGTGAAGGTCTCGCGGGTCTGGTGGATCTGGCTCAGGTAGCGGTCCAGGCTCATCCGCTGCATCTGGAGCTGCTGCTGGATGTTCTCCATCTCGTGCTGGTAGGTGCTCTCTACCAGAACACTGGGCAGCTCACCCTCAGCGGCGGCAGCCAGCTGGGTCAGGATCTGGTCCTTGGCACGGTTCAGAGCACTGGCGTGTTTGCCGTCGTACAGCTGCTTGCGGACCTGTTCCCGGAAGGCTTCCATGGTGTCCACCTTGCCGATCTTCTTGGCGAAATCGCTGTTCAGGGCGGGCAGCTGGCGGACGCAGACGTCGAGCAGCTTGATCTTGAAGACGACCGGCTTGCCTGCCAGATCCTTGACGTGATAGCGTGCCGGGAAGGTGACGTGGATCTCAAACTCCTCGCCGCCCTTGTGGCCCAGGATGCCGTCCTCAAAGCCAGGGATCATCCGGCCGCTGCCCAGCTGCAAGGTCTGGTTCTGGGCGGTGCCGCCTGCAAAGGCCTTGCCGTCCAGCAGACCCTCGTAGTCGATGTGCACGATGTTGCCCTTGACGGCCGGGCCTTTGTGGGGCACCAGCTCCGCCGCCGCGGCACGGCGGCGCTCCAGCACGGCGTCGATCTCCTTGTCGGTGACAGCCGGGGTGACGCACTCGGACTGGAAGCCGGTGGTCTGGGCCAGCTTGAGTTCCGGCTGCAGGGCGGTGGTGGCGGTGGCCACAAAGCCCTCGTCCTTCTTGACGCTGACCAGATCGTAGCTGGGCTCATCCACGGCGTGGAAGCCGTGCTCCTGCATCGCAGCATCGTACAGTGCGGGAACGTCCCGGTCCATCAGATCGTTGATGGCGTCATACCAGAAGGTGTGCTCGCCGCGGTCGGCTTCGATCTGCGCACGGTCAGCCTCGCCCTTGGCAAAGCCCTTGATGGTGTAGGAAGCGCGGGTGCGCTCATACACCGCGTTGGATGCGGTCTCCAGCTCCTCAGCGGTCGCGCTGAAAGTCATTTTGCAGACACTCTTTTCGGGAGTTTCCACGCTTACCAGTTTCATAGAAATCGAACCTCCGTGTTGCCCCAAAAGGAGCGAATTCAAACATTAGTAAAGTTATTATAGCACAAGTGGGGCAAAAGCGGTATAATAAAACAGAGAAAAAGTGCGAAGAGAACACTTTTGCCGGCCGGAACGGGCCGGAATGAGGGGCTTTTTGCAGGGAATACGAAAGGATGTGCATCGTATGCGCTTGTTTGACGTTCTGGGGCCGGTCATGATCGGGCCCTCTTCCAGCCACACGGCGGGTGCAGCCAAAATTGGATACACGGCACAAAAGCTGCTGGGCGATATCCCGGTGGATGCCGATATCGGTCTGTATGGCAGCTTTGCCACGACAGGCCGAGGCCACGGCACCGACCGTGCGCTGGTGGCAGGTCTGCTGGGCCTCCGCCCGGACGATCCCCGCCTGCCGGACAGCTTTGAGCTGGCCAGAGAGCAGGGCATGAAGTTCAGCATCCACCCGGTCGAGCTGCGCTCGGCCCACCCGAACACCGCTGTGCTGCGGCTGACGAGCCGGACCGGCCGGGTCCTCTCGATGAAAGCGGCCTCGGTGGGCGGCGGACGCATCCGCGTCACCGAGATCGACGGTGTGCCCGCCGATTTCGGCGGCGACAGCAACACCCTCATCATCCATAACGAGGATACCCCCGGCTGCATCGCAGAGGTCACGACCTCGCTGGCGCTGCGGCGGATCAACATCGCGTCGATGCAGGTGTTCCGCGCCGGGACGGGCAGTTACGCCGTCATGGTGCTGGAATGCGATTCTCACATCCCCCACCCGCTGGTGCAGCAGCTGGCGCTGATGCCCGGCATCCTGAAAGTGACCTGCCTGAACGTAGACGAACCCGAAGAAAATGCGGAGGACTGAGCGATGGCTTTTTTATCCTGTGAAGAAATGCTGGCAGCAGCCCGCACCCAGAACATCTCGCTGGCCGAGGCGGTTTTGCGCAGCGATCTGGCGGAGAGCCGCCTGACCGAGGAGCAGAGCCGCCATGGGATGCGGCATCTGTGGCACGTCATGGAGGCCACCAGCCGGGATTACGACCCCGCCCAGCGCAGCCGCAGCGGCCTTTCCGGCGGCGACGCCGCCAAAGTGGAACAGGCGCATCGGGCAGGCCGGAGCTACGGCGGCGATTACCTGGCCGAGGTGACGGCCGAAGCACTCAAGACCGCCGAGTGCAATGCCTGCATGAAGCGGATCGTGGCCGCGCCCACCGCAGGCAGCTGCGGCGTTCTCCCGGCGGTGCTGCTCCCGCTGGCCCGCGCGGGCGAAGCCGATGAGACCGCCATCTGCGAAGCGCTCTACGTGGCCGCAGGCTTCGGTCAGGTCATCGCGGCCCGCGCGACGCTGGCCGGTGCCGAGGGCGGCTGCCAGGCCGAGGTCGGAGCCGCCAGCGCCATGGCTGCGGCAGCGCTCTGCCACCTCAAGGGCGGCACACCGGAACAGTGTTCCGCAGCGGCCGCCATGGCGCTGGGCAACCTGTTGGGCCTGGTCTGCGACCCGGTGGCGGGTCTGGTGGAAGTCCCCTGCATCAAGCGGAATGTCGTTGGCGCCGTGAATGCCGTCTCCTGCGCCAATATGGCGCTGGCCGGGGTGGACTACGCCATCCCCTGTGACGAGGTCATTGACGCCATGGGCCGCGTCGGAAGCCTGCTCTCCCCCGACCTCCGCGAGACCGGCCAGGGCGGCCTCGCCGCAACGCCCACCGGCATCCGCATTGCCGAGCAGCTGGCGGAAGAAACGTAAAAACGAAAAGACGTACTTTTTTCAAAGGCGAAAATAAAATTCTGAAAAATCCAAAGAAAATTTCAAAAAACCGTTGACAAAACCCCGCCTCAGTGATAAAATACATCATGTTCCGACCGGAACGTATGCGTTGGTAGCTCAGCTGGATAGAGTGACTGACTACGAATCAGTAGGCCGGGGGTTCGAGTCCCTTCCATCGCACCAAGTAAAATCCCACGATTGACCGTTGAAAATACGGTGTAAATCGTGGGATTTCTTGCTTTACATAGGCTTCAAAAGGGCTGGAAGGTGCCTTGTTTGTGCCTTATGGCTCAAAAAATGCCTTGTCGGAGTGCCTTACAGCGTGCCTTGTACTGGATGCCCGGCGGGTTATTCTTCAGCGGCTTGCTGCTCGTAGTCGTCCAGCCACGCCCTCACGGTTTCAAGGTTCATCGGAGGCGGGACGATAACGGTATTGGTTGCAACGTCTTTGATGAAATAAAGCTTCGTGGCTTTGTCCACATCCACGTCAAGGCCGAGTGCTTTTGCCCGTTCGCTCAGGCGCAGAAATTTAAGAAAGCGCTTGCGCTGTTCTTCGGACAGGCTGAGCACCTCTTCCACCAGCTCAACCGCCATTTTACGATGTTCCAGGGTGCAGTGAGGGCAGTACACTTCAGCTTCCTTCATAAGCTGTTCGTGCAGATGGTCTTTTGTCATGCTGTACACCCCCTCACAGATTGCCGCTGAACCAGCGTCATGCCGCGTTCCCGAATCATAGCACGAATATCGTTCATACCTCAACTCTCCTATCTGGGGCTGGATCGTGCCCCGCTCTACCCGGCGGGCTTCCATCTTCCCGCCGGGGATCCTCTGACTGTGTTACTGGACTTCCAGCGGCTTCACCTGTGATGCACCGAAGAACGATGCCCGGTAGGTCTGGCCGTCTCCCTTGCTGCTGTGGATCAGCACCGCCTGAAACAGAGCCTTTGCACCATGCTCCACCATGTACCCGGCGGCTTTCCAGCCCGCCCATGTGTTCACAGGCTCGGTGATCCCGGCGGTCTGCTGGGCTTCCTCGATGCGCTGGGCGTTGACCGGGGCGGCCTTTGCGCTGTTCCATGCCCGGTGCAGGGCTTCGGCAAAGCTGCCCACGCCCTTGCGGTACAGCTTCCACGCCTTGTGCATGATCTCGGAGAGATTGTACTTCTTCATACTGTCCTCGCTTTACTTTGCGGGTCAGCTCCTGTATAATGGGCTTGACCCTGTTGTGGGTTTGGCTCGGTGGTTTCGTTGGTAGCGGACACCGGGCCATTTTTCATGTACAGCTTTCAGGAAGTGGGTTACTGTCTTAGCTGGCGTTCTGCTCTTGCGCTCCCGGTACATCCTTCGCCCCTTGCCTTCCGGTCGTGCTTCCCTTGCTGTGTCTTTATTATATACCATTGCACAAGTACATTCAATATGCGGAATGCACAAAGATTTACCATTGCATAAGTACAAATTGTACACTTGCGCAAGTGTATTAAATGCGCTATAATAGAGTGGAAAAGAGGTGTTAGCATGGGAACAGCCAGAACAAAGGCAAACAATAAATGGAACGCAAAGGCATACGATCGTGTGAACCTCGTTCTAAAAAAAGAAACCAGCCCCACGAAAGATGAAGTTCAGGCGGCGGCAGATGCCAAGGGCGAAAGCCTGAACGCCTATATTGTGGAAGCGATTCGGCAGCGGCTTGAATCGGATATGCCCACAGAGGACACCGCCGGGGAATGAACAGGAAGGACGTGAGAACATGGCTGACATTCAGAAATACAGTGAACAGACGTTTGAGAGTATCAAACACATCAACGAATACGGGCAAGAGTTCTGGTATGCGAGAGAGCTACAAGCTGCTCTTGAGTATAGCCAGTGGAGAAGATTTGAAGAAGCGATTGAACGCGCAAAAATCGCTTGTGAACAGAGCGGAAACCCTGTTGCAGACCATTTTGCCAACGTCGGCAAAATGGTCAAGCTGGGTTCCGGCTCAGAGAGAGAAGTTAACGATTATGTTCTTTCACGGTATGCCTGCTATCTGATCGTGATGAACGGTGACCCTCGCAAAGAGGTCATTGCTGTTGGACAGACCTACTTTGCCGTCAAAACTCGCCAGCAGGAACTTGTAGAAAACTACGATGAACTGACGGAGAACCAGAAGCGGATTGCGATCCGGCATGAGATGGCAGAGCATAACAAGTCCCTTGCAGAAGCCGCACAGATGG
>ERZ1034976.3176-NODE-3176-length-10624-cov-24.492856_pt1 | contig 10624 bp, 8 predicted proteins | sample MGYA00520623_ERZ1034976 | MGnify/ENA primary metagenome ERZ1034976 (study PRJEB33766, sample SAMN09781774) | gut metagenome | biome: gut microbiome | host: Homo sapiens | place: Madagascar | study: EMG produced TPA metagenomics assembly of the PRJNA485056 data...
TAAAAGTAAAAAACACTCTTAAGAAATTATCCGTTTCTTAAGAGTGTCCGTAATTTAGAAATTAAAATTAAGTATAACTGCTATAACAACAAAAAGAATTACAAGAATCTTGGTTATCTTAACAAGCTTGCCTTCCATTGAACGGCCCTTGTTCTTACCCCAGTATGAATCAGCAGCACCACTAATTGTTCCTGACAATCCGTTCTGCTTACTTTCCTGCATAAGAATTATTATTGCTAAAGCTATACAAATTACTACAAATACTCCCATTAAACCAATTCTTAATACATCTCCGACAGACATATGAAACAATGGAATTATCTTATTCATACCATCCTCATTCCTGCGCATCATGCGCTTTTTATTACATAATTATGCCAATACGGCAACATAGGTCATTCTATCACAAATAAACATTTTGTGCAAGAAAAATCAACAAATTAATTTCAACCCTTTGATTAGTTCTTCTTCACAAGAAGAGACTCACCTGTCATCTCAACCGGTTTCTCAAGTCCCATAATTTCTATAAGTGTAGGAGCGATATCACATAATCTTCCACCCTCACGAAGTGTATAATTCTCATCATAATTAACAAGAATAAATGGAACAGGGTTAGTTGTATGTGCTGTATGTGGAGCTCCTGTTTCGTAATCAATCATCTTCTCAGCATTACCGTGGTCTGCACAGATGAAGAGAACTCCGTCAACATCCTTTACTGCATCTACAGCCTTGCCAACAAGCTCATCAACCTTCTCTACAGCCTTGATTGCTGCTGGGATAACACCTGTATGTCCAACCATATCAGGATTAGCGAAGTTGATAATAATAACATCATATTTGTCAGACTTTATAGCCTCAACTAAGTCCATACCTACTTCCGGAGCACTCATCTCTGGCTTTAAGTCATATGTTGCAACATCCTTAGGTGAGTTAACAAGTAATCTGAACTCATCAACATTAGGGTCTTCAACACCGCCATTAAAGAAGAATGTAACATGTGCATATTTCTCTGTCTCAGCAAGTCTTAACTGCTTCTTTCCATGATTAGCAAGGAATTCACCAAATGTGTTCTTAATAATCTCTTTCTTGAATGCAACCTTCTTGTTAGGGATTGATTCATCATAATCCTTGAAACATACAAATGTTAATGGAATAAATCCTGTCTTTCTTTCAAATCCTGTAAACTTATCATCGCAGAACGCTCTTGTCATCTCTCTTGCACGGTCTGGACGGAAGTTAAAGAATATAACAGAATCATTAGCCTTAACTAATGAAAGTGGCTGACCATCTTTACAGATAACTGTTGGCTCAACGAATTCATCTGTCTTACCATTATCATATGACTCCTGAAGTGCCTGTGTAGCTGACTCGGCCTTAATGCCATCACCTGTTACAAGTGAATCATAAGCCTTTTCTACTCTGTCCCAGTTATTATCTCTGTCCATTGCATAGTAACGGCCTGATAAAGATGCGACCTTACCAACTCCGATTTCTGCCATCTTATTCTCAAGTGTCTCAACAAATCCCTTAGCTGAAGCTGGAGGTGTATCTCTTCCGTCGAGGAACGCATGAACATATACCTTAGACACTCCCTGCTGCTTTGCCATCTCTAAAAGTCCATATACATGGCTTAAATGACTGTGAACACCACCATCTGATAAAAGTCCGAAAAGGTGAAGATCCGAATCATTCTTCTTGCAGTTCTCCATTGCCTCAAGTAATTCTTCGTTCTTAAAGAATGTACCATCTTCAATATCCTTAGTAATTCTTGTAAGATCCTGATAAATAATTCTACCAGCACCAATATTCATATGACCAACTTCTGAATTACCCATCTGTCCGTCTGGAAGACCTACAGCAAGTCCTGAAGCATATCCCTTCTGGAACGGGCATTCCTTCATAAGCTTATCCATAACAGGAGTGTTAGCCATAGCAATAGCATTACCCTCTGTTCTATCATTTAAACCATAACCATCAAGTACCATTAAAACTACTGGTTTTTTACTCATAATGTGATTCTCCTTTAAATGTATTCTAATTAATTGCCTATAGCATGATAGCACATTTGTAAAAAAAATCAAAGACCTTGTCTTGAATATTATCATCAAAACAAGGTCTTTTCATGCTTATTTACTTATTATAATTAACTATTTCCGCAAAATTCGGCTTGAGACTTGCACCTCCTACCAGTCCACCATCAATATCAGGCTGAGCAAAAAGCTCTGCTGCATTAGAAGCATTAACACTTCCTCCATAAAGAATTCTTATCTGATCCGCTGTTTCCTTATCATATAACTCTTCAAATACTGTTCTTATAAATCCGCATACTTCCTGTGCCTGCGCTGTAGTTGCAACCTTTCCTGTTCCAATAGCCCAGATTGGCTCATAAGCAACTATTGTATGAAGCACCTGCTCTTTAGTAACACCAACATATGCTTCTACTATCTGTTCTTTAACGAAATCAAGTGTAATCCCTTTTTCTCTCTGTTCAAGTGTCTCTCCACAACAAAGAATTGGGATAATTCCATGTTCAAGTACCTTATGCATCTTGAGATTAAGCACTGTATTACTTTCATTAAAGTACATTCTTCTTTCTGAATGTCCTATTATAACATGGCTTACCCCGGCATCAACAAGCATCTCAGGCGATAACTCACCGGTAAATGCTCCTTTCTCCTGATAATATACATTCTCTGCACCAATATGTATATTAGATCCCTTCACTGCCTCCACCACAGGTACAATGTCAATGGATGGTACACAGAACACAACATCAACATCCGGATTATTAACATTCGGTCTCAATTCAGTAACGAGCTTAACTGCCTGGCTTGGTGTCATATTCATCTTCCAATTGCCTGCTATTACTTTTCTTCTCATTCTACGCCTCCCTACAGGAAATTATCCATAATAACATATATATGGACAATCCTATTAAATTATTCCGATATAACTATCCTAGTAAAATAGATAATAGCATACTTTGGTACATATTTCAAGTATAGTTTGTGAAATAAATAACAAAAATCCAGACCCCACTTAACAAAAATAAGGTCTGGATTAAAATATTATTATATAACTATGTCAGTAAAATTAATTACTTATCGTTAGCTGCAACTACACCTGGAAGTTCTTTACCTTCAAGGAATTCAAGAGATGCTCCACCACCTGTAGAGATGTGTGTCATCTTATCTCCGAATCCTAAGTTGTTAACAGCAGCTGCTGAATCACCACCACCAATGATTGTTGTAGCATCTTTAAGCTGTGCAAGTTCTTCTGCAACAGCAATTGTTCCTGCTGCGAAATTAGGGAATTCAAACACTCCCATTGGTCCATTCCATACTACAGTCTTGGCATCCTTTAAAGCTTCCTTGTAAAGCTCACATGTCTTAGGTCCAATATCCATACCCATGTCATCATCTGCCTGATGTCCTGCTTCTACAACATGTGAAGGAGAATCATTGCTGAATTCCTTAGCTACAACTGTATCGATAGGAATAAGCATTTTAACGCCTTTTTCTTCAGCCTTCTTCATCATATCCTTAGCATAATCAAGATAATCATCCTCTACTAATGACTGACCTACATTACCACCATGTGCCTTCTGGAATGTATAAGACATACCACCACCGATAATAAGTGTGTCAACCTTATCAAGAAGATTATTGATAACTGAAATCTTAGAAGAAACCTTTGAACCTCCAAGAATTGCAACGAAAGGTCTTACAGGATTATTAACTGCATTTCCAAGGAAATCAATTTCCTTCTGCATAAGGTATCCAACAACAGCTGTATCAACATACTGTGTAACACCTACGTTAGAACAATGCGCTCTGTGAGCTGTACCAAATGCATCATTAACAAATACATCTGCAATAGAAGCTAAATCCTTAGAAAATGCTTCACCGTTCTTAGTCTCTTCTGGTCTGAATCTTGTATTTTCAAGAAGAATAACATCTCCATCATTCATTGCAGCAACAGCTGCTCTTGCATTATCGCCTACAACAGTATCATCTGCTGCAAACTTAACTTCCTGACCAAGAAGTTCTGAAAGTCTCTTTGCAACTGGTGCAAGAGAAAATGCAGCATCTGGTCCCTTTGGCTTTCCAAGATGTGAACAAAGAATAACCTTTCCTCCATCAGCAATAAGCTTCTTGATTGTTGGAAGAGCAGCTACAAGTCTTGTTTCATCTGTAATTCTGCTTCCATCTAAAGGTACATTAAAATCGCATCTGCATAATACTCTTTTGCCCTTTACATTGATATCATCAATAGACTTTTTATTAAGCATATTAATATCCTCCATATAATACATAAAATAGCTACATATACAGCTTTATAAAAAACCGGAGAATAGTCATACCATTCTCCGGCAAAAACAATCTAAATGATTAGTTTAATTCAGCGAAGTACTTAATTGTTCTAACCATCTGGCTTGTGTATGAGTTCTCATTATCATACCAAGAAACAACCTGAACCTGGCATCCACCGTTTGGAAGTTCATTAACCATTGTCTGAGTAGCATCAAATAATGAACCAAATCTCATACCAACGATATCGCTAGATACAATCTGCTCTGTGTTGTAACCGAATGACTCTGTTGCAGCAGCCTTCATAGCAGCATTAACTTCATCAACTGTAACCTTCTTAGCAACTACAGCATTAAGAATTGTTGTAGAACCTGTAGGTGTTGGAACTCTCTGAGCAGCTCCAATAAGCTTTCCGTTAAGTTCTGGGATAACAAGACCGATAGCCTTAGCAGCACCTGTTGAGTTAGGAACGATGTTGCAAGCACCAGCTCTAGATCTTCTTAAGTCACCCTTTCTCTGTGGTCCATCAAGAATCATCTGATCACCTGTGTAAGCATGAATTGTACACATAATACCTGACTCGATTGTTGCACAATCGTTAAGTGCCTTAGCCATAGGAGCTAAGCAGTTTGTTGTACAAGAAGCAGCTGAGATAATCTGATCATCTGCTGTAAGTGTCTCATGGTTTACATTGTAAACGATAGTCTTAAGGTCGTTTCCAGCTGGAGCTGAGATAACTACCTTCTTAGCACCTGCATTAATATGAGCCTGTGCCTTAGCCTTAGATGTATAGAATCCTGAACACTCAAGAACTACATCAACGCCAATCTCTCCCCATGGGCAGTTATTAGCATCTGGCTCTTTGTAAATCTTGATAGTCTTACCTTTAACTGTGATTGTACCAGCCTCATCATCAGCTGTTACCTGATCTTCCTCACCGAAGTTAACATATCTTCCCTGTGATGAGTCATACTTTAAAAGATGAGCAAGCATCTTAGGGCTTGTTAAATCGTTAATAGCAACTACCTCATATCCTTCTGCACCAAACATCTGTCTGAATGCAAGTCTACCGATACGACCAAAACCATTGATTGCAACTTTTACTGACATAAAAACAATTCCTCCTAAAATGAATTTTTATAACATAGTTTGTTAAAATTTCAACTACCGTGTATTTTACATAAGAAGAAGCAAAATATCAAGGCTTTCTTCCCATTTTTTACATTTTTGCACTTTTTTCAATAATAACTCATTATCAATTAGTCATTTTGACGAAATTTTAACAAATTCTGTATCCAATATTGTTTACTTAACACTAATCCCCGCTTAATACTGACTTAAAGGAAACATTTCTTTGTATTCCTCAAAATATTTATCAAAATTAGTTCCGTTATCCTTCTTGAGATTAATAAGATACTCATGTGTATCAAACACATTTAACTCAAGCTCAATAATCGCAACTGCCACGTTAGAACAATGGTCAGCAATTCTCTCGAAATCTGTAAGCAGATCATTAAATATAAAGCCCTGATGAAGTGTACATTCACCTTTCTGGACACGCTTGACATGATTCATCTTCATTTCATCACAATATATGTCAACGAGTTCTTCTAACGGCTCTGTCTTATAGGCATATTCAACCTTGTTCTGTTCAAATGCATCTATTACATTTCCAACTATTTCTTTCATAATTAATGACATCAGTTCAACATCTTCAACAGCACAATCAGAAAATCTAAGCTTTTCATTAAACAGTTCTGCTGCTGCCTGTGATATGTTAACAGCATGGTCACTTATTCTCTCAAAATCTGAAATTGTATGGAGAAGCTTTGAGACCTCCTTGTTCTGTCCAGAAGTAAGCTCCTGCTGTGTAATCTTTACAAGATAAGTTCCAAGCTTATCTTCATATCTGTCAACCTTATCTTCTCTTCTCTGAATCTTGTCATATTTTTCCTGTGAAAATGTATCCAGTAGTTCCATGGAACGAATAAGATTTTTCTGTGCCATATGTGCCATTGAACAAAGAACTGTCTTAGCCTGTTCAATAGCAACTGTAGGATGAGCAATAAATCTGTCATCAAGTACACTGATTTCAACAATATCTTTATCTTCCTCATCAACAACCTCCTTGAAGATTGCACATACCATCTTTTCAAGGAATCTGATGAATGGAAACAGTACAGCAACTGTTGCAACTCTGAATAATGAGTTCACAAATGCTATCGAAACAGTTGTCATCGTTCTGTCCATAAATGAAAAATGTACAAAATGATTAACACTATAAAATGCTACTGCCCATATTAAAGCACCCAGTGCATCAACAAGAAGATATACAAATGCTGTTCTCTTACCATCTGTAGTCGCACCAAATGAAGAAATGATAACAGGCATGGCAGCTCCGACAGCAATACCCATTATAATAGGCAGTGCTACTGAAAATGAAATAGCTCCTGTAACTGATAAAGCCTGAAGAATACCAACTGTAGCAGATGCACTCTGCAAAACGGCAGTAACCAAAAGTCCTATAAGTATTCCTATAAATGGATTAGAAAACTTAGTAAGCATATCAATAAATGCCGGCTCAGATCTTAATGGTGCAACTGCTGCACTCATGTTCTGCATTCCTACCATAAGGATACAGAAACCTATCATAATATCACCTATATGCTTTTTTGTAGGGTTCTTACAGAACATCCTAAACATGATTCCGATAACACCAATAACAGCAGCAAGAACCTCTGTTGAAAGTAAGTCTACCCATCCGGCACCACCACTGATATCAGAAAGACATAATACCCATCCAGTAACAGATGTACCTATAATTGCACCCATAATAATACCAATAGCCTGTTTCATTTTAATCATACCGGCATTAACAAAACCAACAACCATAACAGAAGTTGCCGACGATGACTGGATAATTGCCGTAACACCTGTACCAAGCAGTACTCCCTTAAGAGGTGTATTACTTAATCTATACAGAATAACTTCCAGTTTGCCACCAGCCACTTTCTTTAATCCATCTCCCATAAGCTGCATTCCAAAAAGGAAAAGCGCTATTCCTCCGAGAAGAATAATCACAATGTGTATCAATTCAAAACTCACGAAAGCTCCTATCTGCGCATAAAAGTCAAGGTCGGACAGCGTAGTTGGTACTTCTACATCTATGCGCATTCACATAATCAGAATTTATACGCTGTCTTTTTAATAATATCAATACTAATAATCATTTTCAAGGAAAAATTACCTATATTTTACATTAGCTTACATGTTCTACATAAACATCAAAAATATCAATTGCAGATTAATTATGTTTATGTATAATGTATATTGACATTTAAGCATATGACTAATATTTGATGGAGGACATTACTATGCTGTTATCAGATTCACATATACATACTATGTTCTCTTCCGATTCAGAGGAGAACCCTGTAAATGTTGTTAACAATGCTATTTCACTGGGATTTAAGCACATCTGTTTTACCGACCATAATGACTTTGATGCTCCTTTAGAAGATGGAAAAGTCATGTTTGACCTTGATTTTCCGGAATACATTAAGTATTTCCAGAATCTGAAAGAATCATACAAAGATAAAATCAATATTCACATAGGTGTTGAACAGGGACTTATGAGAAGTGTCGCAGACAGAGTCAATTCATACGATTCTGCAAAACAGCTTGATTTCATAATAGGCTCGTCACATCTTGTATATGGAGAAGATCCCTACTACCCTGAGTTTTGGGAGAAACGTTCTGCAAAGGATACTGTTTTAACTTATTACGAAAGTATTCTTGATAATCTTGGCTGTTGTCACAACTTTGATGTGTATGGTCATCTTGATTATATTGCAAGATATATACCTGCCAATTCTTACACATATAACTGGCACGATTTTAACGATTTAATCTGCATAATTCTTAAAACAATCATTGAGCAAGGAAAAGGAATTGAGATCAACACTGCCGGTCTTAAATACGGAATGCCTGAACCTAATCCATGCCTTGATATTGTTAAAATGTATCACAACCTCGGAGGTGAGATAATAACTGTAGGTTCTGATGCACACGAAGTTAAGTTTTTTGCTTACAGATTTGATGTCGTGGCTGATATGCTTAAGAACGCAGGATTTAATTACTACACAATATTTAATGAAAGAAAGCCTGAGTTCATCAGATTATGATGAGCTCAGGCTTATTTTATATACATGTATCTTATCTGCACCTTCTACATACATCTGTAAAATCTGAAGCTGTAAGGTGGAAGAACTATTTTCCCAGATAAGTCTTCCTTCTTACCTGTTATAAGATTAAGTGCATCTGCACATTCTGTATCAAAGTACGCTGTGTACTCATTCTCATCAGCATTAATTGCTACAAGCACTTTTTCTCCATCTGCTTCCCTTTTGAATACATATTGTCTGTTTGTAAGCACTTTCTTTGTGTAATCACCATAGCTTAATGCCCTGCTGTTATGATACATTTGTCCTAATGAACTTATTGTATCAGTCAGCTCGTTGTATTCCGGCTTATCAAACGCCGGACGCAGAATATTGTCATTTCCGCTCCCCTTAACTGCCTCGCATCCCCATTCACTTCCATAATATATACATGGAATTCCCGGCATACCGAACATAAGGGCATATATAAGCGGCAGATGTGCTTTGTTAGTAAGTGTGCTGGCAATCCTTGAAACATCATGGTTATCAACAAATGTAAGCAGATGTTTTCCTGTATACAGACACCATGGCTCTTTTCCAAACTGCCTTTCCATGCTGTGTGCAATCTCGAACATATTCATTGAATTAAAGCTTGAATACAGCCCCTTATAACACTCATAATTAGTTGCACTGTGCAGGCATTCATTACCCACAATTGTGTTGTAATCACCATGAAGCATTTCTCCTACAAGGAAAAACTCCTGCTTCATCCGGTCTGTCTCGTATCTTAAACGCTTCATGAAATCCCTGTTAAGACAGTACGCAACATCAAGTCTGATTCCATCAATATCAAATTCATTAACCCAGCCGCGCACTGACTCAATAAGGTAATTAACCACATCCGGATTATTCAGATTGAGCTTCACAAGATTATAATATCCTTCCCAGCCTTCATACCAGAAGCCGTCATTATATGATGAATTACCATCAAAGCTGATGTTAAACCAATCCTTATAGGCAGAATCCCATTTTTTCTCACATACATCCTTAAATGCAAAGAAGCCCCTTCCGACATGATTAAACACACCATCAATAACCACCTTTATGCCTGCCTCATGCAGCTTTACCACAAGCTCTGAAAAGTCCTTATTACTGCCTATTCTTTTATCTATCACACGGTAATCCCTTGTATCATAGCCATGATAATCGCTCTCAAAAATTGGAGAAAAATACACCGCATCAGTTCCTAACTTCTGCAAATGCGGTATCCAGTCTGCAAATTCTGATATGCATCTGTTCATCACCCCGTCATTGTCTCTTAATCCATCACAAAATCCAAGTGGAAATACCTGATAAAACACCGCTTCTTCGTACCACATATTATTTTAACCTCCGTAACTGTCTGATATATTAATATTAAGCCAATTCCCGCAGTCTGGCAACATCTTTCTTAATACACTCAACCACATAATCAGCTTCCCTGTGTGTAATTGTATGGTTAATTGTCAGCCTTAGTGAACCTTCTGCTATTTTTTCATCAAGTCCAAGTGCAAGAAGGACATGTGAAGGCTTTCCTGAATTAGATGTACACGCGGAACCTGCAGATGCGCATATTCCCTGTTTGTTAAGCATTACAACAAGCATTCCACCATTAACATACTGAAAGCTGAAATTCATATTACCTGTAACACGGCTTTCCCTGCTTCCATTAAGTCTTGAATAAGGAATTTCTCTTAGTATTCTCTTAATCATATAGTCACTGATTTTCTTTTCCTGCCTTGCCCTGTCAGAAAGTGTTTCATAAGCAATTCTTGCCGCCGTCGCAAGTCCTGCAATCCCAGCTACATTTTCGGTGCCTGCCCTAAGTCCGTTCTCCTGTCCGCCTCCATGCATGAACCGTTCTGGCTTTCCGCCCCTGACATACAGAAATCCTACGCCCTTTGGTCCGCATATCTTATGTCCGCTTACATTTAAGAAATCCACACACAGCTTTTTCACATCAACATCAATATGTCCAAATGCCGCCACTGCATCAGAATGAACCTTTGCACCATACTCATGTGCAATTTCACATACATTTTCTATTGGCTGGATAGTTCCAATTTCATTATTAGCAAGCATAACTGACACTAAAAATGTATCATTTCTAATCAT
>ERZ1034976.3180-NODE-3180-length-10617-cov-8.485798_pt1 | contig 10617 bp, 3 predicted proteins | sample MGYA00520623_ERZ1034976 | MGnify/ENA primary metagenome ERZ1034976 (study PRJEB33766, sample SAMN09781774) | gut metagenome | biome: gut microbiome | host: Homo sapiens | place: Madagascar | study: EMG produced TPA metagenomics assembly of the PRJNA485056 data...
ACACCTGAAAAAAGTTTAGAATGTATAAATAAAAGAGGAGAAGAAAAAGATATTCATGAAACAGAAGATATATTAAAAGAAGCTTATAATTCATTAATATTATATAAAAATTATATAAAACGCAATAAAACAAATAACACAGCATATATAAATGAAACAATCTTTATAAATTGTATAGATGAATCGAACTCATTACGAACAATAGATAATATTCATAATGAAATATTAAGCATAATTAAAAGTGAAATATTATAAAAAAATAAAAAGGGAGCGATGTTTTATGAAACTATCTGATAATGCTATAAAAGCAACTATAGCGGCGGAGGCATATTCAAAGAAATTGAAAGACAAAATAACTTCAGTAGACTCATTATTATATGGATTAACAACAATAGGAAATATGACTTCATCTGTACTTGAAAAGTATTATATAACTACAGATGGAATGGATGAGTATTTAACTGATACTAAAGGTCCAAAAGATCTTTATATTATAGATTATGTATATCCTTGCTCAGAAAATTATAATAAAGTATTAACAGTAGCAGAAGATTTAGCAAAGAAAGCAGGATTCGAAACTATTACAACTGAAATAATTTTATTAGCGATTTTAGATTTAATGGATGAAATGGAAGAAATTGAAAAAATATTTTTCGCTCATTTAGTTGATCAATATGAAATGATAAAAGATATATTAGATATAATAGATACAGATAAACACAAAGATTTATATACTTTATCACAAGAAATAAAAACAATTCAATTACCAGGTGTTGACGCATTATCTGTAAAAAGAAGACCTGTTAAATATAATAATATATTGACTACTTATGGAGTTGATTTAACTAAAAAAGCTGAAGAAGGTAAAATAGATCCTTTAATAGGCAGAGAAAAAGAAGTTGATAGAATTGTGCAAATATTAGGAAGAAAAACTAAAAATAATCCAGTACTAATAGGAGATCCAGGTGTAGGTAAAACTTCTATAGTTGAAGGATTAGCTTTAAGACTAATAAATGGTAATGTACCAGATCAATTTACTAATACTGTAATAATAAGTTTAAATATGGGTGCATTATTAGCTGGTGCTAAATTTAGAGGAGAATTTGAAGAAAGAATTAAAAAAGTACTAGACGCATGTGATGGGATTAAAGAAATAGTTTTATTTATTGATGAAATTCATATGGTAATAGGTGCTGGAAATACAGGAGAATCATCAATAGATGCAGCTAATATAATGAAACCTTATTTAAGTGATGGTAGAATACAAGTTATAGGTGCAACAACTATTGATGAATATAGAAAAATAATAGAAAAAGACACAGCATTAGCTAGAAGATTCCAATCAGTATTGATTGAAGAACCAACAGAAGATGAAACTTTACAAATAATGGAAGGTTTAAAACCAGTATATGAAAAATTCCATAAAATAAAAATAACTGACGAAGCATTAAGTGCATCAGTAAAATTATCTATTAGATATATATCTGATAGATTTTTACCAGATAAAGCAATAGATGTTTTAGATGAAGCAGCATCAATGATAAAAATTAGAAAAAATAATACACACAATGAAACAGATTCATCTACAGTAGAATTAATAAATAAATATAATAATATTTATTATGAAAAAGAAAAAGCAATTAATGATTTTGATATAGTTAAAGCATTAAAGGCAAGAAATAAGCTAGTTAATTTATGTAATGAAATGTATAATCCAGATACAGATAATAATTATCCAGTGTTAGTTGAAGAAGATATATGTAAAGTTATATCAAATTGGACTAAAATACCTATATCTAAATTGAATCAAAATGAAAAAGTTAAATTATTAGAAATGGAAAAATTAATGCATGAATCAATAATAGGTCAAGATGAAGCTATTACTGCAATAGCAACTGCAATTAGAAGAAACAAATCAGGATTAAGAGATCCTAAGAAACCTATAGCTAGTTTCTTATTCTTAGGAAGTACTGGTGTAGGTAAAACAGAAACTGTTAAAGCATTAGCTAAATTACACTATGGAAGCGAAGATAATATAATTAGATTAGATATGTCAGAATATATGGAAAAACACACTGTAGCAAAATTAATTGGTGCCCCTCCAGGTTATGTTGGTCATGATGATGGAGGACAATTAACAAATGCAGTTAGAACAAAACCTTATTCAATAGTATTATTTGATGAAATAGAAAAAGCTCATGTTGATGTATTTAATATATTATTACAAATGCTAGATGATGGTAGATTAACTGATTCTAAAGGTAGAACAATTGATTTTAAAAATACAATAATTATATTAACTTCAAATTTAGGTACTGATATGAATAAAACAAGAGAAAAGACTTTAGGATTTGGAGCTAAAATAGAAGATAATAAGAAAGACTATGAAACAGATTATAATAAACTTAAAGAAAATGTACTAGAAGCTTGTAAGAAACGTTTTAGACCTGAGTTCTTAAATAGAATAGATGAAACTATAGTATATCATAATTTAAATGAAGATAATATAAGAGATATAATCGGTATATTAACTAAAGATTTAAAAGCTAGATTAGCTCAAAAGAATATAACACTTAAATTAGATGAAAGTGTTATGAAATATTTAATAAAACAAGGAACTGATTTAAAATTTGGAGCTAGACCATTAGCTAGAGCTATACAAAAATACTTAATGGATGGATTATCTACTGAGTTATTATCTGATAATATAGTTAATGGTGATGATGTAGAAGCTTATTTTGATGAAGAAAATAAAAAAGTTTTATTTAAAGTATTAGAAAAATGTAAATAATAATAAAACCTTATACCTATTTTGGTATAAGGTTTTATTTTTTTATAATGTTATTACATATCCTTTATATAATGCATCAGTTTTTTGAATATCAGTTATAGTAGATGATGCTGAAGTTCCAGTTATTTTTAAATTACCAGTTGTTGTTATTGGTAATGATGTTATAAGATTAGTTAATGCATTTGAATCTAATGCTGTATTACTTAGATCTATTGTAGTGAATGCTTTAGTTCCACTAAATCTTATTGTTTTTAATAATTTACATCCTGTGAATATATTAGTTTCATTTGCTGAATCAGATGCTGATACATTTAAATTAGTTAAAGTATTTAATTTAGCACAACCTGAAAACATTTCAGCACAATTAGTTGATTTACCAACATTCATAGTTTTTATTGTATTTATATTATTAGAATCTTTAAATAATCCTTTAGTATTAGTTGCATTAGGTATATTACATGCATCTACAGTTACTATTTTATCGCAATTACAGAACATACGCTCAGCATTTATAATACCATTCCAATTATATGCACTAATCACTAATGGAAGATTGATACAATTTTCATACATACTGACTGCACTTGTTATATTAGCAGTAATAAATGCACTTCCAGGTATAAATGAACTTAATTTAGTACATCCATAGAACATTCTATCTGCTATTTTTAAAGAATTTGTATGCACTGAGCCTATAGATGTAAGTTTAGTTAAATTAGCAAATAATCCAGTTGCATCTGAAAGAGAATTTATATTTAAATCGGATATTTGAGTTAAATTTGGTATTGATTTAAATAAATTTGTACAATTGGTTGCGTTTTGTATCCATAATGTTCCTATTGTAGTTATCTTTCCTGCACCATTAAATAAATCACCAGTAGTAGATAATGAATTAAGATTTATGAAATCTATTGATGTTACATCAGTACATTTACTTAATAAATTAGTGCAACTAGTTGCTTTAGCTAATTCAATTCTATTTAAAGTTGTTAATTTAGGTATATCTGCAAATATATTATCAGTTCCAGTTGTTGCATTATTACAAGCAAAGCCATCAATTGATGTTAATGAAGTACATCCTTTAAATGTGTTAGATATATCTGTAGCTGCTAATAATTTTATATTACCAACAGATGTTAATTTACTAAATCCACTAAATAATGCAGTTGTTCCAGCAGTAGCAGCTGAAGCATCCACATATCCTATAGTTTGTAAATTAGTGCAGCCATATAGTATGTCAACACGTGATGATTTAGATATATTGACATTACCCACAGTAGTTAAACTAGTACAGCTATGAAATAAACCTGCAGCGTTAGGGTTATTAGGTAATATAACATCACCCACAGTAGTTAAATTAGTACATCCAGAAAATATATTTGGGCTTGCAGTAGTTACCTTAGGTGCATTTAAACCACTTACTGTAGTTATTGCCTTACAATTTAAACATAATTGTTCAATCTTTGTTGCATTTGAAAAATTAAACTGACCTATATCAATATTTAATTTGTAACAATTAGCAAATAAATTATCACATGTTCCAAAATTACTTGTATCAAATATTGGAATTGATACTAAATTATTACATCCTTCAAATATTCTCCATGCACTCCATACTTTAGGCATAAATATCGAATCAATTTTTTGTAAAGAACTACAACCATAAAATCCAAAAGTGAAATTATTTGCAATAGGAAATTCTACACGACCAACTGTTTGTATACCAGTACAATTATAGAACATTTTTGATCCAGTTGTCATTTTAGGACATTTTATTGAAGTTACCTTAGTCATAGAACTACATTCAATAAACATTTCAGAACCATTTTCTAATGAATCAAATACATAATCTCCAGGATCTATTACTAATGATGTACAATTTCTAAACATACGAACTGATTTTTTGATATTTGATGTTACAAAAACAGGTAATGATTTTAATTTACTACAACTTTCAAACATACCAGTTGCATCAACTATTTTAGGTGTATATAAAGTTGATATTGATTCTAATGTATCTAGTCCTAAAAAAGCATATGATGCATCAGTCATTGTATTGAATCTAATAGTTCCTATAGTTTTTAATTTACCGCATAAATGGAATATTGACTCATATGCTGCACCTCCAACTACTGATCCTCCTCCATTAATAGCAACGAGTAATGAATCACAATTCAATTCATCTATATTAACAAGGTTAATACAATTATATAGCAAATGAGCACATTTAGTTGTTTTTGGAATATTAAGTAATTTTATATTGGTTATACCATTACAATTAGATAGTAAAGCATCACATGTTGTTGCTTTAGGTAAAGTTAAATTAATATTACTTGTTATTGCAGCACATCCACAAAACATAAAATCGGCATTTGTGACATTACTAAAATTATATGAATTTATATCTAATGGTAATTTAGTACAATTATTAAACATATGTGATCCATTTGTTAGAGTTAAAGTTGGTAATAATGGTAAATTTACTAAAGATGTACAATTACTAAACATATATGCACCATTATTTATAACAGGTATATTTATATTTTGAATAGTTTCTAATTTAGTACAAGAAGAAAATAACCATCCAGCATTATTACATTTAGGCAGATTTATTTGTTGAACTGTTGTTATCTTATTACAAGCATCTAACATATGTTCGCATGTTGTTGCTTTAGGGAAATAAACATTTTTAATTATAGGACCCATAGATGAATCAAAGTAAAACATTTGTGATGCATTTTCAACATTACCCCAATTATAATCACTAGGTTCTAATACTAGTGTAGTACAACTTTTAAACATTGCAGATGCCATCACTAAATTTGAAAAATTAAATAAAGGTATACTTGGTAATTTAGTACAACTTTCAAACGCTGATTTTGCAGTTACTACCGCACTTGTATCAAATAATCCAACTGATGTTAAGTTAGAATCATTAAAGAACATATAATCCATAACTTTAATTTTGTTTGTATTTGTAAATGATGGTACTGAAGTTAAGTTTTTACAAGCTGAGAACATACCAAATGCAGTTATTAGATTAGGTAAATCAAATGTAGGTAATGTTGTTATAGACCAACATTGATCAAACATCCATTTACCATTTTTTAATGATGTTAGATTTAAATCTGGTATTGATGTTAATGCTGTACAATAACAGAATGTCTGCATACCAAGTATTAATTTACTTAGATCAAACTGTGGTATAGTCTTTAATTTTACACAATTATTAAACATACACTTTGCAAATTTTAAGTTTCTTAAATCAAATTCAGGTAATGTAGTTATTGATTTACAAGAATCACACATATAATTTGCACTTATAACTTTACTAGTATCTAGTAAAGGTATTTCAGTTAATTTTACACAATTCTGTAACATATAATCCATCTTTAAACAATTAGTTGTATCATATAATGGTATTTCAGTTAAATTTTCACAACCAGCATACAATCCAGCAGTTGAGTCAACGCTTGATGTATTAAAATATGGTCCTTTAACTAAATTTGTACAGTTATTAAACATGTATTCTATACATTTTAAATTATTTGCAATTAAAGTATCTATTGATTTTAATTTACTACAATTACTAAATGCAGAGAATGCATTTTTTGCACTTGATATATCTAAATAACCTATAGTTTCCAGATTATTACAACCAGCAAAAATATTAGTTATATCAATAGCATCCGGTATGATTAATTGAGAAATATGTTTTAATTTACTACAATTATTAAACATGAAACTTGCGTCAGTCAATATATTATCAGGGTCCATTATTAAATTATTAACTTCACTTAGGTATTTGCAATTTTTAAATAATCCATTTAATGATTTAATATGTGTTAAATCTAGATATTGCACCGCTTCTAATAAATTTGATGAATAAAAATTATATGTTGTAACACCAGTTGCTGATTTAGGCAAATATACTTTAAAAGTGTAATTACCATAATTAGTATAATTAGAATCTAATATATTTCGCATGAATATTGTAGTGCTTTTATTATTGAGTGTAGCTATTGAATTTTGTTTATAATTTCCATTTTCATCCACGTATTCATATAATACATAATAACTTGTATCTGTTGTTGATGTGGTATCAAATTCTAAGTTAAATATAAAACGATCATTATCTATTATACCATCAGATCCTAATTCATCATGATATAAAATATCAAAAACACCAACTAGTTTTTTATCATTTAATGATATCATAGTTTATTAAACCTCCTTTATGATTTTTGTAATATTAAGTCTTTATTTTCATTTCTGTATTTTATACGTATATTACATATATGATCTACATTGAAACATAATACGTAATCATTATCATAAGATATAGCTATAGGATATTCACCATCCTCTAATACTTTATATACTTTAAAATTATCATTATTATTTGATTTACTAAATAATGTATAATAACCAGGAGCTATGCTAAAAACTTCAGTAGTGAAATTATCTTCATCTATGTTATTATTATCTATTTTAGTTAAATCTATTATTGAATCAACTTCATATTCATTTATAGTTGAAACTGCTCTTTTTATTGAACGTTTTATAATTTGTGCATCTTTGTGTATAATTTGCCATCCTTTATTATTGGCAGCACTAATATTGATTGATGATATATTACTTGAACCTGGTGTATCACGAATATCTAATTTATGATATACAACATTCCATGTTAAAGTTACAGTTGGTCTCTCATTTATATTAGTATTTATTACTACATAATACCAATCATCTTTACTTATATTTACTTGTGAGTCAACACCATATCCATTACTATACATCATACTACTTACAACTTCATTTGTACTTCCATTTATTACACAAGCACCCACATCTGTAAAATATGAATATTCCCCACTACCATCAGTTTTTACATCACACCAACCAGGAATTGATAATTTATATTCACCAGGTGATAATCGTATAATAGCACTTTTGAATGTTTTACTATAAAGTGTTTTACACAAATTAAAACTATTACTGCCAGTACATTCAGTCCATGCAAGACCAGTAAGCACATCTGATGGATTATTTACAATATATTGACTTACATCAGGTAAATTATTTATAATATTATTTATTGCAGTTGAGTTTAATGATGTTCCTCTTACACTTATACGAGGTGTAGAACTTCCCCAATTTAAAGTTAAATTACTTAAATTAGAGCATCCATATAACATATTGTCAACATTCTCAGCATTATTGATATTAATAGTTGCTGATGTTAGATTTCTGCAACCTTTATACAATGCTACAAGAGTTTTACAATTAGATGTATTTATTTTTTCTGTACCCGAAGTTAATGCACTACAACCTTCAAATAAACTTGAAGCATCTTTAACTTTATTTAAATTACCATTATTTACTATATTATTTAAACCAATACAATTTTTAAATGATGCAACCAAATATCTTGCATTAGAAAAATTGAATGATGCAGAAGCTAATGCTTTACATTCAGCATATATATTAGATGCAAATACTGCAGCTGGAGTGTTTATACTATTAGTTAATTTACTACATTCTAAGAACATTCCTGATACGTTTTTGTTATTTGTCATATTTGAATAAGAACCAGTATGATTTTCATTATTTACAGTATAACTGTAATTAGTATTAGCAATTTGTGTTCCCTTAAACATTTCTACTGAAGATATAATTAGTTTTTCATTACTTATTGCAGGTATTGTAGTTAATTTACTACAACCATAAAATGTAGAATCTGCGTATAATTCTCTTTCGGATGTTCCTAAATTAAACCATCCATTAAATCCAGTTATATTAGAACAATTTTTCCATGCTTCATTTAATATGCATACAGATGAGAAATTGTTTCCGTTATTTGCTGAATTTATACTAAAAGATGTTAATCCTAAACACCCATTATAAACACCAGAAAATATAACTGCATTTTCTGTATTTATAGTATTAAATTTATTATTAGTTAATAATTCACACTCTTTAAATACATTACAAATTATACTTGCATTAGAAAATTTCATATTTGGTGACAATGTTGTTAATTTTTTACATCCGCTATATAAACCTATTAATTCATTCATATTCAATGATATTTCATTATTGGAATTATATTCTATTGAAGTTCCATTAATTAAATTTTTAAATGCATTATTCATATTAGATAATGTATTTTTTAAAGCTATATGAATTTCACTATATTTAGTGGAATCTTTAAGCATGGCTTCCATAGACTTACATTTATTTAGAGTAATGTTTAAATATTCATCTGATTCTGTATTTGTTGTTTTAGCGAATGTATTTCTTAATTCATACACATTATCAAATTTTAAGTTACCATCATAATAAGGTACATTACTATTAAAAAATATTCCATTACCCCCAAGTTCATGTACAGTACCCATATATAAACTAGTAATTATTGGTGCTGAAGTTGCTTTTTCTGTATTCATGAAAGCATAATTTAAAGATAATTTGTTAGTATCATTAAAATCACTAAATGAATATGTTGATAATGATTCTGGGTCACCATCTGGTAATGTTATAACCTTAAAATTATTAGCAAATATATAATCATACATAAATACTTTATTACGTTTATATACATAAGTATCTGGTGAATCTAAAATGCTTGATGGGAATATAGATCCTTTATATAAACCTATATTGTAACAATTTTTAAACATAGCCTTATAATTTATTAAATTATATACATAAGTATCCCATACATTTACTATTCGTGAATTATATTCAAAATTAAGTTTAAAGAATTTATATATAGTATGTGGAAATGCCATTACTGCAAATTCACAACCTCTACAACCAGAAGGCACATAAAAAGCTTGATTTATATATATTGATGATTTTCCCACTATATTTTTAGTAGTTATATTATAAAGATATAAAAAATCACTAACCTTATTTAAACTAATATTATTAGCATAATCATCTTCACCATCTAAAGTTGATGGTGCTTTATAACAAATTTCACAACTATCACTAGAGTCATCTATTTTAAATTTTACTAATGGTATCATTGTTAATGGGTTTACATCCAATTCTGTAACCGTATCCACTATATTTCTAGACATAATAAAACCTCCTTATTAGTTTTAGTATAGTTATTCTAATGTTTTTACATAAGAATTGTAAAAATATAATTATATATTATATAAATGAATAAATATAAGGAGGGTATGAATAATGAGTTTATTAAAAAATGTAGCGAATACTACAATACAATGTTTAAATGATGTGGTTGGTGCTTTAACTAACGACAATACGTTAAAAGCAATACAGTATGCAGCTAAAGCTGCAGCTCCTTTAATTGTTAAAGGAGTCAGAGATATATTGAAAACAGATTATATACCAGAAAATGATTATATAAGTGAACTATCACTTAAAAAGCAAGTAGCATTAATAAATGATATTGATGGTGCACAAGTTGATTTAGCACCATTTGAAATTTTAAATACAGTCAATACCATAACAAAAGCTATAAATGATTTAATGGATGAAGTTGGTGAAGAAAATGTATTTATAGATGAGCTTTTAATAGTTTATCTTATAAATAGATTTAATGTGCCACCGAAATATGTAGATAAAGTTTACAGGATACTTAAAGATAATTATGCAATAGAGAATAAATGTATTAGAGATGGACTAAAAATATCTAAGAAAGGATTTAAAGTAAAAGAAAATGATTTAGAAACTGATGGTGGTAAGAAAATAGTAGAAAGCAAAAAAGAAGTTGACCCTAATGTTATTAATACAATATTTGATGAAAGAATCTTGAGTAAGACTCAAGATTCTAGTAAGAAAATTAAGAA
>ERZ1034976.3182-NODE-3182-length-10615-cov-7.587595_pt1 | contig 10615 bp, 6 predicted proteins | sample MGYA00520623_ERZ1034976 | MGnify/ENA primary metagenome ERZ1034976 (study PRJEB33766, sample SAMN09781774) | gut metagenome | biome: gut microbiome | host: Homo sapiens | place: Madagascar | study: EMG produced TPA metagenomics assembly of the PRJNA485056 data...
CGTAGTGCCCGTCGAGATAGACCTCGACGCTGTTGGACGCAGGTACGCCGTTCAGGCGGTCATTATACCGCACAAGCGCGGCGGAGCTGACGGCAATGTCCGCCGCCATAAAGATGCACAGTGCCCAGGTCAGCACTCTGCCGCCGCGGGGCGGCAGCTTCTCGATGCAGGCGGAGATCGGCGGGAACAGCACCTTGAACCAGGCAATCGCCGCAAAGCCCCAGAAGAAGCAGTACAGCAGGTTGATGCGCCCGCCCAGGTTGAACGGGATCGCGCTGTAGTCCCAGAACACCGCACCGAAAACGACCTCGGTGAAAACGCTGCACAGGTACTCATACGCACCGCCCAGCAGCGTGCCCATGACGAACAGCCAGCTGGCGGGCTTGTCCTTGTAGCGGTAGAGCAGCTGGGTGACCATGGCGATGGCCAGGCCCCACACGATGGAGAACGGCCCCCACACGACGCTGGAGCGGCTCATCCACTCGCCGCCGGTGACGCGGCAGAAGATCGTCTCGGTGATGTCGCCGAGGAACGCGCCGATGAAGAACAGTAAAATAATTTTATACGGGCTGCACCCGGCGGCAAACGTGTCGGTCTGCTGCCGTTTGGGGCGCACAAAGGTCAGTGCGGGATGGGCCTTCGCCATACGGCGCTCGACGTGGTCGAGGATCCACATGCCGCCGCGGACGGTCAGGTTTGCCAGACGGTTTTCTACAGCCGCGGCGGCGGGCCAGCGGTAGCGCAGACCGGCCATGGCCAGCAGTGTGCCGACCAGATCGACGCAGAACACGACGAGCGCGGCCAGCAGCACAACAACCCAGATGCCGCGCGGCACAAGGCTGTACAGCGCCAGCAGCAGCGGGTTGCCCCATTTGAGCACGACAACGCCGAGCGCACCCCAGGTCAGCGACGCGCCGAGGCAGACATAGCCGTCCAGATTGAACGGCATGGCGCTGTAATCCCACCACCGGGTATGGGTCGTGTACTCCAGAATGTGCCCACCGATCCACTCGATGACCGTGGCATAGACGGCGCTGAATACAAGCAGGAAGAACCAGCCCTCACGGATGTCGCCGAGGGCAAAGGTGATGACCAGCCCGCCGACGCCGTACAGAAGGCAGAGCGGACCGCTCAGCACGCCGCGGTCCTGATATTTGCGGTGTACGACGGCGGTAAAGAGGACCTCCCCCACCCAGCCGAGGAACGAGTAGGCGAAGAAGAGAAAAACAATTTGATAGAAGGTCATAGGGGGCTCTCCTGTATGTGAGAAAAGTATCGGGTGGAATGGCTTCCCCCAGGGGGGAAGCTGTCAGCGGCCCCGCCCGCTGACTGATGAGGGGAAAGCCTTGCGGATATTGCCCGTAAATGGGTGGCAGAGGCAGACTCGCCCCTCATCCGGCCCTGCGGGGCCACCTTCCCCCCCAAAGGGGGAAGGCTTTAAGAGTTTTGCTTCTCCCTCTCCCGCTTGCTGAACACGCACCCGCAGTAATCCTGCCGGTACAGGCCGTACTCGGCGCTCAACTGTAAGCTGCGCTTGTAGCCGTCCTTTTTGCGGAACTCACTGGGCAGGAACGGCACGCCGTACTGCCTGCCCAGCTCGGTGCCAAGCTCGTTCAGCCGCACGGGGTCCTTCATCGGGGAGATCGAGAGCGTTGTGCAGTACCAGTCAAAGCCGTGGTCGGCGGCGTAGCGGGCGGCCTGCTCCAGCCGCAGCCGATAGCAGACCGTGCAGCGCGCGCCCTTCTCCGGCTCGTTTTCCAACCCCTTCACGGCGGTATAGAACTCCTGCGGGTCGTAGGGCAGCTCCACCACGGGGTAGTGATACCCGGCCTGCTCGACAAAGCGTTCCAGCTCGGCCTCGCGGCGGTGGTATTCCTCCGGCGGGTAGATGTTGGGATTGTAGTAAAGAATGGTCAGGTCAAAGTGCGCAGACAGGCGCTCCAGTGTTGCGCTCGAGCACGGCGCACAGCAGGCGTGCAGCAGCAGCTTCGGGCGGGTGCCGTCCAGCGTGCGCAGGACCTTTTCCATTTCAAGCTGATAGTTGATGCGGTTGGGCATGGGTAGTGACCTCGTTTACACAGTGGCAGGGGTGCGGCGCTTGCGGCGGACAAAAGCGCCGCAGCCGATGACCCCCAGCAGGCTGACGGCGGAGAGTGCCTCAAACGCGCGCCAATACCCGGGGGCGTGGTACCGGACATGGATCGTGCCGGTGTAGCCCGCGGGGATCGTCAGTACGATGCGCATATTCTCGCCGCTGGTGATGGCAAACGGTGCGCCGCTCTCGTCGGCGGCATAGTAGTTGCCGTAGTTGTAGATGGGCAGCGAGATGGCCGCCTCGCCGCCGTCGTTCTCGACGCTGACATAGGCGACGCCCTCACGCTTTTCGTAGCTGATAAGGTGCAGGTCGCCGCTGGCGGGCTTGGGCTGCGCCCAGATGGCCTCATAGGAGCTGGCGCCGTCGATGAGGTATTCCGCCGTGCCGACGGAGTTGATGGTGGCGTTCTGGTTGTAGGTCGCGTAGGAGCTTTCGCCCTGGGCACTCATGATGTTCGTCTCGGTGATGCTGGCGGTCAGCAGCGCGGCGCAGACAAGCCCAGCGGCGGCCAGCGCGGCGCGGCGTTCCGGCAGTAGCTGCAGCGCAAACAGCGCAGCGGCGCAGAGCAGCAGCGTGCCCAGCGAGAGAAAGCGGAACGGGAACTGGAACATTCCCACGACCTTGCCGACGGCGGGGCCGAACCAGCCCTCGACAAAATCCCACGGGAAGGCGTGGAGCGAAAGCACGAGCGTCAGCACGGCAAAGCCGGTGGCGGTGTACAGGTGCTTTGCGGCGGGGCGTGTGTCCCCGCGGGCCTGGGCGCGCCACAGGCAGTAAAACGCCAGCGCAAGCACCAGCAGCAGCGGCAGACCGGGGGTCAGCGCCATGTCGTGGGTCGTGCCCTCGGCGGAGGAGCCGCCCGCCGTGCCGAAGAAGCTGAACAGCTGCACGGCGTACAGGCCGTGCTTCTGCAGCTTACCGACCAGATCACTGCGGTTGACAAGGAACGGGATGGAGCGGGTGGAAATAAAAAACGGGAAAAGATACCACGCACTCAGCCCCACAGCCAGCAGCGCGGCCTTGACCCAGGCCAGCAGCCGCGCGGGGCGGAGAGTCTCCCGCAGGCGCAAAAGACAAAACAAAATCAGCAGCAGCGCCGTCAGCTCACAGGAGAGCAGATGGCTCTGCACCATGGCCGCCATGCCCAGCGCCATCGGCAGCCAATCCCCGAAGCGGGGCCTGTCGCTGGTGTAGATGCCGTACAGACCCAGCAGCACGAGCGGGAAAAACGCCATGGCCGTGAACTCGCCGACGGCGGCGCGGGTGTAGACGCAGGTCAGCCGATAGGCGGACAGCGTGTAGAGCAGTGCCCCCAGCAGACCCAGCCGACGGCTGGCCGTGATTTTGGCAAAGCTGAAATAGGCGATCAGGCAGGTCGCCAGCGTGACCGCAAAGAGGTAGACCTGGTAGCAGGTGCGCAGCGGCAGCCACAGGTTGTAGAGCAGCGCGGGCAGCAGCAAAAACAGCTCACAGTAGCAAAGCGGGCTGGCGTAGCCATAACCGTTCAGCGTGGTCGTGGTCAGCCGCACCGGGAACTGCCCGTAGGACAGCTCCGCAGCCATGGCGGCGATGCGCTGCATGTGAAATTCCAGATCATGGCCGAAGTACAGATAGTTGCTGAACAGCGGCAGGCAGGCCAGCAGCGTGATGCCCGCCAGCGCCAGCGGCAGACGCAGCGCACGGCGGCGGGCAGCGCCCCGCTCCCCCACATGGGCAAACAGGAGCAGCAGTGCGGCGTCCGCAGCGGCAAACAGTACAAGGAAGCAGAGCAGCCGCGCCGCGCGGTAGATGGGCTGCTCGGTCAGGGTGATGCTGTAAATGTACAGCTGGCCCTGGTCGTAGGTGACGGTGGCGGTCAGGTCCTGCATCCGCGCACCGAAGCCGACCCAAAGCCGGGTCGTCAGGCTGCGGTGGCAGTCGTCCAGCCGCAGCGCGTCAAAGGTCACGGCGGCGGGGCTGCGTTCACTGGCAAAGGTCAGCGACCCGGCAGCGTTGAGCATATTAAAGGTGGGCGCGTCGGGCGTCTGGCAGGAAAAATAACAGACTGTGACCTCATACGCGCCGGAAGGCAAAGCAATATTGTCTGCCGAGAAGGTCATCGGGTCGTCGCTGTGATAGCCGATCTGGTTCCAGATTTTTAAGCCGTCGTCGTCCGCGGCGGCAATGTCGGGCAGGGTGTTCGTAAAGTCGCCGGGCGTCAGCGCCAGCTTATACGGTGCGCCGAACAGCCCGGCTGCCAACGCACAGACAACGGCCAGCTCGGCGGCCAGCAGCGCCGCAAACAGCCGGTTGCGGCGGCAAAAGGCAAAAAAGTGTTTCATCCGGGGCTCCCTCACAGTTTATCAGCCGTCCCAGATCATGAGCTTGGCGTTCACGATGGACGTGTCCTCAACAGTGGCCAGATAGTCGCCGTTCCGGTCCCGCGGGGTCTGGGTGCAGTCCAGCAGGCAGATGGCGCGGGCCTCCTCGGTGCCGTCGGCCAGACGGACCTTGTACTTGATGACAGCGTTGTCGGGAACATAGGCGCTCTGCACGTAGACTTGTACCCCGTCCATCAGGTCACTGTCGGCGCTTTGCAGTCTGCCGCACCACGCCAGATCGTAGCCGCCGTAGTTGCGGTAGGTCTGGTAGGCGTAGGCGTCGCCGTCGGTGGCGGGGTTCTCGGTCCAAAGGACCTGTGCGTGCAGGGCGCGCCCGGTGAACCGGCTGAAGAAGGCGGACTCGGCCTCCGCGTTGCTGTCCCAGACGTTCTCGTTGCAGAGAATCAGGTCGTCGGATTGTACGGCATCGGCAAGACCGGCCTCAATCGTGCGGACAAAGAACTGATAGGCAGCGAGGTTCTCGGCATGGTGGGTGCGCACGACACCGCGCAGGTAGCCGCCGTTCAGGCAGAGACCCGCCGCCAGCGCCGCCGTCAGGGCCAGTCGTGATACCACGGAGAGAACTTTGGGCAGCTTACAGCATAGCCTCGCCAGCAGCGCCAGCAGCGCCGCGGCGAGCAGCGTAAAGCCGATGGAGCTGGCCGCCGCGGGAATGTAGCCCCACTGCCAGGTAATGGCCTCAGGCTGCTGATAGCGGGCGGACAAAGCCAGCAGCAGCGCGGGCAGTGCCCAGACGGCCAGGCCGAACCCGGCCAGTGCGCCCAGCGTTCTGCCGCGCAGCTTTTTAAACGGCACGCCGAAGAAGATCAACAGTCCGGCCAGCATACCCAGCGCCAGCGGCCACAGCCGATCCCCGTTTGTGATGACCCCGGCATCCTCCTGCAAAAGGCGGGAGTTCAGCCCAGGGAGCGACGCGGCCATCTGCTGCACGGTGACGCGCAGCACGGCGGGAATATCCAGAGAAAGCTCGTTGCCGGTGCCGCCGTTGCGCGCGCACAGAACGTGGAACACAAGCGCCGCGCCCATGCCGCCCAGCGCGGGAGCCGTGTCCAGCAGGGCGTTTTTGACGCTGCGTCGGCGCAGCAGCCAGACGACGAGCGCCAGCAGCGCAAAGACATAGCCGATCTCATAGGTGCCGCAGGCGATAAAGGACAGCACCGCGCCCAGCACAGCCCAGCGGCGGTGCCGTGTCCCCTGCCACGCAAACAGGCAGAGCCAAGCCGTCATAGCCCAGAACAGCGCCCGCTGCGGTACGGCGTAGTAGCTGTACATGCCTTCGTTCCAGATGGGGGCCGCGGCCAGCGCCAGCGCAAAGCCGCCCAGCGCCAGCGCATCCCCGCTGCCCAGTCTGGCCGCCACGCGGCTGACAGCGAAGGCCGCCGCGCCGGTCCAGGCGATGATGTAGAGCCGATAGTGCGTCAGGCTGGTGTAAAACAGCAGGTCAACGGCGTTCGGGTAATGGAACGGGAAAAAGCGAACCTCCTGTAAGGTAAAGTACCGCAGCCGCCCCTGCAGGTCCAGCAGCGCATACTGCCAGAACGGCATCCGCTGGAAGTCATACAGCCAGCGGTTCAGCGTCAGCTTATCGTCGCCCTCTGGCGGGATGTTGACCGTGACGCGCAGATACAGCACGCCCACGGCAAAAATAGCCAGATAGGCCGCAGCCAGCAGCAGCCGACGATACCGCCGACAAAATGATTTGACCTGTTCCATAGGGACGGGGCCCTCCTCCACAAAAATCACATATATACTAAATTATAGCATAAAGCCCCGCTGTACGCAACGCACAGTGGGGCTTTATGTAAATACATTTTGTATAAGACTGTCTGAAAATACGGATAGTAAAGCAAAAATCAATGCTTCAGCGGCTTTTTCAGCAAGCCCAGCAGCAGGGCCGTGGTCAGGGTGCCGACAGCCAGCGCGATCAGAAAGCCAGCCGGGTTTTCCATGACCGGCAGCAGGAACAATCCGCCGTGCGGCGCGGGACAGTCGCAGCCCAGCAGGATCGTCATGAACCCGGCCAGCGCACTGCCTGCGATGCAGGCGAGGCTGACCCGCAGTGGATCGCGCAGTGCAAACGGCAGCGCACCCTCGGTCACGAAGGTCGCGCCCATCAGCAGGGTCTGCGGCGCAGAGCAACGCTCGGTGCTGGTGAACCGCGTCGGGAACAGCAGGCAGGCCAGCCCAATGCCCAGCGGCGGAATCATGCCGCCCGCCATGACAGCGGCCATCAGGTCATACTGCTGGTCTACCAGTGCCAGCGTGCCGCTGACGTAGGCGGCCTTGTTGATCGGCCCGCCGTAGTCGGTAGCCATCATGCCGCCCAGCAGCGTGCCCAGCACCAGACGGCTGCCGCCCTGCATACCATCCAGCTGGATGGAAAGCCAGGCATTGAAACGCCCGAGCGGTGGATTGATGGCCATGACCATCAGGGCGCCGACAAACAGCAGACTCAACAGCGGGACCAGCAGCCCGGTTTTGATGTGATCCAGCTCCTGCGGAATGCGGCGGAACAGGTAATTCAGAAGCCGCACAGCCAGACCGGCAGCAAAGCCCGCGACAATGGCCCCCCAGAACCCGCTGGAGATCCAGCCCAACCGGGGGGCGGTGGTTGTGCCGAGCTGTGCCAGGTAGCCGCCCATCAGGCCGGGCATAAAGCCGGGGCGGTCCGCAATGCTGTAAGCGATGAACGCAGCCAGCACGGGGTACATCATCCTGAACGCAGCGTTGCCGACGTTCGTCATCATGGTGGTGATGTCGCTGCGGCCAAAAAGGTGCTGCAGCAGCAGGGAAAGCGCCAGCATCACGCCGCCCGCCACAACAAACGGCAGCATGTGGGAGATGCCGCTCATCAGGTGGCCGTAGTATTCGCGGCCCAGCTCCTTCCAGTCGCTGGTGCGGAAGGCGTGCCCGCCGCGGTAGACGGGAGCCTTGCCGGAAACGGCCTTTTCCAGCAGTCTGTCCGCGTCGCGCACGGCATCCCCCGCCGAGGCATAGACCAGCCGCTTGCCAACGAACCGCGCCAGCGGGATCGAGCGATCCACCGCCACGATCACGCAGTCTGCGGCCTGGATCTCATCATCGGTCAGCTCGTCGTTGACACCGGCAGCGCCGTTCGTCTCGACCTTGAGCGTCAGGCCGCGGGCCTGCGCGGCCTGCTGGAGCGCCTCCGCCGCCAGGTAGGTGTGCGCGATGCCGGTGGGGCAGGCCGTCACGGCCAGCAGCTGATAGCCGGGCTTGGCGGCGCCCGGCGCTGCGTCAGACGGCGGCTCCTGCGCGTCCTGCTCCTCCCGCGCGGAGATGGCGCGGCAGAATGCCTCGGGGGTCTCACTCTCCCGCAGGCGGGCGCAGAAATCGGTGTCCAGAAAGAGCGTCGCCAGCTCGGCCAGCACCTGTACGTGCAGGTCGTTGGCTTCGGCGGGGGCGGCGATCATCACCAGCAGGTCCAGCGGTTTGCCGTCCGGTGTGTCGCAGGGCAGCGGCGGGTCCAGCGTCAGCGCAGCCAGCTGCAGCTGCCTGACGGCGGTGCTTTTGGCGTGCGGGATGGCCAGGCCGTTGCCCACACAGACGCCGCCCAGCGCCAGCCGGGCGCGGACGTCCGCCGCGAACACAGCGGTGTCAGTCAGATTGTCAGTCCCGTCCAGCAGTGTAACCATCTGCTGCACTGCACCGGTGAGCGAGTCTGCCCGTTGGCGCAGTGCGACGCAGTCAGGCCGCAGGTAGTTGGCGATGCGCATGGTTTGAGCCTCCGTTTGGTGCCGCTGTGCTCCGGCAGCTGTCGATGCAGCGCGGCTTTTGCGGCGCAGTATTACTAAAAAAGCGGTTCCGCCGCAACGGAACCGCTATGAATGCTGTAAAAATTAGTTGAGCAGGGTCTTCTCTGTCTCGGGATCGAACAGGTGGATCTTGTTGGTATCCATAGCGACAGTGATCTTGTCGCCGCGGCGAGACTTGGAGGTGGGAGCAACGCGAGCCATCAGGTTCTGGCCCTGGTAGGTCAGGTACAGATAGATCTCAGCGCCCATCAGCTCGGAAACCTCAACCTCAGCGCTCAGGTGGCTGTTGGGATGCTTTTCCAGGAACTCCTCGTCGTCCTTGATGTCCTCGGGACGGATGCCGACCTTCAGGGTCTTGCCGACGTAAGCGTCCAGCTTGCCGTCAGCGGTCTTCTCCTTGGGCAGCGGAACCTCGGTGCCGGACAGATCAACGACGAACTGATCGCCGGCCTTCTTCAGGGTGCCGTCCAGGAAGTTCATCTGCGGGCTGCCGATAAAGCCGGCAACAAAGATGTTGCAGGGATAATCGTACAGGTTCTGCGGGGTATCGACCTGCTGGATCAGGCCGTCCTTCATGACGACGATGCGGTCGCCCATGGTCATGGCCTCGGTCTGGTCATGGGTAACGTAGATGAAGGTGGTAGCCAGCTTCTTGTGCAGCTTGATGATCTCGGTACGCATGCTGGTACGCAGCTTAGCATCCAAGTTGGACAGAGGCTCGTCAAGCAGGAAGACGGCCGGGTTACGAACCATTGCGCGGCCCAGAGCAACACGCTGGCGCTGACCACCGGACAGAGCCTTCGGCTTACGGTCAAGCAGGTGCTCGATTTCCAGGATCTTAGCAGCTTCACGAACGCGCTTGTCGATCTCGTCCTTGGGCATCTTGCGCAGTTCCAGGCCGAATGCCATGTTCTTGTACACGGTCATGTGCGGGTACAGAGCGTAGTTCTGGAACACCATGGCGATGTCGCGGTCTTTCGGGGGAACATCGTTGATCAGGCGGTCACCGATGTACATTTCGCCCTTGGAGATTTCTTCCAGACCTGCGATCATACGCAGGGTGGTGGACTTACCGCAGCCGGAAGGACCGACGAAAACGATAAATTCCTTATCCGCGATTTCCAGGTTGAAATCGGGAACGGCAGTAACATTGCCGGGGTAAACTTTCTTAACGTGACGGCAGCTAATGGAAGCCATAATGCTCATCCTCCATAAAATTCAGTGGTATTCAGCCCATGTAGAGGGGGCTGTTTCTGTTGACATGATTATAATAACAGGTTATAATCTATTTGAAAATAGCATTTTATTGATATAGAGGTGTCGAAATTGATATTTGACCCGGAAATTTACTGCACCGCTGCCGAAACGGCGGAATTGGACGGCACAGCGCCGCTGGCTCTGGCCGGAGACGGCCTGTGGGTGGGGGTGCTTTCCCGCGGGGCGTGCCTGCTGGACGGCGTTGACCGCCCGGGCCAAAGCGGCGATATTCTGCTGGGCCCTGCCCCCCTGGTGCTGACGCCGCAGAGCGACTGCCACCTGCTGGCCGTGCGGCTGACCGGCCACTGCGCGGACGCCTACCTGTTGCAACTGGGGGCGGCGCGCTGGGCGGACGGCGCTGCCTGCCCCGGCGCGGCGGAGCTGATCGCACAGCTGTGCGGCGCGCAGACGGCCCCTATGGCCTACGCGCTGCTCTGCGCCGCAGCCAAGGCCGACGAGACCGCCCGTCCCCTGCCGCCGCTTGTGGCCGAGGCCGTGGCAGCCATCCGCCAGAACTACATGGCGCTCTACGGCGTCGAGGAGCTGAGCGAGCAGCTCGGCGTGACAAAAAGCCATCTGGTGCGCGTCTTTAAGCAGGAGATGGGGGTGCCGCCGGGCAAGTACATGACGAATGTGCGCATCGAGGCAGTCAAGACGCTGCTGCTGACCGATGAGTACAATCTGGACATGATCGCGGGCCTGACGGGGTTTTCCGGGGCCAATTATCTGTGCCGCGTCTTTAAGCGGGAGGTGGGCCTCTCCCCCGCGGCCTGGCGCACCGCCGCCGCACCCCTGCCCGTCGTACCCAAGCTCCCGCCGAGAAGCCAGGAGATGTATGTATAAAGGAGGGAGGCTTCCCCCTTGGGGGAAGCTGTCAGCGGCTCCGCCCGCTGACTGATGAGGGGCAACCTTGCCATTGCAACCCGTTTACGGGCAGCTGTGGCAGACCCGTCCCTCATCCGGCCTCGGTCGGGGCCTCGGCCACCTTCCCCCGAGGGGGAAGGCATACAAAACAAATGCCCGATACGGCTCGTCACCGCATCGGGCATTCTTAACTTTATTCAATTTTATTCCACAGTCTTATACCCGTCCGGGTTGTGGCTCTG
>ERZ1034976.3183-NODE-3183-length-10614-cov-11.355053_pt1 | contig 10614 bp, 7 predicted proteins | sample MGYA00520623_ERZ1034976 | MGnify/ENA primary metagenome ERZ1034976 (study PRJEB33766, sample SAMN09781774) | gut metagenome | biome: gut microbiome | host: Homo sapiens | place: Madagascar | study: EMG produced TPA metagenomics assembly of the PRJNA485056 data...
TGCACAATGTGAAGCACATCGCCTGCGTGAACCACCATCTGCACTATCACGATACAGCCGACATGCCGAAGGAAAAACTCGAGGAACATTTCCTCAACGTATAAGCTTTCAATCTGAAAACCCGTCGTCACTCTCCTGAAAACACAAGGTAACTGTCCGTATTTCGATTTGTTAGCTACAACCGCCAAAAGCCTAATAAAAAGAAAATAATTAAACTATTTTAGCTGTAAACGTTTACATAAAGTACTAAATTTAATAAAAACGAGAACAATATGACAAAACAGCTACACTTGTTTATACTTGTTAACAAAACATAAAACCAAAAAAAATATTATAGTTTTCTTTCAAATATTAAAAATCGTTACTATATTTGCAATCGTAATAATCAATACATACATCATTAACCTATTATATAAACAAGCAAATGAAAAAACGAATCAGCAGTTTATGGATTGCCATATTTATGGTAATCATTGGAGTTCAGTTCGCATTTGCGGGGGGGGCAAGCAGTTGACAAACGTACAGTCAGCGGCGTTGTTACCGACGAAACCGGCGAACCTGTAATTGGTGCTACAGTCCTGGAAACAGGAACATCCAACGGTGTCATCACAGACATTGATGGAAAATACACCATTAACCTTCCATTAAAAGCACCCAGCATTCAGATTACTTACATCGGCTATCAGACAGCTACCATCAAGCTTCAGTCTGGTAAGGATGTGTATGACGTACAGCTCAAGCCAGACGAGGAAATGCTGGAGGAGGTTGTGGTAGTAGGTTACGGCGTTCAGAAGAAACGCGACGTGTCTACCGCCATTTCTCAAATCAAGTCAGAAGACCTTGCCGACTTGCCAAGTGCCGACATCCGTCAGTCTATGGCAGGTAAGATGCCTGGTGTGCAGGTATCGCAGACCAGCGGTGACCCCGAGGGTAATGGTCTTATGGTACGCGTACGTGGTGTAGCCTCAGCTACAGCAGGTAACGACCCTCTTTACATTGTCGACGGAGTGCCAATGGAAAACGGCCTTGGCAACATCAACAACAATGACGTAGAGTCTATCGAGGTATTGAAGGATGCCTCTTCTGCAGCTATCTATGGTTCTCGTGGTTCTAACGGTGTTATCATCATTACCACCAAGAAAGGTAAGGAAGAAAAAGCTACCGTCAGCTACGATGGCTACTTCGGTTGGGACAAGGTATCACGCAAGTTGCCTATGATGAATGCCTACCAGTATGCAGCCATGTCGGCAGAGGCACACACCAATGCCTATCTCGACCTTCATCCAGGCGGCACAGCCATCAACGGCACCCGTCCAGAGTCTTTCTCTAACTATCCTTTGGAACTGGAGCCTTATCTCCAGGGCATCGAAGGTCTGACAAGCACAGACTGGCAGGACGAGATCTTCCGCACAGGTAAGACAACCAGCCACAACGTTTCTGTATCTGGTAAGTCTAAGAGCATCAACTATTTTATTTCTGGCAACTACTTCGAGAAAGACGGTATCATCATCAATTCCGATTATCGTAAATTCTCTTTCCGTGCCAACATTGACGGCAGCTACAAGCGCTTTTCTTATGGCATCAACCTCTCACCATCTTACTCTAAGTCAAATCGTGTGAAGGCTTCCGGCAGTTACGATGACGAGGGTGTCGTACAGTCAGCTTTGGCATATTGCCCTATCTGGCCTGTTTACAATGAAGACGGCACATTCAACTTCCAGGGCAACGGCTACTGGCGTAAAGGCACCGACTATCAGCACAACGCCATGCTCAACCCTGTAGCTTTGGCTAAACTGAAAAAAGACGAAGTAGAGCGAATGGCTCTTGTCGGCAGAATCTATGCAGGTTTCGACTTCGGCATGGGCTTCAAATTCCAGACTTCTTTTGGTGGTAACTACTATGGTGCACAGAACGACAAATATCGTCCTTCTGCTCTTCCACGTCTCGGTAAGACCTATCAGGACAGCCCATCCAACCCTATTGGTGAGAGTTCTCATGGCTCATACTACAACTGGTTGTGGGAAAACCAGCTCAACTGGAACAAGACTATCAAGGACCACTCTATCAACGTAGTATTGGTACAGTCTGCCCAGAAGGAAACCTACAAGGGCGTATATGTCAAGGCTACCGACTATCCTAACGACTATATCCAGACCATTACTGGCGGTACAGTAACAGCAGGTACTTCAGAAACCACCGAGTGGTCACTGGCTTCTTACTTGGCACGTGCACAGTACAGCTGGAAGGGTCGCTACATGCTCTCAGCAGCAATCCGTGCCGATGGTTCTTCACGCTTCGGCAAGAACAATCGCTGGGGTTACTTCCCATCAGCTTCTGCTGCATGGCGCTTCTCTGACGAGGCTTTCATGAAGAAGGGCAAGACCTTCGCATGGCTCGACGACGCCAAGCTCCGCTTCTCTTATGGTCAGACAGGTAACTTCGATATTGGCAACTACGAGCACTTGGCTACTATGGGTGTAGAAAATTACATCTTAGGCGCAGGCAATGGTAGTTTGGCAAGTGGCTACAAGCCCAATGGTGTAGAGAATCCTAACCTGACATGGGAAAAGACCTCTATGATCAATGCCGGACTCGATATCAATGCCTTCGACGGCTACTTGGGTCTTACCGTAGAGTACTACAACTCTAACACCACCGACATGCTTCTCAATGTTCCTATACCACGCACCACCGGTTATCAGACAACCCTGATGAACATCGGTAAGGTGAACAACCACGGATGGGAACTCACCCTTTCTTCTCAGCACAAGTATAAGAATGGTCTGAGTTACTCATTCAATGCCACCTACTCTCGCAACGTCAACGAGGTGAAGGCACTCGGCAAGAACGATACTCCTATCATCACTACAACCCAAGGTGTATCAAGTGCTTACTACATCACAGAGGTAGGCAAGCCTATCGGTTCTTACTACCTGCTCGTACAGGATGGTATCTTCAAGAACGAGGACGAGCTGAAGGCATATCCCCACTTCCCATCTACCAAGGTGGGCGACTTCCGCTTCATCGACGTGGACGGCGACGGTGTGATTGACAAGAACAAGGACCGCGCGGTAGTAGGCAACTATCAGCCTGATTTCACCTATGGTTTTGGCGGCAACATCGGCTACAAGGGCTTCGACCTGAGTTTCCATTTCAATGGTGTTTACGGCAACGAGATCCTGAACTTGAACCGTCGCTACCTCGACAATATCGAGGGTAATGTCAACGGAACTACAACCAGTCTGAACCGCTTTGTCAGCGAAGACAATCCTGGTAACGGACAGATCAACCGTGCCAACCGTAAGACTACGGGTAACAATGCCACCATCTCTACCTATCACGTAGAAGACGGTTCTTACCTGCGCCTGCAGACCTTGGCATTGGGCTATACACTTCCTAAGAAGATTACCCATAAGTTCCACATCGACAAGCTCCGCATCTACTTCTCGGCTAACAACCTTCACACATGGACCAACTATACTGGCTACAACCCAGAAGTGTCACTCAGCACATCCAACGCATTGACACCAGGTACCGACTATGGTACATATCCATTGGCGAAGACATTCATGATTGGTCTTAACATCACAACATTCTAAACACAGACAACAATATGAAAAAGCTTAATATCATCGTGGCTATATTATTGGCGTTGGGATTATCGTCGTGCGGCGACAGTTTCTTCGATCTCACGCCTAATGATCAAGTTACACGTCCCCAGGTATACAAGACAGAGAACGACTTCAAACTGGCTGTCAACGCTTGCTATTCCAAGCTGCAGACACAGATGGACTTTTATGTCGAGATGTGCGAGTTCCGCAGTGATGAACTTACCCTTAATGCGCCAACAGCAGGTACACAGGACCGCTACGACATCGACCAGTTCAAGGACGTGCCTTCCAACGGCATCTTAGACAACCTTTGGGCGAACTTCAATAATGGCGTGTATCGTTGCAACCTCATTCTGGCAAGCATAGACGATGCCAACTTCAATCCCGTGAAGAAGGCTCAGTACAAGGCTGAGGCTATGTTTATCCGCTCACTCACCTATTTTAATATGTACCGTGCGTGGGGTTGTGTGCCTATCACCTATAAGCCTGTAACCGTAGAGGAAAGCTTGGGTATTGGTCGTGCCACCGAACAGGAAATGTACGACATGATAGCTGGACAGTTAGAAGAAATCGTAAACAACGAAATGCTTCCTAAGAGCTATAAGGGTGATGACATAGGACGTGCCACATTGGGTTCAGCAAAGGCTCTTTTAGGCAAGGTTTACCTTACCTTCGGCAAGCCAGAGAAGGCTGCTGATATATTGAAATCACTCATGACAGACAACACCCACGACCTGTTGCCTAACATCGCCGATGTATTCGACGTAAACAACAAGGGAAACAAGGAAGTGCTCTTTGCCATCCGTTACAACAAAGCTGTTGAGGGTGAAGGTCATGGAGCATGGTACAGTTTTGTCAACCTCTCCGACGACAACTATCGTACAGAGACTCTCAACAACCTCTATACAAGCGGTGACAAGCGTGCCGACATGCTGGAGTTTGTAAAAGTTCCTGGCGTAGAGCTCTATACTGTCAAGAAGTTCTTCGACGAAATAGACCCGACCTACCAGAAGTATGGTGCCGACAACATCATTCTTCGCTATGCCGACGTGCTCTTGATGTACGCCGAGGCTCTCAACGAGATAAGCTTCTCCAACAGCCAGTCTTCAGAGCAGGCTAAAGCCCTCAATAGAGTACATGAGCGTGCAGGTCTGACACCTATCGACGTTACCGAGGCTACCGATAAGGCAGCATTCCGCAAGCTTATCGAGATAGAGCGTCAGAAGGAATTTGCATACGAAGGTCAGCGCTGGTTTGATGAAGTTCGTCTGGGAGGTGCAAAGGAAGCAGCCCTTGCCGAAGGTCATGAGATTCAGGACTATCAGTTTGTTTATCCTATTCCAAGTTCTGAGCTTGAGCGTATCAACAATACTAAGCTTTTGTGGCAGAACACTGGTTACTAATTTATTTACAACATAAGGAATATATTGATTATGAAAAAGATATATAGTATTTTTCTGTTGCTTGCAGCAGTGCTGATGTTGAATTCCTGCGACGATGAATACTCTTTCTCTTCATCGTACGACAGATTCGAGACAGAGGCTTTGGAAGCAACGAGCGGCGACGAGTCTGCCACCCTTACATGGGCGCCTCAAACCGGCAAGTCAAACCCCAAGGAATATCTCATTCTCTGGACTTCAAGTGTGGCAAGCATACCAGGCGGCGAATTGCGTGTGCCCGGTGATGTCACCACTACAACCATCGAGGGTCTGGTAAACGGAGCAACCTATACTTTCTCTGTACAGGCTGACTATCCTAATGGTTTGTCTGGCAAGAAGACAGCTATCTGTACTCCTAAGTCTACCCGTATTGCAGTAACCGACTACAAGGCTATGGCTGGCGACAAACGAGTGTTTGTATCATGGAAGGCTCCTGAGACCAACCTGCCATACACTTACAAATTGGACGTAGTAGAGGGCGAGAGTGTCATCAAGACATTGACTCCCGAGCCTACCGCCACCTCTTATCTGGTCAGCGACCTGACCAATGGTAAGGAATATACCTTCGTAATGACGGTTGTCTATGCACACGGCAATTCAGACATTTCTGCTGCTACAGCCGTACCTGGCGAGGTAGCTCCATTCTCTTGTCTCCCTAACGAGCCTAAGATCTTTGAACTTGCGAAACTCGAAGTCAATCCTGCATACTATGTTGCTGGCGATATTTCAAGTGTAACATGGGACTTCGGCGATGGTCAGAGCGCAGTAGGCGAAAGCGTTGTACACTGCTTCGCTAAGTCAGGTCAGCTCGACGTGAAGTGCGAGGTAACTTATGTTGGCGGTCAGAAGGAAACAGGTACACTCAAGATCAAGGTGGGTAATTTTGCATGGGCTACAACAGCATCTGACTATGCAAAGGGCTCAAGCATCACCTTCTCACACGACGGCCAGACATTCTATACTGCCAACTCCACCTCAAAGGGTGTCAGTGCCTACAATGCCATTACTGGCGCCAAGTTGTGGGAATTCTCTACAGCTTCTGACGGAACCATATATGGTGAAGGTCCTGCTGTAGGCAAGGATGGCACTATCTACATCGGAACTGAGGGCAAGGGAACCGTGAAGGCTATAAGTCCTGCAGGTGTGTTGAAGTGGTCAACCTCACTTACCAAGGCATGCAAGGCTGCTCCTGCAGTTACATCCAATGGTATTGTATATGCAGTCGATGATGCAGGAACACTCTACTCACTCAAGGCTTCTGACGGTTCTATAAGATGGAAGGCAGCTCAGTCGGGTACAGCTGGCTCTGTTGTGGTAGATGCTGAGGGCAATGTCTACATGGGAACCTCTGCCGGTATCTGGTCATACACCGAGAACGGAACACTCCGCTGGACAGGTCCTACCGTAAAGGTTACCGAGCGTGGTGGCTCTATGGCGATCTACAATGGTGTTCTCTATGCAGCATTGAAGGCTAAGGGTGGTATCGTAGCTGTCGACATGGCTACAGGTACACAGAAATGGGCTTACGCTTCAAGTGTGGGCGACTGCTACAACCCTGTAGTTACTCCTGACGGAACAGTGGTCTTCGTGGAAAAGGCAGGACATGTTTACGGTGTGAAGGCTAACGGAACCCTGAAGTGGAAGACTGGCGTATCAAGCTATATCTACACAGGTGCAGCGGTAGGTGCAGACGGATGCGTATATGTCAACCAGTACGTATCACCATTCAGTGTACTCAAGATTACTGCCGACGGTACTGTCAGCGAGGCGTTCAACATTGGCAAGCAGACCATGTCACCAATCGTTATTGGTCCTGACCAGCGTATCTACTACGGAGCCAACGGCACTATCGGTGCTCAGTCTATCGGTACTCATGCAGCCACAACAGGCTGGCCACTTCACGGATTCAACCTCCAGGGCACGAACTCTTTGAAGTAACATCCCACAATATCAAACGCAATAAGATCATGAAAAAATTATATTTATTAATCTCATTATGTGCTATAGGACTACTTAGCACAGCTTGCAACGATGACGATGACAAGGTAGTCCCCATCGTGTCAATCCCAGCAACTGCTCCTGCAGAAGCAGAACCTGTTATGCAAAGCATCTATGCAACCTCAGCTCTCGACGCAGACCTTACGGCTCGTCGAGCAGCCTTTGCCAATATGCAGAAGTTTGCAGACAACCTGCCCTACACACTCTTCAATACATATCTCGCATCAAACGAGAAAATGGCTATGGGTTTGGAGGGGCGCTACCCTGCCATCTATGCCTACAACTATGCATTCGACAAAGTGCTGAATGAGCTCAAGGAGGCACAGCCCGCAAATGGTGAAGCCTATATATGGCTCGTCTATAACATGGGTTATGTGATAAAGACCGCCGATGGAGCTTTTGCTGTTGATATCTTCAGCCGTCGTGCAGCTGAGTTGGAGCCATACATCGACTTCTACTGTATGACCCACATCCACAACGACCATAAGTCGGAGAATCTTGCCAATGCCATGATTAAAGCTGGCAAGCCTGTACTTTCCAACTTCTTCGAGAGTACCGACAGGTCGGACGTGGACAAGGACTACACCATCGGTTCGTTTGCCATCCACTCGTTTATCACCAAGCACAACAACTCCAAGAAGGACAATGTGCCTGTAACAGTCTACAAGATTGACTGCGGTGCCAATACCGGTCATCTCACCGTGATGCATTCTGGCGACAGCAACTTCACAGCCAGCGAATATGCGAGTGTAAAGGATGCAGATATCGACATCTATATTCCTCGCTACGCTCCTGAGGCGCTGACCGAGAACCGCGTGATCGGTTCTGTATTCAGCCCTAAGAACGTACTCCTGTCTCATATTCTGGAGCTTACCCACAAGGATGTGGCTGGTTCAAGATGGACATTGGAGTTAGGACTGGAGCGTGCTTCTAAACTGAACTGCGACAAGACCTACATGCCATTCTGGGGTGAGAAACTGGTTTGGAAGAATGGTCAACTGACTAAGTAAAAATGTTTTGTATAAAAAATAGTATATGAAAAAACTATTGTTATTCTTTCTCTGCTTCTTAGGTATTACCTTAGGAGCAGAGGCTCAGAACAGAGCAGAGATATTGCGCAATCGTATTTTGAAAGGTGACACAACAGGTGTTCTCGTTGTGGCCCATCGTGGCGACTGGCGCTATGCACCCGAGAACTCGCTTCAAGCCATAGAACATTCCATCAAAGTGGGTGTTGACGTGGTAGAGCTCGACCTTCAGCTTACCAAGGACAGCGTGCTCATCGTTATGCACGATGGTCGTCTGGAGCGCACCACTTCCGGCAAGGGTTTGGTAAAGGAGCACACTCTGGCAGAGATCAAGCAACTGAGTCTGAAGAATGGTTGCGGCATCCGTGCCATCGGCAAGGTTCCAACATTGGAAGAGGCTCTTCTCTTAGCTAAGGGCAAGGTGCTCATCAATCTCGACAAGGCTGACCGTTACTTTGACCTACTGATGCCTGTATTGGAAAAGACAGGTACAGCTTACCAGATTATCATGAAGGGACAGAAGCCTGCCAAGGAAGTAATCGACCTGTATGGCAAATATCTCGACAAGGTAATCTACATGCCTGTGGTAAAACTCGACAAGCCTGATGCCAAGGAAAAGATGAAGGGTTACATGAAGCTGCTCAAGCCAGCTGCCTACGAATTGGCATATCCTTCAGACGACATGATAGACTTCCCTCTCCAAGTAAAGAAAGACTTGAAGGGAAAGGCGCTGATATGGTACAACACACTCTGGGACACCCTTTGTGGCGGACATGATGACGACAAGTCACTTGAGGACTGTGACGCATCTTTCGGCTTCCTCATCGATACCCTCGGAGCACATATCATCCAGACAGACCGTGCTGAGCACCTGCTGAAATACCTGCGCAGCCGTGGTCTTCATGACTAATAAAACGTAGAATATAATATAAGGTTCAAATGTTGTTTGATTGGTTCAAAATGTCTTCTCCTTCTAACGTCCAGTTAGAAGGAGAAAAATTGGATAAGACCTATAAGCGACTGCGCTGGCAGGTGATTCTTGCAGCACTGTTCGGTTATGGTTTGTTCTATGTTTGCCGACTCAGTCTGAATGTCATCAAGAAACCATTGGTCGACAATGGCATCCTGTCGGAAACTGAGTTGGGTATTGTGGGCACAGGCTTGTTTATCACCTATGCCATAGGTAAGTTTGCCAACGGATTCCTGGCAGACAGAAGCAATGTACGCAGATTCCTTTCTGCCGGTCTGCTTCTTTCTGCTGCCATCAACCTGATACTGGGCTTCACCACCTCGTTCATTGTCTTTGTCATTCTATGGGCAGTAAACGGCTGGGCGCAGTCTATGGGTGCAGCCCCCTGTGTGGTTTCACTCTCCCGCTGGTTTGGCAACAAGGAGCGTGGCACATACTACGGTCTATGGAGTGCGAGCCATAACTTTGGCGAGGCGCTCACCTTCATTGCCACAGCTGCCATCGTAGAAGCTTTGGGCTGGCAGTGGGGTTTCCGTGGCGCAGGTGTGCTCGGTCTTATAGGTGTAGCCATCATAGCTATCTTCATGCGCGATACTCCTGAGAGTTGCGGCCTGCCTCCTATCGCTGTATATAAAGGTGACGAGGTGGCTGTAAAGAAGGAAATCGACAAGAACGAGGTAAGCAGAGTGCAAAAAGCCGTATTGAAAAGTCCTGCAATCTGGACTTTGGCGTTGGCAAGTGCATTTATGTATATCAGCCGATATGCCGTCAACTCATGGGGCATCTTCTTCCTGCAGGCTGACAAGGGATACGACACATTAGAAGCTTCCTCCATCATCTCTATCAGTTCGGTATGCGGTGTCATCGGCACCATTGCTTCTGGTTGGGTTTCCGACAAGTTCTTCGGTGGCAAGCGCTATCTGCCTGCTGTCATCTTTGGCATTATGAATGTTTTAGGACTTGTGCTCTTCCTCTTCTACCCTGAGCGCAACATGATGCTTGAGTCTATAGCCATGATCATCTTTGGTTTGGCTATCGGAGCACTGATTTGCTTTTTAGGTGGACTGATGGCTACCGACATTGCCTCGAAGAAGGCATCGGGTGCTGCCCTGGGTGTGGTAGGTGTTGCCAGCTATGCAGGTGCTGCGCTGCAGGACTTCGTGAGCGGTCTTACCATCGAGAGAACAAAGGTTGTCATAAACGGTGTTGCCACATACGACTTCTCCGTTATTTCCTGGTTCTGGCTGAGTGCAGCCATCCTTTCAGTGGTTTGTACACTGATAGTATGGTGGATGGTCAAGCACACCAAGACACAGATTGATTAATCATAAAAAGTCGTGTTAGTTCTATATAGGGTATGGTTTCAGAAATAAAGAACATCATTCTGGATTGGGGAGGAATCATCATCGGTCTGGACGAGAACGACTGCATAGAGGCATTCAAGAAGATTGGAGCCCCGGAAGTTGCTCAAGCCATTGCTGATGGGAGGAAGAATCCCGTATTTTCGTGGGTCGAAAGTGCATATAAAAAGTGTTTGAGAGAAGAATGAGGAAAGTTTACTGGTTATC
>ERZ1034976.3192-NODE-3192-length-10597-cov-4.814931_pt1 | contig 10597 bp, 13 predicted proteins | sample MGYA00520623_ERZ1034976 | MGnify/ENA primary metagenome ERZ1034976 (study PRJEB33766, sample SAMN09781774) | gut metagenome | biome: gut microbiome | host: Homo sapiens | place: Madagascar | study: EMG produced TPA metagenomics assembly of the PRJNA485056 data...
GCTTCCTCCGTGGAGCGCCCCAGCTCCTCTCCCGCGCCCGCAGCGCTTTCTCCGGCGCGCTGCGCCGCTTCGGCTATGCTGTCAAGAGCCTGTTCCGTCCGTTCGGTTGACTGCCTGACACGGTTTTCGGCCTGATTCAGGTCAGTTTCAAGATGAGAACTGTCCGCCCGTATCGTGTATATTACATCGGCATTTTCAGCCATTATCACACCTCCTCAGCCTGTGCCAGCAGCATATTGAACAGCCCGTCCCAGCCTCCGCCGTCCTGAGCCTGCGCGTTGCCCTTGTTCGGCAGCGCGTACAGCGTTTTCAGCTCCGTGAGCCGCCGGATATACTCTGCGTTGTGCTTATTCGGAGCCGGGATATCCTCCGAGCGGATACACATTATCTGCCTGATTGGGGAATCCTCCGGAAGCCCGTGAAACATCGCGAGGAACGCGCACCAGTGCAGCCGCCCGCACTCCTGTATCAGGTCGATACCGTAAGCCTGCCGGAACGACGAGTATATCTCCTCCGCGTCGAAGCTGAAATCTACGCACTTCTTCGGCTGCTTCTGCGTTGACAGCCTCCGCTGCGGTGGAGCTATCACCTCGTCCATAAGCTGTTGGAGTACCCGGCTCTGTACCTCCGGCGGCGGGGTTTTCCGGCAGTCCACGAGCCATGAGAAGCCCGCCTCCGTCTTTTCCTCCGGCGTGAGCTCGGGGTCGTCGAGGATGTCGTAGAACCTCAGCACCCGGTCGAACCACAGAGCCAGCCGGTACTCCTGGCCGTCAACGGTAATGCGGTCGGGAAACGGCTCGTACAGCTTCATCTGAGCTTCTTCCCCCTGCGGTAGATTCCCTTGAGCTGTTCGCGGCGGCGGGCTATGCACTCGTTCACGCGGGGGAGTATCACGTCGTAGATATACGGCACTATCGCGACTGACATCTCAACGTAATTTCCCTCGAAGAACTCGCAGATGGTTTCCGCGTTCTCACTGCCGAAACACACCGCGAATACCCCGCGCACCGCCCTGCCGTACTGCTCGTAAGCCTCGGCGTAGTCCTTATCGGAAGCCGCCTTTTTCAGCGACTGCTCGGCGGTCGTGATGTCAGTGAGGTTCCTGCGGAGTCCCCCCGCGATAGCGTCGATGTCAACGACGAACTCCAGCTTTGCGGCGGGCTTTCCGTCCTCTCCGCAAAGCTCCAGCGCGTCGCGTATCTTCTCCGATCTCTTTATCTGGTACATTTTCTGCTCCTTTCAGCATTAAAGCCCTGTCTTTTTCTCTCCGGTATCGTCCAGATTTCCGTCCTCGACGGTGGGCTTGCCATTCATCGCCATGACTACAGTCACGGCGTTCGGCGCGGTGGATTCGCCGCCCGCAATAGCTATCTGGGTCAGCGTTACCGGACAGGTGACTATCTGCCCGTTGCGGTTCATCTTGATATCGGTAACACGCGCCGCGCCGGGGCTCCACTGAATCTTGTCGAGATAAGCGCACACCGGGTCGCTTGCCATGAAGTCGCCCTGAAGCGTTATAGTAGGCTGGAATCCGGTAACTGTGCTTGAGCTGTAGCCGCCGTCGCTGAGGTAGGACGCGGAATACACATTCTCGTTCAGCGCGTTCGCGCAGTTCTTGAACGCATTGCACATGGACTTATAGGTCGCACTGTCACCTGTGGGCGTGGTGTTGATGAACACCTTGACCTCGTGGTTCAGCTCAACACCCGCTACCTTGGGTAATGTCTGGGACATAATAATTCTCCTTTCAGTCGAAAATTCGGAATTCGGAATGCGGAATTCGGAATGAATGGGCGCGCTGCGCGCGAGGATTACAAAAGAATCAAACAAAGCAATGCAAATCACAGACCGCGCTTTATCGCTATTGTTTGCCCATTTGTAATAACGTCCGCGAAGCGGACACCGCAATTCCGAATTCCGAATTAAGAATTCCGAATTAAATCATGGTCCGCAGGCTGACGGACAGCGAATATATCCAGTAATCGCCGTCCGTGCCTACGAATAACGGCTCGCTGCGTGCCTCCGCGTTAACGACAGGCGCACCGAGCCGGGCTGTATCACAGGCGTTGGCTATCCCGCAGAGGAAGCCGTAAGCCTGCTCATGTTTCTTGAATTTCGACAGCACGTCGAGGGAAATCACCGCCCGGCGGTTCGCGAGGTCCAGCGAGGTGAACTCCCGGGAACCTGTCACGACCTGAATCGCGATACTCTCCCCGGCCGAAAGAAGCCCGACGGACGCCGGCTGCCCTGTTGTTTTCTCCGCAAAAGCCCGGAAAGCTTCGACTGCCTGTAACTGCGCCGTCATTTGTTCAGCTCCTTTCGCAATGCTGTTTCGTAGATTTGCCGCCATTCCTCGCCGTGGTCTGCCTGGGCGCGCTCGCACCAGTGGGAGCCGGCTTTCGGGTTCTTGCGCTTATCGAATTTAAGCCGCACCTCCGGCGAAACCTTGACCTTCGTCTGACCCTCCCGCGCCCATGCTGAACCGGTTTTCGGGTCCACCATCAGCACGCCGTGATACAGATATCTAGCGTAGGGAGTAGACCAGACGAGCTTTCCGTGCAGTATATCGCTGTGGATATTCGAGCTGTTGACGAGCGCGTCCTGGTCGTCCGGAACGTACTCGTTGCAGTCCGCGAGCGCCTGCTGAGAGGTTATCCCGCGTGCCTTTTCGGAAGCCGCGCGGATATCGACCGCTATCTGAGCGGAATTGATGTTGACCGTCACAGGCACAGTCCCACCTCCAGATGATGTAACTTCTGCCGGTCGTAGAGCAGTTCGACAGTCTCAACGCGGTAACGCTTGCCGCCAAATTCGACGATATATCCCGGCTTGAACTCCACCCCCGGAGCGCTGTTCCGGCAGTCGTAGAAAAGCGTTGCAGACAGCGTAACAGAGCGGTTGTCGGACGTGATTATCATTTTACTCGCAGGCTCTACGCGGATATGCGTGAGCTTCGCCAGCTCGACGAGTTCCTGCTCCTGCCAGGAATTCTCCCGGGCTTCGTACAGCTTCGCCGAATGTATCAGCAGGGAACGCGGGATAGGTCTCATATCCTCACCCCTCTGTAGAGCAGTCCGGTCGGCTCCAGCAGCGCCAGAGCCTGGGCGCACAGCGAATTCGCCGCCGAACCGCCGGAATTGCCTGAACTCCCGCCGCCGGAATAGCTGAACTTCCCGAGCGTTACTGAGCCGCCGTCCGTGGTCTCCGACAGCGCCGAAACGCCGCCGTTTTCGAGAATGAACTCAGCCTGGGCGCAGACAGCGTTCTGAGCGGCTGTACGCCAGACTTCCGGCGTGGCAGCTACAGTATACCCCGACGGAAATATCTCCCGGTCTACGATAAGCTCCGCGCGTTTGAGAGCGGCTGTCAGCTCGTCCGAATCCGTCCAGCCGCCCCAGTTCGCGGAGTAGTATTCAGCCGTGACCGTCATGCTACTGTAACATAGCCGACCTTAACGCACTTCTTGTTGCTGTCGAGGTCGATTATCTCGATGATGTCGCCCTTCTTGCAGGAGATCTGTGTGCTGTTGGAAGTGAACGCATTTGTCGTAGCGATGGCGGTGAAGTCCTCCTCAAGCGCCGCGCGCTTTGCCGGATTCACGCGGTATGCGAACGCGTCTGTAGCGCTCTTGGCGACAGTGACCTTGCACTTGTCGGAAGCGAACGCGCCCTGCGTAAGAGTGAGCGAACCCGCGGAAAATACGGCGTAAATAGCGCTCTTGCGGAGCACCTCATGACCGTACACGGAACGCCCCTGAACCGCAGAAGAACCGATGTGCTTGCTGTCCTTGAGGTCGTTCACGGAGATAGGCACCTTCCATGCGTTGATGCGCGTAGCATAGCGCGGGTGACCTGCGATCATCGCAAGGTTAGCGGTGTCGTCGTTCCACTCGTACACGGTGAATCCCGCGATCTTGCCGACCGCGCCGGACTGCTTCACCTCGTCGCCGAGCGCGGAAGCCTGCACGAACAGCGGGCTTTTCAGCATAGCCGCGTAGATGTCCGGAGTAACAAGCAGGTAGCGCCTGCCGTCGTTCGGGACGTTCGCCTTGCTCATCAGCGTGCGGATATCCACAACATCGCTGTATACGGTGCTTGCGGAAATGGAGGACGTATTGACGCGGGTACCCTGCGAGATGAGCGTGGAAGCGCCGTCGCGGTCGAGGGCGGTCGCCATGGAGTAGCCCGCGCTGTCAAGTCTGTCCGCGATAAGGTTGTCGGGAACGGAAGCCGCGTCGTAGCCGTCCACAAGCTCGTTGACGTACTTCTCGCGGTTGATGAGGATAGAGCGGTACTCGGTGGAGCTTTCGGAAAGATCGCCGCCGGCGCTGCGGTCGTAGTCGCCGACCTTGACCTCGCCGTCGCGCACCGGAACCTTGACCGCGCCCGCGACCGGGTCGCCCTCGTAGTCGTTGTTGAAGATGATACCGTCCTTTAAGATGTTTTCCGAGCGCATTTTCGCAAGGACAAGCGAAGAATAGCGCTCCTGAGCCTCATGAGCCATAGATTTCTCCTTTCAGTCGAAAAATTCGGAATTATGAATGCGGAATTCGGAATTTCGGTGCCGCCTGCGGCGGTTATTTAAATACGTCCCACGAAGTGGGACACCTTAATTCCGAATTAAGAATTCCGAATTCCGAATTAAAACTTGATTCCGGGGTTCTTCGCACGGAACGCGGCTTCAACGCCGGAAATAGCGGCGCTGCCGTTCCCGCCGGAAACCCCTGTTGTTGTCGGTGCTGAACCTCCCGCGAACTGCGGATATTTCTTCAGCACCTCGTCGATTGCCTTTTCAAGCGGCATGTCGTCGCTGACTTTAAGCGAAGCCAGCGCTACTACGTCGTCCGCCGCGTCGGGCTTTACGCCCTTTGACGTGGCGAGCAGCTTCGCTTCCAGAGCGGCGGCTTTCTTCTCGGCTGCGTCCGCGCGGTCTGACTGCACCTTGATAGCTTCCGCGGACTTCTGCTCTGCGGATTTCTGGTCGTCCTGCCACTTGTGGAATGCTTCCAGTTCCTCCTTGCCGGGAAGTCCCTTGCGTTCGCGCTGAACGCGTGCCTTAATGAGGTCGTTGACCTCGTCCTGCGTGAATGTTTTTGCCGCCCCCTGCGCAGCTTCGGGCGCAGATGTGTTAGGATCACCTCCGGCGGTCTGAGCGCCGCCCTGCTCCTGTGTTGCCTGAGTGGTCTGTGTTTCGTCTGCCATAGTTACCTCCGTTTAACGTCCGTATGACTGTTTTCCGCGCGGCTTTTAATGTCGTCAGCGTGTTTCGGACAATAAAAAAGCGCCGTGCTTATCGCATAGCGCTTGATTATTCAGTTGATTGAGGGAGATTTGCTGAAAGCTCCTGCGCCTTTTCAAGCAGTTCGACTAGCCGTTCAGCCTTTTCAAGAGCCTTTTCAAGCTCTGTCGTATCAACGTGCGTCTCAAATTCAAGCGGTTTCTTGCGCTCTTCTGAAAGAAATATAGCCATTGCAAACTCCTTTTAGGCATAAAAACAGCGCCCCGAAGAGCGCTTGGTTATTGGAATGAAAAAGCACCCTGTTTTCGCAGGGTGCGAGAAAAATTAAGCTATTATACGGACAATTTCAGACGGAGAAATCAACTTTGTTTCGAAATCTCCGCCGGTATCGACATCAACGACATAATCGTCGCCAATACGGTCAACAACGGAACCTTTGCGCCCGTCTTTAAGCAAAACAGTATCATAGAGTTTAATCGTCATCTTTCTTCGTCACCTTCTTCTCTGTCACATACGCGCTTGTGAGCCGCGGTTCGGTCTTGCCGTTCTCAATTATCCAGCCGGTACAAACATTAGCCTGCTTGCCGTTGGCGCCGGTTATGCGCATTACATACTCATAAAGCTGACCGTGGTCGTTTGAGCCTTTCAGCTTTAATGCACTTTCATCAAGGTTAGCGGATATGTTATCAATAAGTTCCTGGTAGTTGTCCATTGTATATCCCAGAGCTTCGCGGAAAGCGCGGGCTTTGTCTGGTTGTTTCAATGGATCGAGCGCATATTTCGTGAACTTCTCTTTCGGAATTTCAGCGAAATACTGCAAACTTATTCTTATTGGCTGCCTTGCTTTTATTATACCACTTCCGCCGGATTTGTCAAGAGCCTTGCCGAGCTTTTTCTGCCATTCATCAAAAGAAAGCACTTTTGAGCCGGAACTCTCTTTCCATTCGCCAGGGTCAAAATATCTCCTGATGTAATCCGGAAGGTCTTCACGATGAGTGTAATAAGCTCCATAGGCTTCTGCCCAAGCTTCATTAGTAGATTTTAGAATGCCAAGTCCCGTTTCTCTCTGCCACCTAGCAGCGTCTGCGCCGAATGCCGTCGGCAGTCCGTACTTGTTCTGATAAACGTGACCGCATTCGTGGAAGTCTGTCACAGCGCCATCTGTGTTAAAATGCCAGCCATGACCGTAACGCTGAACATATTTTTCGTTAACTTCCTGCTTTGTTTTGGTAAGGCTGTCGATTGATTTGAAACTGCGTGTATTGACAGCAACGACCGATTCTCCTGATGCTTCAATGAGTGGAGCATTGGCACCGACCGCAGACGGGTTGATTTCGTACGGCGCTACCGTTACAGCGTAAGCGTTATTCTGCGCTCTTCCTAACGGCGCTCCGGTAACCTTAGTGTATTTCTGCAAATCGGTAACCAAAACAGGAGCGGAATCATCGGGCAATGTGCTGATTGCCATGTTTAGGTTGTTTGCACGTTCGGTGGTGAATTTCGAATAGTCAGCATACTTCACACCAAGTTTCTGTGCGTACTCCTGCGCTTCCTGCACCGTCTTTGCAGGCACGAAGCTGCTTGCGGAAGTTACCGTCTGCGGCTTGTTCATCTCCGCAGCCATAGCCTTGCGTCGGGCGCTGTCGGCATCGGGCTTCACGCTCCCATAAATCCTGACCCTGTCCGACCGATATTTCAGACCGTTGCCCTCGCAGTAGGATCTCAGCGCCTTGTTCTGCTCCGTCATTCTCCGGCGGACTTCCTTTGCGCCCTCGGTGTCGCCTGCGGCTTCGAGCATATCGGCTTCCGTTTTGGACTTCCGCACCTTGCGCTCAAGCTCGCGCTGACGGCAGACCTTATTATAGAGCTCCTTGTCCTCCTCGTCATACTCAACCGAAGACTTCCGGAACAGCCCGTCGGAAACGCCGCGCGGACGATGCCCGCAGTTTATCCCGAACAGCCCGTCCGGCTCGCCGAAGCTCGTCTGCGACAGCGGAATTACCTTGTGCTTCCTGCCGTTGAGGTCGGTTATCTCGGTAGTCTTACCGGAGCGTGAAATCAGCTTGCCCTGCCAGGGGCGGCACTTCGGGCGGCTGCCGGGGTGGGAGCTCACCTCGAACACGTCCTGCCCCAGGCTGTCCATAGTCGAGAACTGCGCTTCCAGAGCCGTATTCTTGACCGTCGCGCGGATATCCATGTTGACGTAAGCCTCCGGCGACCATTCCCGCCCGGATCTATCCACAAACGCGGGAATGCCTTTCTGCGCCATTTCGTGGATAGTCGTGCGGACTGCCTTTGTGCGGCTCTCTGCGCCCGATACTACTGCGGCGGTATTGCTGTTCAGGATATTCAGCATGTCCTGCTTGTTCGCTATCTCGGACTGCTCCCGGCGCTGCTCTGCGGTTTTGCGCAAAATACCGCCTTGGCTTGTACCCGCCAGTTCCGTGTTGCGCAAAACCTGCCACTTATCGGCTACCGTATTCACAGCCCGCACGAATGTGCTTTCCGCCTTGTACTTCATCACGGTGTTGACCTGATTGTACACGTCCTTAGCCTGATTGCGGTAGTGCTTCACGGCGTTCGCGGCGCTCTCGGCGAACCGTTGGTTATGCCACATGCTCTGAATACCGTCCTCGGCGAGCGTATCGTCTATCGCCTGCCGGACGGTATCCGCGACGTCCCCGGGAATGCCCTTTGTGCCTGCCGCGATTATCTTGTGCGCGTCCTGCCGGAGAAGCCCGTGCTTTGCAAGCTGCTTTAACTGCCAGCGGCTGACCTCGTTCAGCTGGTGGTCGTCGTTCAGCGAAAGCTGCCGCGCTATCCGGACGAGCAGACGCTCCTCAACACTCATGTACGCGTCGGCGATGGGAGCGGCGAGGTTTAGCGCTTCAAGGGCGGTCATGCTTCGTCACCGCCGAAAAAGTCCGCAATGCTCCCGCCGCCTGTTTCCTCGGACATTCTCGCAAGCTCCTCCCGGGCGGTGGCTTCGTCGCATTTCTGGACTTCCATTATCGCCTTGACCTTGGATTTCAGCCCCGCCGAAACCAGCTTGATATTATTGTCGATGAGCGTGTTGTCGTCGATGATGATGTTATCGTTCCAGCCGACTGTTACGCTGTATTCCCGCGCGGAAATCTCTCCGGACATCACACCGAGCTGCATCAACGCGTGAACGACCGTTTCTATCGTTTCCGTGAGCAGGTTCTTATTATTCTTGACGGTGCGGGCGGTCTTGCTTTCCTGGGAGATTATCTCCGTCGCCGTTTTCATGCCCTGCTGGACGTCGAACGAGAACGTTCCCGCCGACAGCCCGGTCTGCATGCACAGGATATTCAGATACGCGTTGATGGCGCTGACGTGCTGTTCTATGCGGAGTTCCGTGGTGTTGTCGGTTATCCTGAGATTCTCGCCGTCCTCATGCCGGAGCGCTATGAAAGCCTCGTCGTCCGCGTCGAAGTACCGGACTATCTCGCCGCTGTCAGGGTCAACCATGGTCTGAATGCAGTTGCTCGGCACGATTATGCGCTTCTTGCCGAGAATAAATTCCCGCTGGAAGCTGTCGAACACCGTATCAAGCGCCCGGAGCGTATCGGTGCAGTTCGCGTAAACCGACATTCCGAGCGGCGTATCATAATCCGAATTATTGCTGACGAACGGTCGGAAGTACGCAAACACCGGCTTGCCGCCCTCGTACACGACCGGATTCTGCAAGTCCGGGAACATCTCCGCAAGCGGGCATTCCCGCCCGAGTTCGCTGTCGGAAGCCGCCTTGAACAGCTTGAATTCCGACTTGCCCGGCTGCATGAACTCCAGCAGGTGGTAGTAATCTTTGCCCCGCATGTAAGTCCCCGAAAGTATTCCGGACTGCACGCCCGAGCCGTCCCAGCTCACCGGAACGAACCTGTCGGCGGTGATGTAGTCTATCCTCGGTTTCCCGCCGGAGAGATAGCATTTCAGCACCCCGCCGCCCATCGCATACGATTTGCTGAGAAGCTCCGGAAGCTGCTTCCAGAAGCCGTTAGCGTTCAGCGTATCGTCTATGTACGCCTGGTATTCCGGACGGTCAAACGTTATCTCGCACTGCTCCGAAAAGGTCAGCGCCGCGAGGTTATCGCACAGTACCTTAGCCATATTCAGCCGCAGGAGCTGCCGCTTTCCGCGGGAGAAAAGCCCGCCCTTTGCGGTCTGCCGCCACTCCGGGTCGTCGTGGTAGATTCGCCGCCACTTGTCGATGCACGCGCTGTAGTATTCCGAGCCGCTGAACTCCTGCCCGAATGCGGCGGCTATTTCATTTGCGTTCATGTATTCCTCCAAATTCTATGAGCCGGTTCGCGTGCGGCTCGAGGGCGTATTCCAGCGCGTCAAGGCTGTCTATGTTGGTCGAGCCGTCGTCAAGGCGCCTGTCCTTTGTGGGGGATTTGCCGTCCCAGACAGCCTCTGAGAGCGCCGCTATGGTGTGCTGGCACCGCCGCATGATAAAGAACCTGCCCTGGCTCATGAGCATGTCACAGAGCCGTATACGGTCGATTATCTCGCCCTTGCGCGCGTTGCGGACTTCCACCGGGATATGCCGCGCGAACACCTCGGTGCGTATGCCCTTTATGAGCGTAGTTTCCGCGCTGTCGCACCAGATGGAAGTCGCCCTGCACTGCGCCTGCGAGCGCTGAACGAATCCGCACACGTCGTCCGCGAGCGTTCCCGGGTCGATAACCTCCTTGCGGTAGTACTCGTCCAGAATCACGATACTGCGGTACCCGCGGGTTATTCCCACAAGACACCCCGCGTGCGCCGAGCCGTTCCCGCCGAAGTCAAGCCCCATCGTTCCGATGATGATATCCGCCGGGACGTCGTCCAGAATGAAGCGCTCCGGGTCGTCGGCGAACTGGCGGTAGATTACGCCGTCAGCGGACTTCCACTCCCCGAGTATGTATCGCTTGAAGAAAACGCCGGTGTACATTCCCCGGTAACGCTCCTTAACGGCTTCGGTGAGCGACAGGTTGTCGTCCATCGTGAAATGCAGATACAGCAGGCGCTTGTCCTGCCGCTTGTCTATCCACCCGGTCTTGAACCAGTGCGCCGGGCTGCCGGGATTGCAGTTGAACCAGAATTTCGACCCGTCCACGGAGCAGCGCCCGGTCGCCTGGTTGACGAAGCTCTCCGGCATGAGCGCCACCTCGTCAAAGAACACCCCCGCGAGCGTGATACCCTGTATCAGGTCCTGCGAACGCTCGTCCTTGCCGCCGAACACATAGAAGTAGTTTTCTATGCCGCCTCTGCGAACGATAACGAGGTTCTCCGTCCGCTGTTCCGAAACAGAGTAGCCCCGCGAACGCAGCATGAGTTTCAGCCAGAACAGGAC
>ERZ1034976.3193-NODE-3193-length-10596-cov-11.784461_pt1 | contig 10596 bp, 10 predicted proteins | sample MGYA00520623_ERZ1034976 | MGnify/ENA primary metagenome ERZ1034976 (study PRJEB33766, sample SAMN09781774) | gut metagenome | biome: gut microbiome | host: Homo sapiens | place: Madagascar | study: EMG produced TPA metagenomics assembly of the PRJNA485056 data...
TTCCTGGAGCTGCACCCCACCAAGTACGCTGAGGAGCTGGTCAAGAAGATGCAGATGAGCGGCGCTAAGGCTTACCTGGTCAACACCGGCTGGAACGGCACCGGCAAGCGCATCTCCATCAAGGACACCCGTGGTATCATCGATGCTATCCTGAACGGCAATATCAACAACGTGCCCACCAAGAAGATCCCCTACTTCGACTTCGAGGTTCCCACCGTCCTGAACGGTGTTGACACCGGCATCCTGGATCCCCGCGATACCTACGCCGACGCTTCCCAGTGGGAGGAGAAGGCCAAGGATCTGGCTGGCCGCTTCATCAAGAACTTCAAGAAGTACGAGGGCAACGAGCACGGCAAGGCTCTGGTTTCTGCCGGCCCCCAGCTGTAAGCTCTGATCCCAGCATTTTTCTTCTGAACTCCATATAAAATATCCCCCGCTGCCTGTCCATTGACCGAACAGGCGGCGGGGGTTTTTGTTTTATTTATTCATCCTTCTCATATTCCAGAATATCTCCCGGCTGGCAGTGAAGCTCCCGGCAAATGGCATCCAATGTTGAGAAACGAATCGCCTTTACCTTCCCGGTTTTTAGGTTAGAAAGATTTGCCATTGAGATGCCCACCCGTTCCGAAAGCTCTGTCAAAGAGATTTTCCGGTCGGCCATCATCCGGTCAAGTCGTAATATAATCGCCATTTATCCCCTCTTATAGAATCTCGTTCAGTTCTTTCTGCATCTCAAAGGCTTCTTTCAGAAGCTCTGACATAATGATCAGCAAAACTCCCGGAAGCAGATACACCGCATCAAAAATCAGGAATGTTGAACCGGACTGTACATATCCGGGCAGGTGCGGAAAAATTGCCGCCGCAATCGCAAGCAGTATTCCTTCCAGACGAACACACCAGACCAGTGTTTTGGAGAACGTCTTATCGCTGAGCATCATTTTCAGCACAGCCGCACCGGCAATTGCCATTACAAGAAAGTAAAGCTCATTCGATGCCAATGCCGCAACATTATGCGACACACCATTTCTTATATCCATCACCCATCTGACTGGCAGAAACACAGCACAAAACATCTGCGGAACGGTCAGCAAAAGTGCCAGCCCGAGAAGTGTCTGATTTTTAGCGAGCATCTTCCGGGACTTTTGTTCAGCGGTATCGACACGGAAATCATTTTTGCCCATACTGGAACCCTCCTTTACTTTCAGCTTCAAGATAGCATAGTTCAGATTGAAAGTCAATATATTTTTATCGTTTATCAATATGCAAATTTCCTTGAACTTCCTGTAAACAGAGCGTCGATTGCCTTTTGGTGCGTGGTATGCTATCCTTTTTCCAAAGGATGTGAGCACAATGGATGCGAAAACGTTCGGGGCATTTCTCGCCCGGATGCGCAAGTCACAGGGATTAACACAGGCAGAGCTGGCCCAGCAGCTGCATGTAACAGATAAGGCTGTCAGCCGATGGGAACGCGGGGTCGGCCTGCCGGACATCAACACGCTGGAACCACTGGCCGACGCACTGGGGCTGACCCTTGCCGACCTGATGCACTGCCGTGACCCGCAGGAAGCAGATATTGCACCGGAAGTCCCGCTGGAAGATTTCTTTACCCTGCTGCGCCGTCAACAATCCATTGACTGGCGCTCGGTACGGGCAGTTTTGTTTTGGCTCAGTGCCGCACTGGCCATCTGGGGCATCCTCGCCTGCCCGGGCCGGATGGCCGTCCACTGGCGTACCCTGAGCAATGGGAACCTGCAGGCAGACGGCTGGCTTCCCTCCTGGGTGTTTTTCCCATTGTTCGTCGGGGTAGAATTTCTCTCGCTGGAGCTCTGGAACAACTTTGAGCAGACCGGCTACTACCGACACTGGGGTGAGATAGGTGCCTCCGTCACCCGCTCCATGAACTTCTGCTCCCCTGCTGTCCGGCTCTGGAAGTTTGTGCTCGATCTGCTGTTCTTCTTCGGGTTCGGCTTCGTGATCCCCTGCGCTGAGATGATGGCGATTCTGATCAACTGAAAAAAGGAAAGCCCTCCCGTCGCTCAAGCGAAAGGAGGGCTTTCTATCATCTTATCAGAAGTTCCCCCGTTCTTCTATTCCTCTGATTTTAAGATCATTTACTTTTCGTTCTTTGCCCGGCGTTCTTTCAGATCGCTTTCCATCTGCGCCAGGGTCTTTTTATCCAGATTGAACACCACGCCGTACGCAATGATCATCAGGATATAGCTTCCCAGATACATGACCGGCACCAGATAGCGCATCCGGGTTGCCACTTCGATCGTCTGTGCAGCCTTCAGAGATGCATCATAACCCAGTTTGGTTGCCAGAACAAGGCCCAGAGAAGGTCCGATGCCCTGTGCAAGCTTACGGAAGAAGGAGTGCAGTGCATAGGTAGTGCCTTCTTCTCGCACGCCAAATTTCCACTCGTTATAATCGATCGCATCCGCCATCAGAGACCAGCTCAGGCAGCTTCCGATGCCGCCGCCCAGCATTGCAATGACCTGACACAGGATATAAAGGCTGAGGCCCCGGCTGTCCGGTGTAATGGGCAGAACCAGCATCAGGACGTACGCCAGCGCACAGACTGCCGCGCCAAAGGTCACGGCTTCCTTCTTGCCAAAGCGCTTGACGATACGGCTCACAAAAGGACTGAAGATGAAAACGCCAAGGTAGGAGATCGTAGCCACAAGGCCGGAGATCTTTGCATTCTTGAAATAAGCCTGGAACAGGATCTGACCTGCAGTAGAGGCACCATACATACCAATAAACGTTGCCACAGGTGCCAGCGTTGCGCCTACAGCCGGGCGGTTATGGATAAAGTTGTTGAACGCCTTCATGACGTTGAACTTCGGTGCATCCTCTTTCAGAGTGATCGTGGTGTCCACACGCACCTTTGTGTTCGTGACCATAAAGCGGAAGCAGATCAGACCGATCACACCCATGATCAGAGCGATGACAAACATCTGCTCACCACGCAGGTTGTTCTGGTTATCATAAATGATCACCGGAATCAGCATACCGGTCAGAAGCGCACCGCCCATAGAACCAATGGAGCGGAAAGTCGACAGCTGTGCACGCTGGATCGGGTCATCCGAGATCAGAGACAGCATCGAGCCATACGGCACATTTGCAACGGTGTAGAAAGCATCCCAGATCATATAGCCTGCCACAAACAGAATGTTCTTGACCATACTGGGAGCCTGCGGGAACGGCAGATAGCAAAGTGCACCGGCCACGGTCAGGCCGATTGCACCGAACCAGATATAGGCAAGGAACTTGTTCCGGCGGTATTTATGCGTATCCGCATCTACCATTGCTCCGATAATCGGATCGTTGATTGCGTCCCAGATCTGCACGATCAGCAGAAGGGATGCCATCAGGTAGTTGTCGATCCCCATAAACTGCGTCCAATAAATCGTCAGGTAACCTTTGAGCGCAAAACTCATATTGCAGCCAAAGTCACCCGCTGCGTATGCAAGTTTATCACGCAATCCAAACCCTGCAGACGCATCCACTGTTGATTTTCCCATGAAAATACTCCTTCCTCAAATTTCCGGACAATTTTGGCACACGGCCCGCAAGCCGTATGCTCATTTATAAATCCATGATACGGCATCTCTTTCCAAAATGTTAGAATTTTTTTACGATTTCGCCCGAAAAATTTACGATTTAAAAGTATTTCTTGTTGTATCCTTTAATTCATGCAGTGTTTTCGTAATTCTGTACAAACAATCTTTTCTTTTTTGTATACAAAATATTTTTTCTTAGCCGAATCTTTTCTTTGTTGAGAACGGCGTTGTACGCCGAACATAAAGCAAGGGCCATTGCACGAGAATCTGTGCAATGGCCCTTGCTTTATATTGTTTCTTATTTCGCCGCCTCAAACTCGGCTTCGATCTCCTTTGAGGGGGCGGGGGTGACCAGGCTGACCACCACGCAGACAAGCAGTGAGGTCAGGAAGGCGGGCAGCAGCTCATAGATGCTGAACACACCGCCCAGCGGGCTGATGAGGTACTTCCAGACAAAAACCATCAGGCCGCCGGCGAGCATCCCGGCCAGCGCACCCTGCCAGTTGCAGCGCTTCCAGAACAGGGCGCAGAGCATCACGGCACCATACGCGCCGCCGAAACCGGCCCATGCAAAGCTGACGATGCCGAACACGCTGGAATTGGGGTCACGGGCCAGCACCACGCCCACCACGCTGACGCAGATGATGGTCAGGCGGGCAGCAAACAGGCTCTGGCGTTCGGTCAGCTTCATGTGGCCGAACTCCTGCAGGATGTTCTGGGAGACGCTGGACGCGGCGGCAAGCATCTGGCTGTCGGCGGTGGACATGGTGGCGGCAAGGATGCCCGCCAGGATCAGGCCCGCCAGAACGGCTGCCAGAATGCCGTGCTGTGCAATGAGGTTTGCAATGCGGACGATGACCGTCTCGCTGGAGGAACCGCTCAGGTACTCCAGCGCGCCTGCCTTGGTCATGCCAAGGCCCACCATGCCGATGATGATGGAGGCGGTCATGGCAATGATGACCCACACGCTGGCAATGCGGCGGCTGAGCACCAGCTTCTTTTCATCCTCAATGGCCATGAAGCGGAGCAGGATGTGGGGCATTCCGAAGTAGCCCAGACCCCACGCCATGGTGGAGACGATGTCCAGCAGGCTGTACGAGGTGGCCGTGCCCTCAGCGGCGTTGTGGCTGGCCATCATGGTCAGGTAGCCGGGCAGGCTCTGGGCGTTGGCTACAACGGCATCCCAGCCGCCTGCCGCGCCAATGCCGTACACCAGCACAGCCACAAGGGCCAGGCTCATCACGATGGACTGGATGAGGTCGGTGGTGGTAACAGCGCGGAAGCCGCCCGTGATGGTATAGCCCACGATGACGCAGGCCGAGACCACCATGGCCGCCATGTAATCCACGCCGAAGAGGCTGTGGAACAGCTTACCGCAGGCGGCAAAGCCCGAAGCCGTGTAGGGCACAAAGAACACGATGATGATCACCGCGCCCAGTGCGTTGAGCAGATTGCGCTGGTCGTGGAAGCGCAGGGACAGGAACTGCGGCACGGTGATGGCTTCCAGATTGGCTGAATACCGCCGCAGCCGCCGGGCCACGATGAGCCAGTTCAGCCAGGTGCCCAGCGCCAGGCCGATGGCGGTCCAGCCGGGCGAGGCGATGCCGGTGAGATAGGCAAGGCCCGGCATTCCCATCAGCAGCCAGCTGGACATATCGCTGGCTTCGGCGCTCATGGCCGTGACCAGCGGGCCCATTTTGCGGCCGCCAAGGTAGAAATCGGTGCTGTCGTTGTTGGACTTGCTGTATGCAAACCCAACCAACAGCATTGCCACCAGATAGATGATGATGGTGGCGATGATGCAGATGTTGGTCATATACTTTTTCCCCCTTGTCTTTCCAAATGAAAGTACGCTTCGATTTTACCACAGTAAAGCATCAAAGTGCAAGCCTTTTGGCAAAACTTTGTCCTGATTCGCCAAAAGTCCACGAGTGACGGACAAAAAGTTTTCAAACAGAAACGGGAGGTGCCGGTGGGGCATCTCCCGTTTGTTTCAATGATAGAATGTATCAAAATTGATCTGCCGGTAGAAGCGCTGCTGGAGCTGGTCAAAGTTCTCGCAGTTCTGGGCCAGCAGCCACATGACCTTGGTGACAACGGCCTCAATGGTCATATCGTGGGCCTCCAGGAAGCGGAAGCGATTCTTGACCCGCTTGCCCACCTCGTAAATGCCCACATCGCTGCCCTCATAAGTGACCTGCGTGGTCAGGATCAGGACCTTGTGGGTCTGGTCGTAATCGCCCAGCTCCTCGGCAAAGGCATCCATGAGCCGCTGGGGAATGCCACCCACGCCAAAGCTTTCCACAATGACGCAGTCATATTGTTGAAAGATGGCCGGGATAAGCTCCGGCCCAAGGCCGGGGGTCAGCTTGAGCAGGAACACTTTGGGGTTCAGCGCCCGGCCAAACTCCACCGGGCCGGTGGGCCAGGGCGAAGCCACATACCGCACCAGCCGGTCGCCCTGCACCAGCGCCAGCGCCGGGAAGTTGACCGACGCAAAGGCATCGTAGCTGATGGTCTTGTTCTTCTTGGCGCGGGTGCCCGCAATGACGTGCCCCCCAAACACCACCATCACACCCCGGCTGCCCGGGTCAAGGGCACAGATCACGCTGTCCCGCAGGTTCTTCTTTGCATCGGTGATCTCGTTGGAAATGGGCTGCTGGGCACCCGTGAGGATGATGGGCTTGTCCGCGTTCTGAATAAGGTAGGACAGCGCCGCCGCCGAGTAGGCCAGCGTATCGGTGCCGTGGCAGATGATAAAGCCATCGTAAAGCGCATAGTTTTCCTGCACGGCCTTGGCCATCATCAGCCAGTGCTCCGGGCCAAGGTCGGTGCTGTCGATGCTGCACAGGTTGAGTGTTTCCGGGCAGCAGAGCTGCTGCAATTCCGGCAGATGGGCCAGCAGCTCCTCGCTGGTCAGAACAGGCTTGAGCCCCTGTGCGGTGCGCACGCTGGCAATGGTGCCGCCGGTGGTGATAAAAAGCAGGCGCTGCTTGGACATAGGTTTTTCCCCTCCATGGTGTCGATTTTTGCGATGTTTTCAGTATAGCACAGTTCGTCGGAGATGAAAAGTGCGGGGAGTTGAGGTATAATAGTTATCATAAGATCAAGCTATCCTCTGTACAACCTACCATAAGGAGAAACTGCCATGTCTAACATTGTGATCATCGGTTCCGGCCCCGCAGGTGTCTCGGCTGCATTGTATGCCGCGCGCGCCGGGGTGCAGACCACCGTTCTGACCAAGGGCCCCGGCGCACTGGACCGGGCCGAGCTCATCCAGAACTACTACGGCTTTGCCGAACCCATCACCGGTGCCGAGCTGGAACGCCGGGGCATCGAGGGTGCCAGGGCCGTGGGGGTGGAGTTCGTCACCACCGAGGCCGTGGGCCTGACCTACACCGACAAGCTGACCGTGGAGACGCTGGCCGGAGATTTCCCTGCCGATGCCGTCATTCTGGCCACGGGGGCTTCCCGGGCAGCGCCCCGCATTCCGGGCCTTGCCGGGCTGGAGGGCCACGGCGTGAGCTACTGTGCCACCTGCGATGCCTTTTTCTACCGCGGCAGGGATGTGGCCGTGCTGGGCAGCGGAGAGTACGCCCTGCATGAGGTACAGGCCCTGCTGCCCGTGGCTCACAGCGTCACCCTGCTCACGGGCGGGGCCCCGCTGACAGCACAGTTCCCGCCGGAGGTGGCCGTGCGGACGGAAGCCGTGGAAGCCATCCTCGGCGAAGAGCGGGTCACCGGCGTGCAGCTGAAAGACGGCGGGACGCTGGAAGTCTCCGGCGTGTTCGTGGCGCTGGGCGTGGCAGGCAGCACCGCCCTGGCCCGCAAGCTGGGGGCCGAGGTGAACGGCAGCCGGATCGTGGTGGATAACCACATGCAGACCTCCCTGCCCGGCCTGTACGCCGCCGGAGACTGCACCGGCGGGCTGCTGCAGGTCGCCAAGGCCGTGTACGAGGGTGCCGTGGCAGGCACCGAAGCCGCCAAAGCCCTGCGGAAATGACCCAGACAGAAAAAGGACGCTGTGCCCTGCGGCACAGCGTCCTTTTATTGCTTTGCTCAGCTCTTGCAGCCGGATTCCTCTTCGATGCCGGTGAAATCGCTGGCCTCCGCGATCTTGGTGGTATCGAACTTGCCGTTCTCATCCTTGGGGGCAACGGCAGGGCCTGCCTCCACAGGATTCACGGTCGTTTCCTCTGCCGCAGGCTTTTCCTCGGCAGTCTCCTCTGCCCGGGCAGCTTCCACCACCGGGGCTGCGGGAGCAGTCTCGGGCTCGGCAGGAGCCTTTTCAAAGGCAGGGGGCCATGCATCACCGGGAGCGGTCTCCCTGGTCTCGCCCTCGGCATAGGCTTCGGCAGTCTTTTCGGCCTCGGCGGGGTCCTTTTCAGCTTCCTCGGGGAACTCCACGTTTTCGACGTGGAGCGGGTCCTTGTCGTTCAGAACTTTGTCCAGCACGACGATGGCGGCACCGGTAACAGCCACAGCGGCAGCGGCACCCAGAACACGGAACAGAGTTTTCATGGTGAAGTCCTCCCTGTATAAGTTAGGATTAAGAGAATGTTACGACATCGTTCTGCGGCTTTTCGGCGGGCTCCACCGAGATGGCGGTCAGCACCGGGCCCTTGCCGCGGTAGATGTTGTGGAACTTGTAATTGACCTTGGCGGTCACAGTGACCCAGGCGCGCTGCTCCAGTGCCTTGTAGCCATCATAGCTGCAGGGGAAGCCCACGAACTGGATATCCTGCACACAGCAGGTCATTGCAAAACGGCCGGGTACAAAGCTGTTTTTGCCCGCGCGGTTGGTCTGGCAGACCTGCGCCAGGAACCGGACGGTCTTGCCCGCGTACTTCTGGGGCTCGTCCTGGCAGTCCATATACCAGATGCCGAAATCGTCCTCGCCGATCTCAACGATCGGGGCGTTCAGATCGAAGGGCAGCGGGTCAGGGATGTCATCGTATGCCACGCTGCCGTCGGCGAACTCATAGGCGATATCGCACTTGCGGGAGGCCTGACGCACCAGCTTGTGCAGCTCCTGACGGGCGGCATCGTTGTTCACGGCCTCGGCGCGGTTGAACACGATCAGCTCACTGCGGGCGATCTTGTCCAGCAGCAGAGAGCGCATGGAGTTGTCGCGGGCATAGGTCAAGGCTGTGGTGCCGTCAGCCGTGGCGATGCACTGGTAGACGATCCAGTTTTCGGGCAGGTTGTTGGCCAGATCCTGCAGCAGCCACATGCCGTTGTACTCAATGACCACACGGCCTGCGCCGGATTCTTTTTCGAGCCTGGCCAGATTCTGGGGGTTCAGCTCCGCCTTATCCTCGAGGACCTTCAGGGTCACGCCGGGGAAGGCGAACTTCTTCTCGTTATATTCTTCCTCGCCCTCTTCGCAGACCAGCAGCAGGGTCTTGTCGCCGGAGTCGAAATTGGGGTCTTCAAAGGTCTCCTGAATGAACTTGGTCTTGCCGCTTTCGAGGAAGCCCACAAACAGGTAAACCGGGATCTCGTTTGCCATAATCGGTTTTTCTCCTTACACAACTTGCAGCTCAGCAGCCAAACAGTGCGGCAATGGCCTTTTCGTCCAGCTTGGAGCCGATGACGACCAGCTTGCCGCCCACGTCGGCACCGCGCTGACGCACTTCCCACTCGCCGGGGACATAATCGAACTCCAGCCAGCCGTCGGCACCGCCGTCCACGATGCCCTTGGAGCGCAGGATCATGCCGTACTTGCCGCCGTCCAGCTCGGTCAGTGCATGCTCGATGTCTGCCTTGCTGAACTTCTTGGCCGTCTCGACACCCCAGCTGGTGAACACTTCATCGGCATCGTGATCGTGGTGATGGTGGTGGTGATGGCCGCAGCAGCAGTGGCCGTCCTCATCGTGGTGATGATGCTCATGCTCCTCATGGTCATCGTCATCCTCATGGTCGTGGTCGTGGTGGCAGCAGTGCTCCTCGTGGTCATCCTCTTCGTGGTCGTGGTGATGCTCGTGCTCGTCCTCATCATCGTCGTCATCGTCATCGTGATCATGGTGGTGATGGCCGCAGCTGCACACACCGTTCTCATCGTAATGATGGTGATGATGCTCGTGCTCTTCTTCCTCGTCCTCCTCGGCGTGCTTCTCATTGGCCTTGGCAGCCATGGCGATCAGCTCTGCCTTGAAATCGTCCTTGGAGGACATGGCCTTCAGGATCTGCTCACCGGTCAGGGAATCCCATGCGGTGGTCACGATGGTAGCGGTGGGGTTCTTCTCGCGCAGCATGGCGACCGCAGCGGCGATCTTCTCCTCGCTGGCGGTCTGGGTGCGGCTCAGGATGATGCAGCTTGCGTGGCTGATCTGGTCATCGTAGAACTCACCAAAGTTCTTCATATACATCTTGACCTTGTTGACATCGGCCACGGTGACAAAGCTATTCAGCTTCACATCCAGATGCTCAGCCACACCCTCCACAGCGCGGGTAACATCGCTCAGCTTGCCCACACCGGAAGGCTCAATGACGATGCGGTCGGGGTGGTACTGCTCCACCACCTGCTGCAGAGCGGCACGGAAATCGCCCACCAGAGAGCAGCAGATGCAGCCTGCGTTCAGCTCGTTGATCTGGATGCCGGACTCCTTCAGGAAGCCGCCGTCGATGCCGATCTCACCAAACTCGTTCTCGATCAGGACCACCTTCTGGCCCGCAAAGGATTCCTTGATGAGCTTCTTGATCAGGGTCGTCTTGCCGGCACCAAGGAAGCCGGAGAAAATATCGATATTCGTCATAATGCTGTATGCCTCTTTCTTTTTCCAAAAGCCCGCAAGGGCTGTTCAGCAATCAGAGCCGCAGAGTGCTGGCTCAAAAATCTTACACTCCTATTATAACAAGGCTGTCAATGGGAAACCGCCTTTTTTGATGAGAAAATTGTAACTTTTTTTGCAGTTTGGCTGCGTTTTCAGAAAACGCTGCCTCCCGGACACAAAAAAGCCCCCGGAACGGGGCAGAAAGCCCGCTTTCCTCCATCTGCCGCAGCTGAGCGGTCAGAACCTTCTGGGTCACA
>ERZ1034976.3194-NODE-3194-length-10595-cov-13.425712_pt1 | contig 10595 bp, 4 predicted proteins | sample MGYA00520623_ERZ1034976 | MGnify/ENA primary metagenome ERZ1034976 (study PRJEB33766, sample SAMN09781774) | gut metagenome | biome: gut microbiome | host: Homo sapiens | place: Madagascar | study: EMG produced TPA metagenomics assembly of the PRJNA485056 data...
CCGGCCGCATCCCGATCTTGGACAGCATGGTGCTGACGCTCAGGCAGGTGTCGGTGTCGTCGTCCGCCACCAGTGCGCGCAGCCCTTCCAGCTGCGGGAGCTGCCGCTGCTCCACCTTCTGCTCACAGCGTGCAAAGCAGAGGTCCACGATGAACTCGCTGCCCTTGCCCGGCTCGCTCTCGATGGCGATGGTGCCGCCCATCAGGTCTACGATGTTCTTGGTGATGGACATTCCGAGGCCGGTGCCCTGAATGCCGCTGACGGTGGAGCTTTCCTCCCGGCTGAACTCCTCAAAGATGTGCTTCTGGAACTCCGCGCTCATGCCGATGCCATTGTCCTTGATGCGGAACTCATAGCGGGCACGCCCGGTGGGCGCATCGTTCTTCTGGGCGATGCGAAGGCTGATCATGCCGCCGGTGGGGGTGAACTTGATGGCGTTGGACAGAATGTTCAGCAATATCTGATTCAGCCGCAGCGGGTCGGTGATGATGTCCTCGTTCTCCACATCCATGGTGTCGATGAAGAGGGACAGCCGCTTGGCCGAGACATTGGGCTGGATGATGGAGCGCACATCGTGGACGAGATCCGGCAGATGCACCGCGCGCTCCTCGATCTTTACTTTTCCGCTCTCGATGCGGCTCATATCCAGCACATCGTTGATGAGGGAGAGGAGGTGCTGGCTGGAAGTGGAGATCTTTTTCAGGTAGTCCAGCACCTGCTCCCGGTTGTCGATGTGGGTCGCAGCCAGAGAGGTGAAGCCGATGATGGCGTTCATCGGGGTGCGGATGTCGTGGCTCATGTTGAACAGGAACTCCCGCTTGGCGCGGTTTGCCGCCCCCTCGTGCTGGAGCGCGATCTCCAGCTTGCGGTTCTGCTCCTCCAGCTGGGTCTGATACTTCTTCTCCTGCTCCTTTTTCTGCTGCTCCATCTCCTGTGCCGAGCGCCTGCGCAGCGTCTGAAGGACGACCACGAGCAGGATATAACCGGCCAGTGCCATCAGGATGGTGGAGACGGACGCACGGAAGATCGTTCTGCCATCTGTATACGCATAGAGGTCAAAGGTACGCCCGTGGCTGTACATCCCGAAATAGGAGCCGGAGCCGTCCCAGCCGCAGGTGCGGGTCAGCGTCTCCGCGACCCCGGTTTTGCGGATCTCCTGCACCGGCGGGCTGTCCGTGGTGTCCTGCCCGATCAGCTCCGGGCGGTTGGAGGCGATGACCTGATTGTTCTGCACGATGAATAGGGTACCACTGGTCTCTTCCGGGTAGCCATCCAGAATGCTCTGGACCGACAGCGCCGTCCCTTCGACAAACGCCGCCGGGGTGTACCGATAGGTGAGCAGGATGGCCGCGCCGCTGCCTGCCCGGTGTGCCGTCACATCCACGGCAGACCCGTCTTCCAGCAGGACGCGCTTCATATAGGTCTTCTGCGGGTAGCGGAAGACGTCCAGAGCGGCATCGGTCCTGAGCTGGTCGCCAAACCGGGCATAGCCGACCCCGTTCGCGGTATACTCGCAGAGGAGCGTGCCCTCCGGGTCAAGGACGGAGATGCCGGTGAGCCAGAGCCGTTCGGCTTCCTTTTTCAGGCACTGCGGGTCGGAGAGGTCCAGCGCGGGGTCATCGGCCAGCTCCTGCACCGAGACCGCCGTGCGGCGAAGGGTCTTCGCTGCAACGGTATCGTTGTATTTTTCGTAGCGGGTGGACTGCGATTTGACAAAATCGAGGATCTGGCAAAAGCGCTCTTCCGTTGTGCACAGTGCTTTCCAGTTCGAGAAAAAGACGACGCCTGCCATGAGGAGCACGCCGACGATCAGATAGAGCGCCCAGATCCGCGCAGCCGGAGCGGGCTTATTTTTATGTTCCAATGGTGTCCACCTCCAGATACTGCGAAGGGTTTTCGAGATATTTGCCGACGATCTGCTCCAGCGTGCCGTCTTCGCGCAGCTGCGCAAAGGTATCGTTCAGCTGGCTGTCCAGCCCCCGGCTGTCGTTCATTGCAAAGGCCACGCCCAGCCCGGTGACGAGCAGCGGCTCGGACAGGATGCGGAACGCCAGCGCATTGTCATTCATGTATTGCAGGATGGCCGTCTCGTGGGCGGCGATGGCGTCCACATAGCCGCAGGCCAGCATCGCGTACTGGACGCTGCGGTCTTCGGTGCTGAACACATCGACCCCCTGCGGGAGGCGGGGGTCGGAGCCGCTGAGAAAAAGCTCCTCCGGCTTGCCGGTGCTCTGGACGGCGATGCTCTTTCCGGCAAGGTCGCTGAGGGACTGGATGCTGCTGTCGTCATTCACGGCGACCACCTGACGGCTCACCATGTAAGGCCCGGCCCAGTGGTAGAGCGCTTCGCGCCCCTCCATGGAAAAGCAGCCCCAGATGCAGTCGATGGCACCGCTCTCCACGAGGGTGGTCTTCTGCTCCCAGTCGATCGGCTCGAACCGGGTGGAATACCCCATGCGGCGGAACGCTTCGGTGGCGATCTCCACATCGATGCCGGCGGGAACGCCGTCGTTGTTCAGATAGATATAGGGAGGATAGGTGTCGCTCCCCACAACGATCTGGGGGAGACCACTGTCCTTCGCTTTCGTCTCTCCGCAGGAGGTCAGGCCCCCGGCGGCCACAGAGGCCGCCAGCAGCCCGCACCCGCGCAGAAAGGCACGGCGTGAGATCCTATGTTTCATTCCTTCTCCTGTTTTTCCTGCATCTGCGGATGCAGTTTTTCGTTCAGTTCGTCCTGTGTGTCCGTCAGGCATTGCAGCAGCAGCGGGTTGAACGCGCCGCATTCGCCGTTCTGGATCATCTGCACCGCTTTCTCGTGGGAGAAAGCCTTTTTATAGCAGCGCTCGCTGGTCAGGGCGTCGTACACGTCGGCCAGCGCGACCAGCTGTGCGCTGATGGGGATGTCGTCGCCCTTCAGTCCATCCGGGTAGCCCCGGCCATCCCAGCGCTCGTGGTGCCAGCGGGCGATCTCGTAGGCGGTCTGCAGCAGCGGCTCCTCGCCGAAATTTTCCAGCTTTTGCAGTATCTCCGCGCCCAGCATACTGTGGGTCTTGATGACCTCAAATTCCTCCGGGGTCAGCCTGCCGGGCTTGTTGAGGATCTTTTCGTCGATGCCGATCTTGCCGATGTCGTGGAGGGCAGAGGCCAGCGGGATGCTGTCCTGCTGTTCTATGGTGATGGGATACCGGCTGCTGATCTTCAGCAGCCGGTGGAGCAGCAGCTCGGTGATGAGGCGGATGTGCCGCACATGGGAGCCGCTCTCGCCGTTGCGGAACTCGACGATCTGGCTCAGCACGCCCACCAGCGTGTCGATGCTGTTTTCGCGGGCGCGGATCTGGTCGGACACCATCTTCACCAGCCGCCGCTGCTTGGCATACAGCTTGATGGTGTTGGTCGCGCGGCGGTACACGATGCGTGCATCGAAAGGTCGATTGACATAATCACTCGCGCCTAGTTCATAGGACTTCCGAATTACAGCGTTAGAGTCATCACTGGAGATCATGATGACCGGGATGTCCTCGATGGTGTGGTTGGCGTTCATGGCCTTGAGCACCTCGAAGCCGTCCATGACCGGCATGTTGATGTCCAGCAGCACCAGCGCGATGTTTCCGGCCTCCGCCTGCATTTTTTCCAGGCATTCTTGTCCGTTTTCTGCTTCAAGAATGCTGTAATCGCCGCCCAGGATCTCCTTTAGCATCATGCGGTTCATTGCGGAGTCATCCACAAGTAAGATCTGCGACTTATTCTGTAAAAGTTTTTCCAGCGCTGCAAGACTATGCCCCGGAACCTCCACCATGACGGCATTCTTGCGGCACTTTGCCTGATACATCAGCCGGTCTGCCCGGCGAACCGCATTCTCCATCGGGTCGGTGATGGCCTGCATCGTTCCGCCGATGCTCAGCGAGAGGCGAAAATGCGAATAACCGGGTACAGTAGCCTGCTGCACGGCGGCTCTGATCTGCTCCAGCTTGGCTTGCAGGATGTCGCCCGGAATGCCGGGCAGCACCAGCAGGAACTCGTCCCCGCCGTAGCGGATGAGCAGATCGGAATCCCGGATGCAGGAGCGGATGGCGGCGGCTGCCGCTTTCAGCGCCATATCACCGGCGTAATGTCCATAGGTGTCGTTGCAGACCTTGAAATCGTCCACATCCATCAGGGCGATGCCTGCGGGGCCGACGATACGGGATGCGATATCCTCATAGTAGCGGCGGTTGTATGTGCCAGTCAAGACATCGTGGTAAAGTTTTGCACGGTAGCTCTCTGCTGTTTCTTGAAGCTTTTCCTCGGTTTCGGCCTGCATCTTTTCCATGTTGGAACACTCGAACTGCCTTTGCAGATGACCGATCAGCAGAATGTTCGCAGCGATACCAAGGCCGATCACGATGAGCTTTTGAAGGTTCAAAGAGGTGTAAAGAAAAAAGCTGTGGTCGGTAGAAAAGAAAAACGCGGAGTATAGGAATGCAATGAGGCCGCTTACGATTCCTGCTGCATAGCCGTATTTCACGAGCACAGCAGAAAGAACAACAAAAAGCAGGATATTTGGATTTGGAATATGAAAATTCCAGACGATCAGGCAGGTGCTCAATTGGGCAAGTGTCGATAGCAACATAGGCTTGATTTTATTTGGCTGTTGTTCCATACGCAATACCATCTAATACTTTGATTCATCATGATTGCTCTCTCACAAAAAAAGAGATGGGCCGCAAATGGGCGGCCCTGCCAGGTCGTGAGTGTCGGTCATCTGCGAAACCGTGCGATTCCACTATTTATTTTTGGGGGGGGGGGGTAACGCGGAAGCGCTTTACCGTCTGCTCCAGTGCGTTGATGTCCACCGGCTTTGAGAGATGCTCGTCCATCCCGGCGTCCCGGCTCTTCTGCATATCCTCAAGGAATGCGTTGGCGGTCATGGCGAGGATGGGGATGGTCCGTCCCAGCGGATTTTCGCTGCTGCGGATGCGGCGGGTGGCCTCGAGGCCATCCATGACGGGCATCTGCACGTCCATCAGGATCATGTCGTACTCGCCGGGCTTGACGCTGGCAAAAGCGTCCACGATCTCCTGACCGTTGGAGCAGATGGTGCAGCGCGCACCCTTGGTCTCCAGCAGCAGCTCCAGAATTTCGGCGTTGATGGCGTTGTCCTCGGCGCAGAGGAAGTTCATCCCGGACAGGGGCGAGACAGCCTCGGTCTCCTCCGGGAGGGCCGGTGCCGTCTGCACCTTGTCCGCCTCGGCGTCGATGGGAAATTCCAGCACGACCTCAAAGCGAGTGCCCTTGCCGGTGGCGCTCTCCACCCGGATGGTGCCGCCCATCAGGTCTACGATACTCTTGGTGATGGCCATGCCGAGGCCCGTGCCCTGCACCTTGTTGGTGACGGATTTTTCCTCCCGGGTAAATGGCTCGAAGAGGGTCTTCTGGTAGGCCTCGCTCATGCCGATGCCGTTATCCTGCACCACAAAGCAGTATTTGGCGTAGTGCTCGGTATGGGTAAGCTCGTCCACCGCCAACCGGATGCGTCCGCCTTGGGGCGTATATTTGACCGCATTGGAGAGGATGTTCATCAGCACCTGATTCAGACGGTTGGGGTCGGCCAGCACGTTTTCGTGCTGCATATGGGTCTCCACCGTAAAGGTCTGGCGGCGCTGGCTGGCCTGCTGCCGGATAATGCTGTCCAGCTGGCTGACCTGCTGGGAAATGTTCGTTTTTTCGATGTTCAGGGTGGTCTTGCCGCTCTCGATGCGGCTCATGTCCAGAATATCGTTGATGATGCCCAGCAGCAGCCGACCGGAAGTTTCCAGCTTGCCCAGATGTTCGGCCAGCTTTTCCGGCTGGTGCAGCTCGTTTTTCATCAGGGTAGTAATGCCGATGATGGCGTTCATGGGGGTGCGGATGTCGTGGGACATATTGGAGAGGAAGTCCGTCTTGGCCTTGCTGGCCTTTTCGGCTATTTCCAGTGCGGCTTCCACAGCCAGCGTGGTCTGATGCTCGCCCGTGCGGTCGGACATATCCACGATGCACTTTCTTGCGCCCTGCACATCATTGAGGAAGCCGGTCACATGGAGATAGCGAGGCTCACCGGTCTCCTGATTGACAAATTCACGTTCCCATTCCTGCTGGACGCCCTGTTCCATCTGCATCAGACGTTCCAGCCGAGATGCACCGCTGTCGTCTCTGGCAGGGTATAGAACGTGGAGATCCTTCTGCACCGCCTCGGGGGAGAGGCCCAGAATGCGCTGGATATTGGGGCTGACGTATTCCACATTGCGAGTTTCGGTGTCGATCATCAGGAACACGTCGTCCACATTGCGGGAAAGGTTCGAGAACAACTCCTCGCGTGCCAGCAGCTGCTGGTCCTTTTTCCGCAGCTTTTGCCGGTTGCTCTGTACCACCAGCAGCAGAGCGGCAACGGCCAGCATACCCGTTATACCGCTCATCACGGCCATGGTGGTGTATTGCAGCCGGTTCATGTTGGCGTTCACAACGCTTTTGGGGGCAACGCCAAGGATCGTCCAGTTCTGGAAGGAGGCAGAACCATAAACCATGTAATAGCCGACGCCATTGATGGAAAACTCAAGGTTGCCGCTCTCCCCGGCAGCAAAAGAATCTTGCAGGGCATCGACCTGTTCTGCCGTAAAACCAGCCGAGTTTTTGAGCAGGGCAAGGATATTGTGCACACCGCGCATATCCGCGCTGCTGCTGTCCAGTACCACACGGCCATCCGGCAGCACCGCAAAGGTGCTGCCGTGCCCTTCAAAGGCGGAGATCTTCAGGGAGTCCACCAGATCCCTGTTGTTATAGGTGATGGCAATGGCTTCGTAATCAAAGCCCTGATAGCTGCCTTTTTCCGTGGGGACAGCAAACACCATGATCTCTGGCTTGTCCGGCACGACCGAGTTTGCCACGATAGGCTGCTGTTCCAAAATCAGCTGCGACAGCGTCCGACCCAGATCAAGATAGCCTCGTTCGCCATCCAGCGTGATATAGAAGCCATCCCGCGAAACGAAGAAAAAGTCTGTAAAATGGTATTCTCCCTTTGCCTGTGCAAGGAAAGAGCAGACATCGGCATCGCTTTGCGCACTTTCCAGATAGAGCGCCCACATCCGCATACCGCCCCAGTTGACGGATACCTTATTGTAGAGGGTCTGGTTTGCCTGATGATAGATTTCGGTAAGGTGTGCAGTGCTTTCCTCGTAGATGGTGTGCGCCATGAAATCCGTAAAGACAACGAGGCTCCTCAAAATACCGATGCCGAGCAGCAGTACTGCTATGACCGCGAGGATACGGCTTTTTATCGAGCGTCGCATCTTAGTTTCATTCTTCAAGAGCTTATTCTCCCTGTACAATGGTCAGATACTCGGAGGGGGCGGGGAACTGCTTGCTGACCGCCAGCGAATCCTTCAGGCAGGAGCGGCTGTCTGCCCCTTCAATGGCATATTCCGTCCGCTTGGTCTTCAGGTTTTCCGGCATGGGGCAGCTGCAGTAGACCTCGTTCTCTATCCACACATCGGTGCCCGCCACAAATACGGTATAGGTGGCCGTATCGTCCAGCGGCGCACCATTGACGGTGAGTTCTTCCAGACGGAACTTGCCCTGCTCGTATTCGGTCACTTTGTATTCCATGCCGCTGGTCACGGGCATATAATTCCGGTGCCGGATGGGGTTTGCACCGTTGTCTTTTACGTTCACCAGCCACTCCATCATCTGCCGCAGCTCTGCACCGGTATATTCCCCCTGCGAAACGGCGTAGTTTCCTGCCATCACCCACAAAAGCTGCTGCTTGCTGTAATCGCCGCAGTAGATGGAGGTGGACACCAGCGGCGAGTAGCCGATTGCGATAGACGCATCATAGGTGGTGCGCAGGGCGGTCATCAGCGAGGAAGCCGCAGCGCTGCCGTGGTCGGTCATGTCGATGGAGTATGCAGTGTTCTGGGTAAACAGCACCTCGGCTTCGGGGTCCACTCTGGGGGTGACCAGCTGCTCATTGAACGCATCGTATGCGGCCTTGGCATCATATTCGCCGGTCATCATCTTGTGTCCTACGTCTTCCGAAATGCGGAAGATCTCGGTGGAGGCCAGACGCATATACAGATGATTTGCGCTGATGATATCCGTAACGTGCTCCAGAGAAGCGGAGGAGGTAATATTGACCTCCTTGTTATAAGACAGTACAGCAGCACCGACAGCCATCTTGTTCTGACCATCTGCGCTGTACACGGCTTCAAGTACTTTCAGCACAGCAGCCAGCTTTGCCTCGTCCTGTGCTACCGTGTTGGAAACTGCCGCCTGACACATGGGGTAGGTCAGCAGCCAGCTATCATTGGCGGTCTCGCCGAAATAGGGCAGCATAGATGCGTTAAAGCCGTGCTGGTCGGGCATTACATCCGCTATGCCTGCTGTGGTGCGGATCATGGCGGTCTGCCGCGCAAAGAAAGGCTCGGCAATGGGGTTCAGCTCCAACCGATCGTCACCGGGCTGCACCCGCACATCCTTGAGGAACTGCTCGTATTTTTCAAAGACCTTCGGCCATACCACATCGTCCAGACCGGTGGAGCTATCCTCGGTCTCGCTCTCGTAGTTCATGCGCCATGTGGTGCCCTCCAGGCTCATCAGCTCCGGGATAGCGCAGCCCTGCATGGTTTCCAGACAGGTGTAGTCATACCGCCAGTCTGCCTGATAGCCCTTGATGCCGATGGCCTCAAAGGCATCAATGGCCGCCACGAACTCGGCGTAGTTGGTGGGCAGAGGGATGTTGTGCTGAGCAAACAGATCAACATTTGCAGCCGTACCGTCCACCTCGGCACACATAGGCAGCCAGCGGATCGCGCCGTCCGGCTCCTGATTGTTGTTCAGGTAGCTGGAATAGAAGGTACCTGCAACCTCGGTAGTGCTCAAGTCCATCAGGTGCTCTGCCAGAGGAGCCGCATCGTTCAGGGAGAAGCGGCGGCAGGTGATGATGTCCGGCAGCTGCTCCGCACGGTTCAGCAGGTCGCGGTAGTAGTCCATGGTGTTGAAGCCCTGAATGAAGTTGAACTCATACTCCGGGAACTTCTGTTCCAGCCACGGAGTAAGCTCTTTCATCATGGAGCGGTCCCACAGGTAAAAGGTGATCTGGATCTTGACGTTCTGGCTGCTGCCCCTGTCAGCCTCGGTCTTACCGCCGCCGCAGGCGGTCAGCGCTGCCGCAGCGGCCACGACGCCGGCGGCCTGCAAAAAAGAGCGGCGAGAGATTTTGTTCATCATAGGATGCTCCTCACATTTCCAGTATTTTCAAGTTTATCATTATAATAGAGGTGTTTCAAGCGTTTTTGCCAAAAAAAGACGCGCGCGCGGCCTCTTTTGGCCCTCTCCGCCCTCCTTTTGCGTCAGCAGCCCGGAGGGGCAAAAAGAAAAGCACGAAGGCCGAAACCTTCGTGCTTTGTGGTGGGCCAGGCAGGACTTGAACCCGCGACCAAGCGGTTATGAGAACGTCGCTAATTTTGAAATCCCATTTTTCTTGTGGAATCTTGTGACTATCTCATAGTTCTGCAAAAACACCTTTGTGTACTTTGACGTAACTTTTGGTGTCTTTTCGTCTCTAAAACGGCTCTTTGTACCCAGAACCGTACCCAAGAATTTTTGGGTACGAAACTCGACACCTACTGTTACCATTTTCGATTTACATAGCTCACTTTCAAAATTGAAGGTGAGCTTTTTCTTTTGCAGAAATCGGGAAGGAGGTTTTCCACATGAACAAGCACTCACAGTTGAAAATCCGAGGTCACACCAAATGACGCTGGACTACTTTTATGGTCAGTCGGGCGAGTTGTTCTCCTACTTCCGCATCCCCAAGGCACTGTTCCAAGACCACCGTTTCCGGCAGCTCTCCACCGATGCCCGGACACTGTACGGCATTCTGCTGGACCGCATGAGCCTGTCTGCAAAGAACGGCTGGCTGGACGAGCAGGGACGGGTGTATATCATCTACACCGTCCGGGAAGTACAGGAATCCCTCTGCTGCGCCGAGCATAAGGCGGTCAAGCTGTTCCGGGAACTGGAGGACATCGACCTCATTGAGCGCAAACGCCGTGGTCTGGGCAGACCCAGCCTGATCTACGTCAAGGACTTTTCCTCCGGCTTGCCAAAAGCGCAAGTACAGAATTGCCCAAACAGCAATTCTGGTGCTGCCGAAAGCGCAATTCTGGAGCAGCCAAAACCGCAAGCAAATAAGACTGATAAGAATAAGACAGAGTGGAACGATCCTGACCCTATCTATTCCGTGGGAATCCGGGAGCAGCTTGAGGATTATTTTTATCAGGCGTTAGAGGTAGAACTTCTGCTCCGGCTCTGCCCGGACGATGAGGACACCATCTATCAGATCGTGAACTTGCTTGTGGATACCTGCTCTACCAAGCGCATGATGTTGCGGATTGCCGGAGATGACAAACCTGCCGAGGTGGTACGCAGTCGGCTGAAAAAGCTGAATGCCGACCACATCCGTTTTGTGCTGGATTCTCTGGCAGAAAACACCGCCCCGGTGCGGAACATGAAGCAGTATCTGCTGGCAATGCTCTACAATGCGCCCACCACCATGAACCTCTACTATCAGAACAAGACGAACC
>ERZ1034976.3195-NODE-3195-length-10593-cov-53.927975_pt1 | contig 10593 bp, 7 predicted proteins | sample MGYA00520623_ERZ1034976 | MGnify/ENA primary metagenome ERZ1034976 (study PRJEB33766, sample SAMN09781774) | gut metagenome | biome: gut microbiome | host: Homo sapiens | place: Madagascar | study: EMG produced TPA metagenomics assembly of the PRJNA485056 data...
CACTTGGTGTTGTTGGCTGACCCGGATTCGATGGGGTTGTCGGATCACTTGGTGTTGTTGGATTACTCGGTGTATCCGGTTTCGTAGGTTTTTCCGGTGCCGGAGTTTCCTGCTTTTTCTTATTCTTTACCGTTACCTTGCAGACATATTTCTTACCATTGACCTTTGCAGTAATATTTGCCTTTCCTGCTTTCTTAGCCGTCACAACACCCTTCTTGCTGACTGTTGCAATCTTTTTATTGTTGCTGCTCCATGTAATCTTTTTCTTCTTTGGTGCATTTTTAAGCTTCAGTGTTACCTTCTTACCTGCCTCTAACGTTACTGTCTTCTTGTTTAACTGTACCTTCTTTTTCTTTACCGTTACCTTGCAGACATATTTCTTACCATTGACCTTTGCAGTAATATTTGCCTTTCCTGCTTTCTTAGCCGTCACAACACCCTTCTTGCTGACTGTTGCAATCTTTTTATTGTTGCTGCTCCATGTAATCTTTTTCTTCTTTGGTGCATTTTTAAGCTTCAGTGTTACCTTCTTACCTACCTCTAACGTTACTGTCTTCTTGTTTAACTGTACCTTCTTTTTCATTGCTGCCTGTACATTGCCTCCCGGTACTGCAAGCAGTCCTGCTACCATCACTGCCACCAGCAGCAATGACGTGATTCTTCTTAGGTTCTTCATACCTGTACTCCTCCCATTTTAATTTGATTTAATTCACAAGAAAGTTTAAGCATAACCATTCCTTCTGCCAAACATGTTATTGAAATCATACTGATCAAATAAAAGGCGAATATGATCAACTGTCTTAGCAGAGAATCCACTTAACCGATTCTGCCTAAGAATCCGTTTATAATTCTAATTTACGCTATATTTGATTTTCTGTCAATTTTGTATAATTCGTTAAAATTACTAGATTTTTTTGTACATTTTGTGTATGTTCATATGGTATTTATAAACACCTTGCATTCTTTTTACATAACCATTCTGATCTGTAATATAGACAAATGTGCTGTCTTCCAGATTGATATACTTTATGTCTTTTACAGTGATCTGCTGGTTCGATATATCATTTGACATACTTTAACAAGGAAACAGGGTTGTATTGCTACAACCCTGTGCGTGAATAAAATGTACTATTTCTTGTTATTCTATATTATCTCGGCCAGCCGGTTACTTGAACATTATCATCGCAACGCAATACGGTCAATGCCGTATTCTGTCTTACATCCAGTCTGCTTAGCTGATTTTCACTACAATACAACCTTACCAATGCCGTGTTCTTACTTACATCCAGTCTGCTTAGCTGATTTTCCCTACAATCCAAATCTGTCAATGCCGTGTTATTACTTACATCCAGACTGCTTAGCTGATTTTCTCTACAATACAATTCGGTCAATGCCGTGTTATTACTTACATCCAGACTGCTTAGCTGATTAATAAAGCATCTCAATTCGGTCAATGCCGTGTTATTACTTACATCCAGACTGCTTAGCTGATTCCAATAGCAATACAATTCGGTCAATGCCGTGTTATTACTTACATCCAGACTGCTTAGCTGATTTTCACCACAAGACAAATCTGTCAATGCCGTGTTATTACTTACATCCAGACTGCTTAGCTGATTAATAAAGCAATACAAATATGTCAATGCCGTATTCTTGCTTACATCCAGTCTGCTTAGCTCATTACTAGAGCAGCTCAAATATGTCAATGCCGTATTCTTGCTTACATCCAGTCTGCTTAGCTCATTACTAGAGCAGTTCAAATATGTCAATGCCGTATTCTTGCTTACATCCAGACTGCTTAGCTGATTACTCCAGCAGTTCAAATATTTCAATGCCGTAGCCCCACTTACATCCAGACTGCTTAGCTGATTACCGCTGCAATCCAATATGGTCAGCGCTGTTAATTCTGACAGATCAAGACTTCCACTCATTGAACAGCCGCGCCAACCTATTCCAATCAATCTCCCGTTTTCGTCCCATTGATATCCAACACCATCGAAATATTCACGGCCATAAGCATTATAACGTAATGTACATTTAGCATTAAGATCAGTTGGAAGCTTTGCACCTTTCGAATTCTGTTCTTTGATTATTTTTTCCAGAGCTGATACATCACCCGGATTTTTTCCTTTGATATCGTCCGGTGTCGTTGGCTGACCCGGATTTGATGGGGTTGTCGGATCACTTGGTGTTGTTGGCTGACCCGGATTCGATGGGGTTGTCGGATCACTTGGTGTCGTTGGCTGACCTGGATTCGATGGAGTTGTCGGATCACTTGGTGTTGTTGGCTGACCCGGATTCGATGGGGTTGTCGGATCACTTGGTGTTGTTGGATTACTCGGTGTATCCGGTTTCGTAGGTTTTTCCGGTGCCGGAGTTTCCTGCTTTTTCTTATTCTTTACCGTTACCTTGCAGACATATTTCTTACCATTGACCTTTGCAGTAATATTTGCCTTTCCTGCTTTCTTAGCCGTCACAACACCCTTCTTGCTGACTGTTGCAATCTTTTTATTGTTGCTGCTCCATGTAATCTTTTTCTTCTTTGGTGCATTTTTAAGCTTCAGTGTTACCTTCTTACCTGCCTCTAACGTTACTGTCTTCTTGTTTAACTGTACCTTCTTTTTCTTTACCGTTACCTTGCAGACATATTTCTTACCATTGACCTTTGCAGTAATATTTGCCTTTCCTGCTTTCTTAGCCGTCACAACACCCTTCTTGCTGACTGTTGCAATCTTTTTATTGTTGCTGCTCCATGTAATCTTTTTCTTCTTTGGTGCATTTTTAAGCTTCAGTGTTACCTTCTTACCTACCTCTAACGTTACTGTCTTCTTGTTTAACTGTACCTTCTTTTTCATTGCTGCCTGTACATTGCCTCCCGGTACTGCAAGCAGTCCTGCTACCATCACTGCCACCAGCAGCAATGACGTGATTCTTCTTAGGTTCTTCATACCTGTACTCCTCCCATTTTAATTTGATTTAATTCACAAGAAAGTTTAAGCATAACCATTCCGGCTGAAACAATGTAAAAAAGCCATGCCAATATATCAGAACACTGATATATCAGATTGGCTTCAGTATTCTTTCCGACCGGTCATCCAAACGATACAGTCAACAAATAAAGCACCGTCAGTTAGTGCTTTGCTTTGCGTAATCCTTCCCTCATCATCGGCATTTGTCAAGTTCTTTCTTGTATTATCTACAATATACCACGCCAATATTTTCCAGTCAACGCATTCTTGCCTTGAGTTTCCGCAGATTTATCCACAGACACCCTATTATTACCGCTTCCTTATAAACAACTTTCAAAAAATGCCTAAAATACCTACCAAATGAAACGAAAAATTTTAACTTTTACAAATAAAATTTCAAAAGGGCTTTCCAGACATCTTGAAAAAGGAACTCCTGCAAAAGCTGCTGCTTCTTACCTTCAGATGATCAAAACCTTGGTTCCTTCTGAACCTGTGATTCATATAGATGACAGCGATGTTGTAAAACCGAACGGCTATAAATTTGAGTCTCTTGGCATCGTACGTGATGGTTCCGAAAGTACTTCCACAAAAAATGTATATAAAAAAGGATATCATGTCACAGAGGCTTGTGCTCTTACCACCAGCAACCATCCTGTCAGTATATTTTCCAGAATACACTCATTTCAATTCGAAAACTTCCGTGTACGGAAGCTTTGTGCAATCATAAAAACAGCAAATCCTGTGAAGAAAAAAGTTTTCTTCTGCTATTACCGATTGGCGAAAGGCATCTCTGGTATACTTTCATATGCAAAAGAGGGCGTCAGGCTTTGGTTTCGAACAAAACGTCCGACATACCGTCAACTTTGCCTTAAGCTAGTCGCTTAGATAGATAAAAGAATAGTTCTCCTGAAGTCCGGTTCCGGCGGGGCTTATTTATGTGCCTCTAATCAACAAACTGTCTTTCTTTCAAAAAAAAGACAGATTGGCACTTTGGGTACGTTTAACTATTTTGGAATTACATTTTGCGGAAACTCAAGCAAATATATAGCAATAACAAAATATTTCTTATGCCTGATATAATAAAATACCATTCTCAAACATCTGCCGGATTATTAAAAAAACAGGCAGTCTCCAACTTTTTAATCGTTGAAACTGCCTGTTTCTATGACTTGTTTATTTAATATCGTTCAGGAAGAACATATTTCTCCTGATAATCGATCATCTCTTTATAGATTCTCTCACAGTTATTATGATCCCTGTAATAGAAGAAGTCGTCTGCACGTTCTACATATTCCGGCTTCATCTTACAGTCATTCTGCATATATTCGATCAGTGTATCAATCAATTCATCATTATCATGACAAATCTCACCAAATGCCATCGTATCATAATGGAATGTTCCTTCCTCATAATGCTGTGGAATATCTTTATGATGCAGATATACCAACGGCTTTCTCATATAAGCAAAATCGAACTGGATTCCTGAGAAGTCCGTTACCATCAGACTGGACTCACAGAACATATCCTCATAACTCATATCACCAACTGCCGGAACGATATCTACGAAATCATTCTTATCAAAATCCTCCACCTGAGAACTTACGATCGGATGTAATACATATTTGATCCGGTATCCGTATTTCTCTGCAGCATCGATCAGACGCTTATCATTAATAAGTGCATTAAATACCTTGAAATATTCGGACTCCTTAAACAACGGATTATAATCACGCTGTTCGCTCTCACTGGTACGAACCGGCATAGCCGCCTGCATTCTCCATGTCGGACTTATCATGATCTGCTTTTTCGCGCGATCCTTTAATCCATCATAACGAGGAACGCCTGTCAGCTTCAAGGCATCATAGCCAACGTAATCATATACCGGTCTTGACAGGTTATCGATCTCATACTTCGATGCACAGAAATACAATCTGGTGTTATCACGAAGTCTGTTCTGTGCGATCGCGATCTTCTGAACTGACATACCATGCTGAACACAGCAGACATGGAAATGTGTCAGATCCCTGATGTAGGATGAATTTGTAAGTGTATATCCGTTAAATGCATATACTGTTGAGTTCGATATAACCATCATATCCGCATACAGGAATATAAGTCTGTGCTTTAAAGAGTCACGAACCAGTGGCTTGTAACCCTCTTTCTTCAAACGCTTATAATCCGTACTCTTCTTGTCAACCAGATAATAATGCTTGATATCTTTACTATTCTTGGCACTTGCATATTTATACAGATATTCGGAAGAATCTCCTCCCTTATAAATCTTATCGATATACATCCAGATTGGTTTTCCGGTCATAAATGGTCTGCAGATAAAATACAGGACTCTAAGTAATGCATATTTCCTGGTGTAGTTATTCTTCATCAGCATGTCTTTTAATAGCTTAAGTTCCTTGATAAACTTCTGACGCTTATTGACTTTACGGATGATGATACCCTTTCGTTCCGCTGTCATCATGTATTCTCTGTTATCCCCGAATACCCAATGGCTGCTTCCAAAGGCATTGCAGACACGGCTGAAATGCGATGGATAGCGAATATTGATCGGCTCTAACTGATTTCCGATTGCTGCTTCACAGAATAACTCAGACTCTGATTTATCCTTGACAGGAATAGACAGATGGAACGAATGTCTCTTACAGATTGCCGCACCAAATGCCTTTGTCAGACCATATCTTTCATTATACTGAATCTTATATTTCTTATTGTCATACCGGAAATACACTTCATCCACCATCGAATACAAAATCGGATGAACCGTACCGTCAATCTCCAACATGCCATCTCTGTAATTTATAAACAATATATTTGTGGAAAGACTCATCAGAGAATTAAATAATGTATCTCCGATTCCGTAATAGATCTTTCCGGCAAGGAAGAAGCGTTCAAACTTATAAGCTTTTCCGTTTCGAAGGATTCCATATACCCATTTCATCGTATCACCGGTGATACAATCTACAACCTTATTCCGGTTCAGCATGATATTTTCTTCGATCAGACGAAGTGCCTGTCCGATCAGTTCCAGATATTCTTCACCATGACCTTCTTCAATCACATGCTTGTTCTTGTTATCCATATTTCCATTAAATCTCGCCATAACGGAATACATGAAATTATACTGAATAAATACCGGAATACTTCCGTATGTCACCTTCATTTCCTGTAAAAACGGCATCCAGAAATCAGTAATGGATTCAAAATACCACTCTCTCATATACAGTCCGCGATAGAAGGTATTATCGTGTTCTTCATACTCATACGCTGTTAATGTCGCATATGGCAGAAAACATGTCTTCATCGCCTTCGCCATCAATCGAAGCATAAAATCCCGCTCTGCTTCCAGTCCAAGAGCCGGATCAACCGACTGCTTTTTGAATGCTTCTGCACGGATGATCACGCCACCAAATCCAAATGGAAAACAGTCATACTTACTTTTCAGATCAATAATGTAAAAGGATTTGATATCCTCTCCATCCGTAACCTTTTTATAATTACGAAACGCTCCAAATGTCTCATCATGAAACGCCTTTGTTATCATATATGTGTCCATGTCATAGCACTGAACATTTCCTTTTACAAATACTTCTGCCAGATTCGACGAGATATCATCACCTGCATGTATGATCATAATATAATCACCGGAAGCCTTCTCTGCCATCTTCTGGTGTGCGTCCTGCTCGGATACATATGTTTCTTTATTTACTTTACTTGTAAATGCATGATTTCCGATTCTGGTAATAACATTTTCATACCATGAACGATCGTCCCGTACACGATCTGTATTTAAAATAATCTCCACCTCATAGGAAGCTGTTACCGAATCTTTTTTACCATTATTATATTTCTTATCAACATGCTTTCCTGCGACTGTAACCTGATTGTCATGCTCCAGACTATAGGATGCCATTTTCTCAAGTGCTTCCACTGTTGTCTGATTTAATTTCTTATCATCCGACAAATAGCAAATAATCGATAATTTCATTTTCATTTCTCCTGCACTTTTCTATTACTTCATACGCATTTAGACTTATGTCAACTTACAAATAGACATACAGTAATATTGTACATAAATTTTACATATAACGCAAGTGTAAGATATTGGCTGTATTCAGCGTTTAAGATCATTTTTTACTTGATTTTTTTCAAACCTCATGCTATAAAGTAAACAGTGTTTACCATTTTAAACAGACAGGAAGTGAGAACAATTCGAGAAAGTACAAAAGCAACAAAAGAAGCCATTCTTGCAAGTGCCAGAGAGATCTTTTTAGAATATGGATATCAGGATGCTTCAATGCGAAAAATTGCAGCACGGGCAGGTATAACCCCGGGAGCGATCTATAAGCACTTCTCCGGTAAGGAGGATATGTTTGAAGAGATTTTTGCTGAAAGTGGCAATAAACTTATGCAACTCACAGAATCCATGTTAAATATAGATTTTTCTGCCATGTCTGATGACCAGCTAATTCAGATCTTATATTCACGAATATCGGTCCGCACCTTCGAACTGTTAGAAGGTGACATGCAGTTATTTCATATGCTGCTGAAAAATGATTCAGGTACATATCTGAACCGTTTTCGTAAAATCTATATCGACCGCTGCGTCCCATTCAGCCTGCAGTATTATTCAGAATTATACAGACGCGGGCTGGCATCAAATATGTTATCGGAGAAAACGATATACATGCTCTCATCTTCCGAATTCTCTATGGTCTGCGATTTAATCGCAGATGATGACTGTAAGAACGGAATCACATCTGAGAGCAAACAGGCATTTTTAGAGGCAATGAATATTCTGCTTCACGGACTGGAAGCGGAACTTGGAATAAGAAAACAGGAGGACCCAGAACATGGAAAAAATTAAGATTGAAAAAGGAACCGTACAGGAAACACTGTTGATTCCTCTGTATGGAAGAAAATATGCTATGGATCTCTATCCGGATCTCTTCATGGATCATGACTGCCAGGCGCTTTTCGATAGAATTGATTTTACAGTTCCGGACAATATGAAAGGTATGCTGGGAAATATCGGCTGCATTATGGGTGCGACCAGACAATATGATATGGCAAGCGCCTGTCGTGCTTATCTGAAAGCACACCCAAATGCCTGTGTTGTAAACCTCGGCTGTGGCCTTGATACCACTTTCCGACAGGTCGATAACGGAAAGGCCAAAGGCTACAATCTGGATTTTCCCGATACCATTGCGATCCGGAACGAGCTGCTCGGCAAACGTGAACGGGAGTTCAACATTGCCTGTGACCTGAATGATATATCCTGGTTCGATCAGATCGATTTCCGGCCTGAAGATGGCATTGTATTTTTTGCATCCGGCGTATTCTATTACTTTAAAAAGACCGATGTAGAAAAGCTCTTTACCGCCATGGCAGAACATTTCACCGGTGGAAAACTGGTCTTTGATGCAACGAAGAAAAAAGGACTGAAAAGTATGCTGAAGACCTGGTTAAAGGGCTTTGAGATGAAAGATATCAATGTGTATTTCAGCGTAGACGATGTACATACTTTAAAGGAATGGAGCGGTCATATCTCATCTGCAGTGAGCAACCCATATCTGACAGGTTACCGTCCGCTGGACAAGCGCTATGGTTTTATTACAAATATAGTTTTCCGTTATCTGGATCGATCAAAAATGTGCCAGATCATCGAACTGGAATTTGATTAATATGGAGGCAGCTTAAAATGGAATATGGATTTACTCAGAAATTATTTGGATATTTCTATCACAGCTCCTGTATGAAACAGGCAGCAAAACAAAAACTGGATATTAATAAAAAAGCGATCAAGCAGGAATATGTATCTATTATGAAAAATGCAAAGGGCATCGGCAAATCCAGACTCATGAGTTCCTATTGCATGGGGGCATATTTTATCGCCTTAAACCGTAAGACATCCCTGTCACCGGAAGCCTGCTATGAACTGTACAAGGATGGCTTATCTTCCAATCGGCTGTTCCATATGGTTCTTGGAAACGTTGACAGCTATCTCGATAAAAAGAAGCTGCCGGGCAGACTGAAATGGTCAGCAGATTCTCATTTACGCCGATATGAAAATGACTGGGTCGTTGATATCATTGAGGGAACTCCACAGGATGATTTTGAACTTGGTTATGATTATCATACCTGCGGCATCTGTAATCTGTGCCGGGATGAAGGCTGTTTTGAACTGGCTAAATTTCTCTGCCGCATGGACTATGTTCTCGCGGATATGATGCAGATGAAACTCACCCGAACGAAGACGATCGCCGAGGGCGCAGATCTCTGCGATTTCAGATACAGTAGAAAATAAATCGAAAAACAATATGTACAAATTAGCATAATCTGTCAAAAAATGCAGACGGTCATCTGTGCAAAAAAAGATGCAGAATTGATTCATTTCTTATGCTTTTTTGAGTGTCTTTCTATGCAGTGCAGTTATAGACTTAACAGCAGTTACAAAGGAGGACATATTATGTTACATATATTCGGAAGTATGGTAAAGAAAAGAACTGTCATATCACTTGCAGTCCTTTACATAGTATTATTAATGATTGTAATCATCGCAGGAAAGATCAAAAAAATGAAGTTATCATCAGAAAATATATCTGCTTCCACTACCGGCAGCGATAAAGCCACCGAACTGTCAGCACAGGCAGTACAAACTTCAACCCGGAGATCAAATAATAATTCAGAATCATCCGATCTTGATACTCAGGCAGTTCTTCAAACACTTGCTTCTGCTACAGAGGCGGAAAATAATGGGCTCTTAACTCTGGTCAATATGTCTCACACATTACCATCTGACTGGAGCGTAGATCTGGTACAGCTCCGAAATGGTCAATCCATTGACCGCCGTGCATATGATGGCTTACAGGCTATGATGGATGATGCCAGAGCCGAAGGTCTTGATCCTCTTATCTGTTCGTCTTACCGGACACAGGAAAAGCAGGAACAGCTCTACACGAATAAATACAATTCTTATATCGAACAGGGCTATAGCAGTGATGATGCAAAAGCCTATGCCGCTACCTGGGTCGCCTATCCCGGAACCAGCGAACACCAGCTCGGACTTACCGTTGATATCTGTTCTGTCAGCAATCAGAATCTGGATGATTCACAGGAAAACACCGCTACCCAGCAATGGCTCATGGCAAACTGCTACAAATACGGTTTCATTCTACGCTATCCTTCTGATAAATCCGATATTACAGGAATCTCTTATGAACCATGGCACTACCGCTATGTTGGTAAAGACGTTGCACAGGAAATCCACGATAAAGGGATTTGCCTGGAGGAATATCTGGAAATACAGCAATAAATATAAAAAACTGTTCCTTGGTTTTACATTTATATTAGAAAATCCAGATACGGCATTTCTGCCATATCTGGATTTTCTACTAAAATATACATGTTATCTGTTCTGCTTATGTCTTTATCCTATGATTGCCTTGATTTCAGCTTCACTCATTTCGGTTACATCCATGATCTGCTCTAAGGAATAGCCTTTCTTATGCATTTTCAGGATAATATCAGCTCTTTCTTCAGATTTTCCTTCTAATCTTCCTTCTAATCTTCCTTCAGACCTTCCAATGGCCTTGCCTCGTGCCTCGCCTAT
>ERZ1034976.3227-NODE-3227-length-10515-cov-5.383939_pt1 | contig 10515 bp, 9 predicted proteins | sample MGYA00520623_ERZ1034976 | MGnify/ENA primary metagenome ERZ1034976 (study PRJEB33766, sample SAMN09781774) | gut metagenome | biome: gut microbiome | host: Homo sapiens | place: Madagascar | study: EMG produced TPA metagenomics assembly of the PRJNA485056 data...
ATCTTTTCAATAAAGTCTGTCAGAACTTCGGGAGTGAGTTCCCATACGGCATCATATTTTCTGATTGCTGCATAAAGAAGCTGAACTTTTTCATTTGCTTCGTTTTCACGGCTCAGCTTTGTAATGAGTTCAATTATCAGCCTGTTGAGCTGTTCCTTTTCTTCGTCATACGTTTTTTTCAGACTTGCAAATAACGAGCCATCAATCTCACCTCTGACCTTTGCTTCAAATAAGCCCTGAATATACTTGTCGATCTCAGCCGTTCGGGTCTGAGCCTTATCCAGTTCTTCCTGTATTACTGCTTTGCTGCCGTCAGACTGCTCTTCCAATGCCTTACGGATGTTCTGTCGGAACTCGGCAGGATTGCTTTTCGCAAAGGCAAGAACCTTCTGTATTCTGGCTAATACCTCAGCTTGCAAATACATTTCAGGTACGCCATGGAAACAGCAGCCTTTGCTTTTGCGGTAAGTGGAACACTCATAAGCCGGGAGTGATCTCTTTCCTTTCAGATAGCATTGTCTGCCGTGCATTCTGCTGTGGCAATCCATACAATAGAGATAGTCCGCAAAGAGATAGCTGTGTACGTTTCTCGTGTGTCTGATCTCCTTTGCGATTTTGTCCTGCACTTTCTGAAAGGTTTCCCTGTCAATGATCGCAGGGTGCGTATTCGGAAAGATCCTCCACTTGTCATCGCTGTTGTGAATGACTTTCTTATTCTTGTATGACGTGATTTCCGTTCGGAAATTAACCGTATCACCGATATATTCCCGATGCTGCAGAATACCCCTTACTACAGATGCACTCCATACACACAGATCGTCAGCTTCCACCTTGATGCCTTTTGCCAGCCGTCTGTGATAGGTCGGTTTTGGTACACCCTCAGCCTTGAGAATTTTCGCAATCTGATACATCCCAAAAGATTGGTTGAGGTACAAATCAAAGATTTTGCGAACCACATTAGCCGCAGATTCATCGATCAGCCATTTCTGCTTATCCTCCGGTGTATTGTAATACCCATAAGGAAGCTTTGATGCAATAGCCTGACCGCTGTTGCCTTTCTGACGTATCATAGCACGAACCTTTTTGGAAATATCACGGCTGTACCATTCATTCATCAGATTATGGATCGGCAGCAGATCGTTCATTCCCTTGGCAGAATCCACGTTATCACTGATCGCAATAAAGCGAACGTTGTGCTTTGGAAATTCCATCTCTACATACTGACCGACCATGAGATAATTTCTTCCCAGACGGCTCATATCCTTGACGATCACAGTGGAAACAAGTCCTTTCTGAATGTCACCGAGCATACGCTGAAAATCAGGACGATTGAAATTTGTGCCTGTATATCCGTCATCTGCATAGTAAGATAGATTGGTAAAGCCATTGGATTCGGCATAGCTTCTGAGCAGCGACTTCTGATGTTCAATGCTGCCACTCTCTGCGTCAATTCCGTCATCATAAGAAAATCTGACGTATAAAGCAGTGATTTTTCCTGTCTGCATAGTATTTCCTCCTATACCGACAGGCTTAAAATTGCTGCTTTCATTATATCACAGAAAGAATTTCAGGGCAACGATAAACCTCAAATTGTCGCCTGATTGTCGCCCAATCGTCGCTGTTTGTAACTCAATTGCAGCAATCAGATAAAATGCGTTCTCCATATTCAGTTTTCAAGATACTTCTGTCCAGTTCCTCATAAGCGATTATCCGCAGGAAGCAGAGATAGCGTTTGATTTTTCTTGACATTGCCTGTCTTGAAATGCCATTCGCTTTTGCAAATAATGAAACAGAACGATAATTGCCAAAATAGAAATTCGTTAAAAGAGCATATCCCTTTGGTTCTGAAACTTTCATTCTTGCAAGAGCATTCCATAAGGCAATCTGCTGTACATCCGGCTCTGTTTCTGGAATCAGAAGATTATCGTAATACGGAATCGTATGATAATGCTCACGGGCATTGATATACCGCTGATGACGAATCATCTTCGCAAGTTCCGAGTCTGCTCCTACGGGGATAAAATACTCAGAATTCTGTCTGTACATCGCATTCCTCCGTTTGTAACAGACAGGCTTTTCTTTGACGAATATATTCTATCACAAGTCAGAATCTTTTTCAAGAGAGCCAATTTTTGCGGTTCCCCAATGTAAAATAAATCATAGTATAACTCACTTTTAGGGAAACAAAAAGACTGCCGACAACGCAGCAGCCCTTAAAATTTATGAAAGGATATCTTTTCGTAATTGCTTGTAGGTCATTCCAAAATGGCTATGACAGAACGCATAGAGAACATTTACACTGGAAAAGCCTGTGATCCTGAAAATTGCATCAGCAGACATTCCTTGTCTGATATATTCTGTAATCAGCTTTTTTCTGAGTTCGATGACAATTGTATTGAAGTTCGTATTTTCACGCTGTAGTCCTGCTTTCATAATGTTGTAGGTCAGTCCGAGTTCTTCATAGACCTCATGAGGATATCTGGTTACCATATGGTCGGCATAGCGGCGAAGAAGTACAGTTTCTGTTCTTTCCCGAAATGTTTTGTAGCTTACATCGACCAGCTCGTCTATATAGCCGATCTCATATATCCGAAATCGCAGGGAATGCTTCCCATAGTTTACAGTTCCTTTTTTCTCATATACACCAACGATCACTCGTTCTATCAGTTTACTGCATTTTTCTTCTGTGATCTCAGAAAAATCTGTATTTCGGATAAAATTCAGGATCTCAGTTATTCCGGATATGTTTTTCTTTCCGCTTGCTGCTTTTCCAGCAAGCATATTGACCTGACTTTGCAGGTTGCTTTTCTCATCGCCATATTGTTTGCTTAGCGACAAAAAATCGTCCTGTGTGATCTCACCCCTGATCTTCGATTCAAAAAGTGCCTGTGTATAGGAATTGATCTCTGCAATCCTGTGACTGGCAATATCCATTTCTTTTTGCAGATCTGAAAGCTTATACATACCAAGTTTTTCTTCTGTTTCTTTTGACTTAGAGAGAAGTGCTTGCTGCAGAACGGTGATCTGATCTCTGAACATATTGCGAAGTGTCATTTCCCGGACAGTATGTGATTTGCAAGTCTGAAAAGAAATGTGTTTCTGACAGTTATATGCGATCCCGTCGTATCCCTTTGCTACCTGAATGGACATTCTTCCGCCGCATTCAGAGCATCTGCATTTTCTGGTGAAAAAAGTACTGTACTCATATTTTCGCTTGTCAAATTCTTTTTTGGGTCTTGCCAGACGAACCTGTGCTTTTTCAAACAGTTCTCTCGGCACAAGTGCTTCATGTGTATCATGGAATACAAGCCATTGGTCTTTTGGAATTCTCTCTATCTGTCTTGTTTTGAAAGAAACCGTTCGTGACTTGAAATTGACAGTATCACCGGCATATTCTGCCATGCCAAGCATTCTTGTTATCGTTGAAGTTGACCATGCATAAATTCTTGTCGGATCACACCGCTTTGAACCGGCATATGCCGATGTAGTAAGAACTTTATGCTTTCTCAAATAGTTTGCAATCTGATATTCCGTCATCTCCTCATTGACAAATTTATCAAATATCATGTAGACAATGCCTGCAACTTTTTCGTCAATGATCCACTCATCTTTTGTGTCAGGTGCGATTTTGTAACCATATACAGGACGTGTTTTGACAACACCGCCGTTCATCCCCTTATTTCGTTTGTAGGCTGTGACTTTTTTGGAAATATCGGCAGCATACATTTCAGCGAAAATACTCTCAAAAGCAAACAGATCGTTGTTTTCTTTTGTAGAATCGTAGTGATCTGTTACGCCGATTACTTTTACATCATACATGGGAAGTACAAGTTCCACATACTGACCGACAAGAATATAGTTTCGTCCGAAGCGGCTCATATCCTTGACAATAACGGTTCCGATCAGCCCGTTTTCAATATCTTCAAGCATACGCTGAAAGTCAGGTCTGTTGAAATTTGTACCGCTGTATCCGTCATCAGCATAACAGCGAAGATTGGTGTATCCGTTATTTTCCGCATATTCTTTCAGTAACTCACGTTGATGTGTGATACTTGCATTTTCTTCCTCCTGCCCGTCATCTCGTGAGTATCGACAATACAATGCTGTAATTTTATCGAACATATACGAAGTCCTCCTGTGCATTATTCATTATTTAGAATAGCGCACAGGAGGACTTTTTTCAATAGTTATGGGAACATTGTCGCCAAAGTTTTAATATATCGTTGCCGTACCGTCGCACCTGTAATCAAAGTGCAGCTTATTCAATTACGCCGATGTCTGCAAAGAAGATACGCACAGAAATTTCACTGCTGTCATTTTCATAGACCTCAATATGGTCGATAAGCTGTTCAATTATGACACGGTCATTTTCTGTAACTGTACAGTTTGCAAAACGTTCGATCTTCTGTACAAAGTTATCAATACCCATTTTCAGATCCTCCACTTTGTCAAGAATGACAAGTAGCTGAGAATTTTCATCTGTCAGATTTCTTGCTTCATTGTTCAGAACATGAGTGATGTTATGAAATGTTTCCTCATCAACTTTGCCCATAAGCTTATCTTCATACATCTTGGTTTCTGTCGTTCTGATTTGATTCAGTCTTTCCTGAATTGCTTTGATCCGTGAGTTAACCTGTCTGATATGTTCAGATGTACGATGATTGATCGCACTGTAAATGAAACGGCGGAACTCAATTTTTCCCTCTGAAAATTTCTCTTGCAGGAAAGCAATCTGATCCAGAACAGTTTTGATCAGATAGTCCTCACGAATGTAGTGTGCAGAACAAAGCTTTTCTTTTTTATACCGATTGCAGAGATAGATGTATGTAACGGTTGATTTTCTTTTCTTGCGATTGAGGTACATTCTGTTTTTACAATCGCCACAGAATACCATACCGTCAAGCAGATGAAATTGTTTTTCAGTTGAAATTCTCTTATTGGCGTTTCTTCTTTTCCGGGCTTTTTCAAACTCCTCACGGGAGATGATCGGTTCTTGTGTATCATGAATAATGACGTAATCCTCACGGCTGTTTTTACGGACTTTTTTATCCTTAAAGCTTGTATGATATGTTTTGAAATTTACCGTATCACCAACGTATTCCTGACGGTCAAGGATATTGATCACACTGCTGACACACCAATAGTATGGGTCTGCAACAGCACGAGAACCTTTGATTTCCTGCTTGTTATGATTGGACGGAGATATGAACTTATGCTCGGTAAGATATCTGCATATTTCAGTAGTGCCTTTGCCTGCGTTAAATAAACGGAATATCACTCTGACTGTTTCAGCAGCAGGCTCATCAATAATCCATTTGTGCTTATCTTCCGGATCAAGTTTGTAACCAAATGGAATCTTTGAGGTGATGTGCCTGCCACTGTCACTTTTTGCCCGAATGGACTGCTTCTGTTTGTTGGAAATATCCATTGCATAGAGTTCATTCAGCAGATTCCATACTGCAACAAGAAATCTGTCGCCGCCGTTGCTGTCAAAGTTTTCATTCACAGCGATGAACTGCGTGTTATAACGGGGAAATTCAAGGTCAATAAATCGACCTGTTTCAATATAGTTTCTTCCCAGACGGGATAAGTCCTTGACGAGAATCCGCTCGACCTGTCTGCTTTTCACAAGTGAGTACATCTCTTGAAATCCGGGTCTGTTGAAGTTCGTTCCGCTGTAACCGTCATCTTTTATCACTTTGATATTTTGATAGGCATGATCATTGGCGTACTTCTGCAAGATTGCTAGCTGTGTGGTAATGCTGTTGCTGTCGCCGGCTGCATCATCGTCTTTTGAGATTCTGACATACAGAATTGTATAACGTAAGTTGTCTTTCATAAAGACCTCCATAAGAAAAAGTAGGTTGTTTTAATATAACCAACTTCTTGTGCGCACATGAAGGTTTTGGTTTGAGATATTATAGCACACCTAGGATACAAAAAACTGTATCGTGAACGTGTTTTCAGATTTTTATTCTGAAATAATTGTAAACTTTACAATTATAGCGGTGCGGTTTTGCATGATATTTGCCATATAGAGTGAGGGGAAATCTGAACAGATTGAAAAATGGACTAACACAGCTGATCTGGAGTAGCAAGCAACGATGAAGATATTAACATCCGTTAAAACTTCATCAGCTTGTTAGGGACACTTCGTTTCCCTAAGACCCTTTTGGAACGTTGCTGTTGCAACGAAAATCAACGATAACGAGCAATAAGAAAGTGAGAATGGAACAATGAAGCAAAAGAAACGTGATAAAAATCTCATCTTCAAAGTCAATGAAGATGAGTGGAACATCATACAGAAACGTCTTGAAAAGTGTAATGTTTCATCTATGAGTGAATTATTTCGCCACATGATGATACATGGAATCTATCTTGAATACGACCACGAGGAACTGAAAAAAATACGGCAGGCGGTTATGAGTGTTGCAAACAATATCAATCAGATCGCACACAGAGTGAACGCAACAAGCCGTATTTACAAACAGGAACTGTTTGAATTGCAGGAGGGAGTGGATAAGCTTTGGCAACAACTTCAATTCATCCAATCCGAGTTACAGAAGTTAAATCCGTCCAATATATAACCAATCCTGAAAAGGCGGAGCGTGTGACTTGTTACGGTTGCAGAGGTTCAGCAGAGGATATTTCTCACCAATTTGATATGCTCAGAGCCTGCGGAAAAAACACAGGGAGCGTTCTGAGTTATCATATCATACAAAGTTTTGCACCAAACGAAGCGACAATGGAGCAAGTACATCAGGCAGGATTGAAGCTTTGCGCTGAACTCTTTCAGGGAAAATACAAGTATGTTCTTGCAACGCATACAGACAAAGAGCATATCCATAATCATATCATTTTCTGTAAGACCAACATGGAAAATTACAAGGCTTTCGGTACGCTTATGGATACGAAACGACGTCCTGCTTGGAAGAAAATCCGCCAGCTTTCCGATGAAGTTTGCAAGGAAATGGGACTGTCCACTATTGAGTATGGGGAAATCGGCAAGGGTGTTTCGCATTACGAATGGACGAAACAGCAACAAGGCTCGTCATGGAAAGAGAAACTCCGTTATGAATTGGATTGCATTATTCAGCGTTCCGATACGTTTGAGGATTTTCTTGAGAAGTGCAGATTAAACGGCATAGAAGCGGTTTACAATCCCGATAAGAAGATTGCTTTGAAGTTCCGTATGCAGGGACAACAGCGTTACGCCAGAGCAAAAACACTGGGATATTACTATCTTCCTGAGAATATTCAGCGTAGAATCAGACAGTTTTCATCACACAGGAAGATGATTCTTGAACGTAGTAAATTTGATAACAGGGGCTTGCAGTATTGGGCGGATATTCAGAATATGAAGAACGTAGCCCAGATGATAAATCTGCTTGAAAGCTACAATATTCACAGCACATCGGAGTTGAAACCGACCACCATGACCGTTATGGCACGGCGTGGAATGATTACGCAGAGCATCGAAAATCTGGATAAAAAGATAAACACTTTGTCAGAACAGATAGAACTTGTCCGACAATTTCAACACAGTAAACCGTATCATGACAAGTACAAGTCCCTTTCAGCATGGAAACAAAAAGAATATGCAAAGAAAAACGCTCCTGTACTGGAGAAGTACAAGAGCGTTGGAAGTCAGTTAAAATTATTGTATCCGGACGGCAGATTTCCGTCAGAAATGGTGCTTGATCGTCAAAGGCAGGCGTTGTATGAGGAACGGGAAAAATTCTATGAAGAATACCGTTATCTCAAAAAAGAGTATGCTGATTTGGATAAGGCAAGTCAGACCATTGACGATTATCTTGTAAGTTTGCGTGATGAGCCTGAACAAAAAAGGAAAAAGGGAGAGTTAGAATAGCCATACAAACTGGAATTTGTAATCTATATTTCCAATAGATTTTTGAATACCTTTGTGATAGTCGATTCACCCTTGTGATTCCATGCAAACTGCACATCACTGCCCTTTACGGGTTTTTCTTTCAAATTATCAGACATCCTTGCTGGTATCAACAGTTCCCAATAGCGAACCATAAACGTATCACCTTCAACAGCTTCAACGACACCGAGATGCTGTTCAAAAATCTGCATAAATCCTTCCTGTACCTTGACTTTACGATAAGACGGAAACCCTTTGTTAATTTCCTCAAGTTTCTTTTCGTCTCTAAGTTTTTCAAAATCTGTACTTTCAATAAGTTTCCCTTTTATTGAAGAAAAATCGTCACACAAGGGCAGACACATCAATTCGTCAAAGGTATTACCTTCTGCATCGGTTAATCCATATTTTGAACCGCGCTCAAATCCAAATCTGGGATAATAGTTTGGCTCTCCCATTAAAACAATACCTGCTATTCCAACTTCTTTTGCTAATTTAATAGTTTCTCTCATTAAGACTCCGCCGATGTCGTTACCTTCAAGCGTGGGTTCGACAGCTAAAGGACCGAATGTAGCAACTTCGTGCTTTATGTCTCCGTCCACAATCCAAGCCTTTGTATAATACACAGCACCCACTATCTTGTTGTCCAGTTCGGCTATGCGGCTTATTTCAGGGATATAGTCCTTTGATCCTCTTATGATACGAATAAGAAAATGCTCTGAACAGGCAGGAAAATACTTATTCCAGAAACTTCTCATAGTCATAAGTTCAGTATTTTTATAGTCAGCAGGCGTTTCTTCTCTGATAATCAGGTTTTCTAACATTTTTATTCTCCTTTAAATTCCGATTTGTCAATCTGTTTCACTTTCCGATTCCGGCTTATAGTTCTTTTCAATATATTCCTCTACAGCCTTAATAAACATCTGATTCATACTCATGCCCATTTCAGAAGCAATAGCTTTCAGTTTTTCCCGCTCGCCCTTTGGAACACGAATCTTGATGTCATCAAGGTGTGTTTTCACATACTTTGCCGTAATCGCTTTTCGTTTTTCATTATAGTACATAGAAATCAATCCTTTCATATTGTACCCATTACTATAATTATACTATCTTAGAAGCTTTTTGTCAATTCATCTTATAAAAATTGTCCGGATTTTTTCAGAGAACTTTGTGCGCATTGCGGCTTGAAAAAACAAGTGCAATGATATATAATAGTATTGTACCCAATACAAAGCAAAAAGGAGATGTTAAAATGATTCAAAAAATCGTACCTATTGTAGCGAGTATCACTTTGATTGGCTCAGTAAGTCTGACAGTTTACGCCGATGATTTGCTTAATAAGGACTACATCGTCAGCAAAATTTGGTCTGATTGGTGGCATGGCAAGGAAGATGACGGACTTGTTTTTCCCGAAGCAAGCTATAAGCATCACATTCTTACCGAATGGGTCGATGACAATTATGGCGATGATGATTATGATTGGAGTAAGATTGGTCAGCTGAACTACAATTTCAAAGACTACTATGATGAACTTACAGGCGATTGGAACTTTAATGATGACCGTGACGGAAATTGGACAATTATTACCGATGAAACCACATATCATTTCAATTTACAGAACGGCAAATGGCTGATGAGTGATGATAATGGCAATGTAATCGATAATTTCATGCCGTTCAGTACCTTGACGGAAGATACGGCAGAGGAAAACCATAATTCAATTACTGCTGATGACGGAAACGGAACAGCTCACCGTGTCGGAGAAAATCTGAAAATCGATGAAGATACCACGGTTGACGCATCTGAAGAAACAGTAGAATCGACGACTAAAGAAAAATCCTCAAACGGTTTGATTTATGGAATTGGCGGAATAATTCTCGCAGGAATTGCTGTTCTTGCAGGAGCTTTGATAAAGAAGAAGAGAGGTTAAGATTATGATTTACAAGCATGACTATCAGAGAATGGCACTTGATACCGACAGAATGATGATCACTTGCAACAGCAAAGATTATCACGATTACAGCAATAACAAGCTTGCGTGTATCTATGTGAAATGGGCAGAAGAACATTGTCCTGAGCGTTTGCAGGCAGAAGCTGACAAAGGAAAAATCTACGTCCATATCGATGAGCGTATCACCGAATGTGAGAAAGAGAAGTGGAAGATCTGGAACAAGATGCGTGATACTGACCCTGAATATGCACTTGCCATGGAAAATGCAGATACGGCTAAGGTTTGGCAGCTTGAAAATCTCTTTGAGTTGCAGGCTGAGGAGATTGCGATTCAGGCGTGTTTGGTAGTATAAAATAATAGATGAAATAAAGAACAGTATATTTAGTTTTCATACACACATGATTGAATATACCCACACAAGGTAAGCGCCAACCAAACCCAGCCCCACCAAAAAACAAAATGAGCCGAGATCAACTACGGCTCAAATCCCGTATTCGGTTCATCACAATGAATTGCAGTGAGTTACTGTGAATTACTGTGCGGTGAAATACTGTCAGTTACTATGAAATACTGTGTATTTTCAGGACACGCAGCGTAGTCTCATCAGCGTTCAGAACGGATTCAAGGTAAGCATACTTCCAGAAGTGCTTCACAACAGGTATAAGCCATTCTGAACTTT
>ERZ1034976.3231-NODE-3231-length-10493-cov-3.643322_pt1 | contig 10493 bp, 9 predicted proteins | sample MGYA00520623_ERZ1034976 | MGnify/ENA primary metagenome ERZ1034976 (study PRJEB33766, sample SAMN09781774) | gut metagenome | biome: gut microbiome | host: Homo sapiens | place: Madagascar | study: EMG produced TPA metagenomics assembly of the PRJNA485056 data...
ATTGATAAGCATGTCCTCCGCTACCACGAAGGTTAGCACCACTACGAGAAAAGGAAGAATCGGCCTGATAGGCATGTCTAGCGCGAGAAGTCCGCTTAGATGAAACGGTACGCGGCGCGGAAGCCCCACGGGCTTTGACCTCATTAAAAGAGAGAATGTTCGCATTTTGCGTCACGAAAATAGCCCCTCGAGCATCGTAGTGTGTTTAAGTAGTGCGATTAATGCTTTAGTCATCACACTATAGCACGCCCAAGACGTCAACTTCGCACTAAACAACAAAAAGTTCATGATGATTGAAATAAAAAATGCTGCCCAAGTAATTTGAGCAGCATTTTTAGTAATTATTCAGCTATTTTAGTCTGGGCTTAGTTTTCTAAAACTATTCTTCTTCCAGTGCTTCTGCAATTTCGTCAGTAATATCCATGGTGTGATAAACGTTCTGAAGATCTTCAAGCTCTTCAAGCTTATCGACCAAACGCATAACCTTTTTAGCATCAGCAACAGAAACCTCTGCAGGAGTGGTAGGCTCCATGATGAACTCAGCACCCTTTACTTCAATGCCCTGCTCGGTAAGACCGCTCTTAACAGACATCAAATCAGTAGGTGCGGTATAGACAATCCACTCATCGCCCGCATCCTCATAATCGCTGCCACCAGCTTCAGCAACAGCCATCATGAATTCATCTTCATCAACCGCATTTTCTTTATCGGCAACTTTTTTCTCTTCAGACTTGATTACTTTTTCAACCAAGATCTGACCTTTGCGCTCAAACTGAAAAGCAACGGAACCCGAAGTACCCAAGTTGCCGCCATGGTGATTAAACGCAGCACGAACATCAGCAGCGGTACGATTGCGATTGTCAGTCAATGCTTCGCAATAGATTGCAACACCACAAGGACCATAGCCCTCGTATACAACCGTTTCGTAATTAGCCGCATCTTTTCCAGAACCAAAAGCTTTATCGATAGCAGTCTTGATTTTATCCTTTGGCAGAGAATAGCTTTTTGCCTTATCGATTGCGGCCGCCAAAGAAGCATTGTTATCAGGGTTAGGGTCGCCGCCCTCCTTTGCAGCTACCGTAATATTACGGGAGAGCTTGGAAAACAGAGCGGAGCGCTTAGCGTCCTGAGCTGCTTTACGATGTTTGGTGGTTGCCCATTTTGAATGCCCTGACATATATGCACCTTTCGACTCATTGTCACATTCGGTTATCTTCCGACCGAATATATTAGCACATACGCACGCATGATGCAGAAAATGCAGGTCGCCACGAAAAGAGCATAAACCATTTAAAAGAATCGTTTAATGTATTGCTGCATCAAAGATGGTGCACTATTACAATTTGCTTATGATTATCTCTCTTCAAGAACATATCAATGATCCTATACTGCGCGTTTTTTCACGCATGACCGATTCTGAACTTCGAGATCCAAAGCAATTGATTGGACTAAGTCGCGCAACCGGCATCCAGTTCAGCAACGAAGGTATTTTTATCGCAGAATCAAGTAATGTTATACAGCGCGCACTCAATGCGGGGTTAAAACCCTTTGCCCTGATCAGCGAAAAACGCTGGCTTGAGCCACATCGAGATCTTTTTGATCGGATAGAGCATCTGGAATTATCCCTGAAAAGTCCTATCCCCCAATACCTTGGGAGCCATGCTGAAATTGAAAACCTCACTGGTTTTAAACGTACCGTAGGTCCCATCGCTGCTTTTCATCGACCAACGCTTCCTTTGTTAAGCGACATTCTTAAAGAGGCGCGCCGTATTGCTATTTTGGAAGATATTACTAACTTCACCAATATCGGTGCCATCTTTCGCAGCGCAGCAGCTCTTGGCATTGATGCGGTACTCGTAACACCTGGCTGTCATGATCCGTTTTATCGCCGCGCTGCCCGCGTTTCAATGGGATGCGTATTTCAAGTTCCTTGGACCCGAATCCCCCAGATTCAAGAGGCTAAAAGATTAGACAGCAGCCCTGATTCCAAGCCTGATTTCACGCCTGATTTCAAGCCCGATTCAAATATTAGGCTCGATTCAAATTCCAAACTCGATTCAAACTCCAAATCTACGTTTGATTCCGATACCTGGGCGCAAGTTGGAATACCGCAGCTTCATGCCTTTGGTTTTCGTGTTGCTGCTCTTGCCCTATGCGACAATTCCCTCTCCCTTAAAGATCCCCGTATTGCGCAAGCAGAAAAGCTTGCCCTTGTTTTAGGTACCGAAGGAGATGGGCTTGCTCAAAGCACCATTGCAACGTGCGACTACACCGTGCGAATACCAATGGCACACGGTGTAGATTCACTCAATGTTGCTGCAGCAAGCGCTGTTGCTTTTTGGGAAACGTGCGGACAATACCAATAGATCAACAAATCGTGATAGATAAATACATCGCAATTTATACTGGCTCAATTTCTCCCGATAAGATGCGCTGGTAGTCCTCGTAGTTTTTACGCAGCAAATTTGGCACATCGAGACCATAAGGACAACGATCCTTACATGCCTCACATTCAGTACAATCCTCAATTCGTGCCATATTCTCTTGCCATTCCTCAGAAAGCCATGCAGAAGAAGGTGCACGACGAATCATTAACGACATACGAGCACAGTTATTAATAGGAATATCCGCTGCGCACGGTAAGCAGTAGCCACAACCACGACAAAATTCCCCTTGAAGTTCCGCACGCTCCTGATCAAAGAACTCTTGGATTTCTGGAGTAATAGAAGGAGTGTTCTCCATATAGGACAGCCATTCATCCAGTTCTGCCATGCGCTGAATTCCCCAGATAGGTACCACATTATCAAATTGGGTCATATACGCCATCGCTGCCTGAGAGTTAGTGATAAGACCACCTGCTAAACCCTTCATCGCAATGAATCCTACGTTGTGCTTTTCGCACGTCTGTACCAGTTCAACCTCGCGATCAGTTGCCAAATAGCTCAAAGGGAATTGAAGCGTTTCGTAGAGCCCTGATTCGGCAATTTCCTCAGCAACAGCAATCAGATGAGCAGTGATGCCAATATGACGAATTTTACCTTGACGCTTTGCCTCTTCCAGACATTCATACATGCCCGTTCCATCTCCTGGACGATAGCACTGCGGCACACAGTGAAGCTGATATATATCGAGATAATCTGTTCCGAGCATGGATAACGAAGTCTCCAAGTCTCTCCAGAATGTCTCTGGAGTACGCGCCATGGTTTTAGAAGCGATAAACACTTTTTCACGCATACCCTTAAAAGCTATTCCTACACGTTCCTCGCTGTTTGAATAGGCGCGTGCAGTATCGAAAAATACCATTCCGCCCTCGTAGGCTTTCCGCAAAAGCGCTACGGCGTCCTCTTCGCTACAACGCTGCAAAGGCAATGCACCAAAAGCATTTTGAGGAGTGGAAATACCAGTATTTCCCAAAGTAATTGTTTTCATTCACGGGCTCTTTCTCGCGCAATTGATTACAAAATCAAAACCACCTAATAATCTAGCAAATCTGAACAGGCAAAATCTAGCTTTGAGTAATTTGCTTATCCGATAGACACAACACAAAGGGCGTGATGTATAAGTATTACCAATTAGCCAAACTATCTCATTTGAGCTATAAAGGAAATTTGCGGTGTACATTCGATGTTTTCTTCATTGCATGATGCCGACACTACTCATATTTTTATTTTGTAATACGGAAAGGTTCTCATGACGAAATTTAGCCACGTAATCGTGCGCCGTCCCGGCAAATCCCTTTGCGACGGCATTACGAGCGCTCCCGAACTCGGTCAGCCTATTTATGAACGTGCCCTTGAAGAGCACCGCGATTATGTTCACGCTCTCGAACAGTGCGGCGTAGACGTAACCATTCTTCCTGCCTTGGAAGAATATCCTGATTCTTGCTTTGTGGAAGACCCTGCAGTTATTACCCGCATGGGTGCAATCATCACTAATCCAGGCGCTGAAAGTCGCAACGGTGAAAAGAACGAAATCGAACCAGTTATTCGTCGCTTCTTTGACGATGACCACATCAAGCACATCACTGCTCCTGGCACCCTTGAGGGCGGCGACGTAATGATGGTTGGTGATCACTTCTACGTAGGCCGTTCAGCACGTACGAACGAAGAAGGAATTCGTCAGTTTATTGAGATTCTTGAAGGTTGGGGTCTTGAGGGATCCGAAGTACCTTTGGAGAAAGTTTTGCACTTAAAGACAGGGGTAAACTACCTGGAAAACAACAACATGTTGGTATCGGGAGAATTTATTGATAAGCCAGAATTCGCTCAGTACAACAAGGTAGTTGTTCCTGAGGAAGAAGCTTATGGCGCAAACTGCATTTGGGTAAACGATACCGTAATCGTAGCTGAAGGCTACCCAAGCGTATTAAAAGCAGTACAAGATTTAGGCTACAAGACCCTCGTGGTAGATACCTCCGAATATCGCAAGATTGACGGCGGTCTTTCCTGCTTGAGCTTGCGATTCTAACGCTTCTCGAACGATTCTCGAATTCTTGAACGCTCAAGGTTTTTGCGCGTTCAAATTCAAAAGGCGCACTGGATTTCCAAATGGTATCCGGTGCACCTTTCTCTACAAAATAAGGTACCTTGAATAAAAATCGTATCTAGATTTCGGCCTTAAGTAACTGACTGTTTCATACCACCCCACCCTCGTTGCCTCTACCAAATTCATCTGTGATACACCTGGATAAGCAGAAAGATTCAAGATGACACAAAGATGAAGGCAGGAAACGTAAGGTGACAGGAAACGCAAGGTGGCAGAGCACACAAAAGCAAGAGCTCTAAAGAGCCCTAAAGCTGTTGAACGGTTTAACTACTTTAAACCTCCCGGAAAAAATGCTCTGGGTTTTGCGATGAAACGCCAGTTCGCCTCTGAAAGGATAGCGAATGTCAACTTCTGAAATATCATCTTCAGCTTCCGCCAAAGCTCCTGAACTTGCCGATTCTGAAAACGGCATTATCGACCCCAATGGTTTAAGTGTTTTTCGTCTTACCATGATGGTTATTACCGCTAGCGTTTGCGGCGGTATCTTTTCTCTCGCAGGCGACCTCGCTGCCGGTGGCGCCAATACCGCAGCTGTCTTGGTTTCCTGGGTTATTTGCTTTGTTGGAGTTCTTTCTCTTGCTTTAGTGTTCTACGGACTATCTCGTGTTCGCCCCAACTTAACAGGCGGTATTTATGCGTATGCCGCTGCCGCTTTTGGCAAGTTCGTAGGCTTTAATTCTGCTTGGGGCTACTGGATCAGTTCATGCTTAACTAATGCCGGCTACGCCATTATGCTCTTTAGCGCACTTGGTTATTTCTTCCCCGTCTTTGGAGCAGGCAATAATCTTCCCTCCCTGATTTGCGCTTCTATCTTTTTGTGGTTTATTGCGTTTCTGGTATCGCGCGGTGTCAAAGAAGCAACAGGCATTAATGTAGTTGTGACTATTGCAAAATTAGTTCCTCTTACGTTGTTTATTGTTTCTATTGCGCTCTTAGGAAAATTTGATCCCGCCATTTTTATGGACAATTTCTGGGGTGAACCAGGTGGTCCCGACTTCTTTACCCAGATCACCTCTACCATGGTTGCCTTGGTATGGGTATTCGTAGGTATTGAGGGAGCTATCACTATTTCTGGTAGAGCCAAGTACGTCAAAGACGTAGGTCGTGCTACGATTTATGGTTTTGCTTCAGTATTCGTGTTGTATTTAATTATCTCTCTGCTTTCCATGGGTATTATGCCTCGTGCAGAAATGGCAGAACTTGCTACTCCTTCTATGGCTGGCATTTTAGAAGTTGCCATTGGCCCTGTTGGCGCCATTATCGTCAATCTTGGCGTAGTACTTTCACTCGTTGGCGCTATGCTCGGCTATGTCATTATCGCCTCCGAAACCCCTTTCCAAGCGGCACGATGGGGCGCATTCCCTCGCGTTTTTGCGCGTGTGAATAAACATGGCGCGCCTATTGTGACTATTGTTACAAGCGTTGCTATTATTCAGCTGTTTTTGGTTTTGTCCGCCGCCGCTGAAAGCACCTATCAGTTCTTCTACGCTTGCGCTGTATCTATGATTTTGATTGCGTATGTATCATCAGCTTTGTATTACGCAATTATTTCCTGGAAAAACGAGCGGATGGATGCTCCGGGTGCTCCAAAACTCTGGATTGCGCGATTGGTTGGCACCGTTTGTGTGATATACACCGTCTTCTTGGTATGGTCATGTGGTTTACAGGGCGTCATGATTATTTCGATTCTGTTGGCCCCAGGTATTCTTATATTCGCCATCAGCCGACACGAACATGGTGAGCGCATTTTCCCACAATGGCGAGATCGCATTATCGTAGTTATCATTTTGGGATTTGCGTTGCTTTCGCTTTATCTGCACTTCTCGGGAATTTGGCCTATCGTTTAGCTCAGCTAGAAACGAACTTTTACACGCTCTTTTGGCCTCTTTCCAGTTACGATAACAACGTCTCACCGTTGACGCACAATTTGCCCTGAGCTTTCCCCTATCGAATCTTGAGGCATGAGCGCCAGAAAAAAGTTATAAGGCAAAAATCCTACCAAGTAAAAAAGAAGCCCACCAAGTGATACTTTAAACACCTGGTGGGCTTTACTATTTTCTTTCATGCGTGGAGCTTTACGCGCCAAGCTCCGCTTCAATAACATCGGCAATTTTCGCAGCAACCTCATGAGCCTGATCGTGCGTGGGTGCTTCTACCATAACGCGCACCAGAGGCTCGGTTCCACTAGGACGAACGAGAATACGTCCGCTCGATCCTAACTCGTTAGTGCCCTCCTCAATTGCTTTTGCCACCACTTCATTATTGATAACTGCATGTTTGTCAGTAACGCAAACATTTATGAGTTCCTGAGGGAAACGCTGCATAACACTCGCGACCTCAGAGACTGCAGCTCCTTTCCTTAAGCATGCAGACAGGAACTGACATGCCGTAATAAGGCCATCTCCTGTTGAGTTGTGCTTCAGGAAGATCATATGGCCGCTCTGTTCGCCGCCGAGCATAAAACCACCTTCGCGCAGCTGCTGCAATACATAACGATCGCCTACCTGAGTTTGAATAACTTCAATCCCTGCAGCTTCCATAGCCTTCACGAAGCCTAAATTGCACATAACGGTTGAAACGACAGTGTTGCCAGGAAGTTCGCCGCGTTCTTTTAAGTCAATAGCGCAGACCGCTTCTACAACATCGCCATCGATTTCATTGCCAAGCTCATCAACGAACATAACGCGATCAGCATCGCCATCATGAGCAATACCGATATTGGCGTGTGTTGCTGCCATAAGGTTTTTTAAAGGCTCGAGATGAGTTGAACCGCATTCTACGTTGATATCGGTACCGGTAAAGTCGTCGTTTATTACTACAACTTCGGCACCTAATTCCTCCAACGCATGCGCGGTGGTAAGCGATGCAGCTCCGTGACCAGTATCGAGAGCAACCTTTACGCCCTCAAATGAAAGTCCTTCGTCACGAACTAAAGACACCGCATGATTGATGTACAACTCACATGCATTTTCTACTGGAACAATAACGCCCACTTCGTCACCTGCGGGCAGCTGATCGATGGGAGTTCCACCCGCCTCAACGAAGGTTTCAAGAGAAGCTTCCACTTCGTCGGGCAGTTTAAAGCCTTGTCCATCGAAAAACTTAATGCCGTTGTACTCTGGAGGATTATGGGAAGCAGAAATAACCACGCCGCCATCTGCGTATAATTCGCGCGTTAAGAACGCAACACCGGGCGTGGGGATAATACCCGCCGCTAACACAGTTCCCCCACGACTCATAATGCCCGCGTTGAGAGCGCATTCCAGCATGTCGCCGGAAAGACGTGTATCTTTACCAACAACAATGGTCTTTCCTAGGAATTCAACTGCTGCTTGACCAAGCTTAAAAGCGATATCACACGTCAGTTCAGTATTGGCGACGCCTCGAGCGCCGTCAGTTCCAAATAATTTTGCCATTGTTGTCCCCTATTCTTCGTGGTGTCCGCGATTAATGTGTTCAGGCTTCAAAAGCACCACGCCTTGACGCAATGAAATTTCATCTTCGGTCATACGCGAATTCATTTCTGCGGCGAATTCATCGAGCGAAATACCACAGCGCTCCAAAAGCACCATCAGGTGATAAACCACATCTCCCGCCTCGTAACGGAGGTGATCTACTTCTGCACTACGGAGTTTCTCATCCACGGCGTCAGGCTTTGCCGCCGCGACAGCGTCTAAAGCAGCAATGTCTTTTGCTGCCAATGTAGTTTCATGAGCCTCTTCTACAAGCTTCTTCAACAACTTGTCTAAATCGCCCATCAAAAGGCGATAGGTATAGCTTTTTTCACCTGCATCGCGACGCTCATGGATGGTGTGAGCAAGCGATTCCAAAGCCGCACCAATTTGGCTTTCTGGCTGCGGGCGATCATCGGACAAATAGGTTTTCATACGGTTAATCCCTCTCGATTTTCACATACCCTACTAGGATACCTCACCTATTAGGTATAGGGAAATTATCGGTACAAATGATAAAGTTGCGGTAATTAATACCATGCAGATTTTGCCGCGTATTCCGCCGCAGATTTTACCTTTTGCCGCGTTTTCTGCCACAGATTTCGCTACAAATTCCGTCACCTTTTCAGGCGCGTTTTCAACCACATTGTTAGCGCGGCGAGCGTAAATGTGCGCCAGGGCGCTAAAGTCATATCTTCCGACGCATTTTCAGTCACGGACTTCGCCGCATACTCAGCCGCAAATCTTGTCACATTTTCTGATACATTTTCAGACGCATTGTTAGAGCTGCGCCATAATGCGCTTACGTGAAGCAGTTACCTCTGCCAAGGCACGCTCAATATCAATTGTGGTATACATACCATCCTTATAGAGCACTTTGCCATCAACCATAGTGAGAACCACATCACTACCCTGCGCTGAGTAAACCAGAGCACCTGCTAAATCATCGCAAGGAACCATCCAGGGAGTATCTGACGCAAGCACTACTAAATCCGCCCGATTGCCAACTTTCACATCGCCACAATCTTCACGACCCTGAGATAGTGCACCGTTGCGGGTTGCAATCTGTATGATTTCCGAAGAGGTTAGACCCAACGGCGTATGGTTATGCGCCCGCTCCATAAGGGCAAGCAAATACATATCCCTAAACATGTTGTGTGCATTATTGCTTGCGACACCATCGGTCCCAAGCGCCACCGTTATGCCTGCTTCCAGCATTGCCCTTACCTGAGCAATTCCACTTCCCAGCTTGGCGTTTGACGCAGGACACGTTGCAACAAATACCTTCTTTTCTGCTAGAATTCGTCGATCATTATCGGTTAACCAAACGCAATGAGCTGCAGTAGCAGGAACATCAAACAGCCCGCAATTAGCCAAATACTCCACAGGCGTTTTTCCTTTATGGCGCTCCTTGCAACCCTCCACTTCAGAGGCAGTTTCTGCAACATGAACTTGCATGCGAACTCCCGCTTGATCTGCTGCCTGAGCAAGTCCTTCTACGACCTTTTCCGTGGAGGTATATTCTGCATGCAAGTTAAAATCGATAAGAAGTCTTCCCTCTCCTGCGCCGTGATATTCCTTAAAGAGCTCCTCATTTTTTGCAGCTTCGGGAATTTGATCGTACGAAATTTCTGGGTCAAAATCGAGAACACTATGGCCTAAGTTACATTTGATGCCTGATTCAATAATTGCCTTCGCACGAGCTTCCGAATGGTAGTACATGTCGGTACAGGAAACCACTCCGAATCGAATCATTTCTGCAAAACCTGCTAACGTCGCATAATACGAATCTTTGTCGGTCATCAATGCCTCAAAGGGAAAAATTGCATCATTGAGCCATTTGTCCAAAGGAAGGTTTTCGCCCAGACCACGAAGTAAAGTCATTGGGACATGAGAGTGCGCATTATAAAGGCCAGGCATGAGGATTTTGCCTCTGCCATCATAGGTTTCCTCGTAAGAGCGCGCAGAAGCTGAAGTATCCGATAGCCCGTCCGACGAACCGTTCGATAGACCGTCCGATAGATCGTTCGGGTTTGCAAGGGGGTCCAACTCTCCAACATAGTCGATAATTCCATCACGCACACCCACGTACGCATGAGGCGTATGCACCCCATTCGCGTCGATAAGATTTATGTCCTTAAATAAAATTGACGACATACCTAACTCCTTTTTTATACACGACATCGGTAGGTGCTTGATATCGACTTGTTTTTTGCTGTCCGCCCGCAATCATAAGCGATATCCTTTGCGAAGTGTTTTTGATCTAGGATCTCACACCACTTTTACGCAATCAAAAGTCTCACACCGCTTCCAGATTCTTGAATTCATCTACTTAATTGGTAGACGACCTTATCAACCATTTCTCATCGGCTTCGATAAGTGCTGCCCCCTCCCCAAGACGCAGAGGTAATTCGGTACCTATGGACGGCTTCTCCCAGAAAATGGCACAAATTTACGGTTATGGCAATTTTGAAGAAGGAAAATGCAAAATTAAGC
>ERZ1034976.3235-NODE-3235-length-10486-cov-4.962995_pt1 | contig 10486 bp, 8 predicted proteins | sample MGYA00520623_ERZ1034976 | MGnify/ENA primary metagenome ERZ1034976 (study PRJEB33766, sample SAMN09781774) | gut metagenome | biome: gut microbiome | host: Homo sapiens | place: Madagascar | study: EMG produced TPA metagenomics assembly of the PRJNA485056 data...
TTTTTGAAAACTTTTTATTTTCTTTTTTGTTGTTGGCTTCTTATTGGCTATCGCCTCAAAGCAAAACTGAGTATAGCACCCTCTCCCCGGGTTGTCAATACATTATTTTTCATTTTTTTGCTATTTTTTATAAAAACAGACACAATAAGCAAAATTGCCCATTGTGCCTGTTTGAAATCATCATGCAATTATATGACAGATACCCTATTGCAGCTCTGTTACCGTTGTCCTATCCCCCGCCGTTACGGAAAGCTTCAGTGTTTCTATACTGTCCGCTTTCTCCTCCGGAATTTCCGCTATCATAACAAGCTGTACTGCAGCACCTGCTTCCATAGTGCCGTGATAGGTGGTGATATCGTCGTTTAACAGTGTGGTCTGGATAAAGTATTTGTCCGTATCGTTTATCCTTAAAACACAGTACGGTTTCCTGCCGTTAATATCTATGTCCACACTTTCCGTTCCGTTATTAGTGACGGTAAAAGACAGTACCAGCAGCTTTTTATTCTGGGACGCATCAATCACAAACGCCATTTCCTCCGTCTGCGGATAAGAGTCCGTTACTTCATAGCCTGTATATTCCATGGAAAAGCCTTCCGGCAACAGAACCTGTGCCAGATTATAGGATGCCGGTTCTTCGCTCTTATCAATAACCGTTGTTTCCACAGTGGGATCCATGGCACTTGCAGGCTCTTTCGTCTCCTGCGGTTTCTCTTCTTTTTCTTCATATAAGGATAAATCCGCCAGCCGGTTATTATAGGTATTCACATGCCGCATAACCGCATCCGCCGCATATTTTACAATCTGGTTCTCCTGCTCCTCGGTCAGTGAAGGCATCGCCGTAGCGCCGCAGCCGGAAAGCATCGCAGCTCCTATGAAAAGAAACACTGCGCGTATAAGAAATCGATTCGGTCGTTTCATATTAATCCTCACTTCTGCACATGCTTTTTATACATATCAAGTTTGTGTCAAGTGTGCGCAGACACAAATCTTGCGTGTGAAAATTTATTTTCACACTTTCCTCATTTCTCCCATCTATTCCGACAGGCTTTTCTCCAATGCGATATATATAGCGGAAATAGCAAGTACAATGACACCTGCCACCATGAACAAAATCATCTTTTCGGTCGTTGCCGCCCCCGGGAAATCATACAGTGCCAGTTTGGCGCAGACGGAAAGTGTCAGTATCAGTCCGCCGATACGCAGCTTCTTTTCCTTAAACAGGAAGCCCATTACTATGGTTCCGATGGCAATGACCATTAAAATAATACTTTTTATCACCGCCTGATGGGAGAAAGGCATCTTCCACACAAGCGTCATATAGCATAAAAATCCCACGGTGATCAGATGCTTTATCCGGAAGTTCATGCCAAAGTTTTCCTGGAAGCAGACCACCAGATAAGCAATACCGATTATCAGCATCAGAATGCAGTTTAAGCTTGAAAAACTGAATAGCAGGGAGAAATACAGCAGGGCAATCAGTCCTAAATTGATATAGTTGATGACCTTGGTATACCGGCTCTTAAACAGTGGAATGCAGTTAAATGCCAGTGTTCCCATAAAGAAAAGCGCCATAACCACTGCCTGCTGCAATTCGTTGTGGAATTCTCCGATTATATACAATACAAACAAAAGCAGAACCGTCTCCTCGTAAAACTGTTTGAAATAATATACTGCAAAAAGGGACAACAGAAATGCTCCCAGAAAACAATAACTGTATATATGCTCTTCCAATACGAAGAAATGGATTGCCTGTATTGCCGTAAACAAGGTAATTATGATTTCACTGACCTGCAGATATTTTATTCTGGAAAGGCACTTGGACAATAAAAACACGCCGAGTACCGCTACGGTTCCCGCCACCATAAAGTAAGTGTCCTCTTTCTGGTTGACCCGCTGGTCAAAATAGGAAAACGTAATCAGGGTTGTTCCGACAAACATAAGGTAAAAAAACCACTTTTCCTTCCCTTTCCGGAAAAGCAGAAATCCAAGCAGGCAGACAGCAAAGAAAATCCCCGCGGTCACAAAGGCTTCCCCTGTTTTTTCGTGGAACAGTATAATTTCCAATATTATGTAGAGTAAAAGAAGCCATGCCTGTGTACAGAAATATATAACAAGCGCACCGGTCCTGTGCTGTTCAGCCTTAGACATGCGGTAGAGAATAAGAAGGTGTACCGCCATTTCCGCCAACAGATAATACAGTGCTGCCCAGGAATCTGTCAGAATTGCCGCACCGGTTGCCATAATCAGGGTAAAAATCATATGGGTGACACAATGTATGTTGTCCACCGCATAACGGCTCCGTTTTACAGGAAGGAAAACCGTCATCAGATTGACTAAGACCATAATTGCCGCCACAACGGCAAAAACCGGCATGTCAAACAGATTGCGGATGGGAAAAGCGCACACATAACAGCCGATAAAGCTGATAACCTTCATGACTCCGGAGTCTCTTTTACGGCTGATGACAAGAGCCAGTATGCTGACTGCCACAGCTATTCCCATAGCCCAGTAGCCGTTGAAATTCTGTAAATACGAACAGTTTATCATCGTGGAAGCATACATGCCGCATATGCCGAGCGCCGTAATGCCCACGGCAAACTTCGGCATTTTTCTTCTGAGCAGGAGTTCGGAAACCAGCAGGATTACCACCGACATGCCATACAGGCACATTCCTTTCACGAAACCGTCCATATAGGTAATGCCCAGCATTACAAAAGCGACTAAAACGAAAACCACGCCGACCACACTTAAAAGTCCGGCGCCGATGGTAAATTCCATGCTGTTCTTCTTCTGCGGAGATGCTGGCTGCCATGCCGGAGCTCCCTGCACCGGCTGTGCAAAGCTGCTCTGTGCTGCCTGCGGATTGACTCCCTGCACCGGTTGTGCAAAGCTGCCCTGTGCTGCCTGCGGATTGACTCCCTGCACCGGCTGCGTGAAACCGCCCTGTGCTGCCTGCATCGGCTGCATATTCTGCCGGCGGAATTCTCCCCTAAGCATCCGCTGCTGGTATACGTTCCAGGTGCGGTTTACTTCCTGCTGTGCGTACTCTGCGGAAACCATGCGGTTCCGGTACTGCCCTAAAAGAGTGTTTAAGTATTCCGTATACTGCCTGTCGGCAGATATTGACATGATATATAAAATCTGGTTTTCCAGTCTGTCCTGTACCATCTCACAATCCCCTTTTCTTTCCGTCCGCGATATCCCTCGGAACCGTCTGCCGGTAAATACACCGGACCTATTTACTCGCTAATATACATCCTGTATTTACTTTGTTCTTTCTCACTGCATTTTACCACAAGTCGGACTCCGTTTTCAACGTAATCCTGTGAAAGCACTTCTGCATTTTCTCGAAGCTCGGATACAATGCCGCCTTTATCGTACGGGATTAAAAATTCGGTTTCTATCCGGTGGGCATACAAAGTGTCCGTAACCAGGGTAAGAAGAGTTCTGATACAGGTTTCATCCTGTGCCGACATATAAATCCGGTTGTCCGTACATCTGGGGATTTCCGGCATGCATAGATCCGCCTTATTATACACATAAATGACAGGAATGTGCCCCGCATCCAGTTCTTTTAAGGTTTCCTCCGTTACTTCCATATGCTTTTTGTAATTAACATCGGAAAAGTCAATCACCTGCAAAATCAAATCCGCTTCTTTTATTTCTTCCAGTGTGGAGCGGAATGCCTTGACCAGACCATGGGGCAGATTGTTGATAAATCCAACCGTATCCGCCAGATAAAAAGGCTTCCGGCTGCCGTCGTCGATTTTGCGCACCGCCGTTTCGAGGGTGGCAAACAGCATGTCCTTTTCCAGAACCTTCTTCTCCTCGGGAAGTCCGTAAGTATCCACAAATTTATTTAACAGGGTGGATTTGCCGGCATTGGTATAACCCGCTAAGGAAACCTGTGGAATGCCGGAATTCCTTCTCCGCTTTCTCTGGGTCCGGCGCTCCGTGGACACGGTTTCCAGCTCCTTGGAAAGCTCCGTAATGCGGTGTTCAATCTTTCGTCTGTCCAGTTCCAGTTTCTTTTCACCGGCACCCTTATTACTCATGCTGCCGCTGGCGCCGCCCTGCCTGCTTAAGGCATCGTGCAGTCCCACCAGCCGCGGCAGAAGGTACTTAAGTCTTGCCACCTCTACCTGCAGCTTGGCTTCCCTTGTCTTGGCACGGCTTGCAAAAATATCCAGTATCAGATTGGTTCTGTCCATTACGGGCAGCTTGCATTCGTCCTTTAAGTTGCGGAGCTGGGACGGCGTCAGGCTGTCTTCAAAAACAATCAGCTCCGCATCCGTCATTTTTGCCAGTTCCCGCAGCTCTTCCACTTTGCCGGTGCCAATATAAAGTGCCTTGTTGGCAGCCTCCATTTTCTGGGTCAGAATGCCCACCACCTGCATGTGGCATGCCTCTGCCAGACTTTTCAATTCCTGCATGCAGACATCATAGTCATCCGCTACGCCGGTGTCCACTCCCACCAGGATTACTTTTTCTCTTATATCTTCCAAAATCAGCTTCCTTCCTTTTCCACCATTTCCAGTTCAAAATAAAAAGCCACGCCGTTTTCGTAATTCTCCACACCGTATTTCTGGTTCATGGACTCCATAATTGCCTTTACAATGGAAAGTCCCACACCGCTTCCGCCGTATTCCCGGGTTCTTGCCTTATCCACTTTGTAAAATTTATCCCAAAGATAAGGAATAGACTCCTCCGGTATTTTATTGCCGGTGTTGAAAATACTGATGCGCACCTTGCCTTTTTCCTTGCTGAAGCGGATTTCCACAATCTTTTCCCCGCCGCAGTAATGCAGGGCGTTGGTAAAGTAATTGGTAAACACTTCCTCCGTCATGTACTCATCCGCCCAGACATAAATAGGGTCACTGGGCTCCATGCGTATCTGAATATCCTGACCGTTTGCCAGAATACCGGCGGACTGGATATGGTTGCGGATAAGAGCAACCACATCGAAACGTTCGAAGTTCACCGTTTCCTTACCGAATTCCAATTCATTCAGGGTCATGAGCTTCTTTACCATCTGGTTCATTTTATTCGCTTCATCCACAATGACGCTGCAGTAAAATTCCCTGCTTTCCGCATCGTCGTTGATACCCTCCTGCAAGCCCTCCGCATAGCCCTGGATAAGCGCAATAGGGGTCTTTAACTCATGGGAAACATTGGACAGGAATTCCTTTCGCATGGAATCGATTTTCTCTTTGTTCTCAATATCCTTGTGGAGTTCGATATTGGCATTTTTCAGCTCCTGTATAGTGCTCTCAAGGGTCTCGGACAACGTATTCATATGCTCACCCAGAAGGCCGATTTCACTCTTCTGCTCCCCTTCGTACTTGGCATCAAAATCCAGCTTTGTCATCCGCTCTGAAATCTCCGCCAGCTTTAAGATGGGCTGTGTAATCTTTCCGGTCACATAAAAAATAATAACACTGCTTATGGCAATACAGATAAGACCCGCGTAAAACAGAAACCGATTGGCGATTTTTACACTTTCCCGGATGTTTTCCAGTGGCGTACGGATATAAAATGCCTGTCCTTCCGACAGCCAGCCCACCATTTCCATATATTCCGTCCTCGTCTTGGAGTCCTCGACCTTCTGGACGGTGTAACGGTCCGTTTCCTCTAAAATATAAGGGTCCTTAATCGGTGTGTATATCCGGTCCCACAAAAGACCTTTGAGCATGTCCATGTCGTTGCCGAAGGTTGCGATAATGCGTGCTTCCGTATCCTGTACCACGCCCATGATGTTGTACTTGCCCGATATTTTTTCCATTTCAATTTCAAACGAATCCTCGCTGAAAGAATTGCTCTGCATATTGGTGTCCAAAATTTCATAGGTGTGGATGAGTGCCTTTTTGCGCTCCTCTTCGTAATATTTCTGTAGAAAGGTATTGTTGATCATCCAACAGATTAACAGTGTTGCCGCCATAAGCCCTATAAAAATCAGTGCCACCTGTCTTTTAATGGAATGCTTCATTTATTCCTCACGTCCTGCTTCAAATTTGTACCCCATCCCCCAGATAGTCTTGATTAAATCACCCTTGCTACCCAGTTTGCTGCGGAGTTTTTTCACATGGGTGTCAATGGTTCTGGCATCTCCGAAATAATCATAGTTCCAGACATGGTTTAAGATTTTTTCACGGGAAAGGGCAATCCCCTGATTTTCCATGAAATACGTCAGAAGTTCAAATTCCTTGTAGCTTAAGTCCACGCTTTCCCCGTCAATCTTTACCATATGGGCTGATTTGTTTAATTCAATACCGCCTGCGGAAAGGATTTCCTCTTCGTTATGCTGCACGGTTCTTCTCAAAATAGCCTCAATGCGCGCCACAAGTATCTTGGGGCTGAAGGGCTTGCTGATGTACTCGTCAATCCCCAGCTCAAATCCCAGCAATTCGTCGCTTTCGGCGCTCTTTGCCGTCAGCATGATAATGGGTACCTTGGAATATCTGCGGATTTCCTTGCAGACCTCCCATCCGTCCATTTTAGGCATCATTACATCCAGTACAATCAGGGCTATATCCTTCTGTTCAAAGAAAATGCCCACAGCTTCCTCTCCGTCCCCTGCTTCCAGGACTTCAAAATTGTCCTTTACCAAAAAGTCGCGTATGAGCTTGCGCATCCTGCTTTCGTCATCTACCACCAGTATTTTCAGTCTGTCCATATCCGTACCCTGCCTTTTCTTACCTGTCTTTATGTTTCTGTTCCGGTTGTTCTGTCTTATCCGGCTTCCGTCATTGTATATTCAGTTCCCGTTCTTTTTCCCTGACCGCATTTTCCCGTTCCGTAAGCTCCTGCTCCCAGGAGGCATAGCGGTTGGTGATTGCTTTTTCGTAGTTCAGGATATTCGGGCTCTTGCCGTTTACAGCTATGGCAAACATGGCTGCCACCGCCATGGCAAGCAGTATATTGAGTATCACGGAATACATCATAAGCCTGGGCTGCCCGGATGCTTTCTCCTGCTTCTTCTTCGGCACCGGTGTATAACTGTTTTTTCTGAGCTGGTAGGATATCTGCAACGGAATAGGCTTTAATTCCTCCTCTGGGATACCGTTTTCCAAAAGAAAATTCCTTAATTCCCACAAAAAGCCGTAGCCCACCGGCGTCCTGAAGGTACGCTCCGTCACAGCTTTTTCATATATCTGCTTTACCTTTTCCGGGTTGTCATAGGACAAATGCATCCTGAGGTATTCTGTTTTTTTCAGCTCCTGTGAGGCCAGCGCGGCGTCTTCCGTTGTCTGGAACACAAAGCCTCCCACCGTACGCTCTCCTCTTGTATCGGTATAGGTATCCATGAGTATCTCCTTTCTATTCTCTGCCAAAAAGAAAAGGCCGGCCTAAAACAGACCGACCCTTCATTGTTAAGAAGTGGACCAGACGGGAGTCGAACCCGTGTCCAAAAGCCCATTCCCTGTCCTTCTACTATCATAGTCAATTATCTCGGACGAATGTCCCGTTCCCTCATACAGTAGGAAATTGACAGCCTGCCGTACTCAGTAGCTTCATAATACGCCCACGGCTGCAAAGCTTAGACCGTGTCGTTTCTCACATAGTCGATGCCCGGATTCTAAAGTGTGAGTGCTTTAGAGCGGACAGCTGCCATTAGGCAGCGTATGCTAAATTATCTTCAGCGTTTATATTTATTTTTGCGATTTGACGCATCGCCTGCGGATAGCTTCTCCAGCTGCAGGACTCCTGTCGAAACCTTGACTAGCCCTTATTGTTACTTATATTATATGCACTCTTCTTTCTTCCGTCAAGAAACGTATAAAAAATTAATACAAATTTAATATAGGTTTTTTACCTTAAATTCTTTTTCCGCTTCCCTGCGCTGGTCTTTCTTGGCAATGTCCTGCCGCTTGTCGTACAACTTCTTACCTCTGGCAAGACCGATTTCGATTTTAGCTCTTCCATCCTTAAAATAAACCTGCAGCGGCACAATGGTAAACCCTTTTTCGGAAATCTTACCGGTCAGCTTGCGGATTTCATCCTTATGCATCAGAAGCTTTTTGGGGCGGAGCGGATCCCTGTTAAAAATATTTCCTTTTTCATAGGGGCTGATGTGCATACCGTAAATCCACACTTCGGAATTTTCAATACGCACAAAAGCTTCCTTTACACTGCATTTTCCCAGGCGAAGGCTCTTTACCTCCGTGCCGTGCAGCACCAGTCCCGCTTCGTATTTTTCATCTATAAAATAATCATGGTACGCCTTTTTATTGTTGGCAACCAGTTTCATGGCTTCCTGTTTCATAGCTGTCCCGCCTTTCTGTTTCCGAAATCGCACTTTGCGGCATTATTCCTCCGCATCGTCCTCTCCGGTATCTTCCACTATATCAAAATCAATGGCTTTTGTCATGCTGTCCGTGCCGGTTACTTTAATTTTTACCGGCTCTCCCAGACAATAGCTTCTGCCGGTATGTTCGCCTATCATTTCGCAAAGGTTCACATCGTAGAAATAATAATCCCCCGGTAGTCTGGATACATGCACCATGCCCTCCACGGTATTGGGAAGCTCCACATAGATGCCCCATGCCGTGATGCCGGAGATAATACCCTCGTATTCCTCTCCGATTCTTTCCGCCATATATTCCATTTTCTTTAACTTATCTGTTTCTCTTTCGGCTTCCTCCGCCCGTCTTTCCGTTTCGGAGGAGTGCTTTGCCACCTCCGGCAGAATGCTTTCATAGTGCAGCACCTTTTCCTCACTCATGCGGTTGCGGAGCTGGTCCTTTATAATACGGTGAATCTGTAAATCCGGGTACCTGCGGATAGGCGAGGTAAAATGACAGTAATAATCGCAGGCAAGTCCGAAGTGCCCCTCACAGACCGTACTGTATCTTGCCTGCTTCATACTGCGCAGCGTCAGCCGGCTCACCAGCGCTTCTTCCGGCGTACCCGCAATTTTCTTTAAGAGCTTCTGGATTTCCTTGGGATGGATTTCCTCTTCCGCCACTCTGCGGTGTGCCTTCCCCACGGATTTCATGTAGTAGCCCAGATTGTTGATGAAGATGTTTAATTTCTGCATCTTATCCCCGTCCGGCTTTTCATGGATACGGTATACAAACGGAAGCTCCTGCCAGTAAAAATGCTGCGCCACCGTTTCGTTTGCCGCCAGCATAAAATCCTCAATCAGCATATTGGCAAGATTTCTCTCATAAGGCTTTATTTCGAGCGGTCTGCCTTCGGCATCCAGTGTGATTTTGCTCTCCGGGAAATCGAAGTCAATGGCGCCTCTCTGCATTCTCTTTTCCCGAAGCAACATGGAAAGCTCCTTCATGGAAAGAAGCATGGGCACCAGTTCCTCATACTTTTTGCAGGTTTCTTCGTCATTATTCACAATGATTTTAGCAACATCCGTATAGGTCATGCGCCTGTTTACCCTGATGACGGACTCGGTTATTTTATAATCCGCAATATTGCCCTCTTTGTCAATCTCCATAAGACAGCTTAAGGTCAGCCTGTCCTCGCCTTCGTTTAAGGAGCAGATGCCGTTTGACAGTGCATGGGGCAGCATGGGAATAACCCGGTCCACCAGATAGACACTGGTGCCCCTTTTCAGAGCCTCCCTGTCCAGTGCGGAATTTTCCTGCACATAGTTGGACACATCCGCAATGTGCACGCCTAAGTGGTACCTGCCCGTTTCTTCGTCCACGGTAAGACTGACCGCATCGTCCAGATCCTTGGCATCCTCGCCGTCTATGGTCACCATAAGAAGATTGCGTAAATCCAGTCTGCCCACTCTGTCGGCTTCCTCCACCTCTTTCACTGCACGCTCCGCCTGATTTAAGACCTTTTCCGGGAATGCAACCGGCAGATCAAAGCCCTTTACAATGGAAAGGATATCCACGCCGGGGTCATTGATATGACCGATAATCTCTGTGATTTTTCCTTCGGGGCTGCGTCTGTCTCTGCCGTAATCGGTAATTTCCGCCACAACCTTGTGTCCGGTCACGGCGCCCTTGGAACGTTCCAGGGGAATAAAAATATCCTTCGCTATTTTAGCGGAATCCGGCACCACAAAGCCGAAGTTTTTGGAACGCTCAAAGGTACCGACCACTTTTGTAATACCGCGTTCCAGTATGTTTGTGATTTTAACCTCCGGACGCCTTCCTTCGGTGTCCGGTAAAAGAACCGCCTCCACCCGGTCCATGTGGAAGGCTCCGTTTGTCATGTCCTCCGGTACAAAATAATCCGCCTTCTTATTTCCGTCCTCTGCATCCTCCCGCAAAAAACCGTAGCCTTTGGCATGTCCTATGAAAGTACCTGTAATTATTTTTTCTGTGTTTCTTTTCTTTTTCATATCAATCCTCATGCCTTTCCGTAACAGGGCTTCTCCGCCTGCGGATGCAGAAACTACCATGTAAAAAAAGCACTCTTCTTACAAAGAGTGCTTTCGTTCATCATGCATTAAAAAACATTCAGGTTTAAGACAATCGCCATAAGGAAGAACAGAACCGCTAAAACTCTGGTAATC
>ERZ1034976.3236-NODE-3236-length-10485-cov-13.242665_pt1 | contig 10485 bp, 7 predicted proteins | sample MGYA00520623_ERZ1034976 | MGnify/ENA primary metagenome ERZ1034976 (study PRJEB33766, sample SAMN09781774) | gut metagenome | biome: gut microbiome | host: Homo sapiens | place: Madagascar | study: EMG produced TPA metagenomics assembly of the PRJNA485056 data...
GCCGTTATGGGATTTCCTGCGGACAAGGTGACCTGCCGGATGCAAACTTTCGAGTCAATCTCGTTACGACCGCTTCGATACGTCTGCTTATTTGGTTTTACTGCATGCTACATGGGCAATATGGTTTGCGCCTTATTACATCTTACGCACAGCCACATAGCGCATTATAGTATACCAAACTTATCCCCTTTTGTCAATCAGAACAGCCGCTGCTTCTGCGTCGGGGTGGGGTCAAAGGGGGAATCCTCGTGGTGGCGGCGGATGAAGACCTGGCGGGTCTTTTCGGTGATGGACCGGCCGTTGTGCTTGGGCACCGTGTAGAACGTGCGGCTGATGTTATAGTATCCCCGCAGGTGCTGCACCAAAAACTGCGCCACAGCGGGCAGGCAGTCGGTGTCGTCGATGTCCTCATAATTATAGTCGCCGTAAAAAAAGGTCACTTCATCGCTGCCGGCGTGGAGAGTAATGCCTTTTTCATCCAGCACTACCTCGCTGATGACGCTTTGCAGCAACCCGGCGGTGCCGTTTTCGGCGGCCAGTTTGGCGGCGCGGGGGCGCTGCTCCAGCGGGACACTCTGGGGATCCAGCTTCTCGGTGCCGCGCTGGCCCACTTCCAGCAGGATGTCCCGCATCATACGGCTTTCCAGCAGGGGCTTGATGCGCTCCTTGGCGCGTGCCTGTTCTGTTTTATTTTGAATGGTAGAAATCAAACCCATGCCGCTGCGGCCTCCCAAACCAATTTCGATACATAGTTAGTATATCATATAATACGACTAACTGCCAGCTTTTTTTGCGCCCGGCGCCGAAATTTGCCATTTTACCGGGTAGCGTATATAATACATGTAGAATAATACCCACAAAAACCAAAAATCGAGGCAGTTATGACAGCGCAGGAAGCATTAAAAACCTATTTCGGCTACGATTCGTTCCGTCCGGGGCAGGACACCGTGGTGTCGGCCCTTTTGTCCGGGCGGGACGCGCTGGCCATCATGCCCACGGGCGCGGGCAAATCGCTGTGCTACCAGATCCCGGCGCTGCTGCTGCCGGGGCTGACGCTGGTGATCTCGCCGCTGATCTCGCTGATGCAGGACCAGGTCAAGGGGCTGAGCGCGGCAGGCATCCCGGCGGCATACATCAACTCGGCCCTGACCGAAAACCAAATCGCTAAGGCGTTGCAGCTGGCAGCCCAAGGCAGCTACAAGATCATCTACGTCGCGCCGGAGCGGCTGGAAAGCCCCACCTTCCAAAGCTTTGCCGCGTCGGCCGAAATTTCCATGCTGACGGTGGACGAGGCCCACTGCATCAGCCAGTGGGGGCAGGATTTCCGCCCCAGCTACCTGCGCATCCTGGACTTCATCGACAGCCTGCCCCGGCGGCCCATCGTCAGTGCGTTTACGGCCACCGCCACCCGCGAGGTCAAGGACGACATCGCCCAAACGCTGCGTCTGCGCGACCCGGAGATCGTCATTACCGGGTTTGACCGCCCCAACCTCTACTACCGGGTCGAGACTACCCGCCGCAAGGACGCCTTTGTGGCGGACTATGTGCGCAGCCACCCCGGCGAGAGCGGCATCATCTACTGCGCCACCCGCAAAAACGTCGATGCCGTGCAGGAAATGCTGCGGGGCGAGGACATTTCCGCCGCCCGCTACCACGCTGGCATGACCAACGAGGAACGCCGCCAGAGCCAGAACGACTTCATCTACGATGCCGCGCCGGTCATTGTGGCCACCAACGCCTTCGGTATGGGCATCGACAAATCCAACGTGCGGTACGTCATCCATTACAACATGCCCCAAAGCATGGAGAACTACTACCAGGAGGCAGGCCGTGCCGGGCGCGACGGGCTGCCGTCCCAGTGCATTTTGCTGTTCTCGCCCCAGGACATCGTCATCAACCGCTTTCTGCTGGACCACAAGGAGAATGACGACCTGGACGACGAAGCCGCCGACCTGCTGCGGGCGCGGGATAACCAGCGCCTGCAGGCCATGGCCAACTACTGCCAGACCACCGGCTGCCTGCGCAACTACATCCTGCGCTATTTTGGCGAGGAACCCGCCGAACCCTGCGGCAGCTGCGGCAACTGCGACCGCGAGTTTGAGGAGGTGGACATGACCGCCCAGGCCAAGTGGATGATCAACTGCGTAGCCGAGACCCGCGGCCGCTATGGCAAGGGCGTGGTGCTGAACACCCTGCGCGGCGCCAACATGGCCCGCCTGCGGGAACTGGGCGCGATGGATTACCGCAGTTACGGCCAGCTGAAGGACTGCACGCGGGACGAACTGGACTGTCTGCTGGCCCAGCTGTTGGAGGAGGGCTACCTCGTCCAGACCGACGACCAGTACGCCGTGCTGCACATGGGCAACATTACGCCGCTGAAACAGGGGGCGCAGGTGGTGGTCAAGCTGCCGCCCAAGCCGGAACCTGCCGAAGCAGCGCCCAAAAAGCACAAGGCCGGCAAGGCGGCGCAGAAGGGCAAAGCCGCCCTGGCCGGCGACAGCGCCGATCTGTTCGAGCAGCTGCGCGCCCTGCGCATGCGGCTGGCCCAGGCCGAAAAGCTGCCGCCCTACCTGGTGTTTGGCGACAAGACTCTGGTGGACATGTGCGCCAAAGCGCCTCGCCAGCTGGAGGATATGAAAGAGATCTACGGCATGGGTGAGCGCAAGTTTGCCAAGTACGGCAAGCAATTCTTTGCTGCCATCGAGGATTACCGCCGCGAGCACCCAGAGGCGGAGTTTACGGGCGCCTGACAAAACTTAATTAAAAGAAAAACTGCCTGCTGCATAGTGCGGCAGGCGGTTGGTGTTTATGCGGGATGTTAGAAGATGCTCCCCGCCAGCACAGCGGCGCCGGCCACGGGCAGGGCGATGATGAAGTAGAGGACCGTACCGGCCGTGCGCTTGATGAGGACGGATTTCAGCGGCTTGATGTAGGGGATGCCCTCCATGCCGGGGATGGCCCATTCTTTGCCGTGGGCGACCCACACTAGGTCCATACAGATGCCGTCGAACCAGTTCATCCCAACGAGGAACAGCACCGCCTGCCAGTAGGCCGCTGTAAAGGTGGTCACACGGTTCCACACCGCAATAATAAGCACCAGCACCACCAGCATGATGATGCAGAACGGCACCATGAACCGCTTGCCGCGTTTCATCGTTTCGTCCTTGTCAGCTAGGCCGCGCCTGGCGGCTTCGTCGATAAAAGCTGGCGGGTAAAAATACAGGCAGTTCATGCCGTTGTCCTTCACGGCGGCCTTGACCATCAGGAAAAACAGCAGACAGTACAAAATCAGCTGGATTATAAGCAACATTTTCGGGGGCTCCTCTCACAATCGGTTTGCATTAGCTAACCCAAGTATACTACACCCCCGTCCGAAAGACAAGCGCACGGATTTTGCGGTGGTTGTAGAACTGTTTCCAGGGGGTATATATACTGTAAAACTAGAGAAACACCCAGGTGTTTGTAGGTGTCCGCAACTGTTTTTACAGTTTTACAAACAGTTAAATATAACTTAGATATGTAATTTATATAACTGTTTATCTAGTTATTGAGTTTTAATAAAGGGGGTGGCTGTTTTGCCCAAAACTGCTGCCGCAAAAAAGATGCGCCCTGCCGGGCGGCAGAGCGCAAGAAAATGCGGTTTACTAACTGTATGGGCGGATGCAAGTATCGCCCCCTGCAAAAGCAGCAATTACTTATAACCGATATTACTCGTACAGCGGGAACTTCTTCACCAGCTCGGCTACGCGGGCGGCGACTTCGTCCTTCTTGCCCTCGAAATCGAAGATGCAATCCGCGATGCAATCCGCGATGATCTTCATCTCTGCGGGGCCCATGCCGCGGGTGGTCACGGCGGGGGTGCCCACGCGCACGCCGCTGGTCACAAACGGGCTGCGCTTCTCGCCGGGCACGGTGTTCTTGTTGGCGGTGATGTGCACCTCGTCCAGGTTATGCTCCAGCTCCTTGCCGGTGCAATCCTCGTCGGTCAGGTCGATCAGCAGCAGGTGGTTGTCGGTGCCGCCGGAAACCAGCTTCACGCCGCGGGCGGTCAGCTCGTCGGCCATAGCAGCGGCGTTCGCCACAATCTTGCGGGCATAATCCTTGAACTCCGGCTTCAGTGCCTCGCCAAAGCAGACAGCCTTTGCAGCAATCACGTGCTCCAGCGGGCCGCCCTGGGTGCCGGGGAAGATGGCGGAGTTGATGCGCTTGATGAGGTACTCGTTGTTGGTCAAAATCAAACCGCCGCGGGGGCCGCGCAGGGTCTTGTGGGTGGTGGTGGTCACCACGTCAGCGTAGGGCACGGGGTTCTGGTGCTGGCCGCCGGCCACCAGACCGGCAATGTGGGCCATATCCACCATCAGCATGGCGCCGTAGCCGTGGGCGATCTCAGCCAGCTTCTCAAAGTCGATGGCGCGGGGATAGGCCGAAGCACCGGCCACGATGAGCTTGGGGCGCACCTTGGCCACCTGTTTGGCCAGGGCGGCGTAGTCGATGCGGCCATCCTCGGTGGAGACGCCGTAGGAGACGAAGTTGTAGTTTTTGCCGCTCATGTTCACGGGGGAGCCATGGGTCAGGTGGCCGCCCTGGGACAGGTCCATGCCCATGACGGTATCGCCCAGGTTCAGCAGCGCAAAGTAAACGGCCAGGTTGGCCTGTGCGCCGGAGTGGGGCTGCACGTTGGCGTACTTGGCACCAAACAGCTTGCAGGCGCGGTCGATGGCGATCTGCTCCACCTCATCCACAAACTGGCAGCCGCCGTAGTAGCGGTGGCCGGGGTAGCCCTCGGCATACTTGTTGGTCAGCACACTGCCCATAGCTGCCATCACGGCGGGGGAAACAATGTTCTCGCTGGCGATCAGCTCAATGTTCTGGCGCTGACGGCCCAGCTCGCGGTCCATGGCCTCGCCCAGTTCGGGGTCAGCCTGCTTTACATAGCCAATGGTATCGATCATGTCCTTATACATACCCTTTACCTCCTGTTTTTCGGGCGGCTGCTTGCGGGCGGTGCTGCCCTTTCCCTCTCTATAATGAACAGACCTTACAGCGTGCCCTTGGTGGAAAGCACCCCGTCGATCCGTGCATCCTTGCGTGTGGCGGCGTCCAGCGCCTTGGCAAACGCCTTGAACATAGCCTCCAGCTTGTGGTGGTCGTTCTCACCGTACAGTACCTTTAAATGCAGGTTCATCATAGCTGCATAGCTGATGGCATAGAAAAACTCCCGCGCCATCTGCACATCCATGCCGCCGCAGCTCTGCCCGGCAAAGCTGGCATCATACACAAAGTAAGGGCGGCCGCCCAGGTCCACAGCGCACAGCGCCAGCGTCTCATCCATGGGCAGCAGGCAGCTGCCATAGCGCACCAGCCCGGCCTTGTCGCCCAGGACTTCCTTGATGGCGGTGCCCAGGGCAATGCCCACATCCTCAATGGTGTGGTGGCAGTCGACCTCCAGATCGCCGCAGCACTGCACGGTCAGATCAAACAGGCCGTGGCGGGCAAACCCGTCCAGCATGTGGTCAAAAAAGCCGATACCGGTGTGCAAGTCGGCCTTGCCGGTGCCGTCCAGGTCGATGGTCAGGGTGATTTGGGTCTCCCGCGTGTTGCGGGTCACAGTTGCGGTGCGTGCCATAGCGTTACCTCTTTACTCAACTAAAGTGTAAGATACTATTTACTATAACACGTCAAGTCCACTGCGTCAACGGTGCAGGGCTGTTTTTGGCTTTGGATTCTTTTGCATTGTTGGCTAAAATCAAAAGGAACGCAGGGAAGCCTCCCTCTGGGAGGAAGAGAGCCTTTCCGAAGTCTCTCCCCCACCCGCTTTGCGGGATTGCTTACGCAACCGGCCCCTCTGTCGCTGCGCGACATCTCCCCACACCATGGGGAGTCACCCTCGCAGAGGGGGCCAAAATCCAGGCGCAATTTTAGGGCAATACCGCACAATTCTAAGTGCCGATGCGGCGAGCGAGGTGCGGCAGCTGCTAAGCCAAAAGCGCAGATAATACTTTGTGTATTATCGAGCATTTTGGCAACGCAGATGCCGTGCCGCAGCCGCCGGAGCGGTGCTTAAGCCGTTAGGCGGGAATTGTGCGGTGTTGCCTTAGAAACACTTGTAAAATTTATTTACGAAATCGCAACACATTTTGTCCTGCCTTGCGTTACAATAAAATCAGATTTCAACCTTTTAAGGAAGGGACAACACAACCATGGCAAAAATGATCGGGATCGATCTGGGCACTACCAACAGCTGCGCCGCGGTCATCGAGGGCGGTAAACCGGTGGTGATCCCCAATGCCGAGGGCCAGCGCACCACGCCGTCGGTGGTGGCATTCACCAAAGCGGGCGAGCGCCTGGTGGGCGAACCCGCCAAGCGCCAGGCCGTCACCAACGCGCCGCGCACCGTCACTAGCATCAAGCGCCAGATGGGCAGTGACAGCCGCGTGCCCATTGACGGCAAGTGCTATTCTCCCCAGGAGATCAGCGCCCTGATCCTGCAAAAACTCAAAGCGGACGCCGAGGCCTATCTTGGCGAGCCGGTCACCCAGGCCGTCATCACGGTGCCGGCCTACTTTAACGATGCCCAGCGCCAGGCCACCAAGGATGCCGGACGTATCGCCGGGCTGGAAGTCAAACGCATCATCAACGAGCCGACCGCCGCGGCCCTGGCCTACGGCCTGGACAACGGCAAGACCCAGACCGTCATGGTCTACGACCTGGGCGGCGGCACTTTTGACGTATCCCTGATCCAAATCGGCGATGGCATCGTGCAGGTGCTTTCCACCTGCGGCGATAACTACCTCGGCGGCGACGACTTCGATGCCCGCATCGTGAATTGGCTGGCGGACAACTTCAAGGCCGCCCACGGTGTGGACCTGACCACCGACCGCGTGGCCATGCAGCGCCTGCGGGAGGAAGCCGAAAAGGCGAAGAAAGAGCTTTCCACCGCCACCCAGACCGAGCTGAACCTGCCGTTCATCACCACCGGGCCGGAGGGCGCACTGCACCTGCAGGCCACCCTGACCCGCGCCAAGTTTGAGGAGCTGTGCGCCGACCTCATCGAGCGGACCTCCCTGCCCGTGCGCAACGCCCTGAGCGACGCCCACCTGACCGCCAGCGACCTGGACCAGGTGCTGCTGGTGGGCGGCTCTACCCGCATCCCGGCCGTGCAGGCCAAAGTTATGCGGATGACCGGGCTGGAACCGTCCAAATCCCTGAACCCCGACGAGTGCGTGGCCCTGGGCGCCGCCGTGCAGGCAGGCCGCCTGGGCGGCGAGGCGCTGACCGGCGCAGGCGAGGATCTGTTGCTGATGGACGTGACCCCGCTGACCCTCTCCATTGAGACGCTGGGCGGCGTAGCTACGCACTTGATTGAGCGCAATGCCACCATTCCCACCCGCTTCAGCAAGGTGTTCACCACGGCCGCGCCGTTCCAGAGCACCGTAGAAATCAAAGTATTGCAGGGTGAGCGGGAGTTTGCCAAGGACAATAAGCTGCTGGGTACCTTCACGCTGCGGGGCATCAAGCGTGCCTGGGCGGGCGTGCCCAAAATCGAGGTGACCTTTGACCTTGACGCCAACGGCATCGTCAAGGTCAGCGCCCGCGACATGGACACCGGCAAGGAGCAGGGCATTACGATCACCGGTTCCTCGAACCTGAGCGAGGACGAGATCCAGAAAGCCATGCGCAACGCCGCCGCTTTTGCGGGCCAGGACCAGGAACGCAAGGCTGCGCTGGAAGCCTTTAATGCGGCGGAAGCAGCGCTGTATCGCGTAAATACCGCCCTGGGCAGCAAGGCGGGCAAGGCCCTGGACCGGGATACCCGCAGCAAAATCAAGGACGCCGTGCGCGCACTGGAAAAGGAACTGCGCCATAAAAAGGCCGACAAGCTCACCACCGCTGACGTCCAATCCCTCAACGCCGCCCGCGAAGCCCTCTCCGCGATTGCAACGCCGCTGGTGACCCAGTGGGAAAGCGAAAAATAACGGGGGCTTTGTTCCTTCTTTGAAAAGAAGAAACCGAAGAAACTTTAAATATAAATAACAAAAATATGGTTCAACTCTGTTTCGGCGATTCCGTCAAAGGCACACTCACCTGCGCCCCGCATATCGGCAATACGATCGGCGGCGCCACAGCGGTGGTAATTTCAACGGATAAACCGCTGGATACCCCGCTGCAAAAGGCCGCCTTTGCCGTCTACCGCACCCTGGCCGCACCTTTTTATAAACGCCGCGCCCAAAAGCAGGAGGCCCGCCGCCGTGCCGAGGCCGTCCCTGTGGACTATGAATCTAACGACGTGATAGCCCTGCTGGGCGACCTGAACGAAGGCCCCATCGCGGGCGGCCTGATGAGTGAAGCACGCAAAGAGGTCGTGCGGGCATGGCTCTGCTTCTCCCCGCACGGCGACACAGCCGAAACGGATGCCGACGTGGAGCCGTACTGGCAGGCCTGCCAAAAAGACCTGCAAACCCTGCTGACCCGCGCCCACACAGGCGAGCCGGTGCGCATCTGGTACGACCACACCCCTGCCAGCCTCTGCGGCCTGCACGCTGCTGCGGCCCTGCTGGAAGATGCCCCCTGCCAAATCACGGTGGTAGAAACCCCGGAGCTTGAGACAAAAAACGGCGTGACCCGCCGTGCCGCCCTGGGTGAGCGCGGCCCCACCGAGATGGGCGCACTGTTACAGTACGAGCGTCCCCTGCCAGACACCGACCGCCACGCCCTTGCCGCCCGCTGGCGCAGCCTGCAAGCGGAAAACGCTCCGCTTCGCGCCGAGCAAAACCACCGCTTGACCAGCGTCCCCGCCGGTTTCTACGATGCCATGATTTTAAGCAAAGCTCCTGCGAATGAAATTATGGTGGCACAACTCATCGGAAAAGTGCTGGCCGAATGCCGCCTGGGCATCAGCGACCAGCTCATCTACCGCCGCATCGAACACCTGAAACGATCCGGCAAATTTCTCTCCGTCCAACCCAGCCCCGCCCCCTACCAGGAAATCATCCGCAGGGCGTAACTTACCGCCAATTTTTTACACAAATACAAAAGCTCCCTGCTCTTTCGGGCAGGGAGTTTTGTTTTAGTGGTTCTTATAATAATTGATCAGGCAGCCATCGGCCAAGATCTGTCTCTCGGCGTCGGTCATGGCGCCCAGGCGGACCCTGAACTCTACCAGGCCGCCGTCGTGCTTGACGGCGATGGCCGGCATCTCATCGGCGGCTTCCAGCAGGGCCTTGCGGATGCCGGGCAGGTAGACATAGTCGCCGTTGTCCAGCACGTTGGGGGTGTCCAGCAGAAAGGGCAGCATGCCCCAGTTGATGCAGTTGGAGCGGTAGCGCTTGGTGGCGTACTCGCAGGCAAAGTTGGCGGCGCCGCCCAGCACGCGCTGGCAGCTGGCGGCCTGTTCACGGGCGGAGCCATCGCCGGGCTTGTTGGCAAAAATGGCCGAGCCAATGTTGGTGTGGGCTGCGTCCGGGTGATAGCCAAGCGCCTTGACCTGGGCGTAAACCACCGTAATTTCATCGGGCACTTCGCCCGTCAGGCGCTCGTTATCCAAAGCCTTCACGGCCTTAGCGTTAGGCACGTAGGCGGGGTCCTTGCGGGAGAGGGTGAACTCCGCCAAACGCAGCGGGTTAGAGCGGAAGGACGAAGTCTCGCCCGAGGGGATCAACTCGTCGGTGGTGGTGACGGGGTCGGTGATGTAGCTGACGATCTTGACCAGCAGGTCGTCGGACAGGGCGGGCTGCTCGGGCCAATCCTTGATGTTGGGGCCGAACTTCAGCTCGTAGTCCGGCTCCGGGCGGCCCCAGCCATTGTAGACGCGCTTGTCGTAAACGCCCTGGTCAAAGTGGTAGTCCGGGGTGGTGTACTCCACGTCGGTCAGCTCGCTGGCGGCGGTCAGGTAGCCGCCGTTGGCAGCGGTAGCGGCGATGGACCGGGCGTCCATCAGGGCCACCGCGCTGATCTGCCCCTCGCCGGGCTTGGAGCCCTCGCGGTTGGGGAAGTTGCGGGTGGTGTGGCGGATGGAGAACTCGCCATTGGCGGGGGTGTCTCCTGCGCCGAAGCAGGGGCCGCAGAAGCACTCGCGGAAGATGCCGCCTGCGGAAACAATATCCGCTACCGTGCCGTTTTTGACCAGCTCCAGATAGGTGGGCATGCTGTCCGGGTAGACGCTGAATTTGAACTCGCCGTTGCCGCAGCTCTTGCCGCGGATGATGTCCGCCACCGCGCAGATGTTTTCATAGGTGCCGCCGGAACAGCCGGCGACGACGCCCTGCTCCACGTAGATGCGGCCGTCGGGGCAGATCTTGCCCACCAGGTCCATGTGGACCTTGCCGCCCAGCTGCTTGTTGGCCTGGTCCTCGGCCGCCTGCAGAATCTCTTTGGCGTTGGCTTTCAGCTCACGGATGGGGTAGGCATAGCTGGGGTGCATCGGCAGCGCAATCATGCACTCGACGGTGGAGAGGTCCAGCTCGATGCAGCCGTCATAGTAGGCCA
>ERZ1034976.3237-NODE-3237-length-10485-cov-7.014765_pt1 | contig 10485 bp, 8 predicted proteins | sample MGYA00520623_ERZ1034976 | MGnify/ENA primary metagenome ERZ1034976 (study PRJEB33766, sample SAMN09781774) | gut metagenome | biome: gut microbiome | host: Homo sapiens | place: Madagascar | study: EMG produced TPA metagenomics assembly of the PRJNA485056 data...
GAAAAAGGAAAAGAGCGGGGCATGGGAGAGGAAAAAAGTCACCCATGCCCCGAATTGAGATAAAAGAGGAAGCAAAACAAGAGAAAAAGAAGGAAAAGGATCATTTTCAATCCACTTACCGGTGATATCTGACCTGTTACTGAAAACCGGTTTACATTTCAGGCTGATCCGATATAATTACAATCAGTCAGGGGGTGAAGGAATTGAAGCTGCGAATGGAAGTAGATCCGGAGGCAGAGGAAGAGCTTGTACTGTACTGTCGGGGGATCACACCGGATATCATGAAGCTGCAGCAGATTCTTGCAAAAGCAGTCGGCAGGGCAGGACAGATTATTCTGTATAAGGAAAATACGGAATATTATATGGAAACGGAAAAGATCCTGTTTTTTGAGACAGAAGGGACGCAGGTGCTGGCTCATACGGAAACGGAACTATTTGAAACACATAAAAAGCTGTATGAGCTGGAAGAGGTACTGGGAGGGTCTTTCCTTCGGATATCCAAGTCGGCAATAGTAAATCTTAACAGGATCTACGCAATACAGCGTTCGCTGACAGCATCCCGTGAGATTGCTTTTCAGGGAACACACAAACGTATTTATGTTTCAAGAGCCTATTACAAAGCATTAAAGGAAAAATTAGAAGAAAAGAGGTTAGGAATATGAAAAAGGCGAGCAGAATATTTTGGGGACTGGGACTGATCACGGCAGCAGTATTTCTGGTACTGAGCCAGATGCATCTGATCACGGCAGAGATCAGCGTATGGAGCGCATTGATCGGAATTTTATGTGTGGCGCTTCTGATCAGCAGCATTGCAGACCGGAGCTTTGGGGGAATCTTCTTTTCCCTTGGACTGGCATGGCTGACCTTTGCAGAAATGCTCGGACTTCCCAGGACAAGCTTTTGGAGTGTGGCAGGGATTGTTATTCTGCTGACAAGCGGGTTTAATATGCTGTTTCCGCATAAGAGCAGAAAATGTGGAAACAGGGACAGAAGGGAATATGGAGAGCACGATTACAGCAAATATCAGAAGACGTCAGAGGGAGAAGAGGATGGGTTTGTGACCTGCGCCAATTCCTTTGGAGCACTGGCAAAATATGTTGATACGGCGAACTTCAAAGGAGGTCGTTTCCAGAATTCCTTTGGGGAGCTGAAGATGTATCTGGATCAGGCAGGGACAACACAGGAGACAGTAACAGTTGAGGTTTCTAACAGCTTTGGACAGACAACGCTGTATGTTCCGAGAGAGTGGAAGGTAATGCAGGATATCAGTGTATTTGCGGGAAGCGTGGAAGAAGGACCATGCAATGGCGAAAGCCGGGTTACCTGCTATCTGAAGGGCAGCGTAAGCTTTGGGGAGATTGAGATCGTGTATGTGTAAAGCAGGAATTAAATCATAATGTGAGAGGATCAGAGCAGGAAAAAGGAAGTTATTGACATTTCTTTTTCCTGCTTTTATACTGTCAGTAGTTCCGCCCGACCGGTCGGTCGGAAAATGAGAAAATTTATCAGGTAATGAAAGAGGAGTAGGAAATGCTGGGAAAATTTAGCGTAAAGAAACCTTATACTGTTCTGGTAGCAGTGGTTCTGGTGATCGTTCTTGGAGTGGTATCCATGATGAAGATGAGCACTGATCTGCTGCCCAATATCAGCCTTCCTTATGTGATCGTTATGACTACATATCCGGGAGCCAGTCCGGAAACAGTGGAAATGACTGTAACGCAGCCGGTGGAAGGCTCCATGGCCACAGTCAGCAATATCGAAAGCATCAGTTCGGTATCCAGTGAAAACTACTCCATGGTTATTCTGGAGTTTGCACAGTCTGCAGATATGAATGCCGTTTCGCTGGAAATACGGGAGAATCTGGATCAGATCAAAAGCTACTGGAGTGATGATATAGGCAATCCGATTATTATGAAGCTGAATCCGGATATGCTGCCCGTCATGATCGCAGCGGTTGGCGGTGAGGGAATGACGAATGCAGAGGTGACGGATATCACGCAGAATACGGTCATGCCTGATCTGGAGAGTATAGAAGGCGTTGCATCAGCCAGTGCCACCGGTCTGATCGAAGAAAGTGTAAATGTCATCATCAGACAGGATAAGATCGATGCGATCAATGAGCAGGTATTTGGTTCGATCGATGAAGAGCTGAAGGATGCAGAGCAGCAGCTTGCCGATGGCAGGCAGGAGATTTATGACGGACAGGAAAAGCTGAACGATTCCCGCGCAGATCTTGATGAATCCAGACAGCAGCTGAACGACAGTCAGGAAGAGCTGGATAAGAATAAAAAGGAACTGGAAGACAGCAGGCAGAAGCTTGCTGACGGCAAGGCTGAGCTTGCAGAGAACAAGACGAAGCTGGAAGAAGGAAAGAATGAGCTTTCCTCCAAAAAGAGTGAAAGCACTGAGAAGCTGGCACAGGCAGAGAAGGAGCTGCTGACGGCAAAGGCTGATCTGGAAGCCAGTAAGGTGCATATTACCTCCCAGATCACTACCGTAAAGTCTCTGGAGGATGGAATTAAGAAGGCGAAAGATGGTGTTTCCCAGCTTGATGCAGCCGTAAATGCAATAAATGTATTAAAAGCTGGACTTCAGGCAGCAGGAGGTAATGATATTGGTTCAGATGTAGCTGAGCAAATTAACCAGTTAGCAGCTTCCATGGGAGTTCCCTGTGCTTTAACTGAAACTTCCAGTGCAGCTGAAGCTTTAACAGCACTTACAGCGATAGAAACTGCTGCAAAACAGCAAAAGACAGCAACAGAGACAACGATCACCAACATGGAAGCCAGTCTCAACGCCAACACCGGAGGTCTTGGCGCGGAGGCTTACATAGCCAGCATGCAGTCAGTCCTTTCCGAGATCGAAGGAAATATTGCCAAGCTGGACAGCGGTCTGACAGAGCTTTATAAGGGAAATCTGACGGCGGCGATTGAGTTTGCCAATGCCCAGACTACGATCAGCCTTGGTGAAATGCAGATCACAACAGCAGAAGCCCAGATAGAAGCCAGTGAAAAGCAGCTGGAATCCGGGCAGAAGCAGATCGAGTCCGGACAGGAACAGATTGATTCCGGCTGGGAGCAGCTAAAGGAAGGCGAGGAGCAGCTGAATGAATCAGCAAAGAAGCTGCAGGATTCCTTAGAGCAGCTTGCAGAGAGTGAAGAGGATCTGGAAGAAAACAGACAGAATGCCTACGATCAGGCGGATATGAATGGTATTTTAACGGTAAGTACAGTAAAATCCCTCCTGGCAGCCCAGAACTTTTCCATGCCGGCAGGATATGTGACAGAGGATGGCATTGACTATCTGGTAAGGGTAGGTGACAAGCCGGAGGATGTAGAAGCTCTGAAGAAAATGCCGATCATGAATACCGAGATGGATGGTGTGGACATTATTTATCTGGAGGATGTAGCAGACGTCTTTATGACAGATAATTCCGCAGATATTTACACCAATGTCAATGGTAATCCGGGTGTCATGCTGACCATCCAGAAGCAGACGGGGTATTCTACCGGCGATGTTTCTGACAGGATCAAGGAGAAGTTTAAGGATCTGCAGGAGGAAAATGAAAAGCTGACACTGATCACGCTGATGGATCAGGGTATTTATATAGATCTTGTTATGGATTCCATTATCAACAATGTACTGGTGGGAGCGCTGCTGGCGATCCTGATCCTGATCCTTTTCCTGAAGGATATCAGGCCTACCATGGTAGTTGCTGTGTCCATCCCGATCAGTCTGATCACAGCTATTGTCTGTATGTATTTCAGTGGTGTGACCCTGAATGTGATCTCCCTGTCAGGACTTGCCCTTGGTGTAGGAATGCTGGTGGACAACTCTATCGTAGTTATTGAGAACATATACAGGCTGCGGGGAGAAGGATATTCAGCCAAAGAGGCAGCTATTCAGGGTGCCGGGGAGGTAGCAGGTGCGATTCTTGCATCCACGCTGACAACCGTGTGTGTATTCCTTCCTATTGTATTTACTGAAGGAATTACCAGACAGCTCTTTGTGGATATGGGACTGACCATTGCGTATTCCCTGCTTGCCAGTCTGATCGTGGCTCTGACCGTAGTGCCGGCTATGGCATCCGGTGTACTTTCCAGAGTAACCCCAAAAGAGGATGGAAGGTTCTTTGGCGGTCTGATTAAAGCTTATGAAAAGGTGCTGGCACTTGCACTTAAGACAAAGCCCGTGGTATTCCTGCTTGTGCTCGTACTGCTGGTTGGAAGTGCGGCGGCAGCCTTTGCAAAGGGAACTGCCTTCATGCCGGATATGGACAGTACGCAGATCTCCATGACAGTGACACTGCCGAAGGATACACCACTTTCCCATACAGGAGAGGTGACAGATGAAATACTTTATAAAATTGCAGAAATTGATGAGGTAGTGGATATTGGTGCCATGGCGAATGCTTCTTCCCTGACTATGCTGACAGGAAACGGAAATTCCTCCACCAATGAAACTGCTGTATATATTTCACTTGATGAGAATAAAAAGAGAACCAATGAAGTGATCGCGGATGAGATCGAAAACAGAATTTCAGATATTGTAGAGAGAGAGGAAGCGGAGATCACCATTGAAACCTCAAGCATGGATATGAGTGCCATGGGAGGAAGCGGCATCACAGTACAGATCGAAGGAAGAGAACTGGATACCCTGCAGGAGCTGGCTAAGGAAGTGGCCGGGATTGTAGAAGGTGTGGAAGGAACCACAGAGGTTTCAGATGGTCTTGAGGAAAGTACCGGGGAGCTGCGGATCATTGTAGACAGAGATAAGGCAATCGAACATGGATTTACAGTGGCACAGGTATTCCAGCAGATACAGGGTAAGCTTGCAGCAGCTACCAGTGCAACCTCCCTGGAAACCGAGATCCGTGATTATGATGTATATGTAAAGAACGCAGAGGATATGACACTTACCAGGGAGCTGGTAAAAGATCTGACACTTGACCGCACAAAGAATGATGGCAGCAAGGAAACAGTGAAGCTTTCAGAGCTTGCTACCTTTGAAGATACAGAAACATCCATGTCCGTAAACAGACTGAACCAGACCAGATATATTCCGGTAACGGCGCAGCTGGCAGCTGGCTATAATATCGGACTTGTTTCTGATGCAGTGGAAAAGGCACTGGAAGATTATGCGCTGCCGGATGGTTATACCATTGAAATGACCGGTGAAAATGAAACGATCACAGATGCCATGCAGCAGTTATATCTGATGCTGATCCTTGCACTGATCTTCATGTATCTGATCATGGTAGCACAGTTCCAGTCACTGTTGTCACCGTTTATCATCATGTTCACCATTCCACTGGCATTTACCGGTGGTTTCCTTGGACTGCTGATCAGCGGAAGCGAAGTCAGTGTGATCGCACTGATCGGCTTTGTCATGCTGTCAGGTATCATCGTAAATAATGGTATCGTGCTGGTAGATTACATCAACCAGCTCCGTGCACAGGGTATGGAAAAGAAAGAGGCGATCATGACAGCGGGAAGAACCAGAATGCGTCCGGTACTGATGACAGCCATGACCACGATACTGGCTCTTTCCACCATGGTATTCAGTCATGATATGGGAGCAGATATGTCAAGGCCAATGTCAGTGGTAACCATTGGCGGCCTGACTTATGGCACACTGCTTACCCTGATTGTGATTCCCTGTATCTATGATGTTTTCTCGAGAGGAAAAGAGAGGGAAAAGCGTGGCAGAAAGAAATTGTTTCTGAAAGAAGGAAAAAAGGAGCAGGCTGATGAATAAAGAAACACCTACTGTAAAGGAAAAAGCTATATATCAGGCGGTCGTTGATCTGTTTATGGAGGGGGCAGATCTTTCAGGACTGACTGTTTCAGAGATCACAGCAAAGGCGGGAATCGGCAAGGGAACAGCCTATGGTTACTTTTCAGATAAGGAAGATATGATCGCCAGATCCATCTGCTACAATGTAGATCAGTATTGTCACTGGATCTATCAGGGGATCACAGAACAGAAAACATTGTATGAAAAAATAGATTTTCTCCTTGGAAAAATGGAAAAGGAGATCAGTAAAGCAGACTGTCTGATGCGGCTTGCCAATACCATGAGCATGGATTCTGTTATTGGAAAGAGGATCCGGCAGCAGGAAGTGGAAAATAACAGTAAAAATCCGCCATTAGAGCTTTTGGAGGCAGTATTTGAAGCAGAGCATTTCACACCGCCGCTTTCGGAAGAAATGCTGCAGTTCCTTGCAAGGAATGCTCTTTCCAGAATCTTCTGTTATGGGATGATGCTCAGTAATAACAGTGTCAGAGCACAGAGGACGACAGCAGTGCAGAAGACAGCAGCAGTGCAGAAGACAGCAGCAGTGCAGAAGACGGCAGCGGCGCAGGAGGCAGAAATGCAGGCTATGCACAGGCTGGTCTGCATGGGCATCTGCAGTGACGCAGATGCCGTCAGACAGTGGCTTTCTTCGGAGAGAGGCTGATAGGCATTTTCCTGTGCATATTTTTACAAAAAAGTTATTGACATCTAATGGCGATTAGCATATACTAACTACCGAAGACGGGATAATGATTCTCATTAACAAAGGAGGATGGTATGATGCCTTTATCAATGATGGAAGCCGGGGAACCGAATGTGATCAAAAAGGTTGGCGGCAAGGAGGAAACAAGACGTTTTCTGGAGAATCTTGGTTTTGTAGTCGGTGGAACAGTAACTGTGATATCCGAGACGGATGGAAACATGATCGTGAATGTAAAGGATTCACGCGTTGCGATCGGCAAGGATATGGCAAATAAAATTATGGTTTAGAAAAGGAGCTGCTATGAAAACATTAAAAGAAGTTGCCTGTGGGCAGACTGTCAAGGTGACAAAGCTGACAGGAGAAGGCCCTGTGAAGAGACGTATCATGGATATGGGAATCACAAAGGGTGTAGAGATTTATGTAAGGAAAGTAGCACCTCTTGGTGATCCGGTTGAGGTCACCGTAAGAGGATATGAATTATCCTTGCGTAAAGCAGATGCCGAAATGATCCAGGTGGAGTAGGCATTTATTTTTTTAACCATGTGTTAGTTGAAACTAATAAGTGGAAGTTGAAACAAATCTTAGTATCAAGTAAAGAACATTAAATGTGTACCATACAGGTACAGGAAAAGAGGAGAGATATGTCAGTTAAAATCGCATTGGCAGGAAATCCGAACTGTGGTAAGACCACATTGTTCAATGCACTGACCGGTTCCAATCAGTTCGTTGGAAACTGGCCCGGTGTAACAGTAGAGAAAAAAGAAGGAAAGCTGAAGGGACACAAGGATGTTACTATCATGGACTTACCGGGTATCTATTCCTTGTCCCCTTATACACTGGAGGAGGTTGTAGCAAGAAACTATCTGATCGCTGAAAGACCAGATGCGATCATCAATATCGTAGATGGTACCAATATTGAAAGAAACCTGTATCTTTCCACACAGATCATGGAGCTTGGGATCCCGGTTGTCATGGCTGTCAATATGATGGATATCGTTGATAAGAGTGGTGATAAGGTACATATGGATAAGCTTGGAAAGAAGCTTGGCTGCGAGGTAGTTCCGATCTCTGCCCTGAAGGGAACCGGTATCGAAAAGGCAGCAGAAAAGGCAGTAGCGCTTGCACAGCAGAAACAGGCAACCCCTCATGTCCACAGCTTTGCAAAAGAGGTGGAGGATGTGATCACAGCAGTAGAAGGTAAGCTTGGGTCCGATATTGCAGAGGAGCAGAAGAGATTTTTCGCGATCAAGCTTCTGGAAAAGGATGATAAGATCTCAGAGCTGATGAAACAGGTTCCTGATGTATCAGCACAGATCAAAGAGCTTGAAGATAAATTTGATGACGATACAGAAAGCATTATCACAAACGAAAGATATGTATACATTTCATCTATTATGGGTGAGTGCGTAACCAAGGCAAACAAGAAAGAGAAGCTGACAACATCTGATAAGATCGATAAGATCGTTACCAACAGGTGGGCAGCTCTTCCTATCTTTGCTGTAGTTATGTTCCTTGTTTATTATGTTTCCGTAACAACTGTTGGTGCATTCCTGACAGACTGGACCAATGATACCCTGTTTGGCGAGTGGATCATTCCCGGTGCACAGACACTGTTCGAGAATATCGGATGTGCTGACTGGCTGACAGGACTGATCGTAGATGGTGTGATCTCTGGTGTTGGTGCCGTACTTGGCTTCGTGCCTCAGATGCTGGTGCTGTTCCTGTTTCTGGCATTCCTGGAGTCCTGTGGTTACATGGCTCGTGTTGCATTTATCATGGATCGTATCTTCCGTAAATTCGGTCTTTCCGGAAAAAGCTTTATCCCTATGCTGATCGGCTCCGGATGTGGTGTTCCCGGTGTCATGGCTTCCCGTACGATCGAGAACGACAGAGACCGTAAGATGACGATCATGACAACCACATTTGTTCCCTGTGGTGCCAAGCTTCCCATTATTGCCCTGATCGCAGGTGCATTCTTTGATAATGCAGGCTGGGTTTCATGGAGTGCATACTTCGTAGGTGTGGCTGCGATCATCTGTTCCGGTATTATTTTAAAGAAGACAAAAATGTTTGCAGGTGATCCGGCACCCTTCGTTATGGAGCTGCCTGCCTATCACTGGCCTACCGTTGGCAATGTTTTAAGAAGTGTATGGGAGAGAGGCTGGTCCTTCATTAAGAAGGCTGGTACGATCATCCTTCTTTCCACTATTATCCTCTGGTTCCTGATGAGCTTTGGATGGGTTGATGGAAGCTTTGGCATGCTGGAGGCTGAACAGCTCGATGCAAGTATCCTCGCTAAGATCGGTTCTGCGATCGCATGGATCTTTGCTCCTCTTGGCTGGACCCAGGCTGGTGAAGGCTGGAAGATGGCAGTGGCAGCTGTCAGCGGACTGATCGCAAAGGAAAATGTCGTAGCAACCTTCGGTCTGCTCTTTGGCTTTGCTGAGGTGGCAGAAGATGGCTCAGAAATCTGGGGAAGCCTGGCACAGGTTATGACTCCTGTTGCAGCGTATGGATTCCTGGTATTTAACCTTCTGTGTGCTCCCTGCTTCGCAGCCATGGGTGCGATCAAGCGTGAGATGAACAATGTCAAATGGTTCTGGTTTGCAATCGGATATCAGTGCGGACTTGCTTATGTAGCAGCACTTTGCATCTATCAGATCGGTACACTGATCACAACAGGTGCTTTCGGACTGGGAACAGTAGTAGCCCTTGTGTTTATAGCAGTAATCCTTTATCTGTTGTTCCGTCCTTATAAGGAAAGCAATTCCTTGTCCTTTAATGGTGAAAAGATTCTGAAAAACCAGGCATAAGAAAAGGAGGTTGTATGGTACAGGAAGTAACAAAAGAAATGTCTCAGGAAGCAGAACAGTACCATACCGTTGTGCAGCAGAAAGAGATGATTGTCCGGAGAATGAAGGAAAGAGGATGTCGGATCACCAAACAGAGAATGATCCTTCTTGATGTGATCCTTGGATCAGAATGCTCCTGCTGTAAGGAGATCTATTTCAAAGCCTCCAGTCTGGATCCGAAGATCGGAACTGCTACTGTATATCGAATGATCAATACCCTGGAAGAGCTTGGGGCGATCAGCCGTAAGAATATGTACAGGATCTGCAGCTTTCCGGATTGCGACAAAATAAAAATCCACCGGCAGTGACCTGCCGGTGGAAATCAATAGAAACGGTAGGAATTTTCCATCAGCTTCTCATGGGAGCCAAAACGTACTATAAAACGATAAATTTTGTAAAAAAGCCCAGGAGTATAGGAGGCTTTTCCGTTTTCTGCATGCTTCAGGATGTTGGCAGCCAGCCGCTGGTTGTTCGTGACGGGAAGGGGATTCATACGATAGCTGCGCCTTTCTTTATTACGGAGCTTCATATCGTCCATATGTCCCGGACAGGCAGCCATGATCCGGATGCCATCCCACATCAGCTCGTGAAAAATGGAAAGCGAGAAATAATAACAGAACTGCTTGGCAGAGCCAAAAAGACCGTTGTCATCCAGTGGCACAATGCTGCCTGCAGAGGAGAACATGATGACCACAGACCCGATCATGATATGAGGCTGACAGAGCTTCAAAAGAAGAACGGGGGCTGTGGCATTAATATTTATAAGAGCTTCTATATCCTGTGCACTGTAATCAGTGAAGTTACCAATAGACTCCTGGGAGATATTGTTGATCATGAGTCTGATATAGGGATCATAAGTCTTTAAAAGAAGGGAAAAGCTTTTGATCTGCTGCAGATCGGACAGATCCAGAAGGATCATTCTGACCTTTTTCCCCGGAAAGCGGTCCGCAATGGACTGCATAGCCTTCAGGTCTTTATCAATAAGCCAGACCTCTCTGATCAGGCCGTATCTGGAATCGGCATAGATAGCATTCATAAATTCAGGACAAAGTCCTGTGGAAGCACCTGTGAACAGGGCGATCCAGCGGCAATATCTGTATTTCATAATTTTCTCCATAATAGTAAATATAATAT
>ERZ1034976.3250-NODE-3250-length-10453-cov-8.525870_pt1 | contig 10453 bp, 8 predicted proteins | sample MGYA00520623_ERZ1034976 | MGnify/ENA primary metagenome ERZ1034976 (study PRJEB33766, sample SAMN09781774) | gut metagenome | biome: gut microbiome | host: Homo sapiens | place: Madagascar | study: EMG produced TPA metagenomics assembly of the PRJNA485056 data...
CCCAAGATAGTTAGCTGGAAACGGCTTGTGAAAATAGGTAGTCGCCGACTTGAACGAAACGCTCTAAGAGAAATCTTAGGGCGTTTTTGTTGCAGAGAGAAGGAGAGAAACATGAGAACAACGCATGTCGTCGTTTTGCCCTATGATCCCAAATGGAAAGAGGATTTTTCCGCGATCCGGGCGGAGCTGGAAGACGCGATGGGGGAGTTGGCTCTGCGCATCGAACATGTGGGGAGCACCTCCGTGAAAGGAATGTCGGCAAAGCCCTGCATTGATGTGGACGTGGTCATCCCGGACAGGACATACCTGAAGGCGGCCATTGAGCGGCTTGCATCCATTGGATACGTCCACGAGGGGAACCTCGGCATTGAAGGGCGGGAAGCCTTTTGCTATACTGGCAAACCACATTTGCAGCTGCATCATCTGTATGTCTGCCCGGCAGATTCCGAAGAACTGCGCCGTCATATCACGTTCCGGGAATTCCTGCGCCAGAATCCGGACGCTGTGAAGTGGTACAGCAGCGTAAAAGAACAGGCTGCACGGCGTTTTCCCGATGACATCGAACGGTATCTGGAATATAAGTCTCCGTGCATTGCGGAGCTTTACCGGATGTGCGGTCTGGAAGATTGAAACAAAAACCGTCCCGCCGCTGGGAGTGAATCAGAACGGGCAGTTTTGCCCGGAAGAATACTTACCTATCGTAGAAGGCACCATTGATGGTTCCCTGCGAATCTATGAAGAGGAAAAAGAGCCCGTGTGTGTCTGATTACCATGCACGGTTATTGAGAGGATGCAAAAGCGTCAATGCGTTAAGTTAAGCGTCTACCGCTTAAACCTCTCTACAGACGTTCCACCTGAAAAAGAGGTATACCGTAGTGTCCCATCCAACTGGATGGATGACAGAATGGTCGTGTTCCTGGGCTTGGAAAGTGGTGCAGAATCGACAGCTCTGCTTCCACCAAGCGAATAGACATACCGCCTTGTCATATCCGTATTGCATCCGCTTTCATCCAGAAACACAAGATCACTTGCTTTGAATCCAGATATAAGGCCGTTCCAGTTTTTTCTCTTCTGCACCACATCGGAGATGCTCCTGGTCACTGGCATGAAGAGATTTCTTCTTACGGCGATATCCCAATTGCCGAACTGTTTTTCGGACAGTTTCATTGCTGACGGTAAGGTGAAGAGCCTCAATGATCTCCTGCATTGTTATGTCCGGTCTGTTTTTTACAAGCTGGTTGGTGTTGTACAATAAAAGTTGACATAGGGAACTCAAAGAGCCAATATATAGAAAAGGAGAAACAGGAGGCAAGAAGAGATGGCTCGGAATCAACGGAAATACAACACGGAATATAAAGTGCAGGCTGTAAAGCTGTCGAACGAAATAAGATCCTCGAAGGCAGCAGTAGAATTAGGGATACCGGTAGATACGCTGTCTGGCACAGCCTGGAGAACGAAGAGGACCTGCCGGAATAAGTTCCCGTAAGGCTCTTTGTTTCTGAAATAAAACGTTACAAAGCCGCTTTTTGTGCTGCAAGGCACGAAAGGCGGCTTTTGCTGTATGGCGGGAGCGCGCAATCAGATTCATAAACCGCAGGAGGCGGAGTTTCCCATGTGGGAGGCTCCGCCTCCTTTTTTTCAAATCACTGCCCCTCTGATGCAAAATGTGATATAATAGACCTGTTTCATCAAAATAAAGAGGGGTATCGTTATGGAACGAACAGCTTTTACCGCCTATCGGGACAAGGTCGTCACCAACTGTGCCAGGGTCATCGTGGGCAAGGACGACATCATTGAAAAAGTCCTCGTCAGCTTCTTGTGCGGAGGCCATGTCCTGCTGGAAGACAAGCCCGGCACCGGCAAGACCATGCTTCTGCGCGCTTTTGCCCGGACTGTGGGCGGGGATTTCCGGCGGGTACAGTTCACGCCCGACCTGCTCCCGTCGGACCTGACGGGCATCAACTTCTACAACCAGAAGACCGGCGAGTTCGAGTTCCGGCCCGGCCCGCTCTTCACAAACTTTGTGCTGGCGGACGAGATCAACCGCGCCACGCCACGCACCCAGTCGGCCTTGCTGGAAGCCATGGAGGAAAAGCAGATCACGGTGGACGGCGTGACGAGCCGCCTGGCTGAGCCGTTCATGGTGCTGGCGACCCAGAACCCGCTGGAATCCTTTGGCACTTTCCCTCTGCCGGATGCCCAGATGGACCGCTTTTTCATGCGGTTATCACTGGGGTACATGAACCGGGAGCAGGAGATGGAAGTGCTGTCCCGCCCGTCGGCGCAGGCGGTGCTCAGCCAGTTGAACCCGGTGGTCACGCCGGAGGAAACGGCCTATGTCCGCACGGCTTACCGTGAGGTGAAGGTCTCCGACGATGTGAAGAACTACCTGATGGACATCGTGGAGGCCACCCGCATGCAGGGCGGTTTCGTGAGCGGGGTGTCCACCCGTGGTGCGCTGGCGCTGTATCAGGCGGCGCAGGCCTACGCGGCTCTGCAGGGCCGGGACTACGTTGCTCCGGAGGACGTCAAGGGGCTGGCCCCGGCGGTGCTCTGCCATCGTGTGGTCCTGGGCGGCAGCATGAACGCGGAAGCTGCAACCCAGCGGCTGCGGAAGCTGCTATCCGATGTTGAAGTTCCGCTGGAGAACCACTGATGGCGGCGGTCGTATTTGCGCTGGTGCTGGCGGGGCTACTCTTCTGGCTGGAACAGGAGTCTTGTGTCTACAGTCTGGACGATTTGCAGGGGCTGCTGGAAACGGAGGACTTCCTTGCCGAGGCAGACCAGCCGGTGAACCTGCGGCTGACCGTACGGAACAGCGGCCCCCACTGGAAGTCATTTGCAGCCCTGCGGCTCCATCTGGGGCGGGAGCTCACCCCGTGCAGCATGGACCACCTGACCAGAGACTGCGCCGGGCAGGGGCACACTGTGCGGTGCACGGCCTGGCTGCGTCCGCAGCAGGAGGCTTCGTTCAAAGTCGCGGTCCGCGTCGGGCAGCGGGGCCGCTATGTATTGGAGCCGCTACAGCTGATCGGCGGCGACCTGCTGGGCCTGAAGATGCAATCCCGCACAGAGCGGGGCTTCCATGAGCTCGTCGTTCCACCCAGGGAATGCGACCTGCCGGAACTGGACGGCCTGATGGGCGGCTTTCTGGGCGGCATCTCGGTGAACCGCTACCTCTACGAAGACCCCATCCTGACGGCAGGCTATCGCGAGTACACCAGCGGCGACCCGATGCGGGCCATCTCCTGGAAGCAGAGCGTCCGTGGGCGGGGCTTAATGGTGAAAAAGTTTGATTACACGACCGAACCACGGGTCGTGGTGCTGGTCCATGCGGATTCGTCGCGCTATACCCAGCCGGAGCGGGTGGAGCGGTGCTACTCCATGGCCCGGACGGTCTGCCGGATGCTGGAAGAAAAGGCGGTGTCCTACCGCTTTGCGCTGAATGCAACGTTCGACCTGCTGATGAACGCGACCGTGACGGCGGGCGACGAGTGGAAAAAGCCGCTGGAAGTGCCGCAGGGGTACGGACCAGAACATTTCCGCCGCATGCTGGAAATGCTGGGCCGCGCCACCGGACAGACCGCCCAGCCCTGCCGGGAGTTCTGCGCCCGGTATTATCACGCGCAGGAGCAGACGAGCTGCATCTTCCTGACCACAGAGCCGGAAGCAGAGGCCCGCGCCTGCCTGAACCCGATGCCAGGGGTCCGGTTGTTGGTCCTCACGCCGGAATGTGTGCAACAACGCGGAGAGGAGGGACCGGTATGATAGCACTACATGGACTCCGTATCCTGGGCGACCTCGCGTTCTACTACGCCTTTGCAGGCTTTTTTGCGGCAGGCTTCGGCGGGCATCCCACAATTTGGGCGCTTCTCTGGCCCGCTGTCTGTTTTGCGGCGGCGGCCTGTTTCCGGGGAAATCCCTCCCTGCGCACCGTGCTGGCGCTGGCCAGTGCGGCGGCGCTGCCGTTTCTGCCTGCACGGGCGGATCAGCTCGTCTATCTCCCGGCGGTGTGCTATGTGACGCTGCTGGCGGTGCGGGAAGAGTTCGGCCTTTCTGCAGTGCAGCAGGGGGAGCGGTTCCGCTGGCTGCTGCGCATCTGGCCGCTGTTCGGTGCGGCGATGCTGCTGTGGAACGCAGATGCGGTGCTGACCACAGCCTTGCCCATGGCGATCACGGCGGCGCTTGCGCTGGTCTGGTTTACGCGGACGACCCGGCAGGACCCGGAGGTGTATAGTGCGCCATCCTACCTGCTGATATCCGGCGGGCTTCTGGCGGCGCTGAGTGGCGCGGCCTTTCTGCTCAGCCGCAGCGCCGTGATGAACGGGGCGAAAGCTCTGGCCGCAGCGGTGTATTTCAAGCTGCTGCTGCCGGTGCTGCAACTGGTGCTGAACAATGTGGTGGCCTACGGCATCGTCGTGGTGTTCCAAAAACTGTGGTATGCCATTGCGTGGGTGCTGGCCTTGTTCGCAAACCGGCAGGTCGCAATGGGCGATTTGTATGAATCCAGAGCGGGCGATGTCCGGGACGCCATCGGCGAGGAGAGCGGCCTGCTGATGGACGGCCCACGGGTGCTGGCCGGAGTGGCGGTGCTCTTTGCGGCGGTGCTGCTGATTTTAGCGGTGCGGCACATCCTGCGCCGGGGCCGCGCGGCGGGACTGACCGGTGCTGCCCCGATGACGAAACGCCGGACCTCCCTGCGCACCCGCCGTCGGTGGCCGGGGTTCTTCCTTAGCCCGAACGCCCGTGTCCGGCGGGAATACCGGGCCTATCTCGACTACTGCGAGGCCCACGGCCTGACCATCCTGCGCGGAGATACCAGCCTGGACATCATGGGCCGTGCCTCCGGCATGGACTACGCTGCCGAGGCCGAACTGCGCGAAATTTACCTCCGCGCCCGCTATGCGGAAACGGCTACCGCCGAGGACGCTGCCCGCGCGGCAGAGCTCGTGAAAAAGATCTGCGAATGACCGCATCAACGCCCCCTGACTGGCCCACACTGTTTCAAAAGGCCAAAGGGGGAGTTTTTATGTCCGGACGGCGGGTGCTGGCGCTGTATGCGCTGCTGGTGGGGTGTTTTGCGGCGGTGGTCTGCCGGTTGTACTGGCTGTGCTCCCACGCGGACTATGCAGCCCGCGCGGCGGCGCAGAGCGTGGTGACGCTGGCGCTCCCGGCACGGCGGGGCAATTTTTACGACTGCGAGGGCCATCTTCTGACGGGCTTTGGCACAAAGTGGACAGCGCTCTGTGTGCCCGGCGGGGGAAACTATACCCGGCTCTTTTCCTGTACCGATGCGGCTGGGCAGGCGCTGCTGTACCAGAAACGAAACGCAGTCTCTCCGTTCCTGCTCACGGTGGACCGCGATGTTTCGCCGCTGGGCATTTCCTGCTGGCCGGTGGCCGTGCGCTATGCGGCCGCGCCGCTGGCTGTGCAGCTCATCGGGTATGTGGACGGCGACGGCAGGGGAGCCGCCGGGCTGGAAGCCGCGTTTGATGCGGCACTTTCCGGCACCGGGGAGGGCGACACCCTGACCTGCCTTGTCAATGCGCAGGGACGCCTGCGGAGCGAGCCGGAACAGACCCACACCGACAGCGGGGCCGTAGGCGTCCAGCTGACCCTTTCCCGGCCGGTCCAGCGGGCGGCGGAAGCCGTTGCGGGCCGGATGATGACCACCGGCTGCATCGTGGTGCTGGATGCCGCAAACGCTGAAGTCCGCGCCTGCGTCAGTGTGCCGGGGTACGACCCGGCAGACCCGGCTGCCAGCCTGACCGCGGCGGACAGCCCGATGCTGAACCGGGCCTTCCAAAGCTACGCAGTGGGGTCGGTGTTCAAGCCGGTGCTGGCCGCAGCCGCGCTGGAAGCAGGGGAGACCAATCTGGTCTACACCTGCCCCGGCTGGTGCGAGGTGGACGGGCAGGTGTTCCGCTGTGCGGGCGGCATCCCGCATGGGAAGGTAGACCTTGCCGCCGCACTGGAAAAAAGCTGCAACGGATATTTTATCCGGCTGGGGCAGGTGCTGGGGGCCGAGCGGGTCCGTGCGCTGGCTGAGCGGGTGGGCTTTGGGCAGGCCGCGGAACTGACGGACCGCTTCCGCACGGCGGCGGGCATCCTGCCAACGGCGGAAGCCCTGACCTCGTCCGGGGCCTATGCAAATTTCTGCTTCGGGCAGGGGGAGCTGCTGGCAACGCCGGTGCAGGTGGCCGGGATGCTGAACGCGCTGGTCACCGGCACCTGGCGGATGCCGCTCTTTTTGCGGAACACGCTGGACGAGGCGACCGGGGAGCCGCTGGAAACGCTGGCCCACCGGAGGGCGGAGCCGGTCATCTCGGAACAGACGGCGCAAACGCTGCGCGGTCTGCTGGCGGGCGTGGTGGCAAACGGCACCGGCCGCGAGGCGGCCCTGCCGGAGACCACCGCCGCCGGGAAGACCGGGACGGCCCAGACCGGCCAGTTCCGGGCGGGTGAAGAGCTGAAAAACAGCTGGTTTGCGGGCGTTTTTCCGGCGGAACAGCCCCGGTATACCATCGTGGTCCTGCAGGACGCCCAGACAGAACCTGCCCATTCCAGCGCCGCAGTCTTTGCCGCTCTGGCCGAAATGCTGGAAAATTTGGCCCGATGAGGCAGAGTCCATCTTGCAATTTGCGCGGTTGTATGCTATCATATTCTTGTATTTGTATGCAGTCTCAATCAAATTTACAATAAAAGGAGCGTTCCATCCATGTCTGCTATTGAAATCGTCGGCGGCGCCATCCTGCTTGCTGCCTCGGTCGTCATCATCGTCCTTACCCTGATGCAGCACACCCACGGTCAGGGTCTGTCCGGTGCGATCAACGGCGGCGCATACGGCGCAAACAACGCACGGCTGACCCCTGCCGACCAGATGCTGGCCAAGGTGACCCGCATCGCCGGTGTCGTCTTCTTCGTGGTGGCCGTCCTGGCCTGTGTGTTCGCCAGCCGTCTGGCTTGAGGACCCGCGCACAGCCCCGTGTAAGGCGGGGCTGTTTTTCTGTCTGAAATTTCTCTGTCTGCGCTGCGGACAGCTCTTCTTCTGAGGGGAGCCTCTGACAGGCCGGGTGGGCCTGCATCGGATGAGAAAAGCCCAATGGGCAAACACTGCCGGGTGCGGATGCCTCCGGCAGAAGGTGGGAAACTCAGGATTCCGCTGGAGAATTTTGAGAATGTTGTTAAGGAGTAAAATCTATGTCATTACGCGATAAGATCGAGCATGCCATCCAGAACCAGCCCTGCACCGTCAAGGACCTGAAGGCCCGCTTCGGCGGCGACCGCGGGGCAGACCGCAAGGTGATGGAAGCGCTGGATGCTCTGGTGCATGAGGCCGTGGTCTGCCAGCGTTCGGGCGTGTTCTTCACCGTGCGCTCCGGCCGCGCCGAGAAGGCCCTGCTGTGCAAAGTAGTCAAACTGGGCAAGAATTTTGCCTTTGTCATGCTGGAAGATGAGACCAGCGATATCTTCATCCCCGGCCGCTTCACCCGCGGCGCGATGCCCGGCGACGAGGTCCTCGTCGAGAAGTTCGAGCATCCCCGTGTGGAGGGCAGCGACGAGGGTGCCATCCTCGCGGTGCTTACCGAAAAGAACGACCTGGTGGGCACGGCCCGCCGGATCGAGGGCCGTCTGAAGTTCGTGCCGGACGACTGCCCGGCCATCTCCATGCAGCTGATGCGGAACTGCGAAGGCGGCGCTAAAGACGGCGACAAGGTGGCGGTCGAGATCCTGATGCGCGGCAGCCGCCAGGAAGACCACCGCGTCGGCGTGGCCATGCGGTTCGGCAGCTCGGATGAAGCCAAGCGCTGCGCCAAGGCGCTGCTCTACGCCCGCGATATCCACACCCGCTTCCCGGACAAAGTCCGCGAGGAAGCCAAGAAGTTTGAGGGCATGACCGTTTCGGAAGAGGACTGCAAGGGCCGCATGGATCTGCGCGCTCTGCCCATCTTCACCATCGACAGCGCCGAGACCAAGGACATCGACGATGCCATCAGCCTGACCCGCACTCCGGAGGGCGGCTTTGAGCTGGGCGTCCACATTGCGGACGTCTCCAACTACGTCAAGCCCGGTTCTGAGCTGAACGAAGAGGCGTTCAACCGCGCCACCTCCGTCTACTATGCCGACCAGGTCGTGCCCATGCTGCCCAAGAGTCTGTCCAACGGCATCTGCTCCCTGAACGAGAAGGAGCTGCGCCTGGCCTTCTCCTGCCTGATGCGGCTGGACAAGGACGGCAACCTGACCGACTACCGCTTCGTGAAGTCGGTCATCTGCAGCCGGGTCAAGGGCGTCTACGCGGAGATCAATGCCCTGCTGGCCGGAACGGCCGATGCCGAGATCCAGGCCAAGTACGCCGAGGTGGCCGACCAGCTGCCCGCCATGAAGGAACTGTACGCCCACCGTGCCCGCCTGCGCACCGAGCGCGGCTGCATCGACTTCGAGAGCGGGGAAGTGAAGCTCATCCTCGACGAGGACGGCCACTGCATCGACGTCAAGAAGCGCACCTCCGGCGAGAGCGAGGCCATGATCGAGGAGTTCATGCTGCTGGCCAACCAGTGCGCCGCCCACTTTGCCCGGGTCAAGCAGATCCCCTTCGTCTACCGCGTCCACGAGGAGCCGAACGCCGAGAAGCTGGAGCGTCTGCACGCCCTGCTGCAGGCCTGCGGCATCAACGACCACTTTGCCAAGGAGGTGCCCACGCCCAAGGAGCTGAGCGCCATTCTGGAAGGGGTGCGCGGCACGGCATTTGAACAGATCGTCAATACCGGCATGCTCCGCTGCATGTCCAAGGCCTGCTACGAAGAAAAGCCCAAGGGCCACTACGGTCTGGTGCTGAAGGACTATGCCCACTTCACCAGCCCCATCCGCCGCTACCCGGATCTGGCCATCCACCGCATCATGACCGATCTGCTCAGCGGCACCGACAAGGAGACCATGGCCATCCGCTATACCGATTTTGCGATCCAGGCCTCCAAGCAGTCCAGCGAGCGCGAGGTCATCGCGGTGCAGATCGAGCGCAAGGCCGAGGACTGCTATAAAGCCGAGTATGCCCGCCGCCATCTGGGCGAGTGCTACGAGGGCATCATCTCCGGCGTGACCCAGCGCGGCCTGTTCATCGAACTGGAGAACGGCGTGGAGGGCTTCGTGCCCGCTTCCAGCCTGACCCCCACCGGCACCATGCTCACCGAGGGCATCCGCCTGTCCGACCCGGTCTCCGGCAAGAACTGGAACCTGGGTGACAGCATGATGATCACCATCGTCCGCGCCGACGTCAACCTCGGCAAGATCGATTTTGAGGTCGCCCCGGAGGCAAAACAGTAACCCGAATTGATTTCATCCGCTCCCGTCTTCTGTCACCGGAAGGCGGGAGTTTTTTGCGCTTCACACTTTCGCCATATTTCCGACAAAGGTTGGGTTTTGCATAAAGTTTATACACTGGTCATCTTTTGTATGTTGTTCTGTCACAGGGAATGGGATATACTAAGTACAACGAAAGGGCGAGCGGAAGCCGCCCGGAAAGAACCAAAACTTCAGGAGGTCTGCGTTATGTATTATTCCAGTGGCAACTACGAAGCGTTTGCACACCCCAAAAAGCCGGAAGGCGTTGACAATAAATCGGCCTATATCATCGGTTCGGGTCTGGCGGCACTGACCGCTGCCTGCTATCTGGTCCGCGACGGCCAGATGCAGGGCGACCACATCCATGTGATCGAGAAGGACCCGCTGCCCGGCGGTGCCTGCGACGGCTACAAGTACGACATCGGCTATGTGATGCGCGGCGGCCGCGAGATGGACAACCACTTCGAGGTCATGTGGGACCTGCTGCGCTCCATCCCGTCCCTGGAGACGGAGGGGGCCAGCGTTCTGGATGAGTATTACTGGCTGAACAAGGAAGACCCCAACAAGTCCCTCTGCCGTGCTACCGAAAAACGCGGCCAGGATGCCCACACCGACGGCAAGTTCGGCATCTCCGACCGGGGCGCGATGGAGATCATGAAGCTCTTCTTTACCCCGGACGAGCAGCTGCAGGATAAGAAGATCACCGACATCTTCGACGACGAGGTCTTCAGCTCCAACTTCTGGATGTACTGGCGCACCATGTTCGCGTTCGAGAACTGGCACAGCGCACTGGAGATGAAGCTCTACCTCAAGCGCTATATCCACCACATCGGCGGTCTGCCCGACTTCACTGCCCTGCGCTTTACCCGCTACAACCAGTATGAGTCCATCATCCTGCCCATGGTCACCTACCTGAAGGACCACGGCGTGGAGTTCCGGTATGAGACCAAGGTCACCGACGTCCGCTTCCGGATCGAGGGCGGCAAAAAGCAGGCCAGCTCCATCACTGTGGAGCACAAGGGCGAGGAGAAGGTGCTGCCGCTGACCGAGAACGACCTGCTCTTCATCACCAACGGCGGCTGCGTCGAGAGCTGCACCATCGGCGCACAGGACA
>ERZ1034976.3258-NODE-3258-length-10435-cov-5.522929_pt1 | contig 10435 bp, 9 predicted proteins | sample MGYA00520623_ERZ1034976 | MGnify/ENA primary metagenome ERZ1034976 (study PRJEB33766, sample SAMN09781774) | gut metagenome | biome: gut microbiome | host: Homo sapiens | place: Madagascar | study: EMG produced TPA metagenomics assembly of the PRJNA485056 data...
ATGAAAGCAATGCTGATTGGCGGTGCTGGATTTGTTGGAAAACATCTTGCAATCCATCTCGCAAATACTTATGGCTGGGAGATTGTCATTACAGGGCTGCCGGAAGAACGGGAAGCAATTGAACGCAGCAGCTTAGGACGTTTTATTCCGGTGAATATCTTAGAAAAGGGACAGATTCAGGCAGTATTGGAGCAGGAACGGCCGCATTATATTTTCCATCTGGCAGCACAGAGTTCCGTTGCTCGTTCTTGGAAGAATCCGCAGGCAACCATTGACGTGAACATCAAGGGCTGTGCGAACTTGCTGGATGCGATTCGTTCCATAGAAATTTACGACCCAAAGATATTATTGATTGGTTCGGGCGATGAATACGGCAGATTGCCGGATGGCATTCGAGTGGTTTCAGAAACAACGCTGCCGTGTCCGGGTAATCCGTATGCTATGACAAAGGCTGCACAGACGATGTTGGGGCAGGTTTATGCCCATGCTTACCGGATGCATATTGTTCTGGCAAGACCGTTCAATCACATTGGGCCAGGACAGATGGCAGGCTTCGTTGTATCGGACTTCTGCAAGCAGGTTGCAGAGATTTTGAACGGTGCAGAGCCAGTGGTACGGGTCGGTAATCTGACCGCTTCACGGGACTTTACGGATGTACGGGACGTGGTACGGGCGTATGGTCTGCTGATTCAGCATGGCGTACCGGGTGAAATCTACAATATTGGTTCGGGAACAGCCGTTTCCATTCAATCGTTGTTAGATGAAATCATCCGGCAGAGTGGCATTTCTATTTCAGTACAGCATGACCCGCAGAAATTCCGTCCGGTAGATTATCCAAGCATTGCAGCGGATATTTCAAAGTTGCAGCGAGCAATTGACTGGAAGCCGGAAATTTCGCTGGAGCGTACCATTGCAGATACACTGACAGACTGGCAGATTCGGTTGAAGAACAACGTCAATTGATGGAAAAAGGGGTTCAACATGGAGGAACACACGGAGCAAAAGCGGGTTATGGCAGATACATATATGGAAGAAGTATGGGAACAGCAAGCAGTCAAGAACTGGTCGAAGCCGATGCACAATTTCGGGGTACGACAGAATGCATTTAATCAGAGTGCCGACCAGCGGATTCGGGCATTGGAATCGGAGAATTTGCAGCTGCGGACACAGATTCGGACGCTGATGCAGCAGACTGAGGAACTTTCTCAGATTGCCAAGCGACAGAAAGAACGGCTGCGGCAGGAAGAGCAGCGAAATCGGGAGATTTTCGGACGTGTTGCAGCAATGCTGGATCGGATGCGGAATGATTTGGATCGTGTGCGGCTTTCTACCCAGTTGAACAGCAATGCCATTGACCGGCTGATGCTGGAGGATGAAGCAGAGCCAGAGGCAGTGGAAGAGCCATTGACCACGATGGAAGAACCAGAAGAAGAACTGGAAACCATGGAAGAAGCAGAAACAGTAGAAACCGTTGCAGCAGTGGAATCCGTTGAACCAGAATCAGAACCGGAGCAGGTGACAGAATCTATAGAACCTGTTGAACCGGAAACAACGATTGAACCAAAAGACAGTCATGTAGAATGAGCTTGCAGGAGATTTTCCAAATATGCTTTAACTGCAAGTGATGATATAAATATTAAGATAGAAAAAACCGCTCTCGGTACAAAAGTATACCGGGAACGGTTTTTCTTTTTGATCTAACAGGCAATTGAGAAATTAAGAATAGTCTACCAAATCAAACGCAGTAACTTTGCCGTTCTCAATGTAGAACGAATATGCCTTCTGCCCATTGGTAACCGTGTCATAGATGGAAACCACATATGTGCTTGCGGTTTCTGCCTCTGGAACAATGTCAATGTTAAACTGTGCTTCCAAGTCTGCAACGGAACTGCCAATGCCGACAACGCCAACTCGAATATCAGATGGTGAGCCTTCATAGACTTCCACTTCAAAGATATTGCAAGCCTGTGCATCGGTCGGGGAAGTAGACATGTTTTCCAGACCAAGGGTCAGCGTGGCATCCGAATTGGAATACCAGTTGTAGTCCTGTGATTCGATGGTTGGGTCAACTGTGCAGTCTACCAGCTTGATCAAATCCATGTTATTTTCATAGAATCGGAACAGTTTTCCGCCGTTGTAGGTAATGGCAGCAATGGAAAGGTCTGCATCAATCCGCTGTTCGTTGTCGGAAGTATCAACAGTGCCGTCTGAGTCATCTGCCTCTGTGCCATCTTCTACCGGTCTGTCATCGTCTGCCGGAAGGGTTGAAATATCCGAGTCAGAACTCTGTGTATCCATGTCATCTCCGCCGTTGATCTCATCATAAATGGAATCGGCAAAGTTGTCCGTATCCTGAATGCCCAGTGCAGTCGCAATCTTTTTCAGGCAGTCCTTTGTCTGTGTGCCATCGCCAAAGTAAGTATCCTTTGTGGCATCATCGGACAAGTCCAAAGAATCCGATGGAATATTCAGTGCCAAGTCGTCACCCTTGTCGGTGCTTAACGTGCAGGAAATGGTTGCATAGTTAGTACCGCCGACTGCCCAGTCCACTGCGAATGTCTGTGACTTTCCATCTGAATCCAGACTCAGCGTGAACATGTTTGGTTCATCCTCTGTGGAAGCGGTCAGAGTGCCGGAGCAGTAACCCCGTTCTTCATTGACGATTTTAAAATCTTCCAGATCCAACAGAACGGAATTTTCTTCCAGAGCAACCGTAATCGTGCCGCTGTAGGTATCCTTAGAACCTTCGGACAGAACTCCGCTGACGTTCAGCCCGTTGACATCGAAATAAACGCCAACTTGCTTGCCATCTTTTCCGGCATAGCATTCCAACAAAGAGAAATCAGCATCGTCCGGATCTGCAATGCGGCAGCCACGAATCGTTCCGGTTGGGTCAACATAGAGGGTGACGGTTGCCGATTCTGTAACGGTGGTATCATTCCAGTTGTCCAGAGCCTCTTGCAGGTTGGATTGAAATTCGTCTTCTGTCATCAAATCCGATGCAGCGAAATAGTGCGAGATGGTAGAATCTTCTTTCACTTCTTCGAGCAGTTCCTTGACAACGGTTTTCAGTTCATCGCCCTGATAGGTTGCTTCAAGGGCAGTGTAAGAAAATGTTGTGTCTGCAATGTTTAGTTCCTGATTTTTCAGCAGGGCAATGGTCGCATTGCTGTCAGCGATAATTTCACCATACCGCTGGAACATGCTGTTCAGGTCGGAGGGAGAAAGCCGTTCTTCAAGGGCTTCCGGTGTCAGGAACAGGGAAGAAGAACGCAGTGCTGTGGAATCAATAGAAGAATCGAATTCATCGGAGAGGTCGTATTCTTCTTCGGTGAGGGTTTCAACATCTTGCCAGGTCATGGAAAGATACTGGTCGGACAGAGATGGAATCTGCAAATAGATATTGTTGGCATCCATCACAGCATTGCCCTCTAAGACATCTTCACCGTTGAGGGTGATCGTTACTGTTCCGCCCATCTTGTCGGCTTCTACTTTTCCGCTGAGCGTGATTGCAGCAGATGTCAGCGTAATGGTTTCATCGGTATCAACATCGCTGTTGAGTTCTTCCTGCAACTTCTTCTGTCCCTCTTCGCTGAGCGTGATGTTCATAGACAGATTGGATTGCGGTTCTTCCTTGGAGCGGGAGAGGGAACTGTCGTAGCGGTCAGAAACCGAACGTCCCCAGTCCTTTGTATTTTTTTCAATGACCCATTGATAGTAATCGCTTTCGCTGCTGAAATTCATCTTTGCGAAGTTCTTGACAGTGTCGCTGGCAGCATAGGCGATGCCAGTTCCTGCTCCGAGGACAACCACAGCACTGATGATAGAGATGACAGCGATTTTCCAGCCCTTCATTTTCTTTTTGGACTTTGCACCGACGATCTGACCATTCAGCGAGAAATCAGGCTGCTGAAATGGCGGTGGTGTCTGGGAAAAAGAAGGCGGTGTTTCCGGCTGGGGTGGAGTGGTTGTTGCATCCGCAGACGGAGCAGGCTGTTGAAATGGATTTGCTGCCGAAGCAGCAGCGGTATCGTTTGCCGAGGTCGAAGTTGGCGTTGCATCGTTTTGCGGCGGTGCAAAACCAGCGTGGTCGGATTCCGGCAGATTATTTTTAAAATCGTCCATGAAGATACTCCTTTTATAAAAAATAGACTGTTCGTATTATATCATATTTTTTTTCAAAAGTCAATGATTGTGAAAAAGTGTTTTTTGCCAGTTTGGTTCTCAAAAGCAGGAAAAAAGGAAAAGCAAAAACCGCAAATCCTTTGTTTGGATTTGCGGTTTCAAGATGCTTTTTGGAGGCCATCAAAATCCGGTGGTGATTACTTGGCGTAATCCACAACCCGACTTTCTCGGATGAGGTTGATTTTGACTTGTCCCGGGTAGTTCATTTCGTTTTCGATCTGTTTTGCGATTTGACGGGCAATCAGCACCATCTTTTCATCGTTGACCTTTTCCGGAACGACCATAACCCGAACCTCACGGCCAGCCTGCAATGCATAGCATTTTTCAACACCGTCATACGATGCACAAATGTTTTCGAGCTGTTGCAGCCGCTTGATGTAGTTTTCGTAGTTTTCGCTTCTTGCTGCCGGACGAGCCGCAGAAATCGCATCCGCAGCCTGTACGATACAGGCAAGTGCAGTTCTTGGTTCTACATCGTTGTGGTGGGCTTCCACTGCGTGGATGATTTCCGGACTTTCGTTGTACTTCTTGCAGACATCAACGCCGATCTGTACATGAGAGCCTTCAATTTCAGCGGTCAGAGCCTTACCAATATCATGCAGTAAGCCGGCACGCCGTGCCATGTTGGCATCCAGTCCCAATTCCGAGGCAAGAACGCCGCAGAGCTTGGAAACTTCGATGGAATGCTTCAAGACATTCTGCCGGTAGCTGGTACGATAATAGAGCCGTCCCAACAGCTTGATCATTTCGTTGTTGATACCGTGAACATTGGTTTCCAGAACAGCATGTTCGCCTTCCGCACGAATCCGCTGTTCTACTTCTCGTTTTGCCTTTTCCACCATTTCTTCGATCTTAGTCGGGTGGATTCTGCCGTCCGCAATGAGTTTTTCCAGAGCAATCCGGGCAACTTCACGCCGAACCTGGTCGAAGCAGGAAAGGGTAATGGCTTCCGGTGTATCGTCGATGATCAAGTCCACGCCGGTGAGGGTTTCCAGTGTCCGGATGTTTCTGCCTTCTCTGCCGATGATTCTGCCCTTCATTTCATCGTTAGGCAGCGGCACGACTGAAACAGCGGATTCCGAAACCTGGTCGGATGCACACTTTGCAATGGCAAGGGAGATGTAATTTCTTGCTTTCTCCTCACAGTCATCCTTGAGCTGCTGCTCATACTGGGTGATCTTCATTGCCTTTTCATGCACCAGTTCATCTTCCAGATGTTGCAGGATATATTCCTTTGCCTGTTCCCGGGTGAATTCTGAGATTCGTTCCAGAACATCCATCTGGCTGTTCTTGATGGCTTCGGCTTCTGCAAGCCGTTCTTCCACGCTTTTTTGTTTGCGGGCAAGATTGTCCTCTTTGCGTTCGAGGTTTTCGAGTTTTTTGTCCAGAGATTCTTCTTTCTGCTGTACTCTTCGTTCCTGTCTGCTGACTTCAGAACGGCGGTCTTTGATTTCCTTTTCCGCATCGGCACGCAGTTGAAAGACTTCATCTTTGGCTTCCAGTAATACGCTTTTCTTTTGCTGTTCTGCTTCTTTTTTGGCATCGTGAATGACACGAGCCGCTTCTTTTTCGGCAGAGCCAATTTCCGCTTCTGCCTGTTGCTTTCGTTGCTGAATCCCGTCTTGTACACCTTTGGTGTAGCCTTTTTGGGTGGCAGTATGGTTGGTGACCAAAACCGCAGCCACACAGATGACGCAGGCAACCAGACAAACGATTACAATTTCCATTTTTTGCACGCCCTCCTTTGATTGAATCACTTATCTTACAATCGGTTTCCCGTTGGGCGGTGTGCAGAAAAAAACGAACGTAGCGAATCCTGACGCATCCAGTACCATATCCTATTTTACAAGTTGCCAAAAGCCGCAGGGTGGGCAAGATTGCCGAAACCGATGCGGATTTATCCATAAAAAGGGAAGCAAATTCTGCTCGGAGAGCAGCAGCTTCCGCTGATGTAAAAAAAAGAATCGTCTGCTTGTTTGTGCAGAACCCCTATATTCTGAAAGCTGCACGCCGCAATTCCAATAAAAAAACGGACGCCATTTTTCTAACAGCATCCGCAACCGGATTTGTAATATACAGCTCTTTTATTTTACACTGTTTCCGAAAAAAAGTCAAGAGATTCCCGAAACTTTTCCGGCATCGAAGCTGTAAATTTTTATTGGGTGTGGCGGCAGCGTTGGAAGCGGCATCCGATTTTGCCGGAAAAAAGCGGCGGAAATCTTAGAAGTTGTTCGCTTTTTCGACAAGAAACGGCGAGAAAATTTGTGCAACTTGTTCCGTTTGCCGGCTTTTTTGCAAATGGAATTGACAACATCACGGGAAGTGTGGTAAAATAACAATACATGTACCGGTGCATCTTGCCCGAACACATGCAAACAACCGTTTGCAGAACCAGAAAAGAAGGAGGAAAACCACATGGCACGACAGGACGATTGGGGAACGATTCTTTGGACGGATAAAAAACGAACCTTTCTTGGATTGCCGCTTTCTTTCACCAGATATTATTTGACAGACCATCAGCTGATTACAAGAGTGGGTTTTCTCTCCATAAAAGAGGATGAAATTGAACTGTATCGCATTGTGGACAAACGAATTGAACAGACGTTCTTCCAGCGGCTGTTTGGTTGCGGCACAGTCATCATTCTCAGTCGGGATGAAGACACGCCGGAAAAACACCTGGTTTCCATTCGGCATCCGCAGCAGGTTTCCAAGCTCATCGGCAACTATGTTCGGGAGCGGCAGGAAAATTTGCGGATCGCTGGCAGAGATATGGTCGGTGCAGCATTTGTGGGCGGCGGAAATGGACGGATTTCTGCTCCGTATCAAGCACCGGGTGATCTGGATGGAGAAGATGACGATTTGCTGTAAAGCAGATTACAGACTGCATTTCTTTTGGATGGAATATCCGGGGCGTTTCGGATGCCCTGCCAGCAAAAAAAGCGGACAGGACAGCAGAAACGAATAGAGAGATAAAGGAGATCCTGAGTATGCTTTCATTTATTACAGAAAAACTGACAGCATGGGAAAAGCTGAAAGCAGAAACCCGCCCGATATTTATTTATGGGATGGGTGACGGTGCAGAAAAAATCATGCGGGTTTTTCAGGAGAAAGGGATACCGTTTGCCGGTATTTTTGCAAGCGATGATTTTGTAAGAGGCCATTCTTTTGCAGGCCACAAAGTGCGGAAACTTTCCGAAATTGAAGCAGCCGTAGACGATTTTGTTATTGTACTGGCGTTTGCTGCTGGTTATCAGTCCTTAGTCGATAAAATCGTGGACATCAGCAAACGGCATACGCTGCTCGTTCCGGATGTACCGGTTGCCGGAGGCGGTTTATTCACCTATGATTATTGTCTGGAACATGCGGACGAAATCGAAACAGTTTATAACCTGTTGGCAGATGACTATTCCAGAGAAGTCTATGCCAGCATTTTGAATTTTAAAATCAGTGGCGAGATCCATTATCTGATGGATGTCACCACGCCAAAATCCGAAATTTATCGGAAGCTGATGCACCTGACCCCGAATGAAATTTATGTGGATTTGGGTGCTTATAATGGCGATACGATTCGGGAAGTGCTCCAGTATACCCGTGGCAAATATATCCGGATCTATGCAATGGAGCCAGACCGCAAGAACTTTAAGAAACTCCTGAAGAATACCGATGGAATGCAAAATATCTATCCGTTCCATGCAGCGGCTTGGTGTACGGATACACAAGTACCATTCGCCACAAAGGCAGGCAGACAGTCAGCGGTAACTGCAACCGGACAGACGATTGATGCCAGAACTGTGGACAGCGTCTTAGAGGGCAGACCTGCAACCTTGATTAAAATGGATGTCGAGGGCTGCGAACGGGAAGCACTCTGGGGCTCTGCTCAGACGATTGCCCACTATACACCAAAGCTGATGGTTTCGCTGTATCACCGCAATGAAGATATGTTCTCGTTGCCATTGCTGATTCAGAAGCTGAACCCGAATTATGATATTTATATCCGGCATCAGCTCTATATTCCGGCATGGGAAACCAACCTCTATGCCGTTCCCAAAAAACAGAATTAGGGCAGCTGCTTTTGCAGTTGTTACAAAAAAGCCGGCTCTTGCAGGACAGTGCAGGGTCGGTTTTTTCGTGAAAAAACAGGAAAAGGGAAATGGTATCCAAAATTTGTTAAATCTCTATAAAAACAGATGTTGAATTTTGGTGAAAATTCAGAAAAAATTGGATACGGGTTGACAGTTTCATCCAGCTGTGATACAATATAGGAAATTCCATGCAGAGATATGACAAAAAAGCAATGAGGCTGACACTTTTTTCATGAGAAGCAATGCCCCTATTTTTGTTTCAGAAATTCATGATGTTTGGAGTATTCTAAAATTGCATCTTTCTATTTCCTTTTGGGATTCCCATGGGAATCCATGTGGTATAACCTGTCCGGACACGGCTGTCGCTTATAACGTGTCCGGACAACCTGTTTTTTAGAGAAATGGACAAAAATTGAATCTTGCGTTTGTGCAGTTCCAACGAAAATATTTTTTCTTGTGGAAAACTGGTTGACATTTTAGAGAAAAACTGCTATAATAAAGCCATACCAGTAAAACGGATGCAAAAACGAATACTTCAATTTTTCTTTTTCTCATTGTTGGAATGACGCAGTCGGTCGAAAAACCGGCTGCGTCATTTTGTTTTTGGATGCAGTAGCCTAACAAATTAGATTCGGTCGGCATAGCGGTTTGCATTGGAGCAGATGCAATGTCCAGCAGGTCATCTGGGTGGAAGGTATAGGAGATCAATTTGCTATCATCCTGATTATCGCCGCTTCCGCCAGCCAGCGGACTGTACAGCAATACGCCTTCTTGGTAGTCCTCATAGACTTCTGCACCAATGTAGCCCGTCACAGTTGCTCCAGCAGGAATCGGCTGGGAGAAATCTTCAACATCTTGTCCGAATTGCTGATACGTTGCTCGCATGGATTGAATGGTAAACGCATCAAACGGCTTTCCATCTAATTGAATTTGACAAGTTTGCAGGAAGTTGGCGGAAATCGGGGCATCGGTCTGGTTGGAAACCGTAAACGAGAAGAAGATGGCGTTGCAGTTCTGTCCGTTGTGCACATCGGTGATGGAAGAACGATAAACGCCGTTTAAGGTGACAGTTGCTCCGTCAACATTCTGGTCTGTTCCGACTTCGCCCGGAATGATGGTCGTGACAACGGTTGTGCGGGGAAGCGTGCCTTTGGAAGTGGTCTTGGATTTGGAGTCTGCACAGCCGCTCAGCAATAGTGCGAGCGTTAGACCGCCGCAGAGTGCGAGATGAGAAATTTTCATAAGACAATCCTTTCTGTTGTTCCGGATGCAGGAATGATTCGGAACGGTTTATCATAAAATAGCAAAAGCCGCACTTGCACCATTCAGATGGGCAAGGCGGCTTTCACGAAAACAATTTAGTCCTCAACAATTGCCTGAACTGGGCAGGTGTCTGCACAAGAACCGCAAGAGATGCAAGAATCTGCATCAATTACATAGGTGCTGTCGCCTTCCTTGATTGCTTCTACTGGACATGCGTCTGCACAAGAACCGCAAGAAAGACATGCATCAGTGATTTTATATGCCATTGCTGTTTCACCTCCGGAAACCAGATTTCACACAGGGAAATCCTGTACGCTCTTATTATAGCAGATTCCCTTGTGAAATGCAAGTGGTTTTCCATGGAAAGCAAAAAAACTTTTTTCAGCGAATCGCACAAATCCAATGGCGTTGAAGGGCTGGTTATTCTGCAATATGTTCCAAAGCCTGCCGGAAAATGGTATAGATATGGTCATCTGCGAGGGCATAAAAGATGGACTTTCCCTCTCTGCGGCTGCTGACGAGGCGGGCTTGTTTTAAGATGCGGAGTTGATGAGAGATGGCAGACTGTGTCATGCCGAGCCGGTTTGCAATTTCCTGTACGCAGGCTTCCTGTTGAAACAACGCAAAGAGAATGCGGACACGGGTGGGGTCGCCGAATACCTTGAAGAGGTCTGCCATGCTTTGCAGGGCAGGGTCATCGGGTGCAAGAATATCCGTCATATGGGTGCACCTTCCTTTCTGTTCCATTCCGAAAAAATGGGGGATACTTTAATGATACGCAATTTTTCAGGATTTGTCAATCCCTGTTTCGTGACAAAATCCACAATTTGTTTGGAACAAGGCTGTTTGTCACAAAAGTTCGTATTAAAATTTAGTGATTGTATACAAATTGTTTGGTATTTCAG
>ERZ1034976.3261-NODE-3261-length-10425-cov-71.228930_pt1 | contig 10425 bp, 10 predicted proteins | sample MGYA00520623_ERZ1034976 | MGnify/ENA primary metagenome ERZ1034976 (study PRJEB33766, sample SAMN09781774) | gut metagenome | biome: gut microbiome | host: Homo sapiens | place: Madagascar | study: EMG produced TPA metagenomics assembly of the PRJNA485056 data...
GCACCACCCGCCGTGCACGGTCAAAGAACGTTCTGCCCTGCTCGTCGTGCATGGCGTTGCCCAGCGCGGCGACCGGGGTGGACTTTTCCGCATGGTAATAGAACAGCAGATCCGGCCCGTGCAGGCCGATATCGTACAGTTCCCGGTGCGCCTCCAGCTTTTCCCGCAGCGACGCGGGCAGATGGTCCAGCACATTTGCGCCAAAGCGGCGGTGTGCGTAGGTAGAGGGCATCTCTCATTCCTCCTTCTTGCAGTGTCAGCGCCCGCCGTCCTGTTCCGGCTGCACTGGCCAAAAATTCTATCGTTTTCAGTATAGCAGAAAGTTTGCCGACCTTCTACCCTTTTGTGTCTGTTTTCTGTAAAAAGTTTTAATAATTTTGCTGCACTTCCCGCCGCTCCCCCCAAACAGAAAAGGGTACTCCTGAAATGCCCATGGCATTTCAGGAGTACCCTTTCTACTTATTCAGGTTCACACGCTCTCATAGCCCTGCGGCATCTCGCTCTTGCGGTCGCGGGACATCAGGTTGCGCAGCGCGTCGCTGGCGCTCATGCCCTCCTTGACGATGGCGTTCACCGTCTGGGCAATGGGCATTTCCACATGGTACTTCTCGGCCAGCTCCATGGCGGCGGGCAGGGCGTTGATTCCCTCCACTACCATGCCGACTTCCTTCACGGCCTGCTCCGGGCTTTCGCCCTTGCCGATCAGGATACCGGCGCGGTTGTTGCGGCTGTGCATACTGGTAGCGGTAACGATCAAATCGCCGATACCGGCCAGGCCTGCAAAGGTCTGGACATTGCAGCCCATGGCCACGCCCAGCCGGGCGATCTCGGCAATGCCGCGGGTGATCAGGGCGGCGCGGGCGTTATCGCCGTAGCCAAGGCCGGTGGAGATGCCTACACCCAGCGCGATGACGTTCTTCATGGCGCCGCTCAGCTCCACGCCCTTGATATCAGTGTTGGTGTACACACGCATACAGGTGTTGCTGAATACCTCCTGCACCACCTCGGCAGCCTCCAGATCCGGGCTGGCGGAAACGATGGTGGTAGGCAGATCCAGCGCTACTTCCTCAGCGTGGGTGGGGCCGCTGAGCGCCACCAGACGCACCGCACGGGGGCCGTTCTCGTGGCTCAGCTCGTCGGCAAGGATCTCGGTCATGGTATATAAGGTATCGGGTTCAATGCCCTTTGCCACGTCCACGATGATCTGGCCGGAGCGGATATAGGGCCGCGCCTTAGCCGCCGTGGCACGCACGAACACCGACGGCACTGCAAACAGCAGCACGTCCTTGCCGGTGCATACTTCCTCTATGCTTTTGGTAAAACGCAGCTCCTGCGGGATGACCATCCCCGGCAGATTGGGGTGTACCCGGGTGGTGGAAAGGTTGTCCACCTCGGCTTCAATAGCCGACCACACCTGCACATCGTTGCCGCTGACGGTCAGCATCCGTGCCAGAGCCATGCCCCAGGTGCCTGCACCCAGAACACCAATACTAAACTTTTTCACGTTCGTATCCTCCGTGTCTGCACCGGGCAAGGGGCAAGCCCCTGCCGGTGGATTTGCGCCGCGCCGGGCCATTGCCCCGCACCCGCGCACTGTTATGTTCATTGTACACGAAAGCGCCCACAGCGTCAAGCATCTGCCGCATTGCACAAATATTTAACAAGTTTATGCAATTTTTCGGTCACATCACACGTTTTGTGCAAACCGTTTGCGCTGCGGGGCATTTCATGCTATTATAGTATTCTGGTAGGTTTTGTAGGGATTGGTGACTCAGTCTCTTGACTTTGACCCTACTTTAAGGTGTATACTGCTTTATCCGGCAAGAGCCTTGCCGGAGCGCGTATTTTTAACTTTGAGGAAAAACCGATGTTTGAAGCACTTTTATCCAACCGCACGGTCAGTGTACTGGTGGAGGCGCTGCCCCGCATCCTGACGGCAGGCCTGACCATGACCATTCCGCTGACCCTTCTCTCCTTCTTTTTTGCCATGATCATCGCGGTGGCGGTGGCGCTGGTGCAGTACGCCAATGTGCCGGTGCTGCGGCAGATCGCCCGGTTCTACATCTGGGTCATCCGGGGCACCCCGCTGCTGGTGCAGCTGTTCATCATCTTTTACGGCCTGCCCAGCGTGGGCATCATGCTGAACGCCTTTCCGGCGGCAGTCATCGCCTTTGCCTTCAACGAGGGTGCCTACTGTGCCGAGACCATGCGCGGTGCGCTGGAAAGCGTGCCGCAGGGGCAGCTGGAAGCCGGGTACTGTGTGGGCATGAGCTGGTGGCAGATCATGCGCCGCATCGTGCTGCCGCAGGCGCTGCGCACCGCCGTGCCTGCGCTGTCCAACTCCCTCATCGGTATGATCAAGGACACCTCGCTGGCGTCCAACATCACGGTGGCAGAGCTGTTCATGGCGGGGCAGCGGGTAGCCGCCCGCACCTACATCTTCCTGCCCATCTACTGCGAGGTGGCTGTGGTGTATCTGCTGTTCTGTACCGTCATCACCAAGCTGCAGGCGCTGCTGGAACGTCAGCTCAACGCCCGCGGCTTCCAGTAAAAAGGGAGGGCGAGCACCTATGGCTATGTTAGAGATCCGCAATGTGCAAAAAACCTTCCGCACCTACGCAAAGCCCGGCCTTTTCCACCGCCCCGGTGCACGGAAGGTCGCCAGCGAGCTGCCCGTGTTGCGCGGCGTAGACCTGACCGTGGAAAAGGGCGATGTGGTGGCCATTTTGGGACCGTCCGGCTCCGGCAAGACCACCCTGCTGCGCTGCCTGAACTTTTTGGAAACTGCCGATGCCGGGCAGCTGGTGTTTGACGGAGAAAGCTTCGACCTTGCCCATGCCAGCCGCGCCGACATTGCCCGGCTGCGCAAAAAGACGGCCTTTGTGTTCCAGAACTACAACCTGTTCCGCAACAAGACCGCTCTGCAAAATGTGACCGAAGAGCTGATCGTAGCGCGTAAGCTGCCCAAAGAGCAGGCGGATGAGATCGGCATGAAGATGCTTGCCAAGGTAGGCCTTGCCGACCGCGCCGACTACTACCCCCGCCAGCTTTCCGGCGGGCAGCAGCAGCGGGTGGCCATCGCCCGCGCCCTTGCCGCCGACCCGGAAATTATTTACTTTGACGAGCCCACCAGCGCCCTTGACCCGGAGCTGACTGGCGAGGTGCTCAGCGTAATGCGGCAGCTGGCCGAAGAGGGCATGACCATGCTGGTGGTCACCCACGAGATGGGCTTTGCCCGCAACGTTTCCTCCAAGACCGTGTTTATGGAAAATGGCGTGGTGGTGGAGCAGGCTCCCTCTCAGCAGTTCTTTGCATCCCCCAAGGAGGAGCGCACCCGGGCCTTCCTGCGCAGGATCGCCCATACAGAAGAATAAAAGCGCTCCCTCTTTTTTCATTTTTTACGACAGAAAGGAATTTTTACTTATGAAACGCAGAACCTTTATTTCTCTGATGGGCGTTATGGCCGCAGCCGGGGTGCTGTCCATGACCGGCTGCTCCTCCAAGGACACTGCATCCAGCACCGCAGGCCCGGCACCGCTGGATAAGCTGAGCAGCATCCAGAAAAGCGGCAAGCTGGTGGTAGCGCTGGAGGGCGCATGGCAGCCGTGGAGCTACCACGATGCCTCCGACACGCTGGTGGGCTACGATGTGGAGGTATCCCGCGCCATTGCCGAAAAGCTGGGCGTGGAGCCGGAGTATGTGGAGAGCGACTGGGACAGCCTGTTTGCCGGTCTGGACGCAGGCCGCTACGACATGGTGTGCAACGGCGTGGAAGTGACCGAGGAGCGCGCCAAGACCTACGCTTTCACCACCCCCTACGGCTACATCCACACTGCGCTGGCTGTACGCAAGGACAATACAGACATTACCAGCTTTGAGGACCTGAAGGGCAAGACCACCGCCAACAGTCTGGCTTCCACCTACATGGAGCTGGCCGAGAGCTACGGCGCTACCGTGCAGGGCATCGACACGCTGGAAGAGACCATCCAGCTGCTGACCGCAGGCCGCATTGATGCCACCCTGAACGCGGATGTTTCCTTCTACGACTACCTGAATGTCCACCCGGAGGCAGACTTCAAGCTGGTGGCACAGACCACCGAGTCCTCCCATGTGGCCATCCCGGTGCTCAAGAGCGAGGACACCGCTTATCTGGACGCGCTGAACGCTGCCATTGAGGAGCTGCGCGCCGACGGCACCTTAAAGACCCTGAGCGAGAAGTATTTCGGACAGGATATCTCTTCTGAAAATTAAGCTTTATATGCATTCCTGCACCGCTGTGGAAAACCCGCAGCGGTGTTTTTTTGCGTTCGTCTATTGACTTGTGTAATATTATATGCTATATAATATTATAGAAACAGACCACACCGAAAGGAGGCTGTTCCCACATGAGTTTTCCCATCAGTGCCGCGCTGCTGGATGCCATTGTGCTGTCCGTGGTGGCGCAGGAGCCGGAAGGTACCTACGGCTACAAGATCACCCAACAGATCACCCACACGCTGGAACTGAGCGAATCCACCCTGTACCCGGTGCTGCGCCGGCTGCAGAAAGACCAGCTGCTCACGGTCTACGATGCACCCTTTAACGGCCGCAACCGCCGCTATTATCAGATCACCTCCGCCGGGCGGGCGCAGCTTGCCGCCTACGCGCAGGAGTGGAGCCGCTACCGTTCTTCCATTGACACATTTTTCAGAGAGGTGGAATGATTTATGACCCGTACTGCATTTCTTGCTGCGCTGGAGCAGCTTCTGGCCCCCTTGCCGGAGGCCGAGCGCAAGGACGCTTTGAGCTATTACGAGGATTATCTGGATACCGCCGGGCCGGAAAACGAAGCCCGTGCCATTGCAGAGCTGGGCAGCCCCGAGGAGGTCGCCCGCAAAATTCTGGACGAGCAACCCCCGGCAGACAGCTCTGCCGCCCCGGCATCCCCTGCCCGCAAGGCGCATTCCCGCTGGCGTATGGTGCTGGGCGGCGGGCTGGCTGTTCTGGCGGTGCTGGTGCTGTTTTGCTTTTTCTTCCAGCATACCAAAGCCACCCCGGTGCAGCCGGTCGAGTCCATCTCTCCTGCCTCGGAAATTCCTGCTTCCTCTGCGGAAACAGCTGCCGAGAGTGCCTCCACGCAGCCCGCGGTTCCTGTTTCCACTCCAGACGGCTTGACTTTCTCCCTCTCTGCTGAGATGGTCAGCGATAAACTATCGCTGAAGTTGGACTATGGTACCATTCTCTTTGTTGTTGACCCAAACGCTTCCGACATCACTCTAAAGTTTGACGGATTCAGGACCCGGTACCTCACCCATTCCAACAAAAAAGACGGAACCGCAGAGTTTTCCTACCATATCCCGAAATACTACGCTCCCCCTGATGTTGACGGTGCTGTGCTCACCATTACGGCTCCGGAAAATATCCTGCATGAGGTAGACATTGATCTTGCCATGGGCGACGTTGACCTTGGCACGCTCTCTGTGGAAGAACTGGATCTGGAACTTGCCATGGGGAGCGTCTCTGCCGACAGCCTGACTGTGAAGGATGCGGATTTCAATCTTGCCATGGGCGGCTGTCGCATTGACCATCTGACCGCACCGGAATTCGATGCCGAAATTGCCGTGGGCGACTGCACGATCGGTATGCTGTCCGGTGCTCGGGATGTCAACATCTCGGTCATCACCGGCGATACCGACTTGACTTTGGAGGGCAGCGCCTCGGACTATACCCTCGTCACCAATGAGCTTAAGGGCACCTCGATCCATAATGGCAAAGCAAATACCTCTCGTAAAATTTCCCTCGATTCTGTCACCGGCGATCTCTCCATCTCCTATACCAATTGACCCCTGAACGCAGAACACCCCCGGCATCCGAACGAAAACAGATGCCGGGGGTGTTTTTATGCTTTCCCGTGAAAATACTCGTAGATGGTCTGCGCCAGCTGTTTGCCCACGCCGGGGGTGTTTTCCAGCTGGTCGGGGGTGGCGTCCTTCACCGCGCCCACGCTCTTGAACTGCGTCAGCAGGGCTTTGGCTGTTTTGGGGCCTACGCCCGGCACCTCGGTCAGGGTGGAGGAGTAGCTTTTCTGCTTCATCTGCTGCTTGCGGTAGGCGTTGGCAAAGCGGTGGGTCTCGTCCTGAATGGCAGTGATGAAGGTAAAGGTGCCCCGGTTCATGTTGATGGCAATTTCCCGCCCGTCGCTGTCCACGATGGCGCGGGTGCGGTGGTGGTCATCCTTTACCATGCCGTACAGCGGCACATCTGCCAGTGCCGTACCGGCAAGCGCATCCTTTGCGGCGCTCACCTGTCCCCTGCCGCCGTCCATCAGCAAAAGATCCGGCTTCTGCCCGAACCAGTTGCCGCTGGGCTGGCCGTTTTCGGCCTGTGCAGCGTATTTTTCGTACTCTGCCGCCCGGCGGGAAACAGTCTCTGCCAGCGAGGCGTAGTCGTCCGTGCCCGCCACGGTTTTCATCTTGAACTTGCGGTAGCCCGCCTTGAAGGGCTTACCGTCCTTGAAGGTGACCATGCCGCAGACGCTGCTGCCATCGCCCCAGTTGGAGATATCGTAGCTTTCAATGGCGCGGGGCGGCTTTGAAAGCCCCAGCACCTGCGCCAGCTCGTCCAGCAGCTTTTCCTCCCGGGCGTAGCGGCCGCTCTCCCGCGCCAGACGCTCCACCGCGTTGGTGTGCGCCATTTCCACCAGATGCGCTTTATCGCCCCGCTGGGGCACATACAGCTGTACCTCGCTGCCCCGCTTCTGGTTCAGCGCCTGCTGCAAGGCGTCCATGTCCGGTGGCAGTGCGTCCACCGCGATGATCTTTGGAATTTGTTCATCATCCAGATAGTACCGGGGCAGAAATTCCTCCCGCACCGCGTCGATATCCGAGGTATCGTGGAACAAAAACTCCCGCTTGTCGGTCAGCCGTCCCTCTCGGAAGCGCAGCACCGCCGCGCACACGCTGTCCGGTGTGCCGGCAAGCGCCAGCACATCCATCTCAACGTCCGGGTCTACCACTACCTTCTGCCCTGCCGTCAGCTTGGTGATGGCATTGATCTGGTCCCGCAGGAGGGCGGCGGTCTCAAATTCCAGCCGGTCGGAAGCCTCCTGCATCCGCTCATTGAGGGTTTTCAGGATATCCTTTTTGCCGTAGCGGATGAGGTGCACCGCGTTTTTGACCGCCTGATTGTAGGTCTCGCGGCTGATCTTGCCGCTGCACACCGCCATACACTTGCCGATATGGGCATTCAGGCAGGGGCGTCCCTTGCCGATCTCCTGTGGGAAGCGCTTGGAGCAGCGCGGCAGCAAAAAGGCGTCCATGGCTGTTTCTGCCATCTGCCGCGCCGCAAAGCTGGAGGTGTAAGGGCCGATATACTCCGCCCCGTCCTCCTCCTTTTGCAGGGTAAAGGAAAGGCGCGGCCAGTCCTCCCGGGTGACGCGGATATAGCTGTAACCCTTGTCATCCTTGAGCAGGATGTTGTACTTGGGCGTATGCGCCTTGATCTGGCTGGCTTCCAGCACCAGTGCCTCGAACTCGCTCTGACAGACAATGACATCAAAGGCGTAGGCGTGGGCGATCATCTGGCTGACCTTGTTATCGTGGGGCACGCCCTCGCGGAAATACTGGCTTACCCGGATGCGCAGGCGCTTGGCCTTGCCGATATAGATGATGGTGTCGCTTTTGTCCCGGATGATATACACCCCGGGCAGCAGCGGCAGCATACAGGCTTTTTGATAGAGCTCGGCCTTAGTCATGCAGCACCTTCCTCCGTATTTGTGGGATGGGGCGTCCTGCAATGGAAAGCCCTTTGCTCCCGGTAAAAAGCGTACTAAAAAAGCGGCAGGGAGCCCCCGCCGCTTTCTGTTGCTTGTGATACAGACTTACTCTGCAAAGCCGGACTCCACCAGCTTGATCAGGCCGTCCACGGCAGCCTGCTCATCAGCGCCGTCAGCGATGATGCGGATGGTGGTGCCGCCCACGATACCCAGAGACAGAACGCCCAGCAGGCTCTTTGCGTTCACGCGGCGTTCTTCCTTTTCGACCCAGATGGAAGACTTGAACTCGTTTGCCTTCTGGATAAAGAAGGTAGCCGGACGAGCGTGCAGACCAACCTGATTTTCAACGGTAACTTCTTTTACGTACATAGTAAAGCGCTCCTATCTAATATCGTTTTGGTGTACAAAAGCATAGTGTGCCTGTTGTGTTACACTCATTTTAGCGCAAGTCGAAACGGTTGTACAGTCCCCTTTTGCATTTTTGGCGCTTTTCCCAATGAAACAGGGAGCATTTTTCAGGTTTTGTACAAAGATAATAAAATTATGCCCCGAAGGTTAGAGGGGTAACACAAAAGTTTTCAACAACTTTTAGACTGCCGGGGAGTTTTCCTCTGAATTTTGTGTATTTTTACCGATATTTCCGGCGCGGCTCACTCCTGCGCAGGGCCTGCGTAGCGCATCTGCACCAGTGCGCATTTACGCGTCACGGTGGGGTATTGCTGCGGGTCAAATTCCAGACTGGTGCTGCCGTCCAGCTGCCAGCCCATGCGGGTATACAGCGCAATGGCGCGGGTGTTGGTGTTCAGCACACTCAGTACCGGGTGTGCGTGCTCCGGCAGCTTTTTGCGGGCAAAGTCCAGCAGCTTTGCGCCAATGCCGTTGCCCCGGGCTTTTTCCGTGACGAACAGGTGCTCGATATGCCCCGCCTTGTGGCTGACGCACACCATGCCGTCCGGCACATCCTTGGTGGTGTGCAGGTAGCACACCCAGCCCGCCGCCTTTTCCTGCTGCAATTGCAGCAAAAACTGCGGCTCGGTCAGGGTGCGGCAGTATTCCGGCGTCCAGTTGTCGGCACAGACAGCCTGCCGTCCCTCGGCAAACAGCTTTGCGGCGGCGGCAAACTGCTCGGCAGTCTTTACCAGTCGGACATTCTCGCCCCGCTTCCACTTGGGCACTTCGGCAATGGGGTGGCTCGTGCACCACTGCTCGTACAGCTCCGGGCGGCGCAGACGGGTGCGAGTGCGGCTCTGCTCGCCGCGCCACGCGTCAATTTTTGCGTGGTCGCCGCCCAGCAGCACCTCGGGCACGGCACGGCCTTCCCACACCTCGGGGCGGGTGTACTGGGGGTATTCCAGCAGGCCGTCCCAGTAGCTTTCCTCCTCGTAGCCCTTCTGCTCGGCCAGTACGCCGGGCTTCAGGCGCAGCACGCTGTCTGCCACCACAAGGCTGGCCAGCTCGCCGCCGGTCAGGATATAATCACCGATGGAGATCTCCTCGTCCGCAAAAGCTTCGATGACACGCTCGTCAATGCCCTCGTAGTGACCGCAGACCAGCGTCAGGTTGTCGTATTCGGCCAAGCGCTTGGCGTGCTCCTCGGTGTAGCGCTGACCGCCCGCCGTCAGAAAGACGATATGCGGGGCGGGGCGTCCCTGCTGGGCCACCTCGCGCTGCACCGCCCGCAGGCAGTCCGCGATGGGCTGGGCGTACAGCACCATGCCGCAGCCGCCGCCGTAGGGGTAATCGTCGGTCTGCTTCTGCCGGTTCAGGGTGTAATCCCGGATCTGGTGGCAGTGTGTCTCGATATAGCCCTGCTTTGCCGCCCGGCCGATGATGCTGGCATCCAGCACCTGCTGGCACATCTCCGGGAACAGGGTCACGATATCCACACGCATTCCCATGGCTCACTCCTCCTCCCGCTCGCTGTCAAAATCATCATCCAGCAGGCCGGGGATGGGGGTGACAAGGATATACCCCTCCGGCGGGTTGCGCTCTTTCAAAAAAGCGTCCACCCCGGGGAACATATACTCCTTGCCGCCGGGTGCCTTGACGGTGTAGATATCCTGCGCACCCGGGTGGTCTACGCTGGTCACCACGCCGTACACCTTGCCGGTGTCAGCGTCCCGCACCTCGCACCCGATGAGGTCTGCCACATACCACCGGCCTGCGGGCAGGGTGGCATCGTTGCGGTCAAAATAGAACACCTGCCCGCGCAGCGCCCGGGCGGCGTCCATGTCGCTGACCCCTTCCAGCTGGAGCAGCGCCATCTGCCCCTGCGGACGGATGGAAAGGATCTTATACGCCTTGCCGCCCTGCGCCGAAGGGTACAGGCGGCCCACTTTTTTCAAAAAATCCACCCCGTCGCACCAAAGCTCCAGCTTCATTTCCCCGCGCACACCGTGGGTGGTAACAACTTTTCCGGCTTCCAGATATTGCTGCATAAATTCGCTCCTGTGTTATCAAACTCGTGCCAATACGCCCTCATCAGTCTCACTGCGTTCGACAGCTTCCCCCGGCCGGGGGAAGCCTTATGAAAGTGTATCAGCCGGGAAAGCCTTCCCCCAGTCGGGGGAAGGTGGCGCGTTCGCGCCGGATGAGGGTGCTTCCTCTTGAGTCTAAACAAAAAGGCCCCTTGCCGCAAGGGCAAAGGGCCAGTAGGGTGCTCAGTCGATCTC
>ERZ1034976.3263-NODE-3263-length-10418-cov-5.576088_pt1 | contig 10418 bp, 10 predicted proteins | sample MGYA00520623_ERZ1034976 | MGnify/ENA primary metagenome ERZ1034976 (study PRJEB33766, sample SAMN09781774) | gut metagenome | biome: gut microbiome | host: Homo sapiens | place: Madagascar | study: EMG produced TPA metagenomics assembly of the PRJNA485056 data...
ATTTAAGCAGTGCATCTCTGCCCTGTACATATTTGAGCGGCTCACGCATCGCTCTAAGTCTTCCCATCATGATTGAAACACCTCCGTAGAATGATAAAAAATTACAGATACTATTATCTGCTTTTACGACTAATTTATATCACTTTTTTATGGGTATGTCAATATTTACGGGCATTCCGATTTTTGATATGGGTATGCTAAATTTTCATTGTAATAAAGAAACAAATATCGTTTTAAATTGAAATTGCGGGGGATAAGTATCGTTTTTATCGGCAAACAGGAGTATAATATAATAAAAATGAAACGTGGTGATTATTATAACTGTTACGACGATTGAACGTGCTGTAGATAACGCAATTGCTTCCACAGAAATGGAGGGTTTTACGATAACCGAAAAACACAGGGAACTTATCATGAAATTGATGAAAAAAGAAATAACATTGGATAAAGCTATAAAAGAGCTTAATAAGAAGAATGGTTGAATATGGCATATAATCTGAACATCACAAATGCCGATTGTTACACCGGCACTACAACTTTGATTAACAAATTAGGGATTACTGACGAAAATGAGTTGAACAGTACTGAGGCATTGATAACATCATACAAAGCGGCAAGTATTATTAAAGAAAAACAGATTACTGATTTCAACTTTGAAAGTTATAAAGAATTGCATAGAATTTTATTTTAAAATCCACTGACTTTTAAGGTCGGTGGATTTTTGCATAGCAACAAGTTATTTCGCAGATTAAACCGCAAAGCCTTGCATGGCTTGCGGAAAACCGCCATACGTTTTAAGAGGCAAAAGCGACAATACACATAAAACAAAAACCTCGCAGATTTCTCTGCGAGGCTTTGTGGTGACCCGTACGGGAATCGAACCCATGATTCCGCCGTGAAAGGGCGATGTCTTAACCGCTTGACCAACGGGCCGTAGAAATGGTAGCGGCAGTCGGATTTGAACCAACGACACCCTGGGTATGAACCAAGTGCTCTAGCCAACTGAGCTATACCGCCATATCTTTCTGTTTTTGTCGCTCTGTATCAGCGACTTTTATATTATATCACAGCGCTTTGCGTTTGTCAACACTTTTTTTAAATTTTTTTCGATTTTTTTCGTTCTTCAAAAACGCCGTGATATTTTATATAAAAATCCTTAAATCAGACCTCTGCGTACTGCTTTCTGCCTGTTTCAAAAATGTTGCCGCCGACAGCGTCGATGGCAACTATAAGAGGGAATTTGTCGAAAGTCAGCTTTTTCACACTTTCACAGCCCAGATCCTCAAAGGCTATTACCTCACACTCGGTTATGCACTGACAGGCGAGTGCGCCTGCACCGCCTATGGCACAGAAGTATACCGCACCGTTGCGTTTTATGGCATCAACTACGGCTGGCTTGCGTTCTCCCTTTCCTATCATTGCGGATAACCCCATATCGAGCAGCAGGGGAGCGTAGGGGTCCATTCTGCCGGATGTTGTAGGACCGCATGAGCCTATTGCCATTCCTTCTTTAGTGCCGGTCGGACCTGCGTAGTAAATAGCCGCACCGTCTATTTCAAAGGGCAGTTCGCCGCCTTCGTCAATAAGCTGTTTTATACGCTTGTGTGCGGCGTCACGGGAGGTGTATACAGTACCGCTCAGCTCTATCTTGTCGCCGGCTCTTAGCGTTTTTGCCTTTTCTTTAAGTTCGCTTGTGTTAAGTTCCAAGTTTGTACTCCTGTTCACATTGAATTTATTATGCCGGAAAGCATACACTTCCCGGCATATGATATTTACTTTTGATTAAAGGTCGAAGAATCCCACGTTATCCGAGCTCATCTCGTCGTCGTCATCGTCATTGTCGTTAAGACCTTCCATCATCTTGAGATCCCACGAAGGATCATACTGTGCCGTGTTGGTGGTCATATTGTCATTAATTCCGCCGAGCATGGATGAATAATCGGACATATCAATCTTTTCTTCCTTAGCGGAAGCTGCGGGAGCGGTAGGATCGTCAAACGAAGAAGTCATTCCGTCATCGTCCGTCTGCTTTTGTGCAGGGGGAGGAGTGATCGTCATACCGTTCATCTGTGCTTCAAGATCCTTCCAGGGATCGTTCACCTTTTCTTCCTTGCCGGCAACACCCATTGAACGACTTTCATTCAGCTTTTCCTTCGGCTTATCACCACTGCGGTCGACAGCCCGTTCGGTCTTAGCTGCGGGAGCAGGCTCTTCTGCAAGCAGGTCGCTGAAATCGTCTGCTTCGGGAGCAGGCTCTGCCTTAGCTACGGGAGCGGGAGCAGGCTCTTCTGCAAGCAGGTCACTGAAATCATCCGCAACGGGAGCAGTATCGGCTTTGGGAGCAGATGCTACAACAGGCTCCTCTGCAAGCAGATCGGCCATATCGTCTGCCGCAGGAGTTTCCTCAACGAGCAGATCGCCCGTATCTACGTTATCCGCAGAAATATCATCGTCACCCGATACTATCTCAAATGAACTGAGCAGGCCGTTGTTGTCTGTCAGCATATCGTCGTCATCGTCATCGTCCGTCTGAGCAGGCATATCCAGCTTAAGTTCGAAGTTATACGGCTCGATTTCCATCGGAGCATAGGCGTCAAGCTCGCTCTCGTCAAGTCCGCCGATATTTTCAAGCTCGCTCTTTGCGTTGATAAGATCCTCATCATCGGACAGCTTTTCTTCGGGAACGTCAGCCGTGTTATCGGTGGTTGCTTCTGCCTGTGAGGCTTCTTCAACAGCCTTAGCGAGTACATCGTTTACAGCCTTTGTATCTTCAACAGCCTTTGCTACCGCATCGTTTACGGCATTTGCTCCGGCAAGTGCCTTTTCAACGGCTTCATTTACCGAGGCGGTTATGTTGGCAAGAACAGCCTGAATATCTATTGCGGGAGCAGCCGCCGCACCTGATGTAACGCCGTTTGCGAATGTGTCCGCCTTTTCAAGCACAGACTGCTTGTAATCGTATGTTTTCTTTACCGTATCGGCAAAATATGCTTTTGCGGCTGTGATAATCTCGTTCGCTTTGCTCTGTGCGTCATTTATTACAGCGTTTGCATCGGCATTTGCTTTTGCGGAAATTTCTGCAAGCTGAGCGGGGTCAATTGTTCCGCCGCTGTGCTTTGCTTTATCTATTTTTGAGGCTGCCTGCTTTTTGAATTCTGCGAATTCTTCTGTCAGGGCAGAGTATTTGTCCTGCATAACGTGCAGTTCTTTTTCGGTCTGAGCCAGCTTGCGTCTTTCGTCAAGAACCTGCTTTCTGCTTTCAAGGATCTGTGCGTCAAGTTCAGCCTTTTTCTTTTCAAGTTCGGCTGTCAGTTCATCGTTCTGACCTTCATTTGTCTGCTGTTTTTCTTCGAGCGCTCTTTTCAGCTCGTCATTTTCTTCCTTAAGGGCTTTACGCTCTTTATTGTGCTGTACTATGTATGCCATTACTTCGGCTTTGTCGAAGCCGAGCGGTGAGGTTTTGAATTCGCCGTTTGTAGATGGCGATTTTTTCTGTTCTGCCATTATTGTACCCCCTGAAAAATCTGGTTATTGTTATTATACCAAAAATTATTCATTAATTCAATAGTGAATTGTAAAGTTTTATCAATTACCCAAAAATGAGAGCCGCTATTGGTGATTTTAACGAAAATTCGCTATCGGCTATTGTATTTTATTGAACGGTAGTGTATAATAGTATAACAACCTTAAAATAATTTCGGTTTTTTAAGGCAACACCGCGCAAAGACCATATTTTGTATTTTGTACGCATCTTGCTTGCATATTTTCCGTCATCTCGCACAATTCGTCCTTGCAAGGCGTCAGCCTTGCTGTGTCCTCATTGTACAATCTGACGAAAAATCTGACTGCGCAATACGCGCACAATCTTTGTGCGGTATCACCTTAAAGATATTAACGAAAGGACTGATATTGATGATCGACAAAACTATGCCGTTTTCGCTCAAGGATGAAAGAGAAAACGAGATGAAGGAAATACTGACAACGGTTTACGGTGCGCTCAAGGAGAAGGGCTATAATCCTATAAATCAGCTCGTCGGCTATATTCTGTCCGAAGACCCTACCTATATAACTACATATAACAACGCCCGCAGCCTGATCCGTCATATTGATCGTGACGAACTTTTACAGGCAATGGTCAAGACTTATCTCGGCAGTTGACGAAAGCCGCCATTTATTTCAATGAATTACAACCGCTCCTTTACGGATACTATATCTGTAAAGGAGTGATTTTTTTGCACAGAAAAATGTCTGCCGCAGTATTTACGGTATTGACGGCAATGTTCGTGTGCGGCTGCACGTCCGACAAGAATACTGTCGGACAAAGCGCCGGACATAATGACAGAGGAGGCATAACGCCTGCAGAAACAGCTTTTCTGACGGACGGAAAAGAGAAGGTCTGCTACGGTCAGGGCTATGAAACCGATAGCGATAACCGTCCTGTAGGAGCAACACAGGCGCAGGAAAAATACGGGTCATACGGCGGAAGATTCATATTCGGCAAAGATGACAAGACAATTTGCCTTACGTTTGACGAGGGCTATGAAAACGGCTGTACCGGAAAAATACTGGATATTCTGAAGGAAAAGAAGGTTACGGCAACGTTCTATGTGACGCTTGATTATGTAAAAAGCAGTCCGGAGCTTGTACAGCGTATGATAAACGAGGGTCACGAGGTCGGAAATCACAGCTGTACTCACCCGTCACTTCCGGATATAAGCGATGATATGGTCTTTGAAGAAATACACGGACTTGAAACTTATATTTCCGACAATTTCGGCGGATACAAAACCGTTACGATGCGTCCCCCTCGAGGAGAATTTTCGGTCAGAACATTACGCATTGCCAAAAATATGGGTTATGATACTGTGCTGTGGTCCTTTGCGTACAACGACTGGAATACGGACGCTCAGCCCGACAGGGACACGGCGTACAGGCGAATAACCTCCGCAACGCACAACGGGGCTGTATATCTTCTCCATGCGGTATCCGAAACAAATACGGCGATACTGCCCGATGTCATCGACTACTGGCTTGATAACGGATATACGGTAAAAAGCATTTCGGGATAAAAAAAGAGCATCGGCACATAATAATGCAAGCCGATGCTTTTGTATTACTGCAATTAACACAAAAAAGAAAACGCTCCCGCAGGAGCGTTACGTTAAATCGTTATTCTCAGGAAACAGCGTTTAACTTCTTAGCAAGCTGAGATTTCTTTCTGGCTGCAGCGTTCTTGTGGATAATACCCTTGGCTGCTGCCTTATCAACTGCTTTAACTGCAACCTTAACGTTGTCAGCGTTAGTATCAGCGTCAACCTTCTTCAGAATAGTCTTAAGAGCGGTCTTGTCAGCCTTATTGCGAGCCTGCTTTGTAGCAGATACTAAAACTCTCTTCTTGGCAGATTTAATGTTAGGCACTTACGGCACCTCCTTTATACAGATCTACATATAATCATAGTTATATTTCACAATACGCTTTATTATAGCACGTCCAAAACGAAAATGCAATACTTTTTTACGATTTTTTTGAAAAAATTCTTCGGGAGGAAATTTTATGCAGCTTACGGGAAGAACAGATATGGCGACCGAGTTTGTAAAGGGCAAAAACGGAATAAGATGTGAGAGCTATGAGCTTTACGGAGAAAAGATAACCGAAATAATCGTTTCCGAAAAGGAAACCGCACTTTTTAACCGCCCCTGCGGAAGATATTTTACCGTTGACAGTACGGACGTTCCTTATGCGGACGGTCAGATCCATGCGCTGTGTACGGTGCTTAACAAGCTCCTACCGGAAGGAAAATGTCTTGTCACGGGGCTTGGAAACCCGTCTGTAGCGTCCGACAGTCTTGGCTGGAGAGCGGCAGGCAGAGTGCTTGCGACCTCACATTTCATAGAAAGTATGCACAATGCGGATGGAATAGGGAATGTGTCGGTAATAAGGACGGATGTTTCGGCAAATTCCGGTATAGACAGCGTCTGTCACGCAATATTCTGTGCGGAGAAGATAAAAGCGGACTATATTGTAGCGATAGACAGCCTTGCGTGCAGTGAGCCGGAACGCCTTTGCAGGAGCATACAGGTCACGGATACCGGTATAACTCCCGGAAGCAGTACCGCAGGCAACAGGAACCGTCTTGACAGAGCGGCGGCAGGCATACCGGTGATCGCTGTAGGCGTTCCTACCACTATGGAGTATGAAAGCGATAACGACAGATTTTTTGTGACAAGATATGATATAGATGCCGAGATAAGCAGGTACGCACATATAATATCCTGTGCGCTCAACCGCAGTCTGTGTCCGTCACTGTCATACAGCGACATATCAATGCTGATGAATTATTCCTGAATAATTGCGGAAAATGAATCATAAGCTGTAACAAGAAAAATCCAACCGAGAAAACACTTGGCGAAAGGAAAGGCTTATGAGAGGCAATAAAAACAAAGGTATTGTAAAGGTTCTTGGCATTGGGCTTACGGCGGCGGTATTATCGTTTACCCTGACGGGCGTAGCTGAAAACGCCGTAACCGGAGCGGTAAGCGGCAAAAGCGTTTCAGACGGACTAAGACAGCTTACCGCACTGAGCGTTATGCTTGCTGTTCCTGTAAACGAATTTGACGGCAGGGATGAAGATACGGTTTCGTCCGAGCCTTGCACAGAGAAACCGGACAATGAAACAAAGACGGAAAAGCAGGAGCAGAAAGCGCCTGCGACCGATAATCCGTCAAGCAGTACGCAGGATATTTCCGGTGAAACGCTGGTGCCGGTCGACGCTCCCGCCGATGTAAAAACACGGCTGATTTCCGTCAATATAAGAAAGGACAAGGACGATCTTACACAGTATACGGCAAAGGACGGTACGGTAAAGGAAAAGCACTACGGGAAGATCGGCGGCAACAATGTAATAGACCTTGAAAACGGTCAGATAAGAAACTGCACCAAACTGCCGTCGGAGCTTATAGGTGCTGAGGCTGAGAAAAAGCCTTCTGTTACGCTGTCGGACAGCAACGAACCTCAGGTGCTTATAATACATACGCATACGACCGAAAGCTATGAGCGTGACAGCGACGGATATTACGATACCGCTTATGACGGCAGATCGCTTTGCCCTGCAAACAGTGTTGTGGGAGTAGGAGCGGTGCTTGCGCAGACGCTTGCTGATAACGGAATAAGCACGCTGCACGACGGAACGGTCTTTGACGATCCCGTTTACAACTACTCTTATTCAAGAAGCAGGGAACGAACAGAGCAGCTGCTGAAAGAGTATCCGTCAATAAAAATAGTGCTGGACATTCACCGTGACGGGATAGCGGACGGAGATGTGAGAATAGCTCCCGTTGCAGAAATCAACGGCAGAAAAGCGGCACAGATAATGATAATATGTGGATGTGACGACGGCACGGATATATTGCCGGATTATATGGATAACCTCCGCTTTGCGTCATATTTGCAAAATGCGATAGAAAAAGATAACAAAGGCATAACACGACCTATGCTTTTCGATTATCGGTTTTATAATCAGGATCTGGCTGAAGCTTCGCTGGTTATAGAATTCGGAGCGTTGGCAAACGATATTGAGCAGGTGCGATACTCAGCCGAGCTTGCAGGCAGGAGCATTGCAAATTTGCTGAAAAATTCTGAACAATAAAAAAGCATACTGCCGTAAAAAGAGTATTAGAAAAATCGTGATAAGGAGCCGAACACAAGCGTTATAAACAGATAACCGCCCGGGCATTACATCCGGGCGGTTATTTCTATGGAGCTTGTGACGGGACTCGAACCTGCGACCTGCTCATTACGAATGAGCTGCACTACCAACTGTGCTACACAAGCATATTTATTCAGATATATTTACACACATTTTTCGTTTTCAGAAATTGGACGCTTCACAAGTCAAAACATTGCATAATGCACAATTAACACTTGAAAAGAGCGAGGCGATGTGGTAAAATATATATGGTCATATTTCGGAATACAGTTCCAAAATGACTATATTATTATATCGTATTTTTGATTTGTTGTCAATAGCTTTTTGACGGAAACGAGGAAAATTTGATAAAAAAAACATCTGTGGCAAGGTGTATCGGTGTAGTTATCGGCGTACTGCTAATTGTTTTTGCGGTATTTCTCGTAGTTACATCAATGCTGTTTTCATTCGGCGGCTCTGCTGCACCGGATATTTTCGGATATAATGTTTACATAGTGCGTGACAACGATTTCTATCAGCTTAAGGCAGGCACAGCCGCTATAGCGCAGAAGGTGTGGCCCGACGAGGTAAACAACGGCGAGCTTATAATATATAATCGGTTTGAAAACGGCGGAGCACAGCTTGCAAGGGTTAATTCCTCCACGCTTAAGGAAGGCGTTATGAGCTTTGATGTTGAAACTCAAGGCGGAGAAAATATCACAATATCACAAAGCCAGCTTGTTGCAAGAGTTAACTATTGCAGTGATTTCTGGGGTGCCGTTATCGGATTTGCAATGTCGCCGTTTGGCGTTATGGCTATCGCCATACTGCCGTGTATCGCAATAGTAGCATTTGAGATAGTGAAGTTCATTATGTCAAAGCGTCCGGTACCGCAGGTGGAAACAGTCAAGTTGCAGGAAGAAGCTCCGGTGTATGTTCCTCCTGAAAGCGAGGAGCATAAGCTGACAAAAGCAAGCAAGGCCGAAGCTAAAAAGGCCGCTATGCCGTCTTTATCCGAAAACGTAAAAGTGCCGCATAATCGGATTCCCGACAGCTCTCACGGTAAAACGGATGATTTCACGGAGCATCTGCGCAGTAAAAAGAATATAGCGGCAAGTGCCGATAACATAAAAGACCGAGCGGATTTTTCCGCCGGAGCAAGAAAAAGGCTGGAATCGGACAGAGCAGAGCAGCAAAAGGAAAAGAAAATTGAAGCAGAAAATATAAAAAACGAAAAAGCCTTGCCCGAAATGACGGAAAAAACGGGTACGGCTGAAGTAACGCACGGCGGCTCCGAGCCTGATATATCGCTCGTGTTCAGAGATGACGAGGACAAGAGATATGATATAGACGATATTCTTGCCGATATAGAAAAACGGCATCATTGACGGGCAGAAAAGCAGAAAGAAAAGTAAGAACGAAAGAGAGAACACTTGCAATGAATAAAAAATCAACCACTGTGAATTCAGAGCTTCGTGACAAGCTGTTCATCGTACTGGCATTAACCGGCTGTATATCGAATATAGCGGGATTTACCGCAAATGCAGTGATATTCGGATTTACCACGCAGACCTTATTCTGTGCGGCTTGCGCACTTGTAATTATAGTATCGTCACTGGTCGGTTTCTTTACCGGAAGAACCTATGTCGCTACGTTTATAATACTTCTTGTGCTTGGGTTTGTCGAGTTCCCAATGTTGTATATTTCATACGGTGCAAGCACGGCAGTGTATATGCTTGTTGCGGAAATCGGTATTATTACTTTTATGAAGCCGGTGCACAGAGTTATAATGGGGGCGGCGGTGTTCGTTGCAGATATAGCCGCATTTGTTGTCAGAAGCAAATTTCCTCAGCTGAATATGGTTAATGATAATAAGGAGCTTGACACGCTGTTTTCATTTATAATGCGTTTATAGGCATAATGGTTGCGGTCGCAATAGTGATAGTACAATTTGAACGTCAGGCAAAACAGCTCAGCGAAATGGGCGAGGAGCTTACGCTTGCTGTAAATACCGATCCGCTGACTGAGATAAGAAACCGCCGTTATCTTATAGAATATCTTGAAAATCAGCTTTCGCAGGACGAGAAAAAGAAACACTGTGCGGTGCTTATCGACCTCGATCTGTTCAAGTCGGTAAACGATACATACGGACACGTTTTCGGTGATAATGTGCTTAAACATTTTGCATATGCGGTCAAAACGAATATCGGAGAAAATGACCTTATAGCACGATTCGGCGGAGAGGAATTCATGATCCTCTTTGATACTGATAATATCGAAACTGTTATGACGGTTATGAAGCGGATACGCAAAAGCTATTCGGAGTTTTCCGAGAAAGAAAAAGGAAAAGAATTTACTTTCAGTGCAGGCGTGGCTGTGTACGGAAGCAGTAATTCGATAACCGAGATATTCACAACTGCCGACAAGCGACTTTATAAGGCTAAGGCGGCAGGAAGAAATAAGATAATGATAGATTGAGAACTTTGGTACCCTACCGTTTCGTGACGGCAGGGTATTTTATATTTAGTGAAGTGCGTGAGGCTGAATATATGTCTGAAAAAATAACAGGAAAATATTAACATGATATTTTCAAAAAAGATTGATCATACATTAATTTTAAGATTTGATAAGACTATATTGCCATTCTGACTTGACAAAGCATCAAGAAAATTGTATTATAAATTCAGCACATTAAATTGTTACTATATAAAAATAAATGGGAGATATTATGAC
>ERZ1034976.3268-NODE-3268-length-10401-cov-16.827663_pt1 | contig 10401 bp, 4 predicted proteins | sample MGYA00520623_ERZ1034976 | MGnify/ENA primary metagenome ERZ1034976 (study PRJEB33766, sample SAMN09781774) | gut metagenome | biome: gut microbiome | host: Homo sapiens | place: Madagascar | study: EMG produced TPA metagenomics assembly of the PRJNA485056 data...
CAGGTTGCCGCCCTCGCCGGGCTTTGCGCCCTGTGCCAGCTTGATCTGGATCTCTTCGGCGGAGACCAGATACTTGCTGGTCACACCGAAGCGGGCCGAGGCTACCTGCTTGATCTTGGAGTTGCTCTCGCTCTGGTAGCGCTCCTCGGGCTCGCCGCCCTCACCGGTGTTGCTCCGGCCGCCCAGACGATTCAGGGCGATGGCGATGGTCTCGTGGGCCTCGCTGCTCAGGGCACCGTAGCTCATGGCAGCGGCTTTGAACCGCTTGACGATGGAGCTGACGGGCTCCACCTCCTCAAGGGGAATGCCGCCGTTGGGGTCATAGCTGAAGTCCAGCAGGCTGCGCAGGTGCATGCCCTCGGCACCCATGTTGTCCACGGTGCGGGTGAAGTCCTTGAAGGCCTTGTAGTCGCCCGTGAAGCAGGCTTTCTGGAACAGATGGATGGTCTGCGGGGTGAAGAGGTGCTCTTCCTTGCCGCTGCGGAACTTGTGGGCACCGCCGTCGGCCAGCTCCATGTTGATATCCAGACCCAGCGGGTCAAAGGCGGCGTTGTGGGCAGCTTCCACATCCGCCTGAATGTCCTCCAGACCGATGCCGCCCACACGGCTGACCGTGCCGGTGAAGTACTTGTCGATGACATCCTTGGAGATGCCGACCGCCTCAAAGATCTGGCTGCTCTGGTAGCTCTGGATGGTGGAGATGCCCATTTTGGAGGCGATCTTCACGATGCCGTTCAGCACAGCCTTGTTGTAGTCATCCACGGCGGCGTAGTAATCCTTGTCCAGCAGACCCTCGTCGATGAGCTGGGCAATGGTGTCGTGGGCCAGATAGGGGTTGACGGCGCAGGCACCGTAGCCCAACAGGGTGGCAAAGTGGTGCACCTCGTGGGGCTCGGCGCTCTCAAGGATGAGGGCCATGGCCGTGCTCTTCTTGGTGCGGATGAGGTACTGGGACACGGCAGAAACAGCCAGCAGGCTGGGGATGGAGACGTGGTACTCGTCGATGTCGCGGTCAGAGAGGATGATGATGTTGGCACCGTCCTTGTAGGCGCGGTCTACCTCCAGGAACACGCGGTCGATGGCCTTTTCCAGGCTGGTGTTCTTATAGTAATTGATGGACACCGTGGCGGTCTTGAAGCCGGGCACGTTCATGTGCTTGATCTTGAGCAGATCGGTGCTGGTCAGGATGGGGTTCTGCACCTTGAGCACCTTGCAGTTCTCGGGCTTGTCCTCCAGCAGGTTGCCGTGGGCACCCACATAGACGCTGGTGGAGGTGACCACCTTCTCACGGATGGCATCGATGGGCGGATTGGTGACCTGTGCGAACCGCTGCTTGAAGTAGTTGAACAGCGGGGGGTGCTGGTCGCTCAGGACAGCCAGCGGGGTGTCGGTGCCCATGGCCCCGGAAGGCTCGGCACCGGCCCGGGCCATGGGCAGGATCAGCTCCTTGATCTCCTCGTATTTGTAGCCAAAGACCTTCTGCAGGCGGGTCAGCTCCTCGCCGGTGTAGCTGGGGACCTTGATGTTGGGGATCTTCAGGTCCTTCAGCCGGACCAGATTCCGGTCGATCCACTCGCCGTAGGGCTCGCGGCTGGCGTAGTATTCCTTCAGCTTCTCGTCATCGACGACCTCGCCCTTGACGGTATCCACCAGCAGCATCTTGCCGGGGCGCAGGCGGTCTTTCATCAGAATGTTGTCCGGGGCGCAGGGCAGCACGCCCACCTCGGAGGACAGGATCATCCGGCCATCCTTGGTGATATAGTAGCGGCTGGGGCGCAGACCGTTGCGGTCCAGCACCGCGCCCACCACGTCGCCGTCGGAGAAGAGGATGGCGGCGGGGCCGTCCCAGGGCTCCAGCATGGTGGCGTAATACTGGTAGAAATCGCGCTTTTTCTGGCTGATGTTCTTGTTGTTCTCCCAGGGCTCGGGGATGGTGATCATCACCGCCAGGGGCAGATCCATGCCGTTCATCACCATGAACTCCAGCGCGTTGTCCAGCATGGCGGAGTCCGAGCCGGAGGTGTTGATGATGGGCAGGATCTTGTTCATGTCGTCCTGCATGATGGAGCTGGAAATGCTCTCCTCGCGGGCCAGCATGGCGTCGGTGTTGCCCTTGATGGTGTTGATCTCGCCGTTGTGCAGGATAAAGCGGTTGGGGTGTGCACGCATCCAGCTGGGGTTGGTGTTGGTAGAAAAACGGCTGTGCACCATGCCGATGGCGGATTCATAATCCGGATCCTGCAGGTCGGCATAGAAGCGGCGCAGGTCGTGCACGAGGAACATCCCCTTGTACACGATGGTGCGGCTGGACAGGCTGGGCACATAGGTGCCGTTGCTGGCCTGCTCGAACACGCGGCGCACGATGTAGAGCTTGCGGTCAAAGTCGATGCCCTTGCTCACCTTGGCGGGCTTTTTGATGAAGCACTGCCAGATGGCGGGCATACAGTCACGGGCTTTCTGGCCCACGGCATCCGGGTTCACGGGCACTTCGCGCCAGGCCAGAAATTCCAGTCCCTCTTTGCGGGTGACCAGCTCAAACAGCTTCATGGCCTGTGCCCGCAGGTGCTCGTTCTGGGGGAAGAAGAACATGCCGACACCGTATTCCCGCTCGTTGCCCAGGCTGATGTTCAGCTCATCGGCCACCTTGGAAAAGAACTTGTGGCTGATCTGCAGCATGATGCCCACGCCGTCACCGGTCTTGCCCTCGGCATCCTTACCGGCGCGGTGCTCCAGCCGTTCCACGATGCTCAGGGCATCGCTGACCGTCTGATGGCTCTTGCGGCCCTTGATGTCCACCACAGCGCCGATGCCGCAGGCATCGTGCTCGAACTGAGGGTCATACAGGCCAAGAGGCGTGGCGTTTTCCGTAAATTGATCCATTGCCTTTCCCATCCTTATCTCTCAAAATATCCTCCGGGCCGCGGCACATTCCGCAGCCGATCTTGCACAGAAAACAAAAAAGCGCCCCAGAAGGGCACACTTCACCCTTCTGGAACGCCTTTGTTCCGTTAGCTTTATTATAATGATTCGTGAAGATTGTTCAAGTGGGAGGTGCAACAAACTTTAGTACACCAAAGCCCGCACTTCTTGTGCGCTTTGATGGAATGATGAACGCATTTCATCAAAACCTTGAAAAAAACCGCCGCATCCGGCTGCCGGTCTGGGGCAGGGGATGCGGCGGTTTGCGTATGATTGCGGGGCGTTTCTGTCCTTAGTGCTTTGCGGCGCGCTGTTTGCGGTCGAAGAACCACCCGCATACCAACAGACCGATGCCAAAGATCAGAAGCACGGCAACCAGCCAATCGGTGGTACCGGTCTGGATCAGGGTCACGGTCGTGGTGTTCTGCGTGGGCGTTTCCTCCGGCTGGGCCAACGACGCGGACGTGTCAGTCTGAGCCGGTTCCTCCGCAGGCAGCTCGCCGGGGGCCTCGGTTTCCTCTGTTTCCTCGGTTTCCTCTGTTTCCTCGGGGATCTCGGGTCCCTCAGGCTCCTCGGGGGTCTCCGGCCCCTCAGGCTCCTCGGGGATCTCGGGGGTCTCCGGGTCTACGGGAACGACCGGAACATAGGGGTCGTCCGGGCTGTTCTTCAGGTTGGTAAAGACGACCTTGGCGGTGTCGTTCTGGGGCACAACGCCGGTCTCTGCAGGGTTGAGATTCAGCAGGGTCCAGCCGTCCTGAGCGGTTTCGGTGATGGTATAGCCGATGCCTGCGGGCAGGTTCGAGAGCGTGATGCTCTCGCCGCTTTTCAGGGTGAAGGATGCCTTGCCGTTTTTGAACGGGACACCGCACCATTTGTCGTCGATCGTGGTGATGGTATCATCATCCAGCGTGAGCTCAAAGGTGAACGCGGTGTCATAGTCGCTCGGCAGCAGTTCCCCGAGCGTCTCTTTGCAGACGGTCAGGCTGCCGATGCTGCCGTGTGCGGCCTTGAGGGACAGGGGGTCGGTGAGTTCAGTACCGGGCTGGACCAGATCGGTATGCCGGGCACTTTCATCGTCCCCATGGGCGTTCCAGCGGGCATCGCGGCTGTCGTCATACCAGCCGGTAATGAAATCATAGCAGTCCGGTCCGCCATCCAGCTCCCAGCCTTTGCCGGTATCGCCAAAGGTGATGGTGGCACCGTCTGCGTTGTAGATGTCGTCACCAGCAAATTTCGCGTGATTGTTGTACAGCTCTACATCGTCTGAAAGGATTGCGGTGCCCAAGTTCTGGATACCACCGCCTTGGGCAGTGAAGTCGACATCGCCTTCCGGATAAAACGTGAACGTAATTTTATAGAGTGCGTTGTTGCGTTGTACGATACCAGCACCCAAATTCAAAGTCGCTTTTGGACCGTTGGCAATACCGCTACCGGTGTTTTCTTCTACCTTAAGGGTTGCGCCGCTTTCCACAGTCAGATTTGCACGGGCATAATTAAAAATGCCGAACAAAGTATTCTGACATACCGAGACATCTGCGGTGCTGGTAATGATAAGCTTGTCACCAGCGTCATTGGTGATACCACACACTTTGTTAGAGTCCGCAATAACAGTGCCTTCGATTTTCAGCTTATAGGAATTGTGGACACCAGAGTATCTGTTGCCGCAGGCGGTGACTGTTGCACCGTGTTTAATCACTACGTCACCGAGCCAATTGCCATCGGTGAAGACGTACAGACCGATGTAAGCGTTGTTATTGCAGTTAAGTTTCGCACCGCTTCGGATCACGCCGCCGTCACCAATAAGAAGACCGGCAATGCCGTTGTTATTGTTGGCGTTCAGAACGGAAGAACTGTCCATGTCCAGCTCGTCAACAAAAGAACCACGTGTTCCAAATTCTATGCCGCCTTTTCCGCCATTGTTGTTTGCATCCAAGGTGGAGTTTTCCATTTTCAGCTTGCCATAGTAGCAGCCGAGGCCGCCCTTGCCATTGTTGTTCAGGGTGACGTGGGAATTGGTCAGATTAAGGTTGACCGGATTTATGGTCATGCCATTCCAACCGGAATCCGTGACTGTCAGAGTAGAGGAACTGACCCGGACTTCATGAATCTCGTCTTCGCTGTAAGTGTCTGTGTCCGCATAGATACCACTGCAACTATCGGCAGAAAAGCCATCAATCACAGCATTTGTATTGTCTTCGAAATACAAATCACTGCCATTATACAGACAAATGCCACTGCCATAGAGTTCGTCTGGTGTCAACTTGAATTCAACATGGCTCAAACGGAGCTTGGAGGAATAAATCAGGTTGGCCGTGACGCCTGCACCAGAGGGGTTTGTGTGCGCATTGATTATCAGCGTGAGATCCTTGAACGTGATGTCACTGAGATTCGTTGCGTGCATACCCATCTTTTTCAGCGTCAGCGTATAGGTGCCGCCGCCGGAAATGGTCAGGGTCTTGTTATCGAACGTAAGACCTTCATCCAGCTCAATGTTCTTCAGCAGGTCGATCTGGTCGCCAGGCATCGCCGCGGTGATTGCATCGTCCAGTGTGGAGTAGTAGTACGTATCGTCGATCTTGTCGATCTTGCACACAGCCGGGGCTGTGGTGCTGCCGGTGTCGGCCGCAGGGTCATTGTCGTGGGTGAGATTCAGGTCATCCGCTGCTGCTTTATCGCGGTCCGCGTCCGCAGGGTCATCGCCACCCGATTCCTCGTCAGGAATTTTGGGGGTGAGATTCACTGTGGGCCGGTCATCCGCTGCTTCTTCATCGTTGTCCGCATCCGCAAGGCTTTTCCCAGGGACTGTCTCCGCAAGGCCGGGAGCAGCCGTGCCGGATTTTGCATCCACGACAGCAGAGTTCTGTTTCTGCGAATCATCAAGGACGTCGGAAACGGTGGAAAGGTCACTCCAGTCCAGAATGGTGCCGTCCGCATCCGTGATGGTGGGGTCGGGGCTCAGTGCAAGTACACTCAGCGGCAGAACATGAAGCAGCAATCCGATGGTAAGTATCACTACGAACCATCTCTTTTTCATGTTTTTTTTCCTCCTCTTTCTAAAATATAGTACATTTTGTGTGCTGCTAATATAGTAGCATCGGATGTTCGGAAATACAAGAGGTTCAAACGAATTTGAAACCGAAAGATCCAAATTTTTGAAACGGTGGGGAACCGCGCCGGAGTTTCTCCGGAAAATGATTCCTGCACAGGAGTGAAAGCTTGTCCATGCGCCGGAAATTCCCAGAAATTATGAAAAAGTTTCGACACAAGAAAAACTCCCGGGAAATCCCGGGAGCGTAGCAAAAACAAAGGAAGAAATTCCCTGCGGCGGCAGTCAGTGTCCCAGAATGGCCCGCAGGTCCTCTTCCGGGGTCGTAATGGCTTTCAGGTCATAGCGGCGCTGCAATTCCTGCACGACCCCCGGAGAGAGAAAGGCCGGGAGGGTGGGGCCGAGGCGGATGTTCCGGATGCCCAAAGCCAGCAGGGCGATCAGGATGCAGACGGCCTTCTGCTCGAACCAGCAGAGCACCAGCGAGAGCGGCAGGTCGTTGACGGTGCAGCCGAAGGCATCGGCCAGAGCCAGTGCGATCCGGATGGCGCTGTATGCATCGTTGCACTGGCCCACATCCAGAAGGCGGGGCAGGCCAGTGCCGGGCACTGTGCCCAGAGGCAGATCGTTCAGCCGGAATTTGCCGCAGGCAAGGGTCAGAATGACCGTATCCGGCGGTGTCAGCCGGGCAAACTCGGTGTAATAACGGCGGGTGGGCCGGGTACCGTCGCAGCCGCCGACCAGAAAGAAGTGACGGATGGCACCGGAGCGGACGGCTTCCACGATCTCTTCGGCGTGTTCCAGAACGGCGTGACGGGCAAAGCCGGTGGTGACCGTTTTGCCGCCGTTCATGCCCGGGATGATGGTATCCTCCGGGTAGCCGCCCAGTTCCAGCGCTTTCTGGATGACGGGGGTGAAGTCCCGGTCTTCCCCGATGTGCGGCACCCCGGGATAGGAGACCACCGAGGTGGTAAAGACCCGGTCGGCGTAGCTGGGGCGCAGCGGCATGATACAGTTTGTGGTGAAGAGGATGGGGGCGGGGATGTCCTCAAACTCTGACTGCTGGTTCTGCCAGGCGGTGCCGAAATTTCCCTTGAGGTGCGAATAGCGCTTTTTCAGCTCCGGATAACCGTGGGCGGGCAGGAGTTCCGAGTGGGTATAAACGTTGATGCCCTTGCCCTCGGTCTGGGCCAAAAGTTGCTGGGTGTCGTAAAGGTCGTGGCCGGAAATGACGATGAAAGGCCCTTTCTCGATGGTCAGAGGGACTTCTGTCGGTTCCGGTTCGCCAAAGGCACCGGTGTTGGCATGATCCAGCAGTTCCATGGTGCGGAAACTGGCTTCTCCGGTCCTTTGCACCAGGAGCCAAAGCTCCTCCATGGATAGCCCCGAGGTGCCCACTGCCTTCAGGGCGGTACAGTAAAATTTGTCCAGCTCCGGGTCGATGCGGCCCAGCACCCGAGCATGATAGTTATAAGCGGCCATTCCCCGCAGGCTGAACAGCACAAAGCATTTCAGGCTTCGCACATCCGGGTCAGGCTCCTGCCAGAGCTGCTGCATATCATAGTCCTCGGCAATGCCCGGACAGGCAGCGTGGATCTTCTCGATCAGCTGCCCGACGGTGTGCTCGTCAAAATTTACATTGGTGATGGTGGTGAACAGCCCCTGCATCAGCAGCAAAGCCTGCTCCGGAGCCGGAGCACGGCCTTCGCCAATGAGCTGCTCCGCATATCGGATCAGGGCACCGGTCAGCCGGTCCTGCGCCGCTGCAGTCGGAGCCGATTTCCCGCACACGCCTGCCCGACCGGTACAGGCAGTCCCGTTGGCCGCCTGCTCACACTGAAAACAAAACATCTGCTCATCCATAAAAATACTCCCTTCGCTTTCTGGCAAAGGGAGTATGGACAACGGACAGAGGAAATATGCAGGAAAAAAAGGGGCCGCACCCGATCGGATGCGACCCTCAGAAAAGGAATGCTTAGTAGGTGATGCCCTGTGCCATCATGGCGGTGGCCACCTTCAGGAAACCGGCGCAGTTTGCACCCACCATCAGGTTGCCCTCGGAACCGGCAGCAACGGAAGCATCGTAGGAGGCGTGGAAGATGCCCTCCATGATGCCCTTCAGCTTGGCATCTACTTCCTCAAAGCTCCAGCTCAGACGCTCGGAGTTCTGGCTCATCTCCAGGCCGGAGGTGGCCACGCCGCCGGCGTTGGCAGCCTTTGCGGGTCCGTACAGGACACCGTTGGACAGGTAGACCTCGATGGCCTCGGGCGTGCTGGGCATGTTTGCGCCCTCGCAGACAACGGTGCAGCCGTTCTTGACCAGAGCCTCAGCGGACTCCTTGTTGATCTCGTTCTGGGTCGCGCAGGGCAGGGCGATGTCGCAGGGGACAGTCCAGACCTTGGAGCAGTCGGCAACGTAGGTTGCACTGGCGTGGGTCTCGGCATACTCCTTGATGCGGCCGCGGCGGACCTCCTTCAGCTCCTTGACGTAAGCCAGATCGATGCCGTTGGGGTCGTAGACGTAGCCGTTGGAATCGGACATGGTAACGACCTTTGCGCCCAGAGACTGGGCCTTCTGGCAGGCATAGATGGCGACATTGCCGGAGCCGGAGATGACCACGGTCTTGCCGGCAAAGCTGTCGTTGCGCATACACTTCAGAGCCTCGGCGGTGAAGTAGCACAGGCCGTAGCCGGTGGCCTCGGTACGGGCCAGAGAGCCGCCGAAGGTCAGGCCCTTGCCGGTGAGCATACCGCCCTGGAAGCTGTTGGTCAGGCGCTTGTACTGGCCGAACATATAGCCGACCTCGCGGCCGCCGACACCGATATCACCGGCGGGGCAGTCCACGAACTGGCCGATGTGGCGGTACAGCTCGGTCATGAAGCTCTGGCAGAAGCGCATCACTTCCATGTCGCTCTTGCCGTGGGGGTCAAAGTCAGAGCCGCCCTTGCCGCCGCCCATGGGCAGGGTGGTCAGGCTGTTCTTGAAGGTCTGCTCAAAGCCCAGGAACTTCAGGATGCCCTGGTTGACAGAGGGGTGGAAGCGCAGGCCGCCCTTGTAGGGGCCGATGGCGCTGTTGAACTGGACGCGGTAGCCGCGGTTCACCTGGACCTTGCCCTGATCATCGACCCAGGGCACACGGAAGGTGATGATGCGCTCGGGCTCGACCAGACGCTCGATCAGGCCAGCCTTCTCGTACTCGGGATGCTTCTCCACCACGGGCTGGATGCTCTCCAGCACCTCGCGGACAGCCTGCAGGAACTCAGGCTCATTGGCATTGCGCTGTGCAAGGCCATCGTAAACGCGCTTCAGGTATTCATTCGTCAGCATAATAGAATACTCCTTTTCCCATGTTTTACACTTGCTCTGCCCACTATCACAGAGCGCTTTATCATTATAAAGCTTTGTGCAGCGATTTACAATAGAGGAAATCGGAAAATGTTTCAGTGAAGCCAAAATAAAAATGAATCCGCTTCACAGCATCAGTGCCCGGCGGCGCTGGGGATCTCCTGCAATTCAAAGCGATATTCCTGCGCGGCATCGGGGTATTTTGCCCTGTCCACGGGGCTGAGGAACATGGCAAGGGGCCGCAGCCAGAGCCCGCCGTCCCCGTAGAGCTTGCGGTAGACCACAAAGGGCTCCCCCGTTTCGGAATCGTTGGCAACGGCCTCCACCAGATAAAAGTCGCCCTTGAAGTGCCGGTACACCCGGCCGATCTTGAGTTCGTTCGGCATTTGCGTTCTCCTTTCTGCAGGGATATTCAAAAAATCCCCCGCAGGCGGCTGGCGCTGGCGGGGGACAGGCGCATGATTTACTTCTTCAGCAGCTTCTCGCAGGCATCGGCGGCACCCTCAAGGTACTGGCCGGGGTAGGCCTCGATCATGCCGGCATCGGAGCAGGCGGCCAGCTGGGGGTCGATGGGGCACTTGGCCAGCACGGGCAGGCCGTGCTTTGCGGCTACCTCATCCACATGGCTCTCGCCGAACACGCTGATCTTCTTGCCGCAGTCGGGGCAGACGATGTAGCTCATGTTCTCCACGATGCCCAGCATGGGCACCTTCATCATCTCAGCCATGTTCACGGCCTTGGCCACGATCATGCTGACCAGCTCCTGGGGGCTGGCAACGACTACGATGCCGTCCACGGGCAGGCTCTGGAACACGGTCAGGGGCACGTCGCCGGTTCCCGGAGGCATGTCCACAAACAGGAAGTCCACGTCCTTCCAGACCACATCGGTCCAGAACTGCTTGACCGCACCGGCGATCACGGGGCCGCGCCACACAACGGGGTCCTCCTCGTTCTCGACCAGCAGGTTGATGCTCATCACATCAATGCCCATCCGGCTCTGGATGGGCCAGCAGCCTTTTTCATCGGCCATGGCACGGCCATGGATGCCGAACAGCTTGGGGATGGACGGGCCGGTGATGTCGGCATCCAG
>ERZ1034976.3270-NODE-3270-length-10398-cov-6.573238_pt1 | contig 10398 bp, 8 predicted proteins | sample MGYA00520623_ERZ1034976 | MGnify/ENA primary metagenome ERZ1034976 (study PRJEB33766, sample SAMN09781774) | gut metagenome | biome: gut microbiome | host: Homo sapiens | place: Madagascar | study: EMG produced TPA metagenomics assembly of the PRJNA485056 data...
ATATTAAAATTAGAAGTCTTAAAGTATCAAACTTTACATGAGGTGAAGAGTAAATCTGTGAACGTATGTGAACAGATTTACGACAAGTAGTAATTACCTGAACGAATGTGAAGGTAATTACGTACGACTGAACGGATGTAAAGTTTGACAACAGTACGAGCGCGTGCGAGAATAGGATGCGTGTGCGCGTTCAATAGGAACGCGTGCGTCAAAGAGGATGCGTGCGTACACATATGTACGTGCCAGCGTGCGCACAAGCGCGCTAAGGAGCTTGATAGTCAACAAGTTAAGTGCATACTGATCCCTGTTTTTGACGTATCTTGCACCTCGTCCTCCGCACTCGCTTCGCTCCTTGCTCGGTACTCGGAGCGCTTCCTTCGTCAGAATAAGACGCGTCATTCTTCCGCGCTTATTCTGACGAAATGCGTTCCTACTCGCAGCGAGTATTGTGTCTTCGACACACGAACTCGAATGCAAAAAAGTCATCCGTTCGCATCTCGACTTGCTCTGGCTATTCGCCAGATCAACTCTCCATGCTCATCTCATGACTTTTTTGGGCCTGGGAGACTTTTTTCTTTTTCTGAAGAAGAATCGGTCAAAATTCATGATAAATTACCAATCCAGCCAACATACAACGACACAGACGAAAGGAGCATTATGCTGACGATCGGAATTTTCTCTGATCTGCATCCAATGGATCACATCACAACGGGAGGCGTCAGACTGGAAGGAGACTGTCTCTACGCAATTCAGCAGATCGACGAATATCTGAACACCATACGACTGGATGCGGCATTTTTTCCAGGAGATCTTCTGGATGCAGTCAGAGCGGACGGAAGTGAACTCAAACTGTTGAAACAGCTGTTTGAAGTCATCGACAAACATCAAACGATCCCGAAGTTCATGATTCAAGGAAACCACGACAAAGGACTGGTCGCAATTCCTGAAGTCTGTTTTCAGGCCATCAATCTGGATGGGCTGACTGTACAGCTGCCGGGAACAACGACAACGATAGCCGGAATCAAATATCAACCGGATCAAGCGGTCTTTCGGGAAAAATTGAAGAATACGGCTGCCGACATTTTGATCTGCCATGTCAGTATGCAGCCGTTTGCGAACTTTGAATCGGAACATCCGATCACACCGGATGATTTCCCGGACAATGTACTGGCGTTTGTCGGAGATACGCATCTGACGCAGGTCTATGAAAATCCAGCGCGAGGACAGACAATCGTATCTCCGGGTTTTCTGTATCCGACAGACAAAACAGAATTCCTGCACGGACAACCGGGATTCACGGTACTGGTACTGGCTACGACACAGGAAGATCAGCAGACGATCGGAGGTAGATTCCAACTGTTTCCGTTCAAGCTGAACAAACGCGCAGCGTTGAATCTGGTGCAAAAAGAGGGAGAAGCCCCCGCCGCCCGCGACAGCGTCGCGGTCTGGGCGGACAGTCTGGATACCGCCGTACGGTCGGCGTTGAAACCCGTCGTATACGTCAGAAAAGACCAGCTGGATGACTATGACTGGCCGGAGGACGTAATCCAGATCCCTGTGAATACCGCGAATATCGTCATCGACACAGATACCGATTACGAGGCCGCAGAGGCATCGTCAATCGTCGAAAGGATCCGACAGGTAGTTGGAGTCCTGTTGAGTGACGATCGCGATCAGGAGGCCGTTACAGCGCTTTGTATTGAATTGATGGGATCCGACAAACCGGCATCGGTTCTGTCGGACTACGTGGAAAGGATACTGAATGTTCAAGCTGAATCTTGTTAATGTCGGAGCGCTCGGTTCGATGGAAATCGAGCTGGAGTCCGGTCTGACAGCGGTTCTCGGACCGAATGGGGTGGGGAAATCTACGCTGGTCAACGCGTTTTTCTTCGCACTGACCGGTGAGACGTTGGACGGAGCGTCGCTGGAAGACATGATTACGTGGGGTCATCCCCATATGATCGTGACATTGACCGGAGACTGTTTTCAGGTACAGCGCACCGTTCGACGAGAAGGAACGACGAAGCAGGTGCTGACGGCAGACGGGGTCGACCTTCACAAAAAGACCGAGATCAACGACTGGATTCTGGCGCATTACGGGCTTTCAGACAGTTCTGTGTTCCGGTCCGTGTATTTCGCCGAACAGTTCAAGGCGATCAGCATTATCGAAGCGACGAACAGCCAACGACTGGAGATGTTATCGAATGTGTTCGGATTGAACAAGTTCGAGAAATGTCGTGCGGTTCTTCAGCAGACGATCAGCAGTCTGAATGTCGCTTCGATCAGCGATGACATGATGCGTCAGCTTCAAGCCAATGTTGAAGCGGCGGATACGGCGTTGCTGGAGAGTCAGGCGAATCTCGACTTTTGTCGGCAGGACATTTTGTCCGAGGAAGAACAGCAGCGACTGACGCAGGTGACGCAATCGATTACGATCGAACGGTTGGAGCAGGTGCAGCAGGAGCTGGAAAACACAGAGCAGTCGCTGCAGTCTCTGGAATCGCAGCTGCAGTCTTTGCCGCAGGATGTCGAGCGCCCTGATTACGACGGTTATCAGCAGAAATTGCGATATGATGCGCTGCTTCCGGAGTACGAGCGGGCAAAAGCTGCTTATGATGCGCTGCAGAGCAATCGGGAGACGTCTGTCGCAAATGTGGAAAAGCTGATCAACGAGATGCAGCAGAAACTTGGTGCGCTGCAGAGCAAACGCGCTGAGATTGAAGGACGCAGATCCAAATTGGAAAACGGAAAGTGTCCGATCACCGGAGGGCAGCCCTGTCCGGATCTGCTGAGCATGACAAACGTGGCGACCATTCAGCAGGAGCTGTTTGATGTCGATGTGAAAATCAAGGCGCTGGAAACGAATCTGGAGCAGGCGCAGCAGATGAAACAACGATCGCTTGTTTATGAACGAGAGTTGCTGACGGCGACGACCGAGCTCCAGCAGATTACCGGACAGCTGTCGGCGGTAAAGCCGTATGCGGATTTCGACATCGCGTTGTTTCAGCAGCAGGATCAGCAATTTCAGCAACATCAGCAAATCGCAAAACAGCGAGAAGCGTTGATTCAGCAGAAACTGCCGTTGATGGCTCAGAAACAAACGCTGAGCGCGATTGTTGAAAACGCTAGTAAGAACCCGGCTGTGCCATTGATCGAGCAGGAAGAGGCCTCTGCAACGTTGCAGAAACACTCTGTAGCTATTCACAATCTTCCTGTGTACCAAAACGCGGTGACGGCAGCGATTCAGACGGCGAAAGCGGCGGTGGATGCGCTGGAAGCAGCGAAACGTCAGAACGAGGAAGCGCTTCGAGTTCAACGCTGCAAAGATCTGTTGACGAAAACAAGGCATGTAATGCATCGGGACAATGCGCCCAGATTGCTGCTGGATGCGGTGCGCAAAGAGCTCAATCAGCGCACGGCGCAATACGTTGAAGCATTCGAATTTCCGTACACACCGGTCTGGTATCCGGATGGCAGTTTTGTTTATAACGCAACTCTGCAGGAAGGAATTAACGTAAAACGGTTGTCAGGAGGGCAGAAATACGTTCTGACGATCATCTCAAGGTGTGTATTCGCCGACATTTTACGTTCAACATTTCCGATTTTGGCGCTGGATGAGCCGACGACAGGACTTGATAAACCAAACAGGGAAATCTTGTCCGGCATGCTTCAAAATATCTCTGATATTCTTGGAAAAAAAGGCATGACGCTCTTGATTCCATCGCACGATGATGTTATCGTAAGCGCCGCAACGCGGCTTATAGAACTTTAGAAAGGGTCGATGATGATCAAAAAAGAGAGTTTGCAGTTTGCAGCCGATTTGTTGATTACAGCACTGCAGGACGCAAAAGATCCGACGAAACAGGAGTTCACGCAGGTTTCTTACCGGGACGATGACACCGCGTATCTGCTCATGAACTCCGGTTCTGTTTCCATCCGAATCGCGCATCGGGGAAAAGATGTGGCGAAGATTCCGGAATCCGGAGCCGTGCAGCGGCTTCCGTTTTTGGACTTTTTTGCCGATCCGGACAATCACAAAAAGTTGGAGAGGCAGGACAACGGTTGTTATGTCGTGAAGAATCCGGATGAGCATTCATACGCGCCGTGTAAGAACAAAGATTTGTCCCCAGGTGCGTTTGATCTCGATGATTACATGAGGAACATCCGTGGTTTGTATGTGACGCAAACCACAAAACTTCCAGCGTTTGATTTGGAGGGCATGACTCGGATTGTGCTGGACGGGAAGGCGTTGTATCTGATCCGTGATGACCAGACAGCTGTCTGGAAGCGGATTTCTGTCGACTGCGGTCAGCGGTTTCACGGCCTGATGCCCGGTATGCTGGCGGTTGCGAAAAAGGATGAGGAGGGTTGCTTTTTTGGTATTTCGTCCTTTAAAGGTCTTCCGATTCTTCAGTTGTGCTGGCCGAATCGAAACATCGATGCGGCAGTTGCATTGGGTTATCCGCGAAGTTTGTCGGAATTTACGTTCTATACGGATACGCACACTTATGTTCTGAGCGGGATCCAGAACTGTGTTTACAAAACAATCAATCAAATGGAGCGAAAGGAACAAAATATGGCGAAAAGTGAAATGGATGCGTCTCTTCAGGCTCTTCAGAATCTCCAGTCTCTTCAGAGCTTGCAGTGTGCGAAACAGCAGGTCAAGCAGAGTTCAGCAGAAAAACAGGAATCTGCGCAGCAGCAGCGGCAGACGTTTGTGTCGCAGAATCTCGCGCAGCAGGTCGCTTCCCAGGTGCTGCCGAAACAGAATATTGGAAATGTACCGCTTCAACAGCAACCGCTCACGCAGGTGCAGATAGAGCAGCCCGCCGCACCGTCTGTACAGCCCGCTTCACCTGAACCAGTGCCGGTTGTCAGCAGTGAAACAACATCGCAGCCATCCGCTGCTTTTGTTGCTACCGTGAAAGAGTCTATTGCACATATGGCGTCTCGTGAAGGATTTTCAGATGCCGCAGCTGTACCGGAGGAAGACAGTAAAGAAGAGGAGCGAATTATGGGGGAGATGTCGGATCTGAAAATATCCTCGACCGCAGTTCATGCGCCTGCCAACATTCGAACGAAACGGACGAAGTCTGTGGAATCTGCTGCATCTGTGATGACAGAATCCGAAGGAACAGTTTCTGTATCCGATAAAATGCAGGCGGTGTTGGACAAGAGTGATTCTGGAGAAGCTCAGTCGATTGCAGAGTTGCTTGATCTGCTGATTCAAAGCATCCAGAATCATCTGGAGATCAGCAAAACGCAACTCAAAATGATGAAGCTGATCCAGAAGCAGTATAAGATGGAGCAAAAGAACAATCCGTCCTGGAAAGAGAAGTACGAAGAGCTGCAGGCTACGTTCAATACGTTGAAATCGCTGTTTAACGGCAGGTGATCGTATGATGACGCCGGAAATAAAACTGACAAGAGTCAACGCGTTCATTTATTCGAACGTGTTCTACTCTTGGATGCGACCGTTATTTACGGCGAAATTGATCGATAAAGGGGCAAAGAAGGAGAAAGGAACCGGTAAGAACACCGATCTTTCTGAGCCCCGTTTCGGCGTTCGGTATACAAAAGACATGTATGCGGAAGTAGATGACGGCGGATGTATTTTTCTTGCAGGATTGTATCCGGAGTTCGAGAAAGAGGCAAGAAAGCGCGGTTATTCGTTTTCATTACAGGAGGGCAGAGAGCTGTCCCCTGACTTGAACAAACCGTGTTTTGATCGGTTGGACGACGGATTACGATATCGACAGGATGAGGTGATCCAAAAAATCACACAGAACGATAAAGGGATTATCAAATGCTCTACCGGTTTTGGTAAATCTTTTATCATTAAACAGCTGTGTAAGATTTATCCGACTTTGCGAATTGTGATCACTACATCGTCCGCCGAAGTCGTGGACGATCTGTATACGCAATTGAAAGCACTGCTGGGTGCGAATGAAGTTGGAAAACTGTCATCCGGAACTCCGTCCGTGGAGGAGATGAAGCGTGTTGTCGTGTCTACCGTTGCCAGTCTGCGTCGTGCACCGCTGGAGATTTGCGATTTGTTCTTGTTCGATGAAGTCCATGCCGTTGGAGACAATAAGACAGCCGACGTTTTGATCAATCGAATGGGAAAAGCGCGGATGTTCGGGTTTACCGCATCGTTGAGTCGCGGTGATAATGCCGTGATTTTGATACGGGCATTGTTTGGTCAGGTGCTTGCTTCTGTTGATTATCAGGAGGCGGCGGAACATGGGCTTGTAACCAAGATCACTGCGATGATGGCAAAATGCCGAATCGATCGGAATATTCCGGTGATCAATAATTTGGCAATTGATGAAAGAAACAACTATTGGCGCAATCGTGAGCGAAATCAGTTGATCGCATCGATTGCCAGCAATATTTCGGACGAAGAGCAATGTCTGATTTCTGTAAAGACGTTAGAGCATGCGATTTATCTGAAATCGGTGCCGGCGTTGCGCGATTATCGAATCATGCATTACGGCAATGTTCCGAAGCCTGAGAAGAAACTGGTTCCATTTACAATTGAGAACGCACCGAGAGGAGGCGTTACAGTCGTCAGTAAGCGGACAGGAAAACTGCATCAGTTGCAACTGGACGAAGGAGACGCTGAGCATTTTCCCGGTTATCGGGATGAGGCTGATAAGTTCTACTCGTTTTTTGCCGCGATGCAGTCATTTCTGTTTCCGCAGAAACCGTCTGAATCGAACTTGGTTGTTCCTACGACGCAGGAAATGGAATGCGCCGCGTTTGGACAGTGGGTGTTGGAGCCGGTGTTGATCAATGGCATTGATGTTGCGCAGTTTAAGATGACCCCGAAAGAGCGTAAAAATTTGCGTACGCAGTTTGAACGTGGGGAAGTCTTGAAGATGATTGCGACATACACGCTGAAAGAAGGTGTTAATATCAATGGGCTCAAATATCTGATTCGTGCGGACGGTGGTGTTTCTGATGTGATCTGCACTCAGTTTCCCGGCCGTCTGTCGCGACTGCAGGAAGGAAAGAAAGTTGCCATGTTGATTGATTTGTATGATGATTTCAACTCCTGGGTAAGACTTCGTTCGGAGCTTCGAATGAAGCACTATAGGGCGAAAGGATGGCTGCGTTGAGCCCCGTGGAACAGTTAGACAGGGCAATCGAAGTAGCGTTGTCGCACTTGCAGGTCAACTGGTCGCAGGCTGACAAGGTGAGAATTGCACAGGCGTTAGCTGGTTTGCCTCCGTTGTATCAGGGATATCCGATGCCTTTTTCTACGTATTTGTTGTTTGTGTTGGAACAAGGGCATTTGAATCGACTGTGTTATGTCAATGCGTTGATTCACGATACGATCCTACAAAAATTTTTTGACGGGTATGCGGAGATGCAGACGGATGCAAATACAACAGCAATCGTCGATCAGAAGAATTTTCAGTCAGAGGCGTGTGCGTTTCAAGATATTGCGAAAGCGATATCTTCGCCGCATCTGGCGATTTCAACACTGTATCGGTACATGGTGGCGATACAGATGTCGCTTGATTCGCTGATCACCGATGATCTGTTTATAGAGGCAAAACTGCAGTTGCGGAAGAATCCGTATTCGTACTTTGCATACGGTCCGAAGTTTGTTTCGTTTCTACCGCTGCGATGGAGGGATTTGTGATGGAATTGGATCTGAATCCGACATTGACGGCACCGGAACAACTGAAACGGGAAGCGGCTCTGGCAGGGTTGCTGTATTTCGAATCCGTTCGCAATATGTACATGGTGTTTGCCGAGACGGAACTGGCGATTACGACGCTTGTATTGGGTGAAAGCGGATCTGCGCTGGCATCCATGGAAAGCATTTTGCGACTGTATCTGAAAGCAGATATTCATGCAAGCAGCACAATGTTGCTACGGCGATTGTTGACGCATTATGACATCCTTCCTCCTGCCAACGTGACGCTGCGAAAGGAGTATCGATCCTTGTTGCTTCAACTGTCGGAGCGTTCGCAGTATACGGAGCAGGACAGCTTGACCATGATGCGATATCTGATTCGACTGGCAAGTTATAAATCGCTGACGGATCAGTTGCGGAAAATTCCATCCATCGACAAAAGCAATGAGGTATTGAATCAGTATCAGCAGCAAATGTCCAAGCTGGATGGAAATTATCGCATGCGGCTCTACAATCCGATACGGGATATCGATGAACTGATGTTGCATCAGGAGCGCGTTCCCACGGGTATTGGATTCATTGATCGGTTAACCGGAGGCGGTCTGGTGTTCGGACAGCATCTCGGTATTCTGGGTCCGTCCGGCGGCGGTAAGACTGTAATATCAATACAGTTGATGTGCAACCTGGCGATCCAGGGGCATAATGTGTTGTACCTGCAGTTTGAACAGCCGGTGAAAGGAGATCCGGATATCGTTTCGAGAATTTACTCGTACTTGTCCGGAGAACCGATCACGACGTTTTACGGAAAGACAACAAAAGAGTTGAACCCGGAGGTTCTGAATAAGCTGAGGAAAATGCAGCCGATTTCAGACCGTATTCGGTGCGCTTCGATGCTGGATGTAAAAGAGGAAGGTGGTCATGCCACTGGAGCTGGAAGCATTCAGGATATCATTAATGTGATAGATGAGGCGATACGAAGCGGGTTCACACCGAAGGTTGTGATCATCGACTGGTTAGGCGCTGCCGTTTCTGATTTCATGAATGCCGGTGACGGTGGAGATCAAAATTATCCAATCGTGGCGGAACACATTCAAGATGTGTTGAACGGTTACGGAAAGGATCATGGGATTTCGATTGTTTACTCACATCAGACATCGACGGAAGCGCAGGCGAGAGAATCTGCTTATAAACCGAAAAAAGGAGACGCGTATTATTTTCGGGCGTTTGCAAATAAGCTGGAAACCTGTATGCAGATCGGTACCGCTACATTGCAGCCTGATGAAACACAGGTGTGTTATCTGGTAATTGGCAAGGCGCGAGGAGCTGTTCCGAATAAGTCGATCGTTGTTCGGATCAACGGGCGGATGGCAAGAATGGAAGAAACCAAAGAGGGTGAGTATATACCTGGACATGGTGGTAAATTGCAACGACTGTCATCTTTAGTGCAAACAAACGAACCAAAAGAAACTGAATTAGGTACAGATGTAAGTAAATTTGATGAGTTTTCGGCAAATTATGGACGGTAAGTAGCGTATTCGGTAGCGTAAATCATGAGAAATCAGAAATTGTACGATGCGATGTGCGTCGTATTTAAGGAAAAACCCAAAGTCATCAACAACGGGGAGGCAGCGATTTTGTCGCTGCCTCCTCCTCTTGTCTCTTTTGTGCCGTGCATTACTCCGCTTTCCACCAGTCATATCTCCGGTGGTGAGCAGTACGCGGTCAATTGCCCGTTTTGCGGGGATACGAGGCATCGTCTTTACATTTCGCACATGTGGAATCAGATCATCGAGACTTCCAATCATGTGAAATATCACTGTTCAAAACACCTGATTCGGTGTTTCAATGAGGACTGTCAACGAAAGGAGGAAAATTTCAATCAACTTTGTGAAAAACTAATTCATGTGATGAAGAATCCGCAAGTCATCCAACTGTCTGATGTACATACAACGGAACTTCAGACAAATCTGACAACGATCAAAAATCAGGTGCCGTATCCGGAGCAGGCGATGTCGTTACGAGATCCGCGTGTTCCGCATCACGTTCTCCAATATCTGGAGAACCGTGGCTTTGATATTGATTACGTTGCCAGCTGGGGCGTACAGGTCGCATGGATTCCTTACCCGATTCAGGGAGAGGAAATTCCGATGAAGTACCCGATTCTGATTGTGCCTGTGTATCAGTACGGACATTATTGGTTCTGGCAGGGGCGACTTGTTCCGGTCGACGGTACAGAGCATGGAGACTTGGAGAAACGCGCTACCGGGGAGTTTTATGCGAAGTATTACATCCCGCGTGGTGCGAAGAAGAACTGGGCGCTTTACAATCTCGACAACGCAGAGAAATTCAGTGAAGTCGCGATTGTAGAGGGGGTGACGGATGTCTGGCGAATCGGAGACAATGCGATTGCAACATTTGGAAAGCAATTGTCTCCTGCACAGAAGAAGACACTCCGCGACCGGTTCCGGGGAAAACGTCTGGTATTCGTGCCAGATATGAACGACCCACAGACTGTAGCAATTGCAGAGGCACAGCGTATCGAGCTGCTGTCTTCCGGCAGTTTCAGATCTGTGGAAATCTCTTGCATCGAGTCCGGGAAAGATCCCGGTAGTTTAAGGCTTCCACAAGGACAGATATGGAACTATCAAAGCGTTACATCTGTACACATATTAGAGGATGTAGCGTAGGTAGCTTTAGGGAGTAATCTCTGACGAAGAAGAAAGTGAATTGCTGGAAGCCTAAGGGTGTGA
>ERZ1034976.3282-NODE-3282-length-10384-cov-5.254042_pt1 | contig 10384 bp, 5 predicted proteins | sample MGYA00520623_ERZ1034976 | MGnify/ENA primary metagenome ERZ1034976 (study PRJEB33766, sample SAMN09781774) | gut metagenome | biome: gut microbiome | host: Homo sapiens | place: Madagascar | study: EMG produced TPA metagenomics assembly of the PRJNA485056 data...
CGCAGGTGCGTCCGCGTTTTTCATCGACCGGACGCGTAAAGACGGCGCAAAGAATACTACGAACTCCGAACTATTTTCCCGAAAAAACCCTGTATTTGTAACGCTTTCGTGAATTCTGCGCCGTCCCGCTTGCAAGTCGGCGGCGGGGATGGTACACTTACACATTATTACAGTTTTACCCTGGGTGCATGGGCGCTGCAGGCGGAAGAAGGAGGGACGGATATGGCCGGCTTCAGCGTGAAAAAACCGCTGACGATCTTTGTGACGGTGCTGGGCATTATCGTGCTGGGCGTGGTGGCGTATCTGAAAATGACACCGGATCTGCTGCCCAACATGGACTTTCCCTATGTCATCATCGTCACTTCTGATCCCGGCGCCAGCCCGGAGTCCATCGAGCAGTCCATCACCAGGCCGGTGGAGCAGTCCATGGCTACGCTGGATAAGATCAAGACCGTCACCTCCACCAGCCAGGACAGCGTATCCATGGTCACGCTGGAGTTTGAGGACGGCGCCAATATGGACACCATCAGTGTGGACATCCAGCAGAAGATCTCCGTATTGCAGGGCAGTTGGGACGACACCGTCTCCGCCCCCTATGTGCTGAAGATCAATCCCTCCATGCTGCCGGTGATGGTGGCCGCCGTGTCCCGGGAGGACATGGACGTGTACGCGCTCAGCGATTTCGTCACCGGAGAGCTGTCCCCCAAGCTGGAGGGCGTGTCCGGCGTGGCCAGCATTTCGGTCAGCGGCGCCGTGACCCGGGAGGCCCATGTGATCCTGGACGAGGCCAAGCTGGACGCCCTGTCGGAGAAGCTGGCGGATGCGGTGCGTACCGAACTGAACAAGACGAAGCTGGATCTGCAGAAGGCCAAGGACCAGGTGGAAAAGGGGCAGGCACAGCTGGATGAGGCCAAGGAGGCCATTGCCGCCGGCGCGGCGGCCAAGGCGGGCGCGGCGGTGGATAAGCTGTACGAATATCTGAAGGAGGTCCGGGGCCAGATCCCGGGGCCAGACCCGGATCCGAATCCCGGTGAGCCGCCCATCACCGTGCCCGGGAAGGAGGAGCTGAAGCAGCTGAAAAAGACGCTGGAACGGCTGAACGCGACGCTGGATAAGCTGATGCAGGATCTGGAAAGCGGCGAGCTGAAGCGGGAGGTCACCAGTGAGGTCTATGACCTGACGCTCTCCCTGATCGACGGCATTACCCAGCTGACGGAGGCGCAGATACAGCTGGATGAGGCCATGACCCAGATCGAGGCCGGCATGGACCAGATCAACGAGGCGTACAAGTCCATCGCCGACCAGACGGACGTGGGCGGGATGCTGTCCATCTCCGCCGTCAGCCAGCTGCTGACGGCACAGAATTTCGCCATGCCTGCCGGGTACATTGAGGACGACAGCGGCGTGAAATACATGGTATCCGTGGGCGAGAACGTGTCCTCCCGCCAGGAGCTGGAGGATATGGTGCTGCTGGACCTGGGCATGGACGGCATCGAGCCGGTGACACTGGGCGACATCGCCACCGTGGTGGTCACGGACAACGCCGGGGAGCTGTACACCAAGGTCAACGGCGACAACGGCATTCTCATCACCTTTACCAAGCAGTCCAACTACGCCACGGCGGAGGTGTCCAATAACATAAACGCCCGCTTCGCGGAGCTGGAGACGCAGTACGACGGCCTGTCCTTCGCGCCGCTGATGGACCAGGGCGACTATATCTACCTGATCGTGGAGACGATCACCTCGTCGCTGCTGTGGGGCGCGCTGTTCTCCGTGGTCATTCTGTACCTGTTCCTGCGGGATTGGCGGCCAACGGTCATCACGCTGGTATCTATCCCCGTCAGCGTGATCTTTGCCATCGTACTTATGTACTTCACCGGCGTGACCATCAACATGATCTCCCTGAGCGGTCTGGCCGTGGCGGTGGGTATGCTGGTGGATAACTCCGTGGTGGTCATTGAGAATATCTACCGCCTGCGGGCCAAGGGCGCCACCATCATTCAGGCGGCGGTGTCCGGCGCGGGCCAGGTGCTGGGCGCGGTGACGGCCTCTACCCTGACCACCGTGTGCGTGTTCGCGCCCATCGTGTTCGTAGAGGGCCTGACCCGCCAGCTGTTCACCGACCTGGCGCTGACCATCACCTACTCGCTGCTGGCCAGCCTGCTGGTGGCGCTGACACTGGTGCCGGCGATGGCCAGCGGTATGCTGCGCCGGCCCATGGTGCAGAAGCCGGGCCTGCTGGACAAGGTCTATCCCGCCTATCGGAAGGCCATCGCTTTTTCGCTGGACCACAAGGCCGGCGTGCTGCTGCTGTCGCTGGTGCTGCTGGTGACCAGTGCCGGCGCGTGCCTGCGCCGCGGCTTTACCTTTATGCCGGAGATGGATATGAACAACCTGTCCCTGACCATCACCATGCCGGAGGACACCTCCCGCGAGGAGGCGGTACGGCTGGCCGACGAGGTGCTGGAGCGGGTGATGACTGTGGACGACGTGCAGGACGCCGGCTTTATGATGGGCGGCGGCACCATGGGCGGCCTGAACATGGGCGGTGCCATGGGCGGCACCTCCGGCGGCAGCTATGACGTGGAGGGCTACATCACCATGCCGGAGGGGACCTTCGGCTCTGTGGCGGGGAAGGAGATCGAGACGCTGTGTGCCGACCTGCCCTGTGAGGTGACGGCCAGCGGCGTGATGAGCGGTATGATGAGCTATATGACCGGCAGCGGCGTGTCGCTGCAGGTGTTCGGCAGCGATATGGCGGACCTGCAGAGCAGCGCCCGGACCATCGCCCGGCGGCTGGAGCAGGTGGAGGGCGTCGGTGAGGTCAGCGACGGGCTGGACGCCTCGGCCCCGGCGCTGCAGGTGACCATCGACCGGAAGGCGGCGGCGGAGAAGGGGCTGACCGTGGCCCAGGTGTATATGCAGATCGCCGCGGCGCTGCAGAGCAGCGCCAGCGTCTCTGATGTGACGCTGGACAGCGAGGACATGGACCTGACCGTGGACGCGGCGGAGGGCAGCGTCCTCAAGCGGGAGAACCTGCTGGAGCTGGAGTTGTCGGCGGAGAGCAGCGCGGCCTCCGCCATGACTGGCAGCGCCTCAGGCATGACCGGCAGCAGCGCCGCGGGGCAGCTGACCGGAGACAGCGAGGAGGACAAGACCTTCAAGCTGGGAGATGTGGCCACCGTGACGGAGACGGTGTCCATGAACACCATCTCCCGTGACCAGCAGCGCCGGTGCGTTACCGTGACCGCCGCCATCGCCGATGGCTACAACGTCACCCACGTGACCTCCGCGGCGCAGCAGGCCGTCAGCGGTCTGACGCTGCCGGAGGGCATCACCGCGGAATTCAACGGAGAGAACGAGCAGATCATGGAGGCCATGAGCCAGCTGCTGCTGATGCTGCTGCTGGGCGTGGTGCTGGTGTACTTCATCATGGTGGCACAGTTCCAGTCGCTGAAATCCCCGTTCATCGTCATGTTTACCATCCCGCTGGCCTTTACCGGCGGCTTCCTGGCCCTGCTGATCGCGGGGATCGAGGTATCTGTCATCAGCCTGATCGGCTTTGTGATGCTGGTGGGCATCATCGTCAACAACGGTATCGTGCTGGTGGATTACATCAACCAGCAGCGGCTGTCCGGCATGGAGCGCCGGGAGGCGATCATCGACGCGGGCGTGACCCGCCTGCGGCCGATCCTGATGACCAGTCTGACCACGATTTTGGGCCTGATCGTCACCGCCACGGCGAAAAACGCCGGCACGGCGCTGATGCAGCCCATCGCCGTGGTCTGTATCGGCGGACTGCTGTACGCCACGCTGATGACGCTGTTCGTGGTGCCCTGTATGTACGACATGATGAACAAGAAGGACATGCAGAAGGTGGACGAGAGCGAATTGCAGATCGTGGATATGTGAGCAAAAAAGAAAGCCCCGCGGGGCTTTCTTTTTTTGCGCTTAATAGGCCAGCTTCTCGGCCAGATAGGCCTTCAGCTCACTGATGGGGATACGCACCTGCTCCATGGTGTCGCGCTCGCGGACGGTGACGCAGTTGTCGCCGGCGTGCTCGGCATCGCCCACGGTGTCGAAGTCCACGGTGATGCAGAAGGGAGTGCCCACCTCGTCCTCGCGGCGGTAGCGCTTGCCGATGGAGCCGGTCTCGTCGAAGTCCAGCATCCACTCCTTGGACAGGTCCTCGTAGATCTTGCGGGCGGGCTCGGAGAGCTTCTTGCTCAGGGGCAGGATGGCGGCCTTGTAGGGGGCCAGGGCCGGGTGCAGGTGCAGCACCACGCGGACGTCGTTCTTCTCCGCGTCCACGACCTCCTCGTCGTAGGCGTCCACCAGCACGGCCAGCACGCTGCGCTCCACGCCCAGGGACGGCTCCACCACATAGGGGATGTAGCGCTCGTTGGTCTCCGGGTCGAAGTAGGTCAGGTCCTTGCCGGAGACGGTCTGGTGCTGGGTCAGGTCGTAGTCGGTGCGGTCGGCCACGCCCCACAGCTCGCCCCAGCCGAAGGGGAACAGGAACTCGAAGTCCGTGGTGGCCTTGGAGTAGAAGCACAGCTCCTCGGGGTCGTGGTCACGCAGGCGGAGGTTCTCGTCCTTCAATCCGATGCCCAGCAGCCAGTTGTGGCAGAAGGTGCGCCAGTAGTTGAACCACTCCAGGTCGGTGCCGGGCTTGCAGAAGAACTCCAGCTCCATCTGCTCGAACTCGCGGACGCGGAAGATGAAGTTGCCCGGGGTGATCTCGTTGCGGAAGGACTTGCCGATCTGGCAGACGCCGAAGGGCAGCTTGCGGCGGGTGGTGCGCTGGGTGTTCACAAAGTTGGTGAAGATGCCCTGGGCCGTCTCGGGACGGAGATAGACGGTGTTCTTGGCGTCCTCGGTGACGCCCTGGAACGTCTTGAACATCAGGTTGAACTGGCGGATATCGGTGAAGTTGTGCTTGCCGCAGCTGGGGCAGGGGAGGTTGTGCTCCTCCACAAAGTCCTTCATCTCCTGCTGGGAGAAGGCGTCGATGGGCTTGCTGAGCTCAAAGCCGTTCTCGTGGCACCAGTCCTCGATGAGCTTATCGGCGCGGAAGCGCTCCTTGCACTCCTTGCAGTCCATCAGGGGATCGGAGAAGCCGGCCAGATGGCCGCTGGCCACCCACGTCTGGGGGTTCATGAGGATGGCGGCGTCCTGCCCCACATTGTAGGGGTTCTCCTGGACAAATTTCTTCCACCAGGCCTTCTTGATGTTGTTCTTCAGCTCCACGCCCAGGGGGCCGTAGTCCCAGGTGTTGGCCAGGCCGCCGTAGATCTCGCTGCCGGCAAAGATGATGCCGCGGTTTTTGCAGAGGGCGACGATCTTGTCCATCGTTTTTTCGGTGTTTTTCATGGTGAGGTTCCTCCTATATGAAGTGTTTTGGCAACAAAAAAACGCCCTGAGCCGGTAAGGCTCAGGGCGAACTAAACATAGTCCGTGGTTCCACCTGAATTTGGATACTTCCACACTCTTCTGCCGGTAACGGGGCTTCCGGCGGGCATTTCCTCCCGCGGCTCAGGGCCGCCACGCCCGTCATCGCCTGTATCAGGAAAAGAATAGCACGTTTCGGGGTGGTTGTCAAGCACGCAAAGCAAAAACCGCCGCAGCTGCGGCGGTTTTCGGCTGTTTTCGGTTACTTCCCGGCGGCCATGACCTTTCCGGCGGCATCCACCACCAGACGGTCGGTCTTTGCGCCGGCGGCGCTCTTGCTGAAGCTCACTGTCCACGCGCCGGAGGTGACGTCATAGGTGGCGTACACCTGATCGTACGCGCCGGTGTACTGGGCCTTGGCCTCGTCGATGGCGGCCTGCTGGCTGACGCTCTTGCGGCCGATCTGGGCGGTGCCCAGAATGGACAGCAGCGCATCGCGGTTGGCGTTCCACACCTCGGTGGTCATGGTCTCGGAGGGGGAAGCCACATAGCTGCCCGGTACGTCCTCAAAAAAGATGTCCGCCATGACCATGGTGCCCTTTTCCGTGTCCTCCTCCGTGTGCTGCCAGACCTTCATGCCGTTGGCAAGGGTCAGCTCCTCGCTGGTGACGCCGGTGCCGCAGATGCCGTAGCCTCCCGTCCAGCACAGCAGCGTGTAGCTGACAGTGGGGTCGTCGGTCTTGTAGAAGCGGATGCCCTCGGTCTTATCGGTGCCGTTGTCGGACACCTGCTCCCAGCTCCAGCCCTCCGGCAGCTCCAGCGCCATGTCCACATAGCCGTGGGTGAACTCGGCGGTGATGACGGTGGGCTGGGGATCCGGCGCGGGATCGGGGTCGGGCTTGTCGTCGTTGTTCTTTTTGCCGCAGGCCATCAGCGACAGGGCGCAGGCCAGGGCCAGGATAAATGCCAAAATCTTCTTCATGGGGGTCGTGCCTCCTTTTCTGTCTCTATTTGTTTGTGTGTATATACACCGCCCGGGGGCGGGGAGGGCGATGGGCCTGCCCTCTATCCACTAAGACGGTGCAGGGCAGCGTTTGGTTCCGCTTTTCTTATTCGTGCCCCTCGGGCAGCTGGGCGATGACGGTCTTGTACAGATGGCGGAAGAAGAACAGCGTCAGCGTCAGGGAGAATACCTCCGCGATGGGGTAGCTCCACCACACCAGGTCGCTGTTGCCCACGGAGGCGCCGTACCGGGCCAGCACGTAGGCGATGGGGATCAGAAACACCAGCTGGCGGACAATGGAGGTGATCATGGAGTACAGGGATCTGCCCAGCGCCTGGAAGGAGGCGCCCAGGGCGATGCACGCGCCGGCCATGCAGAAGCTGATGGAGATGATCCGTAGGGCGGGTATGCCCACGGAGAGCATGGTGTCGGTGGCGTCAAATATCTTCAGCAGAGGGCCGGGGATGACCCAGAAGAGGACGGTGCCGAAGACCATGATGATGGAGGCGTACAGCGCGCCGCGCTTGATGGTCTCCACCATGCGCTTGCGGTTCCGGGCGCCGTAATTATAGGCGACGATGGGCACCACGCCGTTGTTCATACCGAAGACGGGCATGAAGATAAAGGAGTTCAGCTTGAAGTACGCGCCGAAGGCGGTGGCCGCCGTCTCGTGGGCGGCATGGTAGGTGATGAGTATCTTGTTCATCAGGAACGTCATCACCGAACCGATGGCGATCATAATGACGCTGGGCAGGCCGATGGCATAGATCTCGCCGATGAGCCGGAAGTCGGGGCGGAAGCCCTTGATGGATAGGGTGATGTCGGTATTCTTCTTGTGGTTGAAGTATATGGCCAGGGCGCAGCCGCAGAACTGGCCGATGATGGTGGCCACGGCAGCGCCGGTAACGCCCATGTTCAGGGTAAAGATGAAGATGGGGTCCAGAATGATATTGATGATGGCGCCCAGACCCTGGGTGTACATACTGAGGATAGACCGCCCGGTGCCCTGGAGCAGCCGTTCGTACATGATCTGGCAGAACATACCCAGCGAGCCGATGGTCACCACCCGCAGGTAGTCGTTGCCCATGCGGATGATGTTCTCGATCTGCGTCTGGGAACGGAAGAACAGGTCGGAGCAGGTGGCGCCCAGAGCGGCGGAGATGACGAAGCCCACCAGCGCCAGCAGTATGCCGTGGTTGGCGACCTTGTCGGCGCGTTCACGCTGTCCGGCACCCAGTGCCCGGCCCATCAGGGCGTTGACGCCTACGGCGGTGCCGGTGGCCAGACCGATCATCAGGTTCTGGGCGGGGAAGGCCAGCGAAACGGCGGTGAGCGCCTGCTCGCTGACACGGCTGACGAACACGCTGTCCACAATGTTGTACAGGGCCTGCACCAGCATGGACGCGATGATGGGCAGGGACATATTCCAGATCAGCTTGGAAATGGGCATGACGCCCAGCTTGTTTTCTTCGGGCAAGGTATCACTCTTTTCTGCGCGAAATATTCAGTGTCTCTTATTGTATCATGTATATCCATAAAAGGAAATCCCCGAAATGCGCTTTTTCTGCACATTTCGGGGGTGTTTTTTGTTGAAATAACGCAAAATTATTTCGCGCAGCGAAGCAGTTTACCGGCGGGAGAAAAAGGCCCGGATCTCCTCCGCCGTGCAGGCGGCGCTGCCCTGGGCAAAGCCATCCCGGCCGCCGCCGCGGCCATGGAGCGCGTCGTTCATGTCCTTCACCAGCGGCCGGATATCCTGTCCGGCATGGATGAGCGCGTACCGGTACGTGCCGTCTGTTCCGGAGAACACGGCGCAGCGGCCGCCGCACGTCTGGGCCACGGCGTCGCACAGGCGGCGGACACCGTCGCCCTCCAGCGGCGCGGTGATGAGCACGGTGTCGCCCTTGCCGGCGTATTCCGCCGCTGTGTGGGCGAAGACCTGCGCTTCCAATCCGGCGGCGCGTTCCCTGGCGGCCAGCAGCTCGGACTGCATCCGCTCCACGGCGGCAAAGGACGCCTCCGGCTTTACCGACAGCGCCTGACCGATCTGGCGGGATTGTTCCCAGCAGGCGGAGAGATGGTCCAGCGCTCGCTGGCCGCACAGCAGCTCCAGCCGCACGCCGTCCCGGAATTTCTGCCAGCCTATGAACTTCACCAGGCCCACCTGGCCGCTGGCGGCCACATGGGTGCCGCAGCAGGCGCACAGGTCCGCGCCGGGAAACTCCGTAAGGCGCACAGGCCCCTCCAGGGCTTTTTTGCTGCGGTAGGGCAGGGCGGCCAGCTCCTCCGGGGAGGGGTACCAGATGTGGATGGGGTGGTTTTCCCAGATGTACCGGTTGGCGCGGCGTTCGATGTCCTGCACCTGCTCCCAGGGGATGTCGGCGTTGTAGTCGATGGTCACGGTATCCGCGCCCAGGTGGAAGCCCACGTTGTCGCAGTGGAAGGCGCTGCACAGCATACCGGACACGATGTGCTCGCCGGAGTGCTGCTGCATATGGTCGAAGCGGCGCGCCCAGTCGATATGGCCGCTGACCTCCGCGCCCACAGGCAGCTCATGGTCGCACAGGTGGGTGACGACGCCGTCCTTCTCATGGACGTCCAGCACGCGGGCATCCCCCAGCGTGCCGTGGTCGGCGGGCTGTCCGCCGCCCTCGGGATAGAAGGCGGTGCGGTCCAGCACCACCGCAAAGCCGCCCTTCACAGCCCCGCAGGACTCCACCACGGCGGTGAAGTCCTGCAGAAAGGCGTTTTCGTAGTAGAGCTTGACGGTCTCCATCAGTCGTCCTTCTCCACCTCGCCCACGATGGCGATGTGCAGCTCATCCAGCTGCTTCTGCTCCACGGTGGACGGCGCGCCCATCATGATGTCCTGGGCGTTCTTGTTCATGGGGAAGGGGATGATCTCGCGGATGGAGCTTTCGCCCGCCAGCAGCATGACCATGCGGTCCACGCCCGGGGCGATGCCCGCGTGGGGAGGCGCACCGTAGCAGAAGGCGTTGTACATGGCGGGGAACTTCTTTTTCACGTCCTCCTCGCCCAGGCGCACCAGCTCAAAGGCCTTGATCATGATCTCCGGGTCGTGGTTACGGACAGCGCCGGAGCTGAGCTCCACGCCGTTGCACACCAGGTCGTACTGGTTGGCGTAGATGTCCAGCGGGTCGATCTCGCCGCGCTCGGCCTTCAGCAGCACCTCCATGCCGCCGTTGGGCATGGAGAACGGGTTGTGGCAGAACTCCAGCTCGCCGGACTCGTCGCCGATCTCGTACATGGGGAAGTCCACGATCCAGCAGAACTCATAGCGCTCCTTGTCGAAGTGGTTTTCGCAGGCGGCGCCGAAGGTCTTGATAAGCACGCCCACGGACTTGGTGGCGTATTGGCCTGCGGTTGCCAGCACCAGGGTGCCCGGCTTCAGGTCGATGATCTTACCCAGCTCGGCCTCCACCGGGGCGACGAACTTGGCGATGCCGCCGGCCAGCTGGCCGTTTTCGTCCACCTTGAACCAGTAGGCCTTGCTGCCGGACTGGACCTCGCAGTCGGTGAGCAGCTTCTCCACCTGCTTGCGGGTCAGGGCACAGTCGCTGATGGGCACCATCTTTACGGTCTGGCCCTTGAAGGCCTCGAACTCGCTGGCGACGAACAACTCGCTGACGTTTTTGCAGGTCAGGTCGATACGCAGGTCGGGCTTATCGGAGCCGTAGGTCTCCATGGCGGTGTTGTAGGGGATGCGGCGGAACGGGGCGGTGGACGCCACGTTGTATGTGCCGAACTTGGCGAAGATGGGGGGCAGCACGTCCTCCAGCACGGCGAAGACGTCGTCCTGGGTGGCGAAGGCCATCTCCATATCCAGCTGATAGAACTCGCCGGGGGAGCGGTCGCCGCGGGCATCCTCGTCGCGGAAGCAGGGGGCGATCTGGAAATAGCGGTCGAAGCCGGAGGTCATCAGCAGCTGCTTGAACTGCTGCGGTGCCTGCGGCAGGGCGTAAAACTTGCC
>ERZ1034976.3285-NODE-3285-length-10375-cov-4.532461_pt1 | contig 10375 bp, 11 predicted proteins | sample MGYA00520623_ERZ1034976 | MGnify/ENA primary metagenome ERZ1034976 (study PRJEB33766, sample SAMN09781774) | gut metagenome | biome: gut microbiome | host: Homo sapiens | place: Madagascar | study: EMG produced TPA metagenomics assembly of the PRJNA485056 data...
ACTTATGTATGAGACTGGACATGCGGTTGGTCTTTCGACAGATGACGGAAAAGAAATCCTGATTCATATCGGTATTGATACCGTAGCAATGAATGGAGAAGGATTCCATATCATTGCAAAGACAGGACAGAATGTAAAATGTGGAGATCCGCTGGTTGAAGTGGATTTCGAAAAGATCAGAAAAGCCGGAAAAAGTGACAGCGTTATTGTCATTGTGACTTCGGGAGAAAAAGTAGAAACCAGAAGTGTGGAAAACGTTAAGAGCGGCATAAGCGAAGCTGCAGAGATTGTATAAATTTCATATTGTTTAGACAAAATAAGGATATTATCCGTTTTCTTTAAGAGAATGAGATGATATCCTTATTTGCATTTCTACTTATTAATAAGTGCACAAATATAAAACGACAAAATGATAAAAATGTATCAAAGTGACATACAATTTACAACAAATGTAATAAATGTATGGTAAAATTGCAGAAATAAGATTATAATTTAAACTAGATTTTGTATTTTTTGAAGGAGAGGTGGTAGAAAAATGGTAGAAGAAACCATTAAGGCCATCAAGGAAACGGAGAATGAAGCGGATGAGATCATAAGAAAAGCAGATGCAACGTGTACCGAGATCCTTGAAAAAGCTGTCAGAGAGGCAAAAGAGATAAAAGAGCAGGCTGTAGCAAATGCAAAGAAACAGGCAGAAGCAGATCTTTTGCAGGCGAAAGAAGAAGGAGAAGTCTTAAAGAAACAGGCTTCCGAGAAGACGGAACAGGAGACAGAAGCATTAAAAGCACTGGCTCAGGGAAAAGAAGAGGAGGCGGTATCCGCAGTCATCAAAGCATTGCTCTGATGATATGGGAAGAGTAAGAACGTGAAAAAATAAAAAAGGAGGGATGCAGTTATGGCAGTATTGCAGATGCAGCGAATCAGTATCTGCGCATTGAAACATGACCGGAAAGCGATTCTGGAAAAACTGCAGTCCATGGGCATGATAGAGATGCATCAGGTCGCACAGGACGAAGCCGGATTCGAGAAGATGGATACGCAGAGTGCGAAATCAAGCTTTGAGAAACGGGTGCAGATTACGGAAAATGCACTGGATGTGTTGAGTCAGTATACTCCGGAGAAAAAGTCGATGTTCGCCAGTCTGGAAGGCAATAAGCTGATCGATAAGAAGACGATGGAAGCAGCAGCGGTGAAACAGGAGGAGGTCATGGAAGTGGCGGAACTTCTGATTGCTAATCATAAGAGAATTGCGGAAGCACAGGCCGAGATCGTGAAGCGGAATGCCCAGATAGAAGCACTTGCGCCGTGGATGAGTCTGGAAGTGGAGATGAATTATCCGGGCACGAAAAAGACGGCAATGCTTCTTGGAACCATGGCGGCGGAGACGACACTGGAAATGATCTACGGAAAGCTTGCCGAAGATCATCCGGAGATCGAAGCCGTAGATATATCGGTTATAAGTCAGGATAAAGATGCCGTGTACTTAAGCGTGTTCTGTATGAAGGACCAGGCAGCAGATGTGGAGAATACACTCCGCACTGCAGGATTCTCAAGACCGGTTGTATCGACAGAGCAGATTCCGGCAAAGCAGAAAGAAGAACTGGAAGAACAGATCAGACAGATCGAACAGACAATTGCAGATATCCGGGGAGAGATCATATCTTACGCAGAAGACCGGGAGGAACTGAAGATCATCGGTGACTATTACCGGATGCGTGCAGAAAAGTACGAAGTACTGGGAACACTTCCGCAGTCCAGACGTACATTTATTATCAGTGGTTACGCAGCAAAAGAAGCGATACCGGCGATCCAGAAAGGAATCGGGGATGCGTATGACTGTGTGATCGATGTAGAAGAGTTAAAAGAAGACGAAGAACCACCGGTGATCCTTAAGAATAACGGATTTTCGGAAAGTGTGGAAGGAGTCCTGGAGTCTTACGGACTTCCGCATAAAGGAGAGATCGATCCGACCGCGATCATGTCATTCTTCTATGTATTTTTCTTTGGAATGATGTTATCAGATGCAGCATATGGTGCGATCATCGCAATCGTGTGTCTGATCGTCCTTAAGAAATTCCCGCGCATGAGTGCCGGTATGAGGAAATCTATGAAAATGTTCATGTACTGTGGAATTTCTACCGTGGTATGGGGAATCTTATTCGGTGGATATTTCGGAGATGTCGTAGATGTTGTATCGAGCACATTCTTTGGAAAAGAGCTGACGATCAAACCTCTCTGGTTTGCACCGTTAAATGATCCGATGAGACTTCTGATCTATTCAATGGCATTCGGACTGGTTCATCTGTTCGTGGGTCTTGGAATCAAAGGATATATGTTGTTAAAAGACGGAAAGGTACTGGATTTCTTCTGTGATATCGTACTGTGGTACATTTTCCTGATCGGACTGATCCTGATGCTGCTTCCGTCAGAGATATTTGCTTCGATCGCACAGACGAAGATCGTGTTTCCTGCAGCACTGATTACATTGTCGAAAGCAATGGCGATCATCGGAGCACTCGGACTATTACTGATGTCCGGAAGATCAAGCAAGAATCCGGCACTCAGACTTGCACTTGGAGCATATGATATCTACAACATTACCGGATGGTTAAGTGATGTATTATCATACTCCAGACTTTTGGCACTGGGACTTGCGACAGGTGTTATCGCATCCGTTGTCAACCAGATGGGAAGCATGCTTGGTAAGAGTGTATTCGGGGTCATCTTATTTATCGTAGTATTTATAGTCGGACATGCAATGAACCTGGCAATCAACCTGCTTGGTGCATATGTCCACACCAACCGACTTCAATTTGTGGAATTCTTTGGAAAATTCTACGAAGGCGGTGGAAAACCTTTCGAACCGTTTCATGCGGAGACAAAATATGTAGATATTAAGGAGGAAAAATAGATATGAGTATTTGGAATGATATGGGAATGGTATATGCACTTCTTGGTGCGGCAGTGGCAGTATTCCTGGCAGGTGCAGGATCTGCGATCGGAGTAGGTATTGCAGGACAGGCAGCGTCCGGAGTTGTAACAGAAGACCCAAGCAAATTCGCAAAAGTATTGATCATGCAGCTGCTTCCTGGTACACAGGGAATCTACGGACTGCTGGTTGGTTTCATTACATTATCCAAGATCGGACTTCTTGGCGGCGGCGCAGCAGATCTGGATCCGAAGACCGGACTTCTGATTCTTGCAGCTTGCCTTCCAATCGGAATTGTAGGTCTGATTTCAGGAAAAGCACAGGGACAGACAGCAGCGGCAGCAATAGGAATCGTAGCAAAGAATCCGGATCAGTTCGGTAAAGCAATGCTGTTCCCTGCAATGGTTGAGACATATGCCATCCTTGCACTTCTGATTTCTATCCTTTCCGTAACAGCAATTCAGGTATAGAAGGAGTGTGAAGGAAAATGGCTGGATTAGAGAAGATCAAAAGTCAGATCCTTGACGAGGCAAAAGAGACGGCGAATGCAAAGATCGAAGATGCGAAAGCGCAGGCAGAACAGATGAAGACTCAGGCGCAGGCAGAAGGAGCCGCACAGGCAGAACAGATCCTGAAGAAGTCTGAAGCGGAAGTTGCCGCACAGAAAGAGCGTGTGAAGTCAGCCATCGATCTTCAGAGAAGAACGAGACTTCTGGAAGCAAAGCAGGAGATGATCGCAGAGATCATCGAGAAGGCGTATGAAAAGGTTATAAGTCTTGCGCCGGATGAGTATTACCAGATGCTCCTGTCTATTCTGGAAGCATACGTACTTCCGCAGGAGGGAGAGATCTATTTCTCCGTAAAAGATCTGGAAAATATGCCGGTAGGATTTGGCAAAGAAATTGAAGAAATAGCTCTGGCAAATGGAGGAAAACTTACCGTGGCCGGAGCGGGCAGAGATAATATTGACAATGGATTCATTCTTGCGTACGGTGGAGTTGAAGAGAACTGTACGATCAGGGCAATGTTCGATGCGAAGCGGGATGAACTTGCGGACATCGTTCACCGGATGCTCTTTGTATGATATGGAGGGACAACATGAGTGAACAATATACCTATGCGGTCGCAAGAATCCGTGCCCTGGAAGTATCCCTGTTCTCTGACAGTACCATCGACCAGCTGATCGCGTGCCAGAATTATGATCAGGCACTGCAGTTCTTAGAAGAGAAAGGTTGGGGAGATGCCGAAAGCAGCGGGGATGCGGAAAAGATCCTGACGAGAGAAGAAGAAAAGACATGGGAAGTAGTAAAAGAACTGTCGATCGGAATGGAACATTTCGATGTGCTTTCTTATCCGAAGCTTTTTCATAATTTAAAGGCAGCGGTCAAGGAAGTATGCACCGGAGATAAGAACCGGCATATCTATTATGAAGATGTTCGGATTCCCGGGGAAGAGATGCGTAAGATCGTAGAAGACAGAGACTTTGGAAAGCTTCCGGACAGTATGCGGATCGCAGGAGAAGAAGCATACGAGACACTTCTTCATACAGGAGACGGGCAGCTCTGTGATGTGATCATAGACCGGGCGGCGCTGGATGCCATCTATCAGGCCGGGAAAGAGTCACCGGATAAGATCATACAGGATTACGCAGAATCCACAGTGGCAGTGGCGGATATCAAGATTGCCGTCCGGTCACAGAAGACCGCAAAATCAACGGAATTTATGAAACGGGCAATGGCAGAATGTGATTCTTTAAGTGTGAGCCAGTTATCGAAAGCAGCACTTAGCGGCATGGACGCCATCTGCGAATACTTAAGAGGAACGGCTTATGCAGAAGGTGCGGAAGCACTGGCAGAGTCGCCGTCAGCATTCGAAAGATGGTGTGACAATCGGATCATCCAGACCATCAGTCCGGAGAAATATCATGCATTTACGATAGGACCGGTAATCGCCTATGTACTTGCAAGACAGAATGAGATTAAAACGGTACGAATCATTTTATCCGGAAAGCAGAACGAACTGCCGGATGATTCGATCCGGGAAAGGGTAAGGAAAATGTATGTATAAGATTGCAGTAGTAGGCGATTACGACAGCATCTTCGGATTTGCAGCACTGGGCCTTGATACATTTGCCGTCCAGACCCGTGAGGAAGCCGCAGAGAAATTACATCAGCTGGCACAGGGTGGATATGGGATCATCTATATCACAGAGAAACTTGCCGCTGAATTAACGCATGAGATAGAAAAATATCAGGAACAGGTCACACCGGCAATCATTCAGATTCCGGGTATCGCTGGAAATACAGGCGCCGGAGTTGCAGGTGTGAAGAAATCGGTAGAGCAGGCTGTCGGTTCCGATATTATATTTGGCAGCTAAAGGAGGTTGATTCGTCCGTATGAGTACAGGAACGATTAAAAAAGTAGCAGGACCACTGGTCATTGCAGAAGGTATGCGTGACGCCAACATGTTTGACGTGGTACGTGTAAGCAGCCAGCGTTTGATCGGAGAGATCATAGAGATTCACGGAGATGAGGCATCCATCCAGGTATACGAGGAGACATCAGGACTTGGACCTGGAGAGCCGGTAGAGTCTATGGGAGTACCAATGTCAGTAGAACTTGGACCCGGACTGATCACAAGCATATACGATGGAATCCAGAGACCGCTGGATGACATTATGAAAATCTCCGGAAATAACTTAAAGCGAGGCGTGGAAGTTGCTTCGTTAAAACGTGATAAGAAATGGGAATTTGTCCCGGCTGCAAAAGCCGGCGATGAGGTAGAAGCAGGTGACGTACTCGGAACTGTGCAGGAGACCATCGTTGTACAGCAGAAGATCATGGTTCCTTATGGAGTAAAAGGAACGGTAAAAGAGATCAAAGCCGGAACATTTACCGTAGAAGAAGTGGTAGCAGTGATCGCTACCGAAAAAGGTGACAAAGAACTGACCATGATGCAGAGATGGCCGGTACGAAAAGGACGCCCGTATCAGAAGAAACTCCCACCGGTCAAACCACTGGTAACAGGACAGCGTGTTATTGATACCTTCTTCCCGATTGCCAAGGGTGGTGTGGCAGCTGTTCCGGGACCTTTCGGAAGCGGCAAGACAGTTATCCAACACCAGTTGGCTAAGTGGGCAGAGGCTGATATCGTGGTCTATATCGGATGCGGAGAACGTGGCAATGAGATGACCGACGTTCTGAATGAATTCCCGGAACTGAAAGACCCGAAGACCGGACAGTCTCTGATGGAAAGAACCGTGCTGATCGCAAATACATCGGATATGCCGGTTGCAGCCCGTGAGGCTTCCATCTATACAGGAATCACGATCGCAGAATATTTCCGTGATATGGGATATTCTGTAGCGTTGATGGCAGATTCTACATCCCGTTGGGCAGAGGCACTTCGAGAGATGTCGGGACGTCTAGAAGAGATGCCTGGTGAAGAAGGTTACCCGGCATACTTAGGTTCCCGTCTGGCACAGTTCTATGAAAGAGCCGGACATGTGGTATCCCTTGGTAAAGAAGGAAGAGAAGGTGCACTTTCCGTTATCGGAGCCGTATCTCCTCCGGGTGGTGATATCTCCGAACCGGTATCACAGGCAACCCTTCGTATTGTAAAGGTATTCTGGGGACTGGATTCCGCACTTGCGTATAAGAGACATTTCCCAGCCATCAACTGGCTGACCAGTTATTCGCTGTATGTTGACAATATGGCAAACTGGTTCAATGAGGAAGTGGCAGCGGACTGGATGGAAGACCGTCAGAAGATGATGACAATCCTTCAGGAAGAAGCCGAGTTAAATGAGATCGTACAGATGGTAGGTATGGATGCCCTGTCACCGACTGACCGTCTGAAGATGGAAGCGGCAAGATCCATCCGTGAGGACTTCTTACATCAGAACTCCTTCCATGAGATCGACACTTACACGCCGCTTCGTAAGCAGTATCTGATGATGAAACTGGTACTGGCATTTTATGAGAAATCTGTCGACGCACTGAACAAGGGTGCGGACATGAATGCACTGATCGCCATGCCGGTAAGAGAAAAGATCGGACGTTATAAATATACAACAGACGCCGATATCGAAAGTGAATATAAGAATGTAGAAGAAGAACTGGACAAAGAAGTTGCGGCTGCATTCGGGAAGGAGGACTTCTAATTATGCCAAAAGAATATAGAACCATACAGGAAGTTGCAGGACCTCTGATGCTGGTACGCGGTGTTGAAAATGTAGCCTATGACGAATTGGGTGAGATTGAGCTTGCAAGCGGTGAGAAGCGCCGCTGCAAGGTTCTGGAGATCAATGGAAATGATGCACTGGTGCAGTTATTCGAAAGTGCCACGGGTATCAACTTAAGTAACAGTAAAGTACGTTTTCTGGGACGAAGCATGGAGCTTGGTGTATCGGAAGATATGCTGGGACGTGTCTTTGACGGACTGGGTCGCCCGATCGACGGAGGCCCGGAGATCCTGCCGGATGAGAGACGTGACATCAACGGACTTCCTATGAATCCGGCAGCCAGAAGCTATCCGGAAGAGTTTATCCAGACAGGTGTATCGGCTATTGACGGACTGAACACACTGGTACGTGGACAGAAGCTGCCGATCTTCTCGGCATCCGGACTTCCACATGCCAACCTGGCAGCGCAGATCGCAAAACAGGCAAAAGTACGCGGAAGCAATGAGAAATTCGCCGTAGTATTTGCCGCTATGGGTATTACATTTGAAGAGTCGAACTTCTTCGTAGAATCCTTTAAAGAGACAGGAGCCATCGACAGAACGGTGCTGTTCGTCAACCTGGCAAATGACCCGGCCATCGAGCGTATTTCCACACCTCGAATGGCGCTGACGGCAGCCGAGTATCTTGCATTCGAAAAAGACATGCATGTACTGGTAATTATGACAGATATTACCAACTATGCAGATGCGCTCCGAGAAGTATCTGCCGCACGTAAGGAAGTACCGGGACGCCGTGGATATCCTGGATATATGTACACCGACCTTGCAACGTTATATGAAAGAGCCGGGAGACAGAATGGCAAGAAGGGAAGTATCACACTGATTCCGATCCTGACCATGCCGGAAGATGACAAGACGCATCCAATCCCGGACCTTACCGGCTACATCACCGAAGGACAGATCATCTTAAGCCGTGACTTGTACCGCAAAGGTATCAAGCCTCCGATCGATGTATTGCCATCCCTGTCCCGTCTGAAAGATAAAGGAATCGGAGAAGGTAAGACAAGAGCCGACCATGCAAATACCATGAACCAGTTATTTGCGGCATATGCGCGAGGAAAAGATGCGAAAGAATTAATGACTATCTTAGGAGAGGCAGCTCTTACTGATATTGACCTGGTATATGCGAAATTCGCAGATGCATTTGAAAAAGAATATGTATCACAGGGATACGATACCGACAGACCGATTGAAGAGACACTGGAGATCGGATGGAAGCTGTTGTCTATGCTGCCAAGATCAGAGTTGAAACGAATTGATGATAAGTTCTTGGACGAGTATTATGGTAAGCAGTAAGCTATGCGGATTCGAGCCGGCATGGCGTCCAATATATAAAGTATAGAAAGGAGTGATACTATGGCGTCAACCCAGGTAACCCCTACCCGTATGGAACTGACCAGAACTAAGAAGAAACTGGTCACAGCCATAAAAGGTCACAAACTTCTGAAAGATAAACGAGACGAACTGATGCGTCAGTTCCTGGATCTGGTAAAAGTGAACATGGAACTTCGGGAAAAGGTAGAAGCGGGGATTCGTTCAGCTAATAAGAACTTCGTCATAGCCAAAGCCGGCATGGATGAAGCAACCCTGAACACGGCACTGATGGCACCGAAGCAGGAAGTAGATCTGGAAGTCGGACAGAAGAATGTCATGAGTGTAGACATTCCTGTATTCGAGACGAAGACCAGAACGGCAGATGCGAATGATATCTATTCGTATGGATTCGCATTTACATCGAGTGATCTGGACGGAGCCGTAAAATCTCTGGCAGATATCCTACCGGATATGCTGAAGCTTGCAGAGACAGAAAAAGCCTGCCAGCTTATGGCAGCTGAGATTGAGAAGACCAGAAGACGTGTCAACGCCCTGGAGCATGTGATCATTCCGGAGGCACAGAAGAATATCAAGTATATTACGATGAAACTGGACGAGAATGAACGAAGCACCCAGATCCGTCTGATGAAGGTGAAAGATATGATGCTGGAGGATGCGCATCATTACAAAGAGAAGGAGTAAAAGCCTATATTGAAGAAATCCGCAGGGATAAGCCTTCCAGCTTGCATCTGCGGATTTTTTGCTATGAGTTTATAAAGAGTTGTAGAAAGTTCACAAAAAATCAGCATTTTCAAAATGAATATTGAAAATAAAAATCAGGCATGTTATTGTATCGATACGCAGATGAATTCTAATATCTGCACTGTATCTATAGTTACCATTCATTTATTTCAGACCCAGATAATCGGGAAAGAATCTAAAATGAACAATACAACAAACAGATAATGCATGCCTAATAAAAGAAGTTGACTGTATATACTGGTATATATATAAACTCTGCGTTATCATATCCATAAAGATAAACAGCTCTTCTTTACAGGGAACATATCTGTATAAGAGAGGAGAGCTACTTATGGACCAAAGAAGATCATTAAAAGAATTAAACTTGCTGGACAAATCATTGACAGTAAACTATTACTACCGGGAGCCGCTGATTTCAACTTGTTGAATGAAGTCCTGGTTGTGATGATTACGCCATTTGATTTGTTTGGATATGGCTTATATCGCTACACATTTCAGATGAAATGTGAGGAGATCCCGGAATTGAAACTGGATGATGGAGCAACGAGGATATTTTTAAATACCAGAGGGGAACATCCAGAGTTGGTACTATCAGAGCTGATAGAACTTTTGAAGTATATGCAACATAGTACAGATGAAGTGTCAGGGGCATGCGAAAGTAAACGGATTCAAGAAATGCATAGACGTGTTTGTCAGATCAGAGCAAGTGAGAAGACAGAGGTGAAGTATATGCAGACGTGGGAAGAAAAGATACTGATAAAACAGGAAGGAATTGCTGAGGGAGAAAAAAAGCTTCTTATGAGTCTGATTAAGAAGAAATTAGCTAAAAATTATTCGGTAGAACAAATTTCAGAAATGTTAGAAATCGATATTTCAGAAGTAGAAAATATCATTGAAAAGATATAGAACGAAAAAGCTGCTGAAGGATAATGGTGAAAGGCTGCTGCTGTAGAAGTACAGGGCAGCTTTTTGCTTGTATCAAGATAAGAAATATTAAGAAAGTTGTTATAGAATCGCCCAAAAGAATAGAGTATAATCAAAATTAAGAAATTACGAAAAGAGGATTGGCCTATGAAATTAATGACAGAATCTATCTATATCGGACATGACATGAAGCGGTTCAACGA
>ERZ1034976.3290-NODE-3290-length-10357-cov-25.307028_pt1 | contig 10357 bp, 6 predicted proteins | sample MGYA00520623_ERZ1034976 | MGnify/ENA primary metagenome ERZ1034976 (study PRJEB33766, sample SAMN09781774) | gut metagenome | biome: gut microbiome | host: Homo sapiens | place: Madagascar | study: EMG produced TPA metagenomics assembly of the PRJNA485056 data...
AGCTGTTACTGCTTTTTTTGAATTATGCAAGGTATAAATGCGGAGCCGCTTACATTCTTTTCGTACATAATTTCCTAAGTCGTTGATTGAACGAAAGTTTTCGGTTTTTCTGTATCTCTCATGTAAAGATTCAGGAAAAATGGTTCATTTTGGTTCATTTTACAAAATCCCTCTTTTTATTCTTTTTTGCAGCTTATAGGGCTGCCAGTATTTTGGCGTTGGCATCATCTACCAGTCCCTCCTCACCACCAATTACCGCAAGCCGATAATTGATGGGAAAATCAGAGATGACAGATACACCTGATACAATTGCCTCTAAACGAACAAAGGGGAACAACCAGTCTTTGGTCGTTCCCCTTTGTTCGTTGTATTCATTCTGATTACATCACATGATTGTCAATTTTCCAATGGCTTGATATCATCATTCGTTTCATGTATCCAATTGCCCATATTATAAGATAAATTATATCTGTCTCGGATAAAATGAGTAAAAGAATTTTTTCGATTTCCTCCGTCTCCCTTTAGCCAAAGGGAGCTCTACATCCTAACCAAGCCTTCCCTTCTCAGAAAGGAAGGATGTAACCGCCCTACTCGGTGCTCGGAACCGCTACGCTCTAAGGTTGGCGGACCATCAAAGGTCTTCGCCATGGTTGTGCGGGATGGGACCGCCTTGATACGATGCTTTTTATGCCTAATCTTAAGACATATTTTATATGAATCAAAGGAAAGCAAAGACTAGTTATAAATATGATTTTATCTTCTCATTAACTTTGCTGCAAATTCAAAGAAATCAACAACGGTCTTGAAATTATCAAACTGCTGGCAAATACATACTGGCATGAGAGTGTAAACTAAACTGTGTTAAACTACTTTTATTGTAGCTTGACACAGTTTAGTTTACACTCTCAACTCGTCCATTTTTAGTGGACACTAGTGAATTCTCTTATACTTTTCACACAGCACCAGCAACTTTTCAAAGAGTACTTTACGTTCCTCTTTCATCGTTCCCACATTATACAGTTTTCTATTATGATGAATGAAAATGAAGTGGAACATAAGCTTCTCTTTTGGATAATACTTGGATAGTTTACGGTATTCCTTTTCCATGAACGACATCACTTCATTATACTTTAACTTCCACCTTCCATCTTGCGTCATAGACTCTTTTTATTTACTATAACCTTTAGTTCTATTCCTGTACGCTCCTTGAGAAAACTCTCAGTTACACCCAAAAGCGATAGTATGTCATCACTTGCTGAATCTTTTGAAACGCCTGGCTGAACAATAAAGACGCTATACTTCACAGGCAACTTCCTCTTTGCAAGTTTCATCAGTTCGATCAACTTTTCATGTGTCCCCTTATATATTCTCGAACATTCGTCGCCATTGCTACTCTTTTTAATCTCCCTACGCAGTAAATGATTCAACATCTCTTCTGCCTCTTTATATTTCCAATTTGCAGATTTCTGAGCCTGTCCACATACTTCATAAAAGTTTGCAATCTGCGAGGTTATCTTACCTTCATGTGCAAACTTCAAATGATATAACTCCACATGAATTTCATTCTCAATTAATTTGAGCGTAATTACATCAGCTATCTCGCCGGCATTGTCATCGTCATACACAATATCGTAGTCCTGCCGCACAAGCGTTTGTATTACATTGTATTGAATAGAATCCGTATTAAGATGTGGCCGCACTCCTTGTGATTCTTTAAGCAAATTAACGTCTTCCCAGTCCCACTCTTGCAAGCTGTTTTTATCATAGAGTGTTGGCTTAGCACTTAAGACAATGTACTCATTACCACGAAGGCTAGACCCATCGGTGAAATAGATTATCGGTACATTTTCTTCTTTCTCAAAGAAATCTGTCAATTTTAGCGTCCTCGTCCCAAACTGTATCAAAGCCTCACCATGCGTCAATTGTTTAATCCTATAGTCGGGAAATTTATTCTTCTCATTTTCATTATTTTCAAACAGCTCTAGCTGAAACTCCACATGCTGTTCACTATTACATACTGCAAAACGTACCTTATTCCCTTCTAGAGCATTCTCACAAAGTTCAATTTCAGTATTGTACATATAAGACTCCGAACCTAACAGTTTAAAACTGTAACGAGTCTCTAACTCTCTCCACATCTCATCATCCCAATCTATACTGAAAGGAATTGTATCTACTGGCATTTCTTTAATCATCTTTGGAATCAGTGTTTCTTTGAGTATTTGATTCGCATCGATATTTGGATTTGTGAGTTTCTCGCCCTGCTCAATACACCAATTCTTAAACGCAAGAATATTTCCATTGCCACTTAGGCTCCATATTCTCCCTTTGTACGATGCTCCTATGGATGTTTTCTCTCCGTTCTCAAAACCATCACCCACTACAAAGGATTTCTCGCTGTTCATTTTCTCAATGCGAGATAGCCCATTCTCAACATCGCGCCCTGCATGCATTCTAAAGCGAATATCTTTCCCAAGATAGACTTTCAGCCCAACATTCCTTAATTTTGTCCTCTTTAAATTATGGAAGGTCTTGAAAACATCAACTCCACTTATTAACTTTGGGGCTTTCCCCGGAGCCCCTACTACATGCTTAGCCACTTCATGATATAGGCTGGCATTATCTAGGCTGTTAATGTATAACAGATTCTTCTTTTCATCCCAAAACAGCACCAAATAGCTCCAGGCCATAGTCCTTACATCCTTAACCTTTATACCTTCGACATTCTGTTCCTTTGCCATCACTGCCACAAGCAGCTTTTCATTTTCATTAATGTCATAAGACTGATAATCAAGTTTATCATAGCCTCTAATACCTTTGTAAAAATCCTCAGGGTGCCATCCTTTTGCGTAGCTCTGATATACGACAGTACTAAACTTTGGGTAGATACTGCTTACAGGGATTTGGGCATCCGTTCCCGACTTAAATCCTTCAATAAAGTCTTTAAACTCTTTTTCATCTGTAACCTTATTGTCATTTGCATCGGCTAAAAGAATATTCCAATCAGCATCTTCTTCATAGAGACTATCAAGTTCCTGCTTAACTGTAAGGTCTGCAATATTTGCCACAAAAGAAGCATCCCCCAACTCCGCATCACGGCTAGTTCGTGTAAATCGTCCAGAAAATTGCAATGTTATTGGCAGGCTTTTTCTGATATCGTGGAATGCTGCAATCTTAAGTTCTGGCAAATCAAATCCTTCACCAAGCATATTCACACAAACCACAATGTCTACATCTCGTTTAAGAACTTTATTATAGTTCTCAATATAATCAGGGCAGCCGGAATATAATAACACAATTCTTAGTTCTGGGCATAACTCTTTGTATATCTTGTAGACTGCCTGTGCTCGACTCTTTGTCTCACACCGAGCCATCATTATATGCTGGTAATGCTTCTGATCGTCTTTTAGTTTCTCAACAGCCTTTTCAGCAATAGCTTTATCAGCAATGGCCTCTTCACCGTATTCCCTGACTGGCAGGAAATGTATAGTGCGATAATAACCATCTTTTTGTGCTTGGCGCAAAGGATAGTTAAATATTATTTTACCATCAAGTCGTTGCCCATCATTTCTGAACGGCGTTGCAGTGAATTGAACCAATTGATGTCTTGGGAATCTGTCAGAAAACTTCCTCCATGATGTGGCTACAATATGGTGCGCCTCATCAACAAACACATTTGAAAATGATGACACATATACATCCTGCTGTTCTTCTGGTGCATGGTCAATAATCTGCATTGTTGTTATCACCACATTGCATTGTCTAATAAAGCTCTTTAGTTGATCTTCCCCTTCAAATGCAGACGTTATAACCCCTACTATAGGATATAATGCTTCTTTATCAACAATTTCAAATTTTGCTTTTTTAAGAATGCCTAAAGTTTTGAACTTATTGAATAATTGTCCTCGAAGAGCATTTGTCGGCACAGTTACAAGTACTCTATTACACCTGCCTGCTACTAAAGCTGACATCATCGTTTCTGTCTTACCAGTTCCAGTTGGCAGCACCACTGTCGCTGTTTCTGTAGGTGATAGCATATGGCTAAGTAAAGCATGCAAAGCACCTAATTGCGGTCTTCTTAATCCGGGATGAGCCTCATTTTTCTCAAGTTTGAAGTGGAACCTGTTTTCCCATGAATTTATTACATCATCGGGTGAAGCCTCAATTTGATTAGGATGCTTTATCCACTTTCTCTGCTTGATCTCATTGTCAATGAGCTTTTGCTTCGTAGGAGTTCTATCTGTCAACAACACATAGGAGGCTTCTTCATCATATATACCAGAATTACCAGTCAAACAATAACGAATACCCTTATCGATAATCACAGCATAGCTGCGATTTTCTTCAACTTCATCGAGATTTAAAGTTATGCTTGGAGCCAAAAGTTGATATATAACATTTTTAACTCCACTCTGCTTACATAGTTCCATTAATACGAATGTACTCATATCCTTATTTGTGTTAACCTCTCTATTTATTCATCTTTGACAATCTATTCTTCATCACCTCTTCCATCCCAACACCCAGTGCCCTAATGGCTGAAGGCAAATGGATGTTATCATTACCATCCTTCTCCATTGATGCAAGTACATCCCCTTGCCCATTTTCTGAGAAATGCTCATACTGCGAGAAATATTTGAAGTAGTGATATAATCGCATAGCCACAGATTTGAGTTCAGGTATAGCAACCAAGAAGTCAACAATATCCTTTGTCTTAATACTATTTTGTTTAGTGAAACCAGCGTCTTTCAGTTGTCCTTTCGATTGCTTTATTACCGTCAATTCTTCCAGATTGTCGTCAAGTGTCAGCAGTCCCAAGAAATTGTCTTCCATCGTCAACTCCCACAAATGATCTATAAAGACATCATCAAGTATCTTTCCCGTACTTTTCACCTGATCTCTGTATACCTCTTTGCGCTCCAACATTGAGTTGGCATACTCTATTGTTCTCAGATCCAGTTCCTCGTAAGCTCGTTCCTTGCCAGCCCGCTGTATGTATAGGGCGAACAAACAATCGGTAAAGCAACAACGCAACAACAAGCCTATCGGTAACTGAAAGAATGAAATCTTTCCAGTTTTCAAGACCTGCACAGTTAAGAGCAGAGAAGAATACAGATTCGAGTAGATACGAAATAACAAGAGTAACTTAACCTTCTCAACCCGCTCCATTTTACCTTGTGAATGTTCTCTCCCATAGCTTCGAATATGCTTCAACAAGGCAAGTTCCTCGGAATATAGTTCTTTAATCTCCCTCATATAAATATTTGGTTCAAATATTGCCATAAACTATCTAAGTTTAATAAAATTAATTCTTTATTGGATTTTAAAAGTCATTGAGAAAGACATTATCCTCCGCTTTCTTATATTTATTATATGCTTTTTCGATGTAAGCTCTAAAGGTTTCAGTACTCATCTTGTCATGTCTGCCGTCATAAGTACCCGTAGTCCTGTTATATAGCGAGTTTTTACTGAATATCACATAACTGCCCTTTAATTGGCGAGTTACTTGTCGAGAATAGTCCGTTACATTATATCCATCTTGTTTGGCGAGGTCACCATCTTCCATTACGCCATAATCCTCATACTCGAGCGGTGACATCTCTGATACTCCTTCATCATAACTGTCTTTGGGAGTTGATTTAAGCGCAGGCTCTAATGGATTACACTCCATTCGGAAATAATTCCACAACAAATCTTCACCTATCGATTCGAAGATCAGGATTTTCGGGTTGAAGATCTGCCTCAACCCACCAAAATCCATTTCTAAGCAATGCTCCTCATAAGAATCAAATACAGCATCCAAGTCTAATCCACCGCCAGAGGGGAAGAACAGATGATTCAAACTGTCATAGTGACTAATCATGTTGAGCACATTTTTTATTTCTTTAATATCCGTCCATTCGGCATGTGTCGGAACTGAATAAGGAAACAACGCCTTAATTACTTCAACCCACTGACTGCGATTACTTTTTGCAAAATCATCCTGCATTTTCTCCCATTCCTCGTACCTAGCCAAAACTTGTTCAATATTAGGTCTATTGTCAGGCAGCACATCTGTACATTCTGCTAGCAATTCTCCTAATGGTGTAAAATATGTGCCTCTTGGACACTTTACATTGTCTTCAAGTCTGGTAACTTGATTCCTACTATATTGACCTTCAAAACTATCGGGATATTCTGTCAGTATCACCCAAATGGTTTTCGCAATAGAATATACATCAGCCTTAAACGGATCGGCATTCTTTGAGCCAGGCCGTTCCATTTCTGGGGCTAATGTCCTCCTTGCTCCCATACGCTCGTCGGTTTTCGTCACACGAGGTTTATCTTGATAGAAAACGAGTCCAAAATCAGATAACACATAGTGCTCTTGATACATCAATATGTTTTCAATCTTGATATCCCTGTGAGCAATACCTTGATGATGAAGTAGACATAACATCTTTAGGATATCCCTGATGGCATTCAATTTCTCTTCAAAGATACATCCAAACAAGCGTTCTTTTGCAGGAATTGCCAAAGGCATAACATAGTAAAGATCTTTTTCTGTCTGCTCTGAGCCATTTAATTCATGAAGATTGAAGTCAATCACTGGCAACATTCCATCGGCACCTTGATGAGAAAGCATTACTTTCACCTCATCCAAGAATCGTTGATACGCTTCTCCTGTTGTCTTAGTTAGGATTTTCATAGCAAATGCATTTCCTGTTTGGTCTGTGCATTCCCAAACCTCGCCATTGCCTCCGCTACCAATCTTACTTTTCAATTCCCAGGATCCAATTAATTTCTCCACGCTCATATTCTATTCCACTTTCATAATCTGCTCCCAGACATCCTGCTTCATCACCGTAAGTGGACGTTTCAAAGCCTCATCCTTCTTGGCGTATGTTCCAAGAATATATCTGTCAAAGTCAAATCCCTCAATATCCAAATCTGCAAATTGTTGATTCGCAGCATCTACAATTCCCTTTGTATATATCCTATTACGCCATAGCAATTCTTCTACTTCATCTTCATGTTCAGCATAAATCTTATCTATGTCGAAAATAAAGTTAAAACGCTCTGCGAGGGTTCCATCTTTCTTTGCTACGACAGGCTGGCCTGGTTTTTCATCATCACAAAGATATGCTTTTATTCCTCTACACTTTCCTTTTGTCTGGAAAGCAATTACATCCTGTGGGCTAATAGCGAAATGAAGCGGGGAGGGATGCGGTTCACCGTCTTCATAATATAATGAGTATGGCAAGTCTTGTGCAGATTTACGTTTGTTACATGATCCACAGCAAGGTTGTAGGTTATAGAAGTTTGTACACAAGAACGGATATTTCGACTTTGGCCTATTATGATCCAATTCATAGTAACCGCCCATCAATGGTATCACCCTCGCTTCTTTGGGGCGTCCTCTCTTTCCTGTCTTTATCTTCTCATGCACATCCTCTATAAGCGTTGTCATAGCAAACTGGGCATTACAATAAATGCATGATCTAATCTCAAGCATCTTCACATAGTTAGGCATCAACCCTGCTCTTACTTTATCGTAACCCATTACATCAACTATCACCTCATAGAGTGGTCGCTTATCCTTATTTCCTTTAAACTTTACCCAAATATCATCTATAGCGACACCTTTTAAAGCACTATTGATATAAGAAAAGCATTCATCATACTTGGACGGCAGCATATTATTGAGATCGTCATATTTCTCTACAATCTTCTCAACATACACTGATACCCTGAGATATTCACTTCCCTTATGACTAACGCCTTTAAATTTCTCCTGTTTGTCCTTCAGCGGTTGCACTGCATTTGCAGCCTCAATCGCATCGGGCAGCGTCTTTTTTCTGACGCTTGATTTGCCTTTTGCCTTCTTTCCCTCTTCAGGTGTACATATCAGAATCTCTGTTGACTCTTTTTTTAAGTCATCAGCCAAAATCTGCAAATCTGCTTTTACATCACCCACCACTAGTGGCAGTTTCTTCACGTATTCAGCAGCAAGCTTCTTTATCCTATCATCAATCAGAATTCTTCTCATCGGTTCTCTTGGTTCAAGCCTAATCTCTCAAATTCTTTTTGCACCCACGTCTTATATACTTGATTATTTTTCCCGAACTTTCGAACAAACAACTTACGTAGCTGTATCTTCACAACGTCATCGCCAACAGCCTCTATCATTTGATCTGCCGACACAATATCCCATCTGCGTTTACATTGCTTTTCCAAAAGGAAATTAACCAAGTCATTAACCACTTGACTAGCGAACTCACCTACAAATCCTCCTTTCAGAAAGAAACTTTCAGCTAACAGCTCATTGATGTTAGAGGCGAAAGTCTTCACCTTCATCTGTTCCCTTGCATCTTCCCCATTTTCAAGATATAGGATATTACACTGCGGAATATCTGATAGCACAAAGGGAGAATGTGTCGTTAGTATCACGTTCACATTTACACTATCTGTCACTTTATAGTCCTCCAAACTCTGAAGCAAGTTTGCCACAAATAGCCTCTGGTATTCAGGATGGAAGCAAAGTTCTATCTCATCCAAAAACAAACAGACATTATGATACTTCACCCTTCCGGCATTCTCAGGTACAGAAATGATATTCCTCAAATGATATAGGTAAGCTGATAGTGTGAAAAGGTATTGCCTTTCACCAGAACTCAGCATCGGAAGCTCTATGCATTCCTGATCCATGTCATTTTTCAGGTAGATATAGTTCCTGAAGATAGGCGGCGGGTAATACTCCATAATAGCTTTAGGGCCTTCAATATCCATTTCAGGGAAGAAATGCTGTATGTATTCTTCATAAGAGAATCCATTATCATCCATTTTATATTGTTCAGCCTCATCAATATGAATAAGCCTCTCAAGGAAATGCAACGTCTGATGAACTTTCATACCGATATGCGATGGTTCCTCCTTGACTCTCTCTATAAGCGAGACTACCATATCTTTTTCTTGTGGAAGCAGTTCACGCTCCAAGTCAAAGAAAGCATCCGAAAGTTCAGAGTAATCTTCATAGTCTGGATAATTACGGCTTACGCTGAAAGTTTTATCTATCAGATACATAAAAGCCCGCTTAAAGAAGTGACAACCATTCTGCTTATAGCCCGCGTCAATTCCATAGAACTTAAAAAAGAGATTACTTCTTTCACCGTTCAAGTCCTCCGCTATTTTCTGTATTGCATCCGTGATATTATCACCATCTTCAGCCGGATGATCAAATCTTAAAGAAAACTTTTGGTCATAAGTAAAATCTATCGAACTATAACTATACCCTGGCAACAATTTATGATCATGTTTTTCAGCATCGATTAGCAACGCCGCAATTCTATCCTCTGCCAATTCCTTTTGGTTTACCAAGTCTATCTGGTTGTTCCCTCTATAGGGCTCAAATCCAATAGGAACCATATAGCCATCATTCTTCCTATATAGGCTCGTCAGCCAAGAATTATCAGCCCAATCATCTGCATCATCTCCATAGGCTTCTTCATCCTCATAGTCACAAGGGTTCAAAGATTGGATAGAATAATTCACCACAAGAGAATAGAAGAAGTGATTAAGTGTCTTTTGTATGATTTCACATATTGTTTGTCTTTCCATTCCACGTATGACCTTATGCTCATACCCGTCCAATGGCCTGGCGTTAAGCCAGCCGTCTGTTTCCTCATAATTTCTGCTCCCGGGGAAGTATAATTCTATAGATGCCTCGTCGCCATACGTAAATGTAACCGTATCATCTTCCACTTTTATGCATCCCTGTTGTCCTTCCAACTCATAATACAGTTCAGCCTTTATCTCTCTGATATAATACAGTCTTTCCGCAGTTGCCCTATAGGCCCCTTCTGTAGCCACGTATGAGAAATTGTTCAAAATTCTATATATCAGCTCCAAAAGCGAACTCTTGCCACTACCGTTCTTTCCGACAACTGCCTGAACACTTACCTTTTCACCAAAGAAGTGACGTTTGAATGCATCGTCATCATTTCTTACAACACATCCATTCTCCTCTCGATACCAATCATTGAAGAAATAATATTCGTCCTCTTTTAGTATCTTTAGATATTTGCATCCTACTATCGGATGAATACAGATAATTGTAAATGCCATGTTTCTTAGCTCTCTTTTTTCGTTTTCTTGCTCTTTCGTGAATACTCCCAGATCATCCCTCTTCTATCAAAATCGAGTTCATCCTTACAAGTGTTAAAATGCTTCACTTATAGTATCATATTTGTTTTTTTAATCCTCCTCTTTTTCCGTACAAATCCTTCTTGTTACGAGTTACAATACAATCTCCCTCAGCTCGCTAAGCTGTGGCATTTTGAGTTGCATCTTCATAATCCTTCCAATCAGAAGAGAGCAT
>ERZ1034976.3312-NODE-3312-length-10310-cov-6.299854_pt1 | contig 10310 bp, 9 predicted proteins | sample MGYA00520623_ERZ1034976 | MGnify/ENA primary metagenome ERZ1034976 (study PRJEB33766, sample SAMN09781774) | gut metagenome | biome: gut microbiome | host: Homo sapiens | place: Madagascar | study: EMG produced TPA metagenomics assembly of the PRJNA485056 data...
GTGTACGGTGTGCCACGGTGATTCCTTTCGCGCCCTACGGGAGCGCTATTATCGCTTGGACACAAAAAACCTTACATCCTCGCCCTGTGCGTTGCAGCTTCGCTTTGCACCGCCGCCTTTGCTGCGTAATAGCGTCCGGTCGAAACGGCTTCGATCAAAAGAACAGACTGCATATAACCTCCGAAGACGCTGAAAAGCCGTGCCTTCCCATAGTAAGGAAAGCGCGGCTTTTACAGAAACGGAGCCGGCACTCACTCCTGCATCAGTGCTTTGAAAGAAGCGCGGCAATCTGCACGATGTCAGCCGGCAACGTTCTGCAGCAGCCGCCGATACAGCGCGCCCCGAGACTCTTCCAGCGGCCCACAAAATCGTCCCACCCGGGGTGATTCACCGGGTGATGCCAGGTCTTCGTGGCCGGATCATAGGTTTCGCCGGAATTCGGATAGACAATGAGGGGCTTATCTGTGACGGAATGCGCGAGTTCAAGCGCCCGTGCAGCCCACTCCTGGCGGATGCAGTTAAAGCCCAGCGCATCAATGTTGTCAAATGCAGAAAGGTGTCTGACGGCATCAGTTACGGGCGTGCCGTCAGCGGTGTGCTCGGCGTCTGCCAGTGAAAACGTCACCCAGGCCGAAAACCCGTCTTCTTCGGCCATTTGTGCAACGACCGCCGCTTCTTCGGGTTTGGGCTGCGTTTCAATTGCCAGAAGATCCGCGCCGGCCTCAGCCAAAGCCTTGAGCCTCAGACCGTGAAACGCGCGGTATTCGTCGCGGGTGAGAGTGTAGTTGCCGGTGTATTCGCTGCCGTCGGCAAGATACGCACCGTAAGGGCCGACGCTTCCCGCAACCAAAAGAGGTGAGTTTCTCTTTTCAGGGTGAGCGGCCAGGACCGTGTCCCGCGCACGCCGGGCAAGCGTTACCGAGAGCGCAATGAGTTCAGCGGCTTTTTCCGCGCCGATTCCCTTGGCTTTAAAACCGGCTTCACTGGCCTGGTAGCTTGCGGTGATCGCGATGTCGGCACCGGCTTCGTAGTAGCGGCGGTGCACTTCATAGATTTTTTCGGGGTCTTCGGCAAGGATCTTTGCGCTCCAGAGGCTGTCGTTGAGGTTGCAGCCCAAGGATTCGAGCGCCGTGGACATGGCGCCGTCAATGACGACACTGCCCTTGGCGGCAATGAGATCGCGGAGCGGATGATTTCGGACGGATTCGGTCACGGCGGGGATCCCTTACAAATAATTCGGATGTCCGACACGATAGCGGAATCGGTTAATGACGTCTTGCGAAAAAGCGTAAGACCGCGAAAATTAAGCCCGACGCGGCGGCAGACGCGGTAAGCTCCCGCCACAGGTTTTTAAGTATCTTCTGAGTCATTATGTTAAGACGCAAGCTTTTAACGGGCGCCGCAGTTGCCGCGCTGACCGCCAATGTTTCTTTTCAAGCCTTCGCCCGGGAACGCAAAACCCTCATTGTCGGGATGGATGCCGCCTATCCGCCCTTTGGTTTTCAGAACTCCAAGGCCGGCACTTATGTGGGCTTTGACGTGGATGTGATCCGCGCCATCGGTAAGGCAGAGGGCTTTGCCGTGGATATCCGCAATATGGCTTTTGACGGACTGATTCCGGCGCTGAAAACCGGCAACATCGATATCGCGATCAACGACATCACCGTAACGCCTGAGCGACAAAAGAGCGTCGATTTCAGCGACCGCTACTACATCGCCGGGCTCGGTGTGGTCGTTGCGGCCGGCAACAACACGATTAAAACTGCCAAAGACCTCGAGGGCCGAAAACTCGCGGCTTCAATCGGCTCGACCGGTGAAATTGCCGCTAAGGCAATCAAGGGTGCCGACGTGCGGATTTTCAACCAGCTGAATGAATGCTTCCTTGAACTCAGAAACGGCGGGGTTGAGGCCGTCGTCAATGACATTCCCACAAACGACTACTATGTGGCAAACGCCGGCCGCGGGCGTGTGAAGAGCCTTGCGGTGGCGCTTACGGCCGAAGATTTGGCAATTGCCGTCAAAAAAGGCAATACTGATCTTTTGGCGCGTGTGAACCGGGGTTTAAGAACCATCAAGCGTAACGGCGAATTTGCCGTTATCTATAAGAAGTGGTTCGGCAAAGAGCCCCCGAAAGCGCTTTTTGAGTAATTGTTTTATCCGGCCGGATGCGCCGGAGAAGCGGGTGTGAGATGAGCAGTTTGGGCAGAGGATTTATCAGAAAGGCGGCGGCTGTAGCCGTGACCGCGGCATTGTTGCTTTCGGGAGCCGCTTACGCGGAAAAACTCACGCCAGCGCAGTTTGAGTCGCAGTTTAAGGCGATGGCGGCTTCCGGTGAACTCGGTGCAGCGCTCACCGCAGCCTACGGTGCGGGGCCAGATAAAAAAGAGATTCTCACCGGCTACACCGCGCTTTTTGCTTCGGATGCGGTGGCCAAACGCCTTGTGGGTGAATTTGACGCCGCAGGGCTTCTTGATACCGCGAACTACCCCAAAAACGCCGAGCGGCGCGACGTGATGGCGCTTTTTGCCCAGAGTTTCACGGAAGACCTCTTTGTGAAGGGATTAAGACGCCTGACGCCTGCGGAAAAGAAAACCTACTTTAAGTTTCTCGCCTTTCGTCTTACACAGATGTCGCCCGTTCTTTGTAAGCGGGTGGCCGCGGGTGACCCCAAGGCAAGCGAAGACCAGGAGTATGTTCGCGTGATGCGGGGGCTTTATGCGGCGATGGACAAAGACCTGCTGCAGGACTTTCTGAGCGCCAGAAGCCGCGCGGTGCTCGCGGAAATCCGGGCGTTTCCTGCGGTGGCAAAGGTCAGCGGTGAGAAAGAGCGCGAGGGGCGCGACGCGATGAATGCGGCGCTCGAGGCGCGTCTGGCGGCGCTTCCTGAAGGTGAGCGCACGGCATTAAAGGCCGGGCTTACGGATCCCATGAAGGCTTCTGCTGAAAACACCTGCCGTGCGTTCGGGTTTTACCTTTCCACGATTGCGTCTCTCACGGGTGAAGCAGGCGACAACTACGTTTCCACGGCAGTGAACCGTCTTGCAGGTCACGAATGAACGAGATGCGCGTATTTTCCTCGTCGTACCTGGCTTTGTCGGAGTGCCGCCTTGATGCGCCCGGCCGGCGCCGCCCCAAGCCCGCGGACGTGACGGCGCTCTTGTTGCCCGACCTCAGAATCGAAGGCGACAAGCTTTTTGATGAGATGGCCGACATTACCTGCGGCAGTAATTCCGTCACCTGGCCCGACCGCGTCGTGACAACCGACAGCGGTACCAAAATTATGGCGGTAGGGAGCACCACCGATCCTGATGCCGCGCAGATTGCGGCTGTTGCCGTCGTGGACGAAAAAACAAAGGACATCACGGTCTGCGCGTTTGTCGAGCAGCTGCCCGGTGCCGCAATCGAGATCATCCTGCGGGATAAAGCACCCACGGACAATAACGTCACGGGAGAAATCAGCTTTGCCTGCGGTGCGGCACCCGAAAGTTACTTTGAGTGCTTTATGCCGTTTTATCTTGCCGAAGACGAAAAGCTCGTGCCGGGCAGAAAGCTCTGTCTGTCGCTGGCCGGTATCGGCTTTGAAGTGCGGCGCATTGACGGCGAAGAGCCCGTCACCGCGGGGCCCCTGTTTGAAAGTCTTCAGAAGCAGTGGCTCCGGGATAATCCGGACAAAAAGCCCGCGGACTTTTCGCTTGTGCTTCAGCCTTCGGACTGCTTTTTAGCCTCTCCCTCTTACGAGACGACGTCCTGCGTGACGGTACGCCAGCCCCTGCTTGCAGTGGAAAAGATTGAGATCGCCGGGCACGGTTTTTATAAAGTTTTGTATGCGCTCGCAGGCTTTGCCGAAGACGATGTCCGTTACCTCGTGCTGCCGGTGTATGTACCAGAAACAGCCTTTGCAGAAGAACCGAGGGCAGGGGAATCTTTTGAGATGTCGGTGATGCTGACCGGGTACTTGAGAGATCCAGCGACGCTTAAGCCTCAGGAATGCCTGTGTCTGAGAATTTCCTGACACCGTAACGGCAAGGGGATCGACCGGCCGGTTAACTTTTTCCGGTTATCCGTACGCTTTGCGGAAAACGCAAAATCCCTTTGAGCCAAACTCATTGTGACCGACGGTGACTCTTCCTATTCTCTGATCATGCCAAACCAAGGAGAGAACAGCATGTTCAGACTTAAGACCGCGGCATTGGCCGCAACGTTGGCCGCAGCAGCGCTTTCAGCCCAGGCTTCCGATGTTGAAGTGTTCGGGCGGCTTGATACCGGTGTGCTCTATACCGTCAATCAGGGGGACGCCAAAGACACTTTACAAATGTCCACCGGCCGTTCTACCGGCAGCCGCTGGGGGCTGGAAGCTACCGAAGATTTAGGCAATGATTGGCAGGTCGTGGCCCACCTTGAATCCGGCATCAGTTCAGATACCGGTGAATTCTGCAGCTCCTGCGGCAGCCGCATATTCGGACGACAGATGACACTGTCACTGAAGAACAATTCTTTCGGAAAAATCGCTTTCGGCCGGTCCGGAAAACCGCTTTCCGGCTCCGATGAATTCACACGAATCCGCTCTTTTACACCGTTTGGTGTGACTTACGGAGACGCGGGACTGCTCTTTTACGGTAAGGGCGGTCGTGTGGATAACGGCGTTTTCTACCAGTCACCGAGGGTTGCGGGATTAACTGCAGTTCTTGCGGCCTCAACACAGACAAGCAACCAGGAAGAACCGGAGTGGACGGACAATACGCGTTTCTGGGGCGGGGCACTTGACTGGAAGGGCGGCAATCTCGGTCTGATCGTCGGCGCCGAGCAAATTGTGGTCGCGCGAGCCGATAAGGAGACGAAGGACAATCCGACTACGCTTCTGATGGGGGCGTACTACGACTTCGGCTTCATGAAACTCATGGCGGCATATCAGAAGGGCTGGGACCTTGACAGAATCGGCGCTTTTCAGGGCGGCAGCAAACTGACGATCGGCGGGAAAAACAGCATCGTGCGTTATTTTGACGCGGACTTTTACATGCTTGGTGCAACTGTCCCGGCCGGTAAAGGGCTTGTTCGGCTGAGTGCGCTATACATGACCGGCGAAAATGCGCAGCGCCTTGCCAATAACTCCGTCTCCAATGACGAAACAAAAGCCGGATACTGGGCGGTCGCTGCCGGCTATACCTATCCCTTCAGCAAGCGTACGAGCGTTTACGGAACGGTGTCTTATCTGCAGGGGACGGACGCCCTGGATAAAAAGTACAAGGTAACTACGGCTGACGGCGATCTGACGCGTTACCAGTTCGCGGTGGGTTTGGTGCACAAGTTCTGATCCGGGGAGTTGTTCTATGCAAGGTTTTGTCAAATCAGCTGTTACGGTTTTCCTGGGAAGTTTTGTCATGACTTCGGCCATGGCGCAGGAAAACTCCGTGAAGCCCGAGGTCACCGAGCCGCTTGCGGTCTCTCCCAAGGTATCGCTTCTGATCGGTAATTCGTATTCGTTCTACAACTGCGGCGTACATACCTATCTTCGCGGTTTTATGAAGGCAGGTACGCCCAAGGAGAATATGAAGACCCGGCTGCTCACCATCAGCTCTGGCGCCCTGTCATTTCATGATGTGGGCTTTTATCTGAGCCCGCATGAGCAGGATCCTTATGCAGTTGTCAAAGACGGAAAGCTCACCAAGCCCATGTTCGATGTGGTGCTGCTGCAGGGGTACTCTGCGGCGGCCGTGTTCAAAAAACGGTTGCCGTATTTTGAAAAGTATGCGGCAGCTCACGCTGAAACGATCCGCAATGCGGGCAGTACGCCGATGCTCGTGATGACCTGGACTAAACAAGATAAGCCCGGGGATATCCGTAAGCTTGCCGACAACACAATTACCATCGCCAATAAGGCCGGTATGCGTGTCGTGCCCGTCGGTTTGGCTTTTGCCGAAGTCCGCAAGCTGCGGCCGGAACTTGTGATGTATATGCCGGACAAGAGTCATCCGTCTGCAGCCGGCAGCTACCTCTATGGCGCTGTACTTTATGCAACGCTTTTTCACCGGTCGCCGGCCGCCATCGATTACCTCGGTGAGTGCGAAAAACCGTTGTCTGCGGAAACAGCGAAGTTTTTGAGGGAAGTTGCCTGGAAGACGGTGGCTGACTTTAACGGCTGGGAGCAGTAAAGTCCTACCCTGACGCAACTTGGGAGCCGGCGCTGTTGCCGGCTCTTTTGTCCTCGGCTTCTTTGGTGGATTTCCATGAGGTTTCCTAAATCTGCACGTTTCTGTGCTTTCTTTCGTCACGACGGCGTAGCCGATCTCAGGTCCGGTAGATCTGGCTGCGGTCAACAGCCGCCTTATCCGGCGGCAGCCCCACAAGCGCAGAGACTTCGGCCTCGTAGGAAGCAAAAAGCGACTGCATGGCTTTGGCGTACCATTCAAGGAAAATCCGGACGCGCTTCATGTGCCAGGCTTCATGGCTTGCCACGATAAAGCATTCGGCCGGCGGATGAAACCATCCCGGCAAAATGGCCACGAGCCTGCCGGCCACAATATCCTCATGGATCTGCACAAGCGGCATATCCACCGCCACGCCCATGCCTTCGAGAAGCGCCGAACGGATGGCGAGAATGTCCGTTGACCGGATGGCCGAGGCAAAGTTAATGGGCTCTGTGCGTGTGCCGCGGACAAGCACCTTGGTTTCTTCGCGCACGGGCCCGGTGTAGACAAGGCCTGTGTGCTGCCGGAGATTGGCGGGTTCAATCGGCATACCGTGCCGGCTGATGTAGTCGGGGCTTGCCACAGGAAGGTAGACATTGCGGCCGCGGCTCATGTAGCAAAGGCCAGGAAGTGTGGGTTCTCCCGTGATGGTTGCAACATCGCATGCGCCTTTCTGAACGTCTGCGGCACTAAAGCCGCTCAGAATTTCCACCGTAATCTGCGGGTGCAGTTTCTGAAACTCCTGAAGAAGCGGTGTAAGGCGCCGCGCGGCAAAACCGGGCGCTGAAGAAAGCCGGATGTTGCCGGTTAAGGCACTGTTGTCGTCAATGAGTTTCTGCATCAGGCTGTCGTGTGCCTTGACGATCTGTCCCATGCGTTTGACAACAATTTTTCCGGTTTCCGTGAGCTGCAGCGGCCGCACGGAATGGTGGATGAGTTCGCAGCCAAGCGACTTTTCAAGTGCAGAGATGGCGCGCGACACAACAGACGCATCAACGTTAAGGGATTGCGCGGCAGCCGTGAGACTGCCGGTTTTGGCAAACATCAGAAAGGCGCGCCAGGCGCCGAGATCGTCGAGCTTGGACATGACCGTCCGTCCTTGACCGGGTTTATGGTTCGATACAGAAGATTGTAGAGAAGAACACTTCTTTCTATTTTGCAAAATTAGCAAAATGTCTTTGCCGAATAAACATTGATTGAGATGCTGAAAGAAGGAATACTGCATGCATCAGTTTTTGCCGGGAGCAAATCGTGCAGCGTGATGAATTTTTCTGGATTTCAGAAATTAATAAGGCCAGTGTCGTCGCAAACAGCCGCAGCGGGCTTTTGGAGCCGACAATTGCGAAAGAAGCCGCTGGCGGCATTAAGGCGCTTGATGCGGCCGCTGAAGCTGATCCCCCCAAGCGCGTCAAGCGCTACATCGACTATGAGCCGATGCTCATTGCGGCAACGGGGCCCGAGGTGACGATGCTTCATGCGGGGCGCTCAAGCCAGGACATTTTGTCTACGGTGCGTGTAGCCATTGACCGGCAGGATCTCTTTGCTGTCGCCAAGGCGCTTGACGCCGTGATCGAAAAACTTCTGAGCCTTGCGGCCGCGCACCGCGATACGATTGTTCCCAACTACACAAACGGCGTTGCTGCTCAGCCCAACAGCTACGCGCATTACCTTCTGGGCTTTACAGCGGCGTTTCTGCGGGACCGCACGCGTCTCAATGAATGTCTTGCCCGTTACAACGAATGCCCGATGGGCAGCACCGTGCTTAACGGCACAGGCTGGCCGCTCGACCGCGAAACGATGGCGAAGCTCCTTGGGTTTGAACGGCCGCGCCGCAATGCGTTTGACTCCACCTGCGTAGCGCCGGTGGACTTTCCGCTGGAGATTGCCTCCGTTGCGGCTTCCATCGGTATTCACGCGGGTTCGCTGATTAATGACATCATGGTGCAGTACGCGCAGCCCCGTCCCTGGATCATTCTGAAAGAGGGCGGTGACAACACGTATGTGTCGTCCGCGATGCCGCAGAAGCGTAATCCGGGTCTGATGAATAACTGCCGTGCGAATGCCTCGGACGTGGTCTCCGAGATGAATGCCGTCTTCTTACGGGTGCATAACCTCGTGCCGGGGATGGTTGACGGTAAGAGCGTCGCGAAGAACTCCCGTATGGCAAAGGCCGCGGTCTCGATGCTCGAGCGCTTCCTCAAGGTCTTAAATGCGCTTTGCATTAATCCGGAGAGAGCGCTTGAGGAGCTTAACAACGACTGGACGGCCTCGCAGGAAATTGCCGACCGCCTGATGCGCGACCACAAACTGCCTTTCCGTATCGGACACCATGTCGCAAGCCGCATGGTGAGCTGGGCGCGTGCCAACAACGTCCTGCCCAAAGACTTTCCCTACAGCCAGATGCAGCGCATCTACGCCGAAGAAATCCGCGAGGAGTTCCCGCAGGGACCGGCGGTGCTCCCCATGACGGAAAGTGAATTTTTGGACGCCCTGGATCCCCGCAAGATTGTGGCCGGGCGCCGCACGGCGGGAAGCTGCGCTCCGGCGGAAGTCGAGGCAATGCTCCGGGAATTCACGGGGCTTCTCAGTAAAGAAAAAGAGAAGACGCAGGCGGCTGAAGCGAAAGTTGATTCGGCCCTCAGTGAGCTTGCCGCTGAGTTTCAAAAATATCTTTGAAAAAGGACTGAAGGAGATTAATCATGTCGGCACTTTTACCCTGGATAGCCGTCATTGTGACGGTGCTGGCGGGCTGGGCGCTCATTAAGCGCTACCAGACCCATATGGTGTTGCTTTTTGCCGGGCTTGTCATCCTTATTTTCGTGGCGCTCATGGGCGGCACGGGATTTCTTCCGAAGGGCGTTAAGCCCTCGGGTTTCTGGCTCTTTGATATTTTTGCGACCCTCAAATCGATTGCAACGAAACAGAGTTCCGGGATTGGGTTTCTCATCATGACCGCGGGCGGTTTTGCCGCTTACATGGACAAAATCGGCGCGGCAAGGGCGCTCGTTGACGTGGCCGTCAAACCGCTTTCGAAACTCAAGGCCCCGTACCTCGTGCTTGCGGGCGGCTACATCGTGGGTCAGTTGCTCGTTACGGTGATTCCGTCTGCCGCCGGTCTTGCGATGCTGCTTCTCGTGGCGCTTTTCCCGATTTTAAAAGCCGTGGGCACCTCCCCGGCCGCCGCGGCTTCCGTGATCGGGACCTCCGCGGGCATGACCTTTGCACCGACCGCGGGTACCGCGAGTCTCGCCGCCAAGGTCGCAGGGCTCGATCCCATTATTTATCTCGTACAGTATCAGCTGCCGCTTGCGGTTCCGACGCTTATTGTCTGCTGCGTGGCGCACTACTTCGTGCAGCGCTATTACGACCGCAAGAACACTGACGTTTACGCGGAGGCGGCCGCCGTCAAGGCCGCTGATGTGCCGGCAGTTCCCAAGTGGTATGCCCTTTTCCCGGTGCTGCCGATTGCGCTGCTCATCATCTTTTCCAAGCTCGTAGTTACATCTGTGAAGCTTGATACGATCGCCGCTCTTTTCATGGTTTGGGTGGGCGTCGTCATCATCGAAATCATCCGCTACCGCGACGTGAAGAAGATCTTCAAAGACGCCATGGCGATGTTTCAGGCGATGGGCAAGATGTTTGCCGGCATTGTGGCGCTCATTATCTGCGCCGAGTTCTTTGCAACGGGCCTGAAGACCTCGGGCCTCATCGATATCCTGATTAATTCCGCGCAGGGCGTGGGCGCAGGTATGGGCGCGATGACCGTACTTCTGACCGGGATCGTCTCGATCGTTACGTTCCTCACTGGTTCCGGCGTCGGTGCGTACTCGTCCTTTGCGGCCTTGGCGCCGGATGTTGCCGCGGGCCTCGGCGGCTCGGTCGAAGCGCTTGTGACGCCCATGCAGTTTGCTTCCGGGATGCTTCGGGCCATGAGCCCGGTTGCCGGCGTGATCATTGCCGTTGCCGGTGCTGCCGGCGTTTCTCCGATGGCGATTGTGCGGCGTACCTGGATTCCGATGATTGCAGGTATGGTGACGACACTCGTCTTTAACCAGATTTTCTTCGGCTGATTTTCATAGAAATTCCGCGAGGAAACCCGCGTCTTCAGACGCGGGAGGAATCGCG
>ERZ1034976.3316-NODE-3316-length-10307-cov-16.463227_pt1 | contig 10307 bp, 6 predicted proteins | sample MGYA00520623_ERZ1034976 | MGnify/ENA primary metagenome ERZ1034976 (study PRJEB33766, sample SAMN09781774) | gut metagenome | biome: gut microbiome | host: Homo sapiens | place: Madagascar | study: EMG produced TPA metagenomics assembly of the PRJNA485056 data...
GCAGGGCGCGGGCGATGGTCAGGCGCTGCTTCTGGCCGCCGGACACGTTGGAGCCGCCCTGCTCGATCCAGGTATTGTACTTGTCGGGGAAGCGCTCGATGAACTCATCGGCGCAGGCCAGCCTGGCCACCCGGATGCACTCTTCCTCGCTGGCGTTCTCATCGCCCCAGCGCAGGTTGTCGAGGATGGTGCCGGAGAACAGGACGTTCTTTTGCAGTACCATCGAGACCTCGCGGCGGAGCACATCGAGATTGTAATCGCGGACATCCACGCCGCCGACCTTGACCGAGCCGGTCTCCGGGTCGTACAGGCGGGGGATGAGCTGCACCAGGCTGGATTTTGCGCTGCCGGTGCCGCCGATGATGCCCAGCGTCTCGCCGGGCCGGATGGTGAAGGTGATGTCGTTCAGGACAGGCTGGCCGGAACCATGCTTGTACTTGAAGGTGACATGGTCGAAGGCGATGCTGCCGTCGGCCACGGTGTCCACCGGAGCCTTGGGGGCGGGCAGGTCGGTGGTCTCGTCCAGCACTTCCACGATGCGGCGGGCAGAGGAAGCGGACATGGAGATCATGACGAAGGCCATGCTCAGCATCATCAGGGCCATCAGGATGTTCATGATGTAGCCGAACAGGGCGTTCAGCTGGCCGGTGGTGATAGCACCGTTCAGCACGTAGTGGGCACCAAACCAGCTCAGGGCGATGTTGCAGCCGTAGACGGAGATCAGCATGGCGGGGTTGTTGAAGCTCAGGCGGCTCTCGGCGCTGACGAACTGCTTGTACAGGCTCTCGCAGGCGGTGGTGTACTTCTCGTTCTCGAAGTGCTCGCGGACGAAGCTCTTGACCACGCGGATGGCGGAGATATTCTCCTGCACCGAGGCGTTCAGGTTGTCGTAGTTCTTGAACACGCGGTCAAAGATCTTGAAGGTGGGGATCATGATGGAGGCCAGCACCGCCACCAGGAAGACGATGGCCACCACGAACACCAGCGACAGGGTGCCGCTGATGGCGGAAGCCATGAGAAGCGCGAAGACCAGATGCACCGGGGCGCGCACGCACATGCGCTCGATCATCTGGAAGGCGTTCTGCACGTTGGTCACGTCGGTGGTCATGCGGGTGACCAGACCGGCCGTGGAGTATTTGTCGATGTTGGAGAAGGAAAAATGCTGGATGTTCTCATACATCGCGTCGCGCAGATTGCCGGCAAGGCCGGTGGAAGCCTCGGCGGCGAATTTGCCGGCCAGCACACCCAGCAGCAGCGCAATGGCGGCCACCAGGAAGGTGAGCAGACCGTATTTGATGACGGCGTTCATGTCGCCCTTTTCAATGCCCTGGTCGATGATAAAGGCCATGATGGTGGGCAGCAGAACGTCCATGACCGCTTCCAATGCGGAAATGATCGGTGTCAGGATCGCGGCGCGTTTGTACTCGCCCAGATGTGACACTAATTTTTTGATCATCTGGTAATCCTCCTGTTTTTTACTTTTTTGTTTGACAAAGAACAATTCTATACAAAACAATTTAATTGTCAATGCGTTTTTGCAAAGTTCCTGAAAAAGTCATGAAACTCTCAAAAATCGTACGATTCGCGGGGTCACTGCAGGCCCTTGCGCAGCTTGTTCAGCAGGCGGAGCAGCTCGGCGTTCTCCTCCGGGGTGAGCAGGCTCTCCACAAATTCGTCGGTCTGGTGCAGGGCCTGCATGGTCTTTTCACGGATGCAGGCTCCCTTTTCGGTCAGCACCAGGCGCTTGAGCCGGGCGTCCTGCGGTACGCTCTGACGCTCGATGTAGCCTTTGCGCTCCATGAGCTGCAAAATGTTGGTCACAGTGGAGCGGGTGATGGAGAACTCCCGCTCGATGTCCCGCTGGTAGACGGGTTCGTCCCTGTGCCAGAACAGGTAGCTCAGGATCCACTCGTGCATCGGGGTCACGTCCTCGACCTCGTTTTCGCGGTGGAACTGGTTGATCTTGCGGAAGATCAGGTTGTTGACCCGGCGCATCTGCGCCGGGATGACCTGCGGCGGCTCCCAGGGGGGCGTCACCGACGGGCAGCTGGAGTTGATTTCGTCACACATGATGGTCCATCCTTTGAATTGTTTGATTGATGATTGTTTTGAATAAAACTGTTTGATGCAATACAATTTTAGCCCTCGCATCCCGGAATGTCAAGAGCGTTTATAAAAAAATAAACCCCTCTCCGTCTCGCCGTGCGCCAGCGCTTCCAAAGGGGGAGCTGCATGGCAAGGCAAGAGCGGAGAGGGGTTTCGTTACGTTTCAGTCTGTGCTTTTTCGATCCATTCGCGGATGACGTCGGGGCGGTCGGTGACAAAGCAGTCCGGGCCGAGAGGCACCAGAGAGCGGACGACATCCTCGGTGTTGACGGTCCAGAACGCGGCCTTGCAGCCGGCGTCGTGGAGCTGGTTGACCACCTCCGGGTTGGCGAAGGCGGTGTGGTACTCGCAGCTGACCAGTTCCACCGGGAAACCCAGCGTCCGGACATAGGCAGCGGGGTCTGCCTGCGCAGACAGGGTGGCGAGGATCTGCCGGACCGACATCTGCGGGTAAAGAGCCGCGATGAGGGTCAGCTTGTCCGAAATAACACTGGAGACCATGCCCACCTGTTTTTTCAGGGCGGGGCAGTTCTCCTCGTCCAGCGGCTCGTCCATGCTGTTGACGAGGCCCAGGTCCTGCCAGATCACCGGCGGCGGGAGCATCATGCTGAGCAGGTCGCCCAGGGTCAGGACGCCGATGCGCAGTTCCGGCATCAGCGCCTTGGCTTGCTGAAGCAGGTCGTGACGGAACGAGACGAGGAGCAGCCGGTCCGCGATGCCGGAAGCGCGGATGCAGTCCACGACATGGGGCACGAAGTCCGGGTCGGGGAGGATGGGGGCCTTCAGTTCCAGCTGGACGGTGCAGCCCTCCATTTCTTTGCAGCAGGCCAGCGCTTCGTCCAGAGTGGCCAGTCTCTCGGTGGTGAGGCTGACGCCGTTCCATTTGGTCAGGTCGATGGAGCGCAGCTCACCGACGGTCAGGTCGTAGATCTTGGCGGAGAGCTCGGTGCCGATGTCGATGAGGTAGTCGTGGTGGATGATGAGGCCATGGTCGCGGGTCTGCTGGACGTCCATCTCAACGCCGTCGGCACCGAGGTCGATGGCGTTGCGGAAGGCGGACAGGGTGTTTTCGGGGGCAAGATAGGTTGACCCGCGGTGTGCAATGATCTCAGGCAAGGTCTTCACCATCGGTCGCAATGACCTTTTTATACCAGTAGAAGCTGTCCTTCCGGCTGCGGGTCAGGGTGCCGTTTCCGGCGTTGTCCTTGTCTACATAAATGAAGCCGTAGCGCTTCTTCATCTCACCGGTGGAGGCGGAGACAAGGTCGATGGGGCCCCAGGTGGTGTAGCCCAGCAGGGGCAGGCCGTCCTCGTTGATGGCCTTTTCCATCTGCTCGATGTGGGCACGCAGATAGTCGATGCGGTAGCTGTCGTGGATGGAGCCGTCCGGCTCCACCGTGTCCACCGCGCCCAGACCGTTCTCCACGATGAACAGCGGCTTCTGGTAGCGGTCGTAGAGGGTGTTCATGGTGATGCGCAGGCCCACCGGGTCGATGGGCCAGCCCCACGCACTGGCCTTGAGGTAGGGGTTTCGGGTCGCCGCGCCGAGGGCGTTGCCGTCGGCCTGCTCCAACAGCTCCGGGTCCACCGTGATGCAGCGGCTGGAATAGTAGCTGAAGGAGATGAAGTCCACGGTGCCCTCGCGCAGGGTCTGGTCATCGTCCGGCTCGGTGCGCAGCTGGATGCCAGCCCGCTCCATCCGCTTTTTTGCCCAGACCGGGTAGGCACCGCGGGACTGGACGTCGATGAAGAAGTAGTTGTCGCGGTCGGCTTCGGCAGCGGCCTGCACATCCGCCGGGGCGCAGGTGCGGGGGTAGAACTCGCCTGCGGCCAGCATACAGCCCACCATGCAGCCGGGCATGATCTCGTGCGCCAGCTGGACGGCTTTGGCGCTGGCCACCAGCTCGTGATGAGCGGCCTGATACTTGGCCTGTTCGACGTTCTCGCCGGGCTCAAACAGCAGGCCTGCCCCCATGAAGGGCATGTGCAGCAGCATGTTGATCTCGTTGAAGGTCAGCCAGTATTTTACCTTATCTTTATAGCGGCGGAAGATGATGTCGCAGTAGTGGACGTAGGCATCCACCATCCGGCGGTCTTTCCAGCCGCCATACTTCTGAATGAGCGCGATGGGAGCATCGAAGTGGCAGATGGTGACCAGCGGTTCGATGCCGTACTTGTGGCACTCATCGAACAGCGCATCGTAGAAGGCCAGCCCTTCTTCGTTGGGCTCTGCATCGTCGCCGTGGGGCAGGATGCGGGTCCACGCGATGGACAGGCGGTAGCACCGGAAGCCCATCTCGGCGAAGAGGGCGATGTCCTCCTTGAAGTGGTGGTACATGTCGATGGCTTCGTGCGAGGGGTAGTAGTGCTGGTCATCGCATGCCAGCATCTTCAGCTTGCCGAACATCACCGGGAAGCGGTCCTCGCCAAAGGGAACGACATCCACATTGGCCAGCCCGCGCCCGCCTTCGTTATAGGCACCCTCGCACTGGTTGGCGGCGGTGGCGCCGCCCCATAAAAAGTCTTTCGGAAATCTGCCCATGAAAAAATACCTCCTGCTCAAAAATTCTGCTGCCTTCATTTTATCATGTTCCGTGAGGGCATTCAAGGACGAAAGTATGACTATTTCCGTCATTTTGACGAAAATCAAGCGCGATTTTTTGCAGTTTTCACGAGAAAATCTGAAAAACCGGGAGATTTTCCTTCCATTCTGTTTCTTCCCAACGGACAGAAAATATGATAGACTGAATACGTAAGAAAAAGCCGTTCGGCCTGTTCGCACAGGGGGATGGCTCCTTTGCGCGCGCTCTGCCGCATGGCCGGAGCGGCCGCACAAAGGAAACAGTAGAACATCGAAATAAGGAAAATGGAGTGTTTTGCGATGAAGGAGTTCCAGCCTATCAAAGAAGGAAAGGTCCGCGAGATCTATGACAACGGCGACAGCCTGATCATGGTCGCAACGGATCGCATTTCCGCATTCGACGTGATCCTGAAAAATAAAGTGACCAACAAGGGCAAGGTGCTGACCCAGATGAGCAAGTTCTGGTTCGACTACACCCGCGATGTACTGCCCAACCACATGCTGAGCGTGGACACGAAGGATATGCCGGAGTTCTTCCAGCAGCCCCAGTTCGAGGGCAAGTGCATGAAGTGCCGCAAGCTGACCATGCTGCCCATCGAGTGCATCGTGCGCGGCTACATCACCGGCAGCGGCTGGGCCAGCTACCAGAAGACCGGCAAGGTCTGCGGCATCCAGCTGCCGGAGGGCCTGCAGGAGTCTGAGAAGCTGCCGGAGCCTATCTACACCCCCTCCACCAAGGCGGAGATCGGCGACCACGACGAGAACATCTCCTACGAGCAGAGCATCACCGTGCTGGAGAAGCAGTTCCCCGGCCACGGTGAAGAGTACGCCACCAAGCTGCGGGACTATACCATCGCGCTGTACAAGAAGTGCGCAGAATACGCCCTGAGCCGCGGCATCATCATCGCCGACACCAAGTTTGAGTTCGGTCTGGACGAGAACGGCAATGTCGTTCTGGGCGACGAGATGCTGACCCCCGATTCCTCCCGCTTCTGGCCGCTGGAAGGCTATGAGGCAGGCCACGGCCAGCCCTCTTTTGACAAGCAGTTCGTCCGCAACTGGCTCAAGGCCAACCCGGACAGCAACTACGACCTGCCCCAGGACGTCATCGACAAGACCATCGAGAAATACCTCGAAGCCTATGAGATGCTGACGGGCAAAAAGCTCTGATCGCTGACATTTAATCGAATATGGAAACGGTGCCCTGCTTTTTCGGCAGGGCACTTTTCATTTGCAAACTTTTTGTGAATTTCCGTGGAGCAGGGGCCTGCGCTCTTGACATCACAGGGGGTTTGGAATATAATTTTAGCAGTCGAATAGATAGAGTGCTAAAAATAAAATAGCATATCGAATGAACGACTGCTAAATCAACATCCGGTACGAATGGAGGTCGATTCTATGAATACCAATCAATATACCCAGAAGACGCTGGAAGCGCTGCAGGCTGCTCAGCAGCTGGCTGTGGAGTACCAGCACAATGCACTGGAGCCGGAACACCTGCTGCACGCACTGGCATCGCAGGAGCAGGGGCTTATCCCGCAGCTGCTCCAGAAGCTGAACGTAGACCCCGGCAGTTTTGCCGCCGCAGTGGCCGAAAAGCTCTCGGCACTGCCCCGTGTGTCCGGCTCCGGCCGCGACCCTGACAAGGTCTATATCTCGCAGGCCACCGATAAGGTCCTGAGCGCCGCTGCCCGCGAGGCCAAGGCGATGAAGGACGAATACGTCAGTGTCGAGCATGTGTTCCTCGGCCTGCTGGACGAGCAGAACCAGAACACCGCAGACCTGTTCCGCGCGTTCAACATCCGGAAGGATGCTTTCTTACAGCAGCTGACGGCCGTGCGCGGCAACCAGCGCGTGACCAATGACAACCCGGAGGACACCTACAATGCCCTGCAAAAATACGGTCAGGATCTGGTAGACCTGGCCCGCAAGCAGAAGCTGGACCCCGTCATCGGGCGGGATCAGGAGATCCGCAACGTCATCCGCATCCTGTCCCGTAAGACGAAGAACAACCCCTGCCTGATCGGTGAGCCGGGCGTCGGCAAGACGGCCATCGCTGAGGGTCTGGCCGAACGGATCGTGCGCGGTGATGTGCCCGAAAACCTGAAAGACCGCACCGTGTTCAGCCTGGACATGGGCGCTCTGGTGGCCGGTGCAAAGTACCGCGGCGAGTTCGAGGAGCGCTTGAAGAGCGTTCTGAACGAGGTGAAGAAGAGCGAGGGCAAGATCATCCTCTTCATTGATGAGCTGCACACCATCGTCGGTGCAGGCAAGACCGACGGTGCCATGGATGCGGGCAACCTGCTCAAACCCATGCTGGCCCGCGGCGAGCTGCACTGCATCGGTGCGACGACGCTGGACGAGTACCGCCAGTATATCGAGAAGGACCCCGCGCTGGAACGCCGGTTCCAGCCGGTGCAAGTGGATGAACCGACCGTTGAGGACACCATCTCCATCCTGCGCGGCCTGAAGGAGCGGTACGAAGTCTTCCACGGCGTCAAGATCAGCGACAACGCCCTGATCGCCGCCGCCACCCTGTCCGACCGCTATATCACCGATCGGTTCCTGCCGGATAAGGCCATCGACCTGGTGGATGAAGCCTGCGCCATGATCAAGACCGAGATGGACAGTATGCCCAGCGAGATGGATGATCTGGCCCACCGCATCACCCAGCTGCAGATCGAGCAGGTCAGCCTGAAAAAGGAGACCGATGCGCTCAGCCAGAGCCGTCTGCGCGACCTGGAAAAAGAACTGGCCGAATTGCAGGATAAATTCCGCAGCATGAAGGCAAAGTGGGAGAACGAGAAGAACGCCATCGGCAAGGTGCAGACTTTGCGCGAGCAGATCGAGCAGACCAATGCCGCCATTGAGAAGGCGCAGCGCGAGTATGACCTGAACAAGGCAGCAGAGCTGAAGTATGGCAGACTGCCCGAATTGCAGAAACAGCTGGAAGCCGAAGAGAAGCTGGCCAACGAGAAGAAGGAGGACAGCCTCCTGCGCGACCGCGTGACCGACGAGGAGATTGCCCGCATCGTGGCCCGCTGGACCGGCATCCCGGTCGAGAAGCTGGTGGAAGGCGAGCGCGAGAAGCTGCTGCATCTGGACGATGTGCTCCATAAGCGGGTCATCGGCCAGGATGAGGCCGTCACCAAGGTCAGCGAAGCCATCCTGCGCAGTCGCGCCGGCATCGCCAACCCGAACCGCCCCATCGGCAGCTTCCTCTTCCTCGGCCCCACCGGCGTCGGCAAGACCGAGCTGGCCAAGGCGCTGGCACAGGCATTGTTCGACGATGAGCGGAATATGGTCCGTATCGACATGACGGAGTATATGGAGAAATTCAGCGTCAGCCGCCTGATCGGCGCGCCTCCGGGATACGTCGGTTACGAAGAGGGCGGTCAGCTGACCGAGGCCGTCCGCCGCAAGCCCTACAGCGTCGTGCTGTTCGATGAGGTGGAAAAGGCCCATCCGGACGTCTTCAACATCCTGCTTCAGGTGCTGGATGATGGCCGCATCACCGACAGCCAGGGCCGCACCGTGGACTTCAAGAACACCGTCATCATCCTGACATCCAACCTGGGCAGCGACATCATCCTGAACGATCTGGAGCGTGCCCGCGCCAGCGGTTCCAACGAGCTGAGCCCGGAGGCCCGCCAGCAGATCGATGCGCTGCTCAAGTCGAAGTTCCGTCCGGAGTTCCTGAACCGTCTGGACGAGATCGTCTACTACAAGAGCCTGACCAAGGATGAGATGCGCAGCATCGTGGACCTGCAGCTCGACGACCTGCGCCGCCGCATGGACGAGGGCAAGCATCTGAAACTGGATGTGACCACCGCCGCCAAGGACTTCATCATCGACTCTGCCTACGACAGCGTCTATGGTGCACGGCCCATCAAGCGGTTCATCCAGAGCCGGGTCGAGACCCTCATCGCCAAGGCCATCATCCGGGGCGACTACGCCGAGGGTACCACTTTGACGGTGGATTACGACGGCAGCGCCCTGATCCTGCGATAAATCACGTTGATTTTACCAGTTCTGTACCTTCGTGTGAGCAGTAACACTTGCGCGGGGGTGCAGAATATGATATGATAAGCGTTGAACAAAGTGCTTTTCATCGTCGAGAGCAACGGTGAAAAGCATTTTTTAATATTCAGAACCTCTCAGGCATTGCGAAGCAATGCCTGAGAGGTTCACGACAACATAGGAGTGTGATTTTCCTTTATTATGGACGATGGCAGTATGACGCTTTGGGTAGCGCTGGTAGTATTGGTGGCATTCTCCGCCTTTTTCTCCGCATCCGAGACCGCATTTTCTTCCCTGAATCAGATCCGCCTGAAAAGCCGCGCCGAGGACGGCGATAACTCTGCCGCCCGGGTGCTGGCAATGGCTGAAAAATACGACAAGCTGCTTTCCACCATCCTGATCGGCAACAATATCGTGAACATTGCAGCAGCTTCCATCGGCACCATCATTTTCACCAAGATGCTGGGTGCAGAGCGGGGCGCTACGGTGTCCACCATGGTGCTGACCGTGGTGGTGCTGATTTTTGGCGAGGTGACCCCCAAGAGCCTTGCCAAGGAGATGCCGGAAACGGTAGCCACCGCAGTTGCGCCGGTGCTCAGCCTGCTGATGGTGGTGTTTACCCCGCTGACATGGCTGTTCAGCCAGTGGAAACGGCTGCTGAACCATTTTGTTCACAGCAGCGAGAGCGACACCATCACCGAGGGCGAGCTGATGACTATGGTCAGCGAGGCTGAGAACGACGGTGAGCTGACCGACCGCGAGAGTGAGCTGATCCGCAGCGCCATCGAGTTCGATGACGTGGAGGTGGAAGAAATCCTGACCCCCCGTGTGGATGTGGTGGCGGTGGCGGACGATATCCCGCTGGAGGAACTGGCGCAGACCTTTGCGGAGTCCGGTTACTCCCGCCTGCCGGTCTATCATGGCACCATCGACAACATCATCGGTGTCGTCCATGAAAAGGACTTCTACATTGCCCGCCTGAAAAAGGAGACGAAGATCGACGATCTGGTGGCCCCCACCCTGTATACCACCGGCTCCACGCAGATCTCGCAGCTGCTGCGCATCCTGCGGGAGCAGCATCACCACATGGCGGTCGTCGTGGATGAATACGGCGGCACCGAGGGCATCATCACGCTGGAAGATATCCTCGAAGAGCTGGTGGGTGAGATCTGGGATGAGCACGACGAGGAGACGGAGGACTTCCGCAAGCAGTCGGACGGCAGCTGGCTGGTGGCCGGTTCCGCCAGCGTGGATGACCTGTTCGAGACGCTGGAGCTGCCCGAAGATGAGGACATCGACTCCAACACCGTGAACGGCCTCGTGCAGGAAAAGACCTGCCATCTGCCCAAGGTGGGCGACCACTTCACCCTCGGCGAGTACGACGGCGTCGTGACCCGCACGGCCCGCCGCCGCGTCACCGAGGTCCGCCTCACGCCCGCAGAGCCTGTGGACGCCGAGGAAAAGGACGACGAAAAGGAAAAGCGATTTCCCCGGCTTTCCGCGCGGGAGAACCGCTGACGCATCCGCAGAAAAGACCCCCGGCCTTGTGATATGCTACCCCTAGAGTAGACAGAGAAAAAACAAAACTCTGAATACTCTG
>ERZ1034976.3323-NODE-3323-length-10293-cov-19.727388_pt1 | contig 10293 bp, 8 predicted proteins | sample MGYA00520623_ERZ1034976 | MGnify/ENA primary metagenome ERZ1034976 (study PRJEB33766, sample SAMN09781774) | gut metagenome | biome: gut microbiome | host: Homo sapiens | place: Madagascar | study: EMG produced TPA metagenomics assembly of the PRJNA485056 data...
TGCAGGAGCACTCCGGCCCGGCCCGCGTCTTCAACAGCGAGGAGACCGCCATTGCAGCCATCTACGCAGGCCAGATCGTGCCCGGCGATGTGGTAGTCATCCGCTACGAAGGCCCCAAGGGCGGCCCCGGTATGCGTGAGATGCTGAACCCGACCTCCGCACTGGCCGGCATGAAGCTGGACAAGACCGTCGCCCTCATCACCGACGGCCGCTTCTCCGGCGCTTCCCGCGGTGCCGCCATCGGCCATGTCAGCCCCGAAGCTGCTTCCGGCGGCCCCATCGGCCTCATCGAGGAGGGTGATATCATCCACATTGATATCCCCAACGCCAGCATCACGCTGGAGGTCTCCGACGATGTTCTGGCCGAGCGCAAGGCCCGGTATGTCGCACCCGAACCCAACATCAAGACCGGCTGGCTCAGCCGCTATGCCCGCATGGTCACGAGTGCAAACCTCGGTGCGGTGCTCAAGTAAACAGCCTTTTCCCAGAGGAACTGCCCCGTGCAGTTCCTCTTTTTTGCGCCCGGAAAACGCATTGGGGCCGGGAAAAGCTCCCGGCCCCAATGCAGTTTCTATTTGGTTCGTGTGCTCAGCGGGCGATCATTTCGGTGTAGGCCAGCACGAGCGGGCCGACGCCCTTGGCATCGTTGCAGACGACAGGCTCACTGAAATAGTAAGCGAGGGAGCCGTCGCGGTGGTCCTTGCCGCCGAGACCGGCCACCAGGCAGATACCGTCCAGCTGCAGGCTGCCGTCCGGATTCTTGGACAGGTACTTGTCGCAGGTGCCGTAGAAGGCCTTCTCGGCCCAGGCAGCCATCCGCTTGGGCAGGTAGCCCAGGCGCACGCCCTTGAGCACCGCGTAGGCGAACAGGGCAGTGCCGCTGGTCTCCAGATAGTTGCCCTCCACGCCGGGGTGGTCCATCACCTGCCAGAACATGCCGGTCTCCTCGTCCTGGAACTTGTGCACGTCCTCGATGGTCTGCTTGAGCATGGCCATGATGCCGCGGTACTCGTTGTACAGCTGCTCGTCCATGCGCTCCAGCACGTCCACCATGGCCACCATGAACCAGCCCATGGCCCGCAGCCAGAAGTTGGGGCTGCAGCCGGTCTCCGGGTCGGCCCAGTACATTGCGCGGCTCTCATCGTAGCCGTGGTAGTACAGACCGGTCTTCGGGTCGCGCATGTGCCTGCGGATGTTCATGAACTGCTTGTAGCTGTCGATGCAGCCCTGCATCTTGTTGAAGCGGGTCTCGTACTCCATGTAGAAGGGCTGGGCCATGTAGGTGCCGTCCAGCCAGACCTGCCAGGGGTAGATGTCCTTGTGCCAGAAGTTGCCCTCTTTGGTGCGGGGCTGGGTCTCCAGCTGGCTCCGGATGAGGTCGATGGCCTTGCGGTATTTTTCCTCGCCGTAAAGATCGTACAGAACAAACAGGTTTTTGCCCTGGTTCACGTTGTCGAGGTTGTATTCCTTGGGGTCGTAGGTCTGGATGGAGCCGTCCGGCTGAACGAAATAGTCGATGAACTGCTTGGAGAAGTCCAGATACTTCTTGTCGCCGGTGGTGTGGTAGAGGCTCAGGCAGGCCGTGATCATGCAGCCGTCGATGTAATTCCACTTGTTGGGCTTGCCGCTGCGGACTTTCTCGATGTTCCACATCGGGGCTTCGGCGCTGGAATTGGCGATCAGGTAGTCCACGTAGTCGCCCAGCATGGACAGGATCTCTTCATGGGTCATGGTTCAGTCCTCCTCAAAATGACCGACGTTGGCAAAGTGCAGGCGTTCGCCCTCGTAGCCCTCGATCTTGACATTGTGCAGGTCGATCTCCTTGACGTTTTCGGCGTAGATGGCCAGCTTTTTGACATGGGGGCGGTTGTCGGCCATGGCAGCCTGCCCAGCCTCGGCGTTGGGGTCGAAGGTGATGCTCACGTTCTTCATCGAGACGCGCTCGATGGGCTGCTCCGGCAGGCCGTCGAAGTAGCAGCCCGCGAACTGGGCATCGGTGGCCACGATGTTCTCCATGGTCAGGGTGCCGAGTCTGGGGGTGTACTCATCCACCGGCATCGCGTCGCGGCACTGGACGTAGGGGCCGTGGCCATCCGGGTCGCAGAAGTAGAACATGTTGATGACGAAGGGTGCCTTGACGCCCCGCATCTCCACATTGCGGAAGACCAGCCCGTCGATGACGGCCGTGTTGCCGCGGCCGCGGCGGGTCTTGACGCGGAGGCCGCGGTCGGTGTGGTCCATGAGGCACTGGGTGACCACCATGTCCTTGACGCCGCCGCTCATCTCGCTGCCGATGACGATGCCGCCGTGGCCCTTGTCCAGCAGGCAGTTGCGGATGACGGTGTGCTCGCAGCTCTTCTTGAGCTTCATGCCGAGGAAGACCTTGCTGGCCTTCATGGCGATGCAGTCGTCACCGACGTGGATGTTCACGCCGATGATGCGGATGTACTCGCAGCTCTCGGGGTCGATGCCGTCGGTGTTGGGGGCGTTGTAGGGGTTGTTGATGTTGAAGTTCAGCAGGTCGAGGTGCTTGACGAAGATGGGGTGGATGGTCCAGGAGTAGCTGTTCTGCACCGTGATGCCGTGCAGGCAGACGTTGTCGCTGTCCACCATGGCGACCGCGCGGGGACGCCATGCGATCCGCTTGACCTTCGGATTGATCCACCAGTCACCGTTCTGGGCGTCGCAGTCCAGGGTGCCCTCGCCGGTGACGACGACATCGTGTACCTGGGTGATGTTCAGCAGGCCCGCAAAGCTGCTCAGGGGGTTGCCCTCCCAGCCGGTCAGGTAGTATTCATCCACCTCGTTCTCGCTGGGCAGGACGCCGGGCAGGATGGGGTAATGGGTGCGGTCGTTGTCGCCCAGCAGCACAGCACCCTTTTCCAGATACAGGGTCGTGCAGCTCTTCAGGAACAGGCTGGCGGTGCGGTAACGGCCGGCCGGAACATAGACGGTGCCGCCCTTGGGGCAGGTGGAAAGGGCCGCCTGCAGCTTGCCGGTGTTGTCGGTCTCGCCGTCAGCCACCAGACCGTAACGGGACGCATCCACAAAGAAGCTCTCGTCCTGGGTGCGGAAGTTCGCGGTCAGGGTCTCGCCCTCCGACTCAACGGTGACGGTGTAGTCGGTGGCCGGGGTCAGGGAGAAGAGGGAGAACACGTTGGTGTCCTGGGCCTCCCGGACCGGTTCGCCATTCAGCAGCACCCGGAAGGGGTGGGCCGGACGGAAGCACAGGCCGTTTTCCAGCTCGAAAACGGCGCTGCGGGTCATGGAGCGGATGAGTGACAGTTTCATAAAACAAAACCTCCTTGGGGTTTCGGCTTGCCCGCGCGGGGCGGACGTGATACACTGGAGAAAACGAAAAAAGCGGGGAATCAATGATGCCAATGCGAGCGGAACGCGATAAACTGAATGCAAAGACGCTGGCGCTCCAGCTGCGGATGACCGAGAGCGAGTACCGCCTGCAGGAGGACGAGGAGACCTGCCGCATCCTGGTGGTGACCGGCGGCAGCTGCACGTTCCGGCGGGGAGATGCTTCGCTGCTGGTCACCCCCGGCTGCGTGCTGCTGCTGGGGCCGGGGGGCGGCGTGTTTCAGCAGGCGGGGCATCTGGCCCCGGAGCTGATCGGCTGCCGCTTCCCGGCGGCGGTGCTGACCGAGCTGAAGAGCGTAATGCAGCGGGATTTCAGCCCGCTGTTCGAGCCGGACGACCCGATCCTGCTGTACGGCCCGGTGCAGTGGGCCAGCCGCCTGCGCACCCTGCTGAACCTGATGCGGAGCGCCGCCGGGGAACCGGACTGCCCCGGCATCATCTACCTTTCGCTGCTGCTGCATTATGTGGACCAGGAGTGCAAAGCCGAGCGGCAGACCGCCCGCCCCCGGAACGAGACCGTGGAGCAGATCTGCGCCTACCTCGCCGCGAACTATCAGCAGAAATTCTCCCTCACCGATGTGGCGGCGCGGTTCTATCTGTCGCCCTACTACCTCAGCCGTCTGTTCCGGCGGGTGACAGGGCAGTCCATCGTGGACTACATCAACGGCCGCCGCATCGAGGCCGCGCAGCATCTGCTGGAGACCACCGACCTGAACATCAGCGCGGTGGCCGAGCAGACCGGCTTTGCCTCGGCGGCCCACTTCCGCCGGGTCTTCCGGGAGATGATGGGCGTCGGCCCATTGCAGTACCGCAAGAGCAGCCGCGGCTGAGCCTGCGCTGAACCTTGCAAAGAGAAACGACCCCTATGCCGTGTGCACAGGGGTCGTTTTGATTGCTGCGTCAGGATCTCACAGGCCAGAGTGAAGAGCGATCAGCCCTTGACAGCACCGGCGGAGATACCTTCGACGAACTGATCCTGTGCACAGAAGAAAACGATCAGCTGCGGCAGGATGGAGATCAGGGACAGGGCCAGGATACGGTTCCAGGCAAAGCCGGTATCACCGTCCATGGACAGCTTGACGAACAGGGACATGGGGTACTTGCCGGGGGTGCTGACGTAAAGCAGCGGGCCCATGAAGTCGTTGCAGCTCCACATGAACTGGAACAGTGCGCAGGACACCAGAGCGGGCATCAGCATCGGGACGATGACCTTGTACAGGGTCTGGAAGGAGGAGCAGCCGTCGATGGCGGCAGCCTCGTCCAGGTCGCGGGGGACGTTGCGCATGAACTGCACCAACTGGTAGACGAAGTAGGTCTCCGTTGCGAATGCGCAGTGGACCCAGATGGCCAGATAGAACGGGCTGTTGACCCAGCCGAACTTGGTGTACAGCAGGAACTGAGGAACGTTCAGAACGACCTGAGGCAGGAACAGGGTGGCCAGCATGATGCTGAACAGGATCTTCCGGCCCGGGAAGTCGAAACGGCCAAAGCCGTAAGCTGCAATGCAGGAGGAGACCACGGTGCAGATGACCTTGGGCAGGACGTAGCTGTAAGTGTTCAGCATGGCCTGCAGGATGTTGATGGAACCGCCGAAGTTGTTCAGCGCGTTCTTGTAGCCCTCCAGGGTGGGGTTCTTGATCCACAGGCCGATGCCTGCAAAGATCTCGCTGTTGTCCTTAAAGGTAGCGCTGATCATCCACAGCAGGGGATAGATCATGATCAGGCCAACCAGGATCAGGACAAAGTACTTAAAAAACGTCGCGATGGCGTTGGATGCTTTCATTCCCATACTGTCACACCTTACCTTTCATCCGAGTAGTAGACCCACTTCTTCTGGCTGGTGAAGGCGATGATCGTGAGGATGCAGACGATCACGAACATGATCCAGGCCAGAGCGGAAGCCATGCCCATCTGGTTGGACTTGAAGGCGTAGTTGTAAACCAGAATGGAGATCAGGGTGGTGGAGTTGCGCGGGCCGCCGTTGGTGATGATGAAGGGGCCGTTGAACTCCTGGAAAGCCTGGCAGATCTGAGTGACCAGGTTGTAGAAGATGATGGGGGTGATCATCGGAACGGTGATGGAGAAGAACTGACGCCACTTGCCGGCACCGTCGATGGTAGCGGCTTCGTACAGGTCTGCAGGCACGCCCTTCAGAGCGGCCAGGAACAGCACCATGGCGGAACCGAACTGCCAGATGCGCAGGAAGCAGATGATCCACAGCGCATAGTTGGGGTCGCTCAGCCAGGAGGGGCCCTGTGCGTGGCCGAAGGTGATGGCGCGGATGATGGTGTTGACCAGACCATCATCACGGAAAACGGCCTTCCACAGCACGGCGATGGCAACGGAGCCGCCCAGAATGGACGGGATGTAGTAAACGGTACGGAACAGGTTCACGCAGGCGATCTTGAAGTTCAGGATGTATGCGATGAACAGAGCGAAGATCAGCTTCAGGGGCACGGTGATGAAGGCGTACTTGAAGGTAGTGATCAGGGCCTTGGTGATCTTGGCATCGGAGAAGGCGGTGACGTAGTTCATCACGCCGTACTCATGGATGCCGTTGAAGAAGTTCATATCGGTGAAGCTGTAGTACAGCGACTGACCAAACGGGATCGCCTTGAAGACGACGAAACCGATGATCCAGGGGATCAGATAGATCAGACCCTGCCACTTATCGAAGAACTTCTGGGCCGGGGTACGCCCCAGAGAGGGCGCATTACTTTCTTTCATCCGGGAATCCTCCTTTTGTGGGTGATTTTCCAACGCATGGCATACCGCGCGTCACACTTTGGAAACAGACTTGTCAGAGATTTGTAACCTGTGCCTGAGAAAAAGGGGCATCGGCCGAGCGGTCGATGCCCCTCGTATGTAAGAACTCAGGTCAAAGTCCGAAGCGATCAGACGGTGTAACCCACAGCGGACATGCCGTCCAGCAGGGTGTCAACGACATCTGCGCCGGAAGCGTTGTCGTAGTCCACGGTGTCGAAGACTTCCTGATAGATACCGGTGCCGTTTGCCTTCAGGTCGTTTGCCTCGAACAGGGGGTCCAGCTGGAAGCCGACGAAGGCCATGACCTTGCCGTTTGCCTCAGCGACCAGCTCCTTGATCTTGCCAGCAGCCTGTGCAGCCTCCAGGCCAGCCTTGGAAGCGGGCAGACCGCACTCAGAGCCCATGATCTCAGCGCCTTCCTTCTCGTTCAGCAGGAAGTTGATCAGCGTAGCAGCCTCAGCGGGATGCTCGCAGGTCTTGGTGATGGCCAGACCCATGGAGACCTTGGAGAAGCCGCCGTTGTAATCGCCGAACTTGATCTCCTCGCCGACGGTGAAGCCGGCCTTGTTCTCCTCGTCCAGAGCGTCAGCGTACTTGGTAGCGGAGGAGTCCCACTCGAAGCAGCCGGCCAGCTTGCCGGTGATCCACTCGTTGGACTGGTGTGCAGCGTTGTCGCCGTTGGAGCCGTAGTAGGTGGGCAGGCTCATGATGACGTGGCCATCGACCAGGCTCTTGATGAAGTCGATGCCCTCGGCGATCTCGTCAGCGGTGTAGTTCAGGGTAGAGGTGGTGGGGTCTGCCCAATCCTTGCCGTACTTGGACTCAAGGTAGAAGACCATCAGGATCATACGGTCATATGCGCCCAGGTGCAGAGGATAGTAGTCATCGCCCAGCTTCTCCTGGAATGCCTTGCCTGCGTTCATCAGGTCGTCCAGAGTCTTGGGGACCTCGGTGATGCCAGCCTTATTAAAGGTGGTCATGTTCCAGAAGAAGATACGGCCGGTCATAGCGACAGGCACACACTGCTGTGCATTGGCAACGTTGCAGGCTGCCAGCTTGGCGTCATCCCACTGAGACAGGTCCAGATAATCGGTGACGCTGTTCAGGTCGATGAAGGTCTGGCCGTTTGCAGAGTAGTTGTACAGCCAGTTCCAGTTGATCTGGCAGACATCCTCAGCCACGCCGCCGGCAAACTTGGTGGACATGGTGTCCTCCCAGCCGGACCATGCAGCGAAGGTGGGGTTGACGGTGATGTTGCTGTTTGCTGCGGAGAAAGCCTTCAGGGCCTCCTGGTAAGCGTTGTGACGAGACTCGCCGCCCCACCAGCTCATGGTCAGGGTGACGGGATCGCTGCTCAGGCCAGCCACGGAAGCTGCTGCTGCGGAAGAAGCGGTGGAAGCTGCGGTGGAGTTGGAGCTGCCGCCACAGGCAGCCAGCAGGCCAGCTGCGCCCACAGCGCCGGTGACCTTCAGGAAATCGCGACGAGAAATTGCCTTGCTCATTGTTTGTTCTCCTCCTAATATATAGAAACCATGTGCTCAGCGGCCTTATCTGCAAAAGGCTCGTTGTATACAATTATGATAACAAAAGATACCGCAAAAAGAAAGATGTAAATTGAAGAGAAGCGCGCAAAAAACGAACAAATATTGCGTTCGTGTTTGGCGCGGTTTTGACGTCCTTGCCGAAATGAATAAACTTGAGCGAAAAAACTGTGCAACATGTATACTTCAACAGATTGCATAGAAATTGGAGTAAGGAGCCAGAGAAACCTCCTAAAATTGCAATATTTTTGTAACCAATCGGGAAATTTGCGTGGTTTTGTTGGATGCAATAAGTGAAATCGTTGACGATTCCACAGATTTGTCAACTGATATATCAATAGCGCAATAAACGCGCGAAGTTGGATACAACTGATATATCACCCTGTCGGAGACGGTCTGTTCCGGGCAGAAAAAAGCGCCGCCCGGCGGGGCAGCGCTGAAAAAATTTTTCTGTTTTTTGGGGAACACGGCTGCAAAATGAACGCAGCGCAATGCTTCTTCCGGGAAAAGCTCCGCTTTTTTATTTCGCAGCCCGGCGGGCGTAGAAGGCGCGGCGCTCGCGGAAGTAGCATTGAGGGCACATGCTGACGTACTGCACGTCGTTTTCCAGGTCGATGGCGACCTGTTCGCCCTCAAAGACGAACACACCGTTGACTTTGCGGCAGTTGCAGGTGGCCTTGCGGCCGCAGGTGCAGATGGTCTTCATCTCCTCGATGGTGTGAGCCAGCTCCAGCAGGCGGGTGGAGCCGGGGAACCCCTTGAGCGAGAAGTCCGACCGCAGACCATAGCAGATGACCGGGATATTCAGGTCTACCGTGACCATGAACAGCTGCTCGGCCTGTGCCGGGGTGAAGAACTGGCTCTCGTCGCAGAGGACGCAGGCCAGCTTCTGGGTCTGGCTGGCGGCGCGGACGGCTTCAAAGATGTCCGCCTCCGGCGGGATGAGCAGGTCGGCCTTGCGCCGCACCCCCAGGCGGCTGACCAGTTCACCGCCGCCCTTGGTATCCACCTGCGGCTTCAGGATGAGCACCTGCATCCCCTGCTCCTCGTAGTTGTGCGCCACCTGCATCAGGGCCGTGCTCTTGCCGCTGTTCATTGCGCCGTAACGGAAATATAGCTTTGCCATGAAGGTCTCCTCTATCTAGATCGGGCACAAAAATTCAACCTCTCAGTCTCGCATTCGCTCGACAGCTCTCCTGATAGGAGAGCCTCTGGCGAAGAGATGAACTTCTACGCAATGCCAAGGCCTCTCCTCATCAGGAGAGGTGGCATCGCGCAGCGATGACGGAGAGGTTGAAACCGTGCAATGGCTTTATAATAGGATATCAGTCTTAGTCCTGATTGCGCAGGCGGTAGCCCAGGCTCATCAGGCTGTCGCCCAGGTGGACGTTCTCGACCACGACTTCCGGATACGGGACGGACAGGTCGTAGTGGGAGAAGTTCCAGAAGCCTTTGATGCCCAGGCTGACCAGACGGCCGCTCAGCTCTTCGGCACCGCTGCGGGGCACACAGAGAACCGCCACTTCGGGCTTGTGCTCGGCGCAGAAGCTCTCCAGCTGGTCGATGTGGAGGATCTGGATGCCGTTGATCTCCCTGCCCACTTCGTCCGACGAGTTGTCGAAGGCGGCAATGAGCTTATAGCCGTTGGTATCGGTGGTGATGAACCGGCTGACGGCCTTGCCCAGACGGCCGCAGCCGATGAGGATGGTGGGCAGGCGGTCGCCGTTGCCGAACAGCAGATTCTCCAGAATGGAGAGCAGGTTTTCGACCGAGTAGCCGATGCCCTGACGGCCGTTCACATCGCCGATGCAGTTGAAGTCCTGCCGGACCTGAGAGGCCGTTGTGCCCATCTGGGCGGCCAGTTCGCGGGAAGAGATGCTGGTGATGCCGTCGTTCTTCAAGGTCCGCAGAAAGCGGTAGTACTTGGGCAGGCGTTTGATCACCGGCAGAGATGCTTTACCAGGGGTGTTCATAGGTGGTTCTCCTTTCATCCATTCGATGCCGGTCCTCTGCGCCCACCGTGGCGCTCCGGCAGATTCAAAGAGTTTTACACAATAATGATACATCTTTGTCAATCTTATTCATTATCTAAAGTATACAGCGGATGTGGAGAATGTCAAATAAAATGGAGCATTTTTTTCAAAAGTTAAGAAATCTTAGCCGCCGCATAATCATTTGACCCGCTGGGAACCCTGAAAAAAACAGAGCAGGAGGGGCTTATGGCAGAGCAGAACGAAAAAAACACCCCGGTGGAAGAGCAGCGGCTGGAAAAAGAGCAGATCGAGGATCTGGGCAGCGTCTACCGCACCAAAGGCCCCCACGCCATCCACTGCCTGACCGTGGTGGGGCAGATCGAGGGCCATGTGGAAGCGCCCCAGGGGCAGAAGACCACCAAGTACGAGCATGTCATCCCGCAGCTGGTGGCCGTGCAGGAGGACCCGGCGGTGGAGGGCCTGCTGGTCATCCTGAACACTGTGGGCGGCGATGTGGAAGCCGGGCTGGCGCTGGCGGAGCTGATCGCCAGCATCTCCAAGCCCAGCGCCGCCGTGGTGCTGGGCGGCGGGCACTCCATTGGGATCCCGCTGGCGGTGGGCGCCCGGCGGAGCTTTATTGTGCC